>Ga0209689_1002908_pt1 | contig 12671 bp, 10 predicted proteins | sample GraSoiAngelo_149_FD_187119 | JGI IMG/M metagenome (GOLD analysis project Ga0209689, IMG submission 187119) | Grasslands soil microbial communities from the Angelo Coastal Reserve, California, USA - 14_1009_09_30cm (SPAdes) (version 2) | ecosystem: Environmental > Terrestrial > Soil > Grasslands ...
CGTCCCGCCCGTCAGCCAGGTCTTGCCGTGCAGAACCGCGCTCGAAAGGTGCCGGTCAAATACGTAGCCGCTGTTCGGAACGGAGAAAAGGAAGGTCTCGCCAAAGTCAAAGCTGGCGTGCCAGCCCACGGCTAACCAGAGATTCCCGGTTCGACGCAGGGCCAGCGCGAAGACCAGACCCGTGACCACCACGTTGGCCGCTCCCGCAGCTCCTTCCCCGGGGTTCCCCAGGTGGGCGGCACCAAACACCAGAGACAGGCAGACGGCGGCAGGCCAGAAGCCCATCCCTCGCGCCAGAGTGTATTGCGGGTATCCGCGAAACAGAAATTCTTCCGAGAGCCCCACAAGAGTGAACGCTAGCGCCCAAAGCGCCGCGCCATCCAAAAGGCTGGACCCATGAAGGACGATTGTTCCGAAGGAATATCCGCCGCAGGCGGCGATCAACCCGACCAGCAGGCTCACCTCGCCGAGACCCAGTAGGATCCCGAGCCAGAACAATCCGCCGAAGGCTTGCCGCAGCGGCAAACCATAAACCCCGGCGGGACGCCGTTCCAAGCGCGCCATCAGAACGGCCGCAGCATAAGCCGACAGAAAGCTCCGCAGTTCTTCGAGAATCACAGATGGTGGAGAGTCCGGATTGACCCTAAGCCCGCCGGCCAGCAGGACAAGAACCCCGATGGCGTACTCCATCATCAGCCAGAAGGCGACATACAGCAGCAGCCTCCAGCCAACCCGCAATCCGTCTGAGCCAAGGAAGATTCTGCTTACGAGCCCTTCCGGTCGAGGGAGTTGGGAGGCGGGGGGCAAGGACGATTCGGTGGACGGTTCGGTCGTCAAAGGAACCTCAGAAATAAGCGCTCACGGTTGTCGGTGCCGATCTTCAACCGCAGCTTGACCCTCAAGCCTGCTCGAGCGCCGTCCGATTCTATCTTAGCCAAGAGATTTTCCAGGGAATTTCCAAGGACGAGACGCCGGGAACGCCAATCTCGCTCAGGGATGGAGCGAGATTTCCGCGGCTCCGAGAATTCTCAGACTGTTTTTTTCTTGCACGAAAGCGACGGCTTTCAGACGGTCCCGGTTCCATTCTTTGCGAAGAGATACGGCGGCATCCGAGGAGGAGAAAGAAACGTCGCGGTCCGGCTTTGCTTCGCCGATCTTGCGCATCGAGCGCACCACCGCGGCATGGCGCAATTCATGCCCGGCGTTCTCCCCGCGCGTCACCGAAGAGTGCAAGCCCGTCTCGGTGATCGCCAGCCACACCTCCGCAGCCCCTCCCTTTGGCGGCGCAAGAAGCTTTGCGACCTCGACCGAAAAATTTTCCTTACCGGGCTTATCTCGGCTGGCTTCGGCCAAGGTTACGGGAACCTTGGCCTGCTCCGCTGCCGCGGCAATCGACTGGAGAGCTTGCTCGACGCGTCCTCCGGAAAACTCCACGCTCCCATCCACCACCATTTGCGGCGTATAGGGGTTGCGATTGCCAAGCACGTCCGCATAGGCCAACTGCCGGGTGGTCCAATCATGTGAGGAAAACGGATCCCGCCAACCCTGGTCGTCCCAATAGTCCACGTGTTCTTCCAATGCGACGACTTGCGCATTGCCGACGCCGCCGAGCTCGTCGAGCTTGGCGAGCAAGGCGTCGGCGGGAGGGCAGCTCGAGCAACCTTCTGAGGTGAACAGTTCGACCACCACCGCCGCTCGACTGGGAACGGACGGCTTAGCGTACTCCCCGGAGCCGGCGGCCCCCACTCCCAACAACCCAATCAGCAACGTCGCGCCAATCGCTCTCAGGCTCGTGAATAAACGCCTCATAGACCTTCTCCAAGACACCAACGAACCCCCAACCGACTGCCGGATAACGGCCAGGTAGAAAGATTACTCCTCAGCGAAGACCTTGCAAATACATCCAAGCACCCTAACCATCATGCTAGAGTAAACAAGTTATGTCTCTTTCCCCGGAACCGGCGCTGCGGTTCGTTGGGGGCCGCTTAGCTCTCGATTTCGCCAACATGGTGCCTGCGCGAGGAGAATTATCCTGGGATCAGCTTATCGCTTTCCTTCAGTCCGCGCATATCATAACCGCCGAGCGCGGCGGGGAACTCCTGGCCCTCAGCCGCTCCGACCCGCAATCGGCGGAGTCCCTCTTACGGAAAGCCCAGAGGCTTGCTTCCGCTTTGCGCATGGCCTTCGAAGCTCTCCTCCACCGGCATCGCATAGTGAGCGAATGGGTCGCGCCGGTCAACGAAATCTTGCGCGTCACGGAAGGGCACGACGAACTTGTCCCGGGCGACCGTGATTGGAAAATCGAATTCGTCGCCCGGGAGGGTGGCCTTGAGTGGTTGCTCGCCGCCGTGGCCCGTTCCGCGGCCGAAATGATTGCCGAGGGCCCGCGTGCGCGGCTCGGCCTGTGCGCCAATCCGCGATGCGGCCTGTTTTTCTACGATGCTTCCCGCACGCGCCGACGCCGGTGGTGCTCCATGACCGTGTGCGGCAACCGGAGCAAAGTCGCCGCCTTTGCCCGGCGTCAGGCTTCTACCCACCGGGCAAAATCCTGAGCAACGCCCTCCGGGCCGGCCTTTATTTGACGTACTTGGGCTTCTCCCCTTTCGACCACGGGTCATAAGTGTGGGCAAACACCAGACGATCGGCTACCGGCGGATGCGAGTACAGCCAAAAAGTAATAAACGGCGGCGGATTCGGATCCGACAGGTCCAGTTCTCCGAGGACCTGAAAGGCGTGCGCCGCGACCTCCGATGAGTTCGCAATCAGGCCGTGGGTGATTTCGAGCGCGTACACATCGGCGGCGTGTTCTTCCATGCGGCTGAACCAGTTGATGGCCGGCGAAGAAGAAAACAGCAAAATCTGCAAAAGCAGCAAAAGCACCGCGAGCGACGCCCAATCTTCCGCCCCCACGATCTTCCAGTCGCGGCCCCACCGACCGAGCGCCCAGTGCAATCCGCGAAACAGCAGATAGAGCGCGACCAAAAGCGCCGCCGCTCCGGCCAGGAAGCCTTTGACTACATGCCCCAGAACATAGTGGCCAAGTTCATGCCCGACGACGAAGAGCGTTTCTTCATTCGACGTCTTCTGAATGAGCGTGTCCCAAATCACCACCCGCTTCGACGCTCCCAAACCTGCCACGTAGGCATTGATGGCGTTGGTTTTCCTGCTGGCTTCCTCGAGGAACATGCGCTCCGGCGGAATCGGGACCCCGGCGCGCTTCGTGAGTTTCTCAATAGAAGCGACCAGGTTTGCATGCTGCTCGCTGAGCGGGTCGAACTTGTTGAACAGCGGATCGATCACTAAAGGCATGATCACAATGATCACCAGCAGAATGGCCACCGCAGGGAACCAGAAAAGCAACCACCAGCGCCGCGGGCTGAAGCGCATGACCGCAAACAGGACCAGCACCAATACGACGGCGATGGCGATGCCGACCAGCTCTTCCTTGGTCCAGTCCCAGAACCATGAGCCCCAGCCTTGTACCGATTGCTCGTAATGCAAAGAAAGCCGGTGCCAATACAAGCGCACCGGGAGGTCCAGTACGTCGACCAGCAGAACGAGCAGCGGCACGAAGACCAATCCTTGCACCCAGCGCCTTTGGCTGGCACTTTCGGCGATATCCCGAAAGCGCGCGGCGATTCCCAGCCGCAGGATCAGGAACAGGAAAAGGCCTCCCAGAATGTAGGAGAGAAAATAGAGCGTGTAGCCGGCGCGGGAATAAGCCACCGCTTTTTCATATTTTTCGTGTGAGAGCGTGTATTGTTCCGTTTTCGTCTGTTCCGAAGTGCTGATGACGAGCGGAGGAACCTCGTTCGCAGGCGGCAGTTGCGAGGCGGTCTCTGACGCACGGTCCTCCGCGGGCGAAGCCAGCTGCGCCTTCCGAACCCGGGGCAGGATCAAAAACAGGAAAACCAGCAAGGCACAGAGAGGCAGCGCGAAACGGTTCGAGAGAATCGGCCACCTCATAAAAACGCCCGGCAATGAATCGCAATAGAGTTTCCGCGCATATAAACAGCATGAGCGCGTGGCGCCGTGAGCATGCCGCACACGCTATTCGAGTGCAAGATTTTCATCCCCCGCATTGGACGGAACAGCTGGCAAAACCGTTTCCGGCGGGCAAAACAAAGGAGAAGGGAATCAAGGTGTTATCCTCGGATGGGCCGTCTTCAGGCAGTAATTGCTTATCGCGCCGCCGGTCGCCAGGCCGCAGTGCACCAAAGAGGTCCAGCGTTCGAGTTTGTGGTGACGGTAGCGATGAAAAAGATAGGACGCGCCGATGGAGACCCCGGTCGCTGCGGCTTCAATGGCGGCAAAGGCCGCATGATTGTCCACGACATCGTTGGTCAGGAGAATCTCCTGCCTGCCCCGCCGGCGCATATTCAAAGTCGAAAAATAGTCGAGCGTGCGCGCCGCCCCGACGCCGGCAAACAGCCAGCGATTCTCTTTGTCCCAGAAACGGTGCTCTCTCGGGAGATTTTCCCGCGGGGGTTCGCAGATTTTCGCTGGGCCCTCGGAGGCGCTCGGGGGCTGCTGTTTTGCCGCGTCTTGCCCCCAAGCCGTCTTTACGACCACGCCGGTCGCCAGCAGCAACAGCAATTTAGCTTTCGTCCGATTCATGGTTCTCAGGCGTGCGGGTCTGCTTTTCTGCCCCGGACTCCCGTATTATCGCACTTCCGCTCTCTTCTCTCGACAACCCCGGCTCAAATGCCCTTTGTTGCACCTTTCGCTACGTTTTTGTGCCGGGCGTTGTCATTCCGGTTCCGACGCGGTATTTTGGAAATTGGCCCACTAAAGTGTTTCCCAAGGAGTAGCTCATGCCCGGCTCCCTACTACTGCGATCCGCCTTCGCCGCCGTTCTGGTTGGCGCGTTGCTTCCCGTGGCTTTCTCTCGGCCGCAGGATTCTCAGTCCGTCGCGGAAGCTGCTCGCCGCGCCCGCGAAAAGAAAAAGGGCTCCGCCAAGCCCGCGAAGGTCATCACCGACGACACGCTGGACGTGAAAAGGGGAGATGTGCAAAGCGCGGTTGCGGAAGAACCCAAGATCGCAGGCGCCCCGGATGCCGCCAACCAACCCGGGAACCGCGCCGCTAACCCGGGCACTGGCGATGCCCAATCACCAGCCGCGAAGGACGAAAAGCTAAAAAAGGAAATCGCTCGGGTGAAAGAGCAGCTCAAGGACGCGCTCGGCGATCTCGACCTCCTGCAGCGCGAAAACCGCCTCGACCAAGACACTTATTATTCCCAACCGAACTTTGCGAGCGACACCGCGGGAAAGCAGAAACTCGACGACGAACAGCATAAGATAGGCGACAAGCGCCAGGAAATCGACCGCTTGAAAGGCAAACTGGCCGATTTGCAAAAGTCGCTTGGCGAATCCTCTTCTTCCTCCTCGCGACCCTAATCTGGCTTCATCCTTCGGCTCGGTTTCGGTCGCCGCAAAGCCCCATCCTTCCCATTTCCGGCAAGCTTTTGCCGGGCTCCATGGCCTGGTCGCCCGACACACCAAAGTCGCGGAAAAGCGGGCGGGAACGCTAAGATGGGTCAAAGCAAACCGGGCTGCACCGCATGGTCAGTCGATACCGTGAATGCGCAGGTTCACCAGTTGATCGATGGTCAGGTCCTTCATGCCGCGGGACTGCAGCTTGCTGATGTATTCGGGCGTGACGCCATGAATGCGCATGGCGATGAGTTGATCCGGCTCCGGGTGCGAATAACCGAGCTTTTGCACGGCACCGATGAAATCCGGCGAAACGCCGTGGATCCGGAAGGCAATCAGCTTGTCCAGCTCCACGTGGTCGTAGCCGCACTTTTTTAGCTCCGCCATCCATTCCGGGGATGCGCCGTGAATGCGCATGGCGATGAGCTTGTCCGGATTGGCGTCATAACCGGCCTGGCGCACGCTTCGCACCATTTCCGGCGAAACGCCGTGAATGCGAAACGCAATTAGCTTGTCGCTATCTGCCACACTGAGCCCCGCGGATCGCAGATCGGAAACAAACTGCGGGGACACTCCGTGAATCCGGAAGGCGATGAATTCGTCGCTCGAGGAAGCGTTTAGTCCGGAAGAGCGGATCTGGTCAATGAATTCCGGCGTCACGCCGTGAATTTTGAAGGCGATCAGCTTGTCGGTATCAAGCCCTTGCAAATTCCTCGCTTTGATTTCCCGCGCGAATTTCAGGCTCACGTCGTGAACCGCCATGGCCCATTGCTTTTCCCCGTCGATCCCCTCGAACCCCAGTGCCTTCATCTCCTGCGCGTATTTCGCATCGGGGATGAAATGGAAAATTCCCGCGCCCTCGCCGTCCTTCACGAATCCTTCGCATTCAAATCGGCCGGCGTCCCGCATGATCGTAAAATGCACGTCCTGCCGGCCCGGTTTGGAAAGATCCAGCCCGGTGAGTTCTTTCGCTTCCCGCTCCGAGCTCGAATGAAAGTGATGGCCGCCGCGCGAGTCCATGATGGAAACTTCCACTTTCCCCGGCTCATCCGAGCGTCGAATCGTCCAATCGCCGCTCTCGGCCTGCCCGCGGAGCGCCGTGGCCAGCCCGAACACCGCGCCGCCCACAATAAGAATCAGTCCCATCACTCGATTAAAGTTCATGGTGCTTCTCCCGTTTCCGGCTCTCCTCGGATTCCTAGAGAACTCCCGCTTGCTTGAGGGCGATCAGTTTGTCGAGCGTCAGGTTCTGGAAGCCGTGCTTGCGCGCTTTGTCGATGAATTCCGGCGTGATCCCCTCGACTTTTGCGCCGATGAGTTCATCCACGTCCAGGTTTTTGAATCCCGCATCCTGCATGAACTTTACGTACTCCGGCGTAATGCCCTGCACTTTCATTCCGATGAGGTCGTCCACATCGGGTTTTAAGCCGGTGGCCTCGATGCCCTTGACGTAGTCCGGCGTGATCCCTTGCACCTTCATCCCGATCAGCTCCTCCGTGTCGGGCTTGAACCCGAGGGCTTGCATGCCTTTGACGTATTCCGGGGTAATCCCTTGCACTTTCATTCCGATGAGGTTCTCCGGGTCGAACTTTAAACCGAGCCCGCGCATGTCGTTTGCATATTGCGGGGTGATACCCTGCACTTTCATCCCGATCAGCTCGTCTATGCCCAGGTTGGGAGCAAGGTTGCGCATGTCGCGAAGGTATTCCGGGGTGATGCCCTGGACGCGCATTCCGATCAACTCTTCCACGGTGGGCTTCATTCCCAACTCGTGGATTTCCTTGACGTAAGCCGGAGTCACACCCTGAATCTTCATGGCGATCAGTTCGTCGGCGGTCAGGCTCTTGAATCCCGCCGCCTCCATGCCTTCCAGATAGGATTCCTTCCCGCTCGCTTGCTCTTCGTCCCGCTCCTGCTTTTTTTCTTTGAGCTTATCGTTGTCCTTGTCTTTGCCCGCCTGTTCGGTCGAAGCAAAAGACTTTGCTGCCGTTGAAGTATTTGCCGGCCGCACCACGATCACAGTGCTGCTGCTTTGCTCCTCGGGGGCCGCCAAGTTTGCCAAGTTGCTACCTGCTTGGTGCCGATTCGCGCTTGCTTTGCTCCCCAGAGCGGCGTGCGCCACACCCAGGAAGGCGTTGCCGGCGAGCATCGCTCCCGCCAGACCTACCACCGCCACGGCCATGCCCGCCACGCGGAGTCTTCCCGCCGCCTCATCCAGACCGAGCAGCCGTACCACGCGCTCACTAAGCGGGCTGCGGTTTGCCGCCATCAACAACGAAGGCGCCGTGCGCCACTCCTCCATTAGCGTGAGCGCTCGTGCGTAGTTCACCGCGTCGCCAGAAACGGCAACCGCTTCGTCGTCGCAGCAGTGTTCGCGCTCTGTGCGAATCCGCTGACTTACCCACCAAACCGCCGGGTGGTAAAACAGCAACGTCTCGACGCCGATCTGAAAGAGATTCACAAAACCGTCGAGCCTGCGAATGTGCGCTAGCTCGTGCGCGATGATCATGGCAATCTGCTCTTCGCTCAATCCTGTCAGCGCTTTTGCCGGCAGCAGTACCACCGGGCGAACCCATCCCAACACCGCGGGCGCGTCCAGCCGCAAACATTCGCAGTACCGGATCACGCGTTCGAGCCCCATTTTCCTTTGCAGCGCCAAACATTTCTCATAAAGTTCCCGCGCCACCGGCCTCATTTCGCAGCGCCGCATCTTCTCGACCAGGAACAGTCCTCCGGCCGTCCGCAAACTCAGCAGCAGCACTCCCAGGAACCATGCTTCCACACACCACAAAATCCCCGCCGGCTGAGGCGCCGGAGCTTCTGGCGCCGGGGCGCCGGGACCTGCCGCGACCGATACGCCTTCGACCGGTTTCACCGCAAGCGCGGAAGCCCCCGGTGCCCCGTACCCGACGGCCGGATCTTTTTGCCGCATCAGCCCCGCGAGGGTGATTAGCGGTGCCGCCATCATCAAGGCCAGCGCGATCACCGCCAGGGCGTAACGCGTCGTGGCTCGCCGGCAAAGCGCGTTGGTCACGGCAAAAAGCGCCGCGAGCGCCGCCCCCTGCCACACGAAATGGAGCAGCGTCCAGCCGAGCGCCTGCAGAAGTTCGGGAGAGATTCCGTGCGCCAGGATTCTCATCGGCTTCTCCTCTCGCACTCATCGAGCAGCCGGCGCAGCTCGTCCAGTTCTTCCCTGCTGGTTCGCCGGCCTTCTAGAGCGTGCATCATCAATTCGCTGGCCGAGCCTTCAAATACGCGTTGCAGCACGTCGCACACAAGCTGCCGTTTGGTTTCTGTCGCCGGCTGACATGCTTCATAGACGTGCGCGCGCTGGCCTTCGTCTCGGCGTACCGTGCCCTTGGCGGTCATAATCTGAAGGAGTTTCAAGACCGTGGTGTAACCGAGGGATTTCTTTTCGCTCAGAGCTTCGTGGACCTCGCGGACCGTGGAGGGCCCGCGCGCCCACAGCACGCGAAGAATCTCCAATTCCGAAGCAGTGGGCTTTTGCAAAGGTTCCTTAAGCATGCGCGGGAGCCTACTACGAAGAGCTTCGTATTGTCAACGAAATTCTTCGTAGTATTTTGCCGGGCCCGCATCAGGGTCGAGTTGGGGCTTCGGCGAAGATTTTCTCGAATACCCGCGGCGGAGCAGGCTCTCGAACGCCAGATCGCCCAATTGTGCTTTGCAGCCTGGACGCGGCTCGCTCCCCGCGCCGCCTTCCGGGGGCACGTTTTCCACAGCTGCAACCTTACCACAATATCTTGTGGTGTTTTTCTCTTGACGCCAAGGATGGCTCGGGGCAGAATGCGCGCCAGCAAATGCGCTGTTCCCGCGCGGTCCCTGGTCTCCGACCACAGGCACGGGCGCTGCAGGATGGACTCCGCTTTGCGGCCTTTGAGGTGAAGCGATGCAATACCTGCCCGGCCTGACGGTGCAATGCATCAACCCGCTGTGCCAAGCCCGCGGCCGCTGGCTGCGCGCCGATGTCGCTGGTCCGGTCGCCAAGGACGGCCGCTGCCCTTCCTGCGGAGACTTTCTCCGCAACGTGCCGCCGCCGCTCGGTCCGCGCTTGCGTATGCGGCCGCGCTTGCTCGCCGGGCGGCCGCCGCTGCGCCCGCGCTGAAGCCATCCCCGTTGTCCTGGCCATAGCCTTTCGGTTGAAGCTAGGCCGGGCTGCTCGACCGAGTGTTGGTCATTGATTTTCTCATCCCGCTGCTGCCAGCCGAGGAGGCAGCTCCTCGGCCGTTGCTGGCGGCCCCAAACCGTTTGCAGATCCCCGATTCAAAAACATTGCCGAAGGAACGCCTTTATTAGATCTTTTCGATGCAGTCAGGGAAGAAAAACGAGACTTGGCAGCAACCGGACCGTCAGGTCTCGACGAGGCCTTTTTCGAGGATCTCTTCATCGGTGAGCCACGGATCGGGGATGTTGGCGGAGCCGAGGCGAAGGATGTCTTCGAGCGCGCCGCGGACTTCGCAAAGATGAAAATCGACGCCGATGCGTTCGAGCAATTCAAGCAGCGCCTCGGCACCGACCGCTTCGATCGGCTTCGCACGGATGCCGCCGTGGTTCACCCGCTGGTAGGTCACGACGTAAATGGCCAGGGGACCGGCTCCATGGCGATCAATATGAAGAAAGCCCCGGGTTTGGGGGTGGGCCGGGGCGCGCCGCGCTGCTACACCTGAAGCGGGAGGGTGTGCGCTCATCGTGTTGGTGTTTTCACCGCTTGAGAGAGGTTTCCTTTCGTCGGATTCTCTCGAAGAGCTTCTGGAGCTAACGCCCTGAGCGACAACCTCCTAAACGAGTCAGATCCAGCAAGCGATCCCTCACCCGCTCGAGCGGGTTTCGAATAAACATTTCTTGAGGTCGTTTTCCATAAGCCTTCGCCTCGGTCCTTCGCTTTAGCTGCAGCCGCTGGTGCTGCCGCAGTTTTCGCATTTGTAGCAGGCGCCGTTCGGAACCATCAGCATGCCGCACTCGCTGCAGGTCGGCGCTCCTTCATAGGCGTTCGTCGGCTTGGTGGCGGCTGCCGGCGCGGGAGGAGAGGCCAGCGCCGAGAGAATCACGGGAGCAGGAACCGCGGGGCCGCTGTTCTCGGCGTGCGTCCCGCCGTTCAGTTTGAGATAGTCCGAGGAGATAAACCGTCCGCCGAGCCACCGCGCGATGTAATCCAGGACCGAGGAAACGAAGCGGATGTTCGGATTCGCGGTGATGCCGGAAGGCTCGAAGCGGGTATTCAGCAGCTTGTCCACAAAGACCTTCAGCGGAACGCCGTATTGCAGGCCGAGCGAAATCGTTAGCGCCAGACCATCCATCACGCCAGAGAGGGTCGAACCTTCCTTGGCCATTTTGATGAATACTTCCCCGGGACGCCCGTCGTCGTACATGCCCACGGTGATATAGCCTTCATGGCCGCTCACGCTGAATTTGTGGGTGACGGAAGCGCGTTCGTAAGGCATTTTTTCGCGCTGCGCGCGCTGAAACAGCTCGCGTTGCACCGGCTCGGCCGCCCGCGGCGCGGCTTCGGTTTTCTTGTCTTCCTTCTTGGCGTCCTTGGCGGCACTCAAGGGCTGCGAACGCTTGGAATTGTCGCGATAGATAGCCACGGCTTTCAGCCCCAGCCGCCACGACTCGATGTAGGCGTTCATGATGTCTTCGACGGTGGCTTCCTCGGGCATGTTGATGGTCTTCGAGATTGCGCCCGAGAGAAACGGCTGCGCGGCGGCCATCATCTTCACGTGGCCGGTCCAGCGGATGGAACGCCCGCCGCCCTGGGGCGCGAGCGAGCAATCAAAAACCGCCAAATGCTCTTCCTTCACGTATCGCGCCCCTTCGATTTTGCCGTTTTTGTCGATGTAGGAAACGATTTCGCTGGATTGCTCGGGCGTGTAACCCAGTTTCATGAGCGCCTGCGGCACGGTGTTGTTGACGATCTTGATCAGGCCGCCGCCAACAAGCCTCTTGTACTTCACGAGCGCCAGATCCGGCTCGATCCCGGTGGTGTCGCAATCCATCATGAAACCAATGGTGCCGGTGGGCGCCAGCACGGTGACCTGGGAATTCTTGAAGCCGAACTTTTCGCCGTGATCGAGAGCCGTGTCCCAGGATTCCTGGGCGGCCAGAAACAATTCCGGCTGGACATGCTCGGGTTGGATGCCGCGCATGGCTTCGCGGTGCATCCGGATGACCTCGAGCATCGGCTCGCGGTTCACCTCATAGCCTGGAAACGCGCCCATGCGCTCGGCAATGCGCGCAGACTGCGCGTAGGCCTCGCCGCACATCAGCGCGGTGACGGCGCCGGCCATGTCGCGGCCCTCAGGAGAGTCGTAGGGCAGCGCCATGGACATGAGCAGCGCACCGAGGTTGGCGTAACCCAGCCCGAGCGGCCGGAAATTGTGCGAATTCTCGGCGATCTTCTCCGTCGGGTAGCTCGCGTTGCCCACCAGGATTTCCTGCGCGGTAATGGTCGCGTCCACGGCATGCATGAAAGCCGGCACATCGAACTGTCCGCCGGTGGTGACGAATTTCATCAGATTCAGCGACGCCAGGTTGCACGCGGTGTCGTCCAGGAACATGTATTCCGAGCAGGGATTGCTCGCGTTGATGCGCGCCGTGGACTTCGAGGTGTGCCAGCGATTGACGGTGGTGTCATACTGCATTCCGGGATCGCCACAGTGCCAGGTGGACTCCGCAATCTTCATCATCAGGTCGCGTGCACGGAGCTTTTCGACGGGTTGCCCATCGTGGACGTTCTTGGTCCACCAATCCTTGTCCTCGACCACGGCGCGCATGAAGTCGTCGGTGACGCGCACGGAGTGGTTGGCGTTCTGGAAGAAGATGGAGCTGTAGGCCGCGCCGTCAATCGAGCTGTCGTAGCCCTGTTCGATGAGCACATGGGCTTTGCGCTCTTCCTTCCTTTTGCATTCGATGAATTCGGCGATGTCCGGATGGTCGATGTTCAGAATGACCATCTTGGCGGCGCGCCGCGTCTTGCCGCCGCTCTTGATGACGCCGGCAAAAGCGTCGAAGCCTTTCATGAAGCTCAAGGGCCCGCTTGCCGTGCCCCCGCCGCTCAAGCCTTCATTCGATGAGCGCAGCGTGGAAAGATTCGTCCCCGTGCCCGAGCCCCACTTGAACAGCATGCCTTCCGTCTTGGCTAAAGTGAGGATGGAATCCAGCGAATCCTGTACTGAGTTGATGAAGCAGGCCGAGCACTGCGGATAGCGGTAGCCGGTC
>Ga0209689_1002910_pt1 | contig 12668 bp, 8 predicted proteins | sample GraSoiAngelo_149_FD_187119 | JGI IMG/M metagenome (GOLD analysis project Ga0209689, IMG submission 187119) | Grasslands soil microbial communities from the Angelo Coastal Reserve, California, USA - 14_1009_09_30cm (SPAdes) (version 2) | ecosystem: Environmental > Terrestrial > Soil > Grasslands ...
ACAAGGCGCGAACGGTCCGCAGGAGTACTCCGATGTCGAAGGGCTTTGTGAGTACGGCGTCTGCGCCGGGCCATTCTCGGTCAGCAGTGCTCATGACAACGACGGGAATCGCGCGCGCGTTCGCTTCAACAATGAGATCGCCGATAGCTCGTTGATCACGAGGACCGAGGCTCACTAGCAGCAACCCGGGGCGTGGGTCGTCTAAAGCTCCGTCGATCGCATCCGCGTCGGCGTACGTCCGACTTTCAAACCCGACAGACCGGAGCAGCTCTACGACAAGCTCAGCGGTATCGACATGAGGCTCAACGATGAGAAGCGGTCCCATGGTGGCCCCCTTCCGATCGCGTTGCATGGTCGATAGTGCCGCCTGCAGATCGGGTCAAGGGCGGTGCGACGCTACGTCACAGCGGGCTTTCACTGATGGCTGGCGCGGGCATTTGATGGCTAACAAATCTGCATCTCTGCGGCCTGGACAAGCCCATGTACAGGCCGCCGATCTTCTACCCTGGCACGCATCTGTATCTGCACCGTGGGCGCCCACCCAGGATAGCAGCGCGCCTCACCGTCCGCGGGAGTCAGGGCCGCGCATCTTCCAGATCAGGGTTCTCGCGCGGACGCCGGCCATAAAGATTTGGCGCATCGGCACTGGCACCGGGGTTCGAAGCCGAATGGAGTAGCAACGTCCCCCGGCGGCGCGTACCGGAGGACACGGGGGGACCCCCGACCAAGGTCGCGCCTGGTGCGCTTCCTGATATCTGCGTTTGCCCGATCTTGTAAGAGCAAAGGCGAAGGGGGGATCTCTGCGTGGATGAGGCGCGCGTCGTCGTTGTCATCGACGACGAAGATTCGGGCGGCGGTAGCCACGTCCCAAGGTCGTACATCGACCGGCGGGTCTTAGGCTACAAAAAGCACGGAGGCGTTCAGCGGGCCACGCGCAAGCATGAGTTCCCATTGTGTCCTGACGCACCGCCGCCATCAAGAGTTCACATGAAAAGCGACGAAGCCGTCGGCTGCTAAACAGGAGAGATGATCGGTCTGGAGCCGCTGCATCGATTCGTCCAGCATCTGCAGCGCGTGTTTCTTGTCGCGCCCATGCGAACAAACCTCGCGGAACTCGTGAACTGAAGTTGCCATGCTCGAGTGCTGCGTCGCCTCAATATCCGATGCCCCTCACCCGCGGATCAACGACCCTCCCAGCAAGACAGGAATCGGATCTTCTCCGCCGATCCACGCTCCGGAGCAGAGCTGACTGAGCTCGTTACACTCGTGCGGTACGCGACGCGCGATGCTGCTCGAAGGTCTGTCTAGATCAACGACGCCCGTCCCTGTGACGGCGATTGGAGTGCGAGCGCGCCGGCGAGCGCCGCGAGCTGCGTCCATCCTCCCACCACCATGGTGCGGTGCAAACGGCGCTGCCGCAGGGTCATGGCAGGGCCCGATCGGAGACCGGTCTCTATGGGAACCGCGCCCCCTTTCGCCGTCCGTGTGAGGAGTACGCCGCACACGAGATTCATGGCTCCGGTCAGGCAAGCGATGGCGAACAACGTATCGGCCGCGAGCGAGACGCGGCGGGTCCCTTGGCAGCCAGGGGCAGCGAAATTCTCTCTCACTCTCGCCAGTGCTGCAGCCATCATTCCGGCCGCACCGAGAATCGTCCAACGGGTCCATGCCTGCGTCACGACCCGGCCGCGTTCCCTCCGCCGCTTGATCACAGCGACTGCCGGATCAAGGCCGAGCTTGCCGAACAACATCCCTCCCAAGGCCACTGCTAGACCGAGACGTCGCACGATTGCTGTTGACGGGTCTGTTTTGCGGACATCTTCGGTGATCGATAGCTTCTTTCGCCGAAGGGGGCGGATTGGCGGACCGTCGAGAACCTGTCCGTCCGGAGCGAACCTGCCACCGTGACATGGGCAATCCCAACTTCGTGCGTCGGGATTCCACCTCACTTCACAGCCCATGTGCGTGCAGACGGGGGACAGAGCCGTGAGCGTTCCGGCCTCGTCGCGATGCAAGGCCAGTCTTTCACCGGCGATCTCGGCGATCCGGCCTTCGCCGCGCGGGACATCCTCAACGCTCCTCGCTGCGGGCCGCTTCAAACGGTCTGCGACGAAATGCAGCGGGTAATCTACATTCTCGCGGATCCATTCCTTGAAGGAGGAGACTGGCTTGATGCGAGCCGGATCGTAGAGGTCAGCCCATTCATTGCGCCGGCCGCAGATAAGATCGGAGATGAGGATGGCGGCCATAGTGCCGTGAGTCATGCCATTGCCCGCGTAACCGGTAGCGACCCAGACATGTCCGTTCGTTGGGTTCCGGCCGACGTAGGGCAGTCCGTCGACGGTCTCCACGACCTGGGCGGACCATTCATGCTCCACCGGGTGCTTGCCTTGCAGCATCGACGTAGAAAAGCGAGGTCGTATCCAGTCTCGCAAGTGCCGGTAGGCGGCCACCGTGTCGGGGTTCTGCCCCACCTTGTGATCGGCGCCGCCGACGACCAGGAACCATCCGCCGTCGTCTTCCGCGGTCCGGACGTAGTGATACGGATCAACGGTGTCCCAGAAAAGCCCTGCGGGGCTTTGTCCGCGACCGCGCACAGTCACCACGTACGACCGATACTGGGACAGCTTCGTTTGCAACAGCAGCCTGTCGTTGACCGGCGAGTGGGTCGCCACGAAGATGTCGCGGCACACCACGGTCCCGCCTTCCGTCTGCACCCTGCAGGGCTCGCCATCCTCCACGTCCACAACGCGGGTACGATCGGCGATGAAGCTTCCACCGCCGTGCACTGCGGTGGCTAGCGCCGCCAGATAGCGCAACGGTTGGAACTGGGCTTGATCATCGAATCGGAGCGCGGCCTTCACCGGAAACGGGAGCGGTGGCTCGGCGAAGGACACATGGAGACCCAACGCACGGGTGGTTTCCGCCTCCTGCTCCAATTCGATTACACCGCGATCCTCTTCAGTGAACAGCCAGCCCGGCAGACGTCGGAATTGACACTCGATCTCTTCCTCGGCAATGAGAGCGGAGATGCGTTCGATGGCTGCCCGTTGCGATCGAGCCGCGATACCCGCGCCGTCGCGGCCGAAGTTCTTGATCAGCCGGAACCAGCGTGTGTCGAGCGCTTCGGTGATGTGCGCGGTGGTGAAGCCTGTCACGCCGCTCCCGACGGTGCGTGCTTCCAGTACCGCAACCCGTTGACCGGCCCGTTTCAGCAGCAATGCGGCCGTCAAGCCCGTGATGCCAGCGCCTATTACAGCCACGTCTACTTCAATGTCCGACCTCAAGGGCCCATAACCAGGCAACGGCGCGGTCGATTGCCAAAGCGAGAGTGTGCTCACCAAGGGAATCTGCACATGCACATACGGTCCGCAAGCGGAAGGCCGGTGGACGACGCGAGGAACAACGGGGACCGCCTAAACGGCGACGAGGTCTCGGGCCCCGAGACCGCACTCTCAAGCTTACAAGTGCGTTCCTGCGAGTGCTTCGTACCCATCATGCTTGGAAACGCCCGTTGAGTAATACGCCCTCAACGGTGTCCGCTAGCTCTTCGAGCTCGAATGGCTTGTGCAGTGTCGCTATTCCGAAGGGTGACTGACATCGTGATCCTCTGGGTGGACGGGTCCCGAGTGATTACGGCAGCTGATGGGCGAAGAGGCGATCGCGTACGCGCTGCACACCTCCTTCGACCTGATCCTGCTCGACCTCTGCCTCCCGAGGGTGGACGGCATCCGGATGATCAAGGAGCTGCGCAGCTCTCCCATGGCGCAGTTGACGCCGACCATCGTCGTTGTCGGCCGCAAGACGAACTCATGCACGCTGCGTCGCTCGCTGCCGGTGCGGATCTCGCTCTCAAGAAACCCTGCCTCCCGCACGAGCTGCAGGCAACCGTCCGGTCATTCCTCGGCCAGGACCGTAGGCGTCAAGGCAAGAGGGCGCGCCGCACTAAATTCTGCTCCAGAGGAATACCTGCCGATCTACAGGCTTAGAGCGCAGGCACGCCCACCATGCCGGAGGTCGCAGAAAAAACCGCGTACTACATGAACCGCCAACTCGCGGTGGTGGCGCTGGTGTCTCAGGGCGTGCGGCTCCCCAAGGGACCATGGATCTGGGTCGCTGATAGCTCAATGGCGGGGTGGCAAGTCGAGAAGATGCTCGGCGACGTCTTCCCGGTACTGAAGGGCGAGCCCCTGACGTTCATCACGTTGACGAGCAATGCCGACGTGAAGGAACTCGACCGGTCGTTACAGGGTCGGGATTAGGCTCCGGGTCCGGCACCCCACGCCGAGGACGATCTACCGGATCTGCCGCCGGTACTGGCTCGGCCTCGGTGAGCACGAGATTGTCGGCTTCCACGCCGATCCTGAACTTCCAGCCCACAACCACGTCAAGGCTGAAGCCGCTCTCGCGCAGCAAGGCCCACAGCGGGCTGTCCATGTTGTCGGAGCCAAGCTCTGCCCTGCGCAGGCGCGGGCGGCTTTAGCGGTCACCAGCCGACGCCGAGGTTCATGAAGGGAATGCCGGCGCGCGTCGATTCGCGCCGAGATTCCATGCACTTAGTGGCGCGCCTGGAGGGACTTGAACCCCCGACCAACGGCTTCGAAGGCCGGATGAGATGCATCCCGGGGAGCAGCAGGGCTTCGCAACCGCTCGCAACCACTCGGGACGAGGCGGGCTCGGATTCCAGGCGGTCGCATGTTTTCGCACCGTTTATCGAGGATTCTGCGGACAGGTTGCGACGCTATTGACCGTCAGGGAGGTCGCTGCGTACCTCCGAGTATCCACCAAAACGGTATACGGGCTCTGCGCCCGCGGCGAACTGCGACAGCATCCGCGTGCTCAATGCCATCAGGATAGCTCCATCGGACCTCGAAGCGTTTGTTTTCTCCGATCCAGTTGACCGGAGCCCATTCAATTGACGGTCGGGCTGAACGGTTCGTCGTGCGGGAACGGCCCGGCAGGCGCCGCGTTCTTCCTCCCCAGCGCACGTTGCTCGGGCACGTTCTCTCGCTTCTCGATGGTCATGTAGCAGCGAGGACGCCGAGTCGTGGTTGAACTTTCAGAGCATTTGCGCCGACGGCGCGCGGTGGCGACACTAGTGGTAACAACCGGGTAGTAAACGGGCGGATATTTCCTCGATCGAGAGGGCAGTTCCCCCACACCAGCGCATATATCAGGGGCTCACATTCTGGCTGCCCGCTACTTTTTAGTGACGCGTTTCGGCTGCGGCACACACATTGGTGCGCGAAAATTCCAGGAAATGCCAACAAATGGAGGTTGGTCCGCCGAGTGCAATTGTCCTTTCCGGACCGTTGCAGGGGGAACCGCAATGCAGACCGTCGCACGTGTGTGCTCGTGGGTCGCTGTGGTCGTCGCCGTCACGTTCTCGCCTCGTGCCGAGGCGATCACGTACGGCGGCGGGTCGCTGATCATCCCAACCCAGTCGAGCTACCAGGACTACTGCGGCACGGCATCCGCGTACGGCCTCGTCTACAACGTGCTGCGCGCGAACGACGGACTCGCCGCCATCGGCAAGAGCCGCATCACCGTTCACTGGGCGTACAAGGGCACGAAGGCGTCGCCGAACCGCTGCGTCCCGACGGACATCCAGAACCCGCCCGTCTATGGCAGCTACACGAGCTCGAACCCGCCGCCCTGGAACGATGCGATCTGGAACGACGGCTGCGACTTCCGCCTGACCAGCAACGCGAGCGTCCCCGTGAAGCTGGTGAAGAACAGCACCGGGCTAGCTGCTGATGACACGAACATCACGACGATCAACACGACTGCCGACCCGAATGTGTACCCGAACTATGGATCGGTGACCATCCAGCAGACGACGAACCCGAAGGTCACTTCGGTCGGTTACCTCGGTGGACCGTTCGTCATCGCCGCCTCGGATGCGAACACCTTCCTGCAGCTTCTCTCCGGCTCGCTCGTGGTGCAGGACAAGAACGGCAATAACGTCGATTTCACCGCCTACAGAACGACGGTCGCGTGCAGCGGCGCGACGAACGGGTTCGGCGGCACCGCGCCTGGGCACTATGTGAACGTGCATCGCGCGCTGGTGGCGTTCAGCGCGGACGACAACTTGACCTTCAACTCGCCCCCTCCGCGCGTGGCATTGCAGGACCAAGGCGGTACCGTCGGTACCGGCACCCTCGATCCCTACATGACCAACGCGGGTCTCAAATTCACTGGCGCGTTCGGCTGCCCACCGGGCGGCCAGATCGCGTCGATCCCGTCGTTGAAGACACAGTTCTGCCCGACCGGCCAGCAGGGGCTGATCTTCGACTACTTCAGTACATTGGACTTCACCAACGGCCTGATGTTCGCAACCGACGCAAACGGCAATCCGCTGTATCAGGCGATCTGGACCCCCCACTGGGGCATTGGGGGGCCGGGTGTAACGGCGAGTTTTCCGACGCCGCCAACAGGCCTCACGTTGAAGACGACGAGCGCCTCGCCGGGGCTGCCGGCTGGCACGTACTATTATCGTATCACTGCGGCCAATCCGCTGTTTGGCGAGACTTTGGCGTCGACGGAAGTGTCGATCACGACGACGAAGACCTCGGGAATCGCCCTGAGCTGGAGCATCCTCACCAATAACGGTAACAACGCCTACTGGTACAAGATCTACGGTCGTACCAAGGGGGCCGAGCAGTACATAGACAGAGTCCAGGGGTTGCTGTCGTATACCGACACAGGCGCGACTCCGCCCAGCGGCCCTCTCCCGACTTCGAACACAACCGGCCCGCCGGGTCCGCCAGACATCGTGGCGGCGTTGAAAAACATTTCTACCTTCCTGAACGGAAAAACGGGTCTATTCGCGCAATGCGCGTCGATCGAAACGTATGAGGGCGAGACAGGGACCGACAACTACCCCGCTGCGCAGAGCGTTCCCCCCATTCAGTTCCAGACGTGCCTCAAGAGCAGTTCGAACCCAGGCGCGTGCTCCACGACCGCGCCTCAGTACGGCATCACCAAAAACATCGCCGGCAGCCCCAGCGACCAAACGAGTATCGGAAGCTACCTCCAGAACTGCACGGACCCGACGGCCACGTCCGGCGCGGCTTGCGAATACTTCCCCAACCCCGGTGACGGGTTCCTGCAGATCGGCGACCACAAGTGGTACTCGCAATTCGGCATGGTTGCAAACTACGTACCGGCGAGCGGCAACATCTACAAGCCCGGCACCTTGAACCTCGCGTACAACGTCAAATCGCTCGACAAGACGAAGCTGACCTCGCCAACCACCGCGCGCACGATGATGCTTTCCGACGAGGTCACGCGCAGCAACTACAACTCCAACCCGGGCCTCGCGAACATCGTCTACCTGGCGGGCCACACATACGACAAGTACCTGGCAGGAAACCGCCTCGTGCTCGGGACCTTGCTGCAGCTCGGCATCGTCTACCAATCGGTGGAAACGGGATACGTCGGCCCGACCCTCTACAACGACTCGGTGTTCGTCCCCACCTACGGCCGCGTCACCTCCGCCCCGACATCGACGTCAGTGAAGAAGTTCGATCCGATGGCGGGCTCGCAGTTTCTCTTCCCGTACCACAAGGGTTGGCTGAAGACGCACTCGCTCTCCAGCGGCTTGCAGGACGGCAACAACGCCTTCTCCGACGCCGTGCAGTGGAACGCCAGCGATAACTCGGTCATGCGGGCGCCGAACGCGCGGAACGTCTTCACCTACCTGGGCGGGCAGATCACACTCGGCACCAGCAACATCGCGAAGCAGTCGGGCTGGACGCCGGTGGACTTCGACTACACCAGCATCCAGAGCCCGCTGGTGAACTGCGTCGACAAGCTGCACGTCGGACCGGTGGCCGCCAACACCTCGCTCAACAAGCCAGGCCCGTACACCGGGATGGTGGCGGGCTCGAACGGAGTCTGCGACCTCGAGGAAGCGCTGGCGAACACACTGTCGCTCACGGCCTCCGACTTCGGCTCCGACAACGGGGCCTCGGAACAGGCGGCGATCAAGACGAAGCTGCTGAGCACCAGCGTCAACGATACGGTGCAGGTCACTCAACAGCTCACGCAGCTCGTGCGCGGATTCTGCTTCGCCACGGTCGGCGGCAGCGACGGCAGCGGCGCGGCCGTCTTCAACCCGACTTCCTCGCAGTGCAACCCCAAAGGCCAGGACAACGTGATCGACCTGGGCGGATTCGTCCACTCGCAGGCCGCGGTGATCGCGGCGAGCCCGTACATCATGGATGCCCCGTCCGGTAAACGCCGGCCTACCGTCGCGTACCTGGGCGGACTCGACGGCCAGGTCCACGCTTTCTACGTTCCCGGTCCGGATACGAAGGATGCCGGTTATACGGGCCCGGCGAACCCCCTCAATCTGCCGTTCGCGTCGGCGAAGGCGACGTTTCACACCGATGACACTGGTGGCGGGGCCGGGTTCGCGCGTCCGGCGGCGCTAACCGAGCTGTGGTCGTTCATCCCGCCCGGCCAGCTGCCGTACCTCTATTCGAACGACGCGATGGTGGACTCGTCGCCAGCGGTGCTGGACATCTTCGCGGACCTTGACGGCGACGGGCTCCGCGAATGGCACACGGTGCTGGTCGCCTCGGCGGGCGGCCACAACCGCGAACTGTTCGCGCTCGACGTGACGAACCCGCTGGCGCCGGCCCTGCTCTGGGACATCCAGTCCAGCTTCGACTCCACTTCGCTCGCGTACGCTCCGGCAGTGCTCGCGGACGACGACACCGGCAAGGCCTTGGTCGCAGGCCAGGAGTCGTTCCAGTGGCAGAACCACTGCCGCGCCGCCGACGTCAGCGCTTCAACCTGCAAGGCCACCAACTACAACCTTCCCCCGCTTAGCGACGCGGGACGGTCCACCTCGGGCAAGTTCAACTACGTCCACCTGGGAGCCAGCCAGTCGGTGCAGGCGGCGCTGCTCCGCCGCGACAACGCGCCCGTGTTCGCGGCCTTCACCGCGACGAACGAGCCGGGCGGCAACGGAATGTATGTGTTCGCAATCGACATCGCGACGGGAGCGAAGCTCTGGGAGTTCAACAACCCGTACGATCCGGCGTCGGATGCCTCGGGCATGGCGGACGGTCTGGACAACACGCCGCCAGCCGGCGTGACCCTGTTCAGCAAGGCGAACACCAGCCTGATTGACAGTGTGTATACCGGCGATCTGGAAGGTTCCCTCTGGGAGCTCGACGCCGTGGACGGGCTCAGCCAGACCTCCTACGCGAGCCAAATCGGCTCCTCGTGCACCGCCGCTGGTTCGTGCAACTTCGCCTTGAGCAACGCGTTCGGCTACGACCCCAATGGATACCCTCAGCCCATCACCACGTTGAGCACGATCTTCACCGTCCCGCAGGTATCCAGCACCAGCTGGCTCTCGAACTACGCGGGCCAGACCCTGCTGGCGTACGGGACCGCCGGAACGGACAAGGTCAGCTCGCTCTCGTACACGGTCACGGGATCGGTCCATTTGCTACCTTTGGCGGCGTCCGGCCGCCTCTCGTCAGGCCAGGTGATCGGCCCGCCATCGCAGTTCTCGCTCGCATCGAGCAAGGGCCTTGGCAAGGAGATCACCGGATATCCGCAGTACGTCAGCAGCGGAGAGCGCTTGTATGGGTCGATCACCGCGGCCGGCGATCACCTGTTCTTCGCCACCACCTCGGGCTCGGTGACGAACATCGACAGCCGCGGCAGCCTGGGAGGGTCTACCTACAACGTGGACATGACCACGGGGTTCTCGTCGTCGCGCACTGCGCTCGCCACTAACGCCGGAGGCGCCGGAGGCACGGTGTTGGTCGCGACCAACAACAGCGGGCAGACCAAGGTCATCACCGTCACCGACCAGACCATCAACATCTCCTCGCCGAGCGGCACGCTGAAATTGACCGCCCCCTCCATCAACGGCGTCGGCCAGACGCCCACCGGCTTGTTGGGCTGGTTCCTCCGGAGCAGCGGCCATGAATACTAAGCAGCACGCCAGGGGCTTCTCGCTCATCGAGACGATGGCCTCGCTGGCCATCCTCGCCGTGGCAGCGCTCGGACTCATGGGGTCGATGCTCGTCGCCTCCGGCGCGAACACGATCTCACGGCGCCGGACGGACATGACTCTGTTCGCGCAGTCGCGCATCGAGCGTCTGGCCAGCCGGACACGCGCCAAAGTCCCGACCGCGACCGCCACCACGCCGGTCAACTGTTCCGCGATGGCCGTGGGCGGCGCGTTCGACCCGAACGCGAACCCGGGTACCGGAGGTTGGATGCTGGACGTGATCGACGGCACCCCGCCCGCTGGCGGCGGCGCGCTCGGCGACGACCTGATGGCAGGCCCGCTCCTGACCGAGGGCGACGGGAGCGGAATCGACGGTGCGGGCACGCTCTCCAAGCGCGCCACCTTCGCCGCCGCCTGGTTCGGCGGGACCGACACCAACGGATGCAGCAGCGACACCGTTCGCAACGACGCGACGGTGATGTGCCGCGAGGTGCACATCGAGCCGCTGGACGTGACCAACGCCGGAGTGACCACCTTCATGCTCCGGGTATGGGTCCGCGTCATCCAGGGAGGCGTCCCCTGGCAGAACTCCTACGTCTTGATGCGCGAGGACATCGCCCAATGAAACGTGCTCCGCCGGCAAGCGGTTTCACACTGATCGAGATCGCAGTCTCGACGACCCTGTTCGCGTTCATCTCCGCCCTGGCGCTGTCGCTGATGATCGGCATGAACAACAGCTCCGCGCGGGTGCGCGTGGTCGGCGACGCGCAGACCGGAGGCCGCCTTGGCCTGGAAGGGCTGGCGGCGGACATTCGCGCCGCCGGCGGCGGGGCAGCCAGCGGACAAGTGGGAGTTGCTCCTGGCGGCGGCGGCGCCCGGCGCGTTCCGGCGATGTGGAACGGGCCAACCACCACCGTGACCGCGCCCGGCGGCCAGACCATCATTTCGAACTCGCTGTTCATGATCACTACCGACCCTACCGCCGTCGGTATCCCCGCGGACGCGACAGGCATGCAAGGGGTGGTGGTGGAGGCCTCGCAAGGCACGCCGCTGAAGATGGTCTGCTCCGACGGAACTGGCGCATCGGTCGATTGCGGCAACGGCTTGCTGAAGACGCTGACGCCGCTGCTGGTCGGAGATTTCCGCGATGCGGTCTACATGACGCCTACGGTGCTGGGCGCGCCCCAGAACACGCCGCCGACGCAGCAGCTCACTTACGCTGAGATGGCGAGCAATGCGTATTCCCCGAGCCCGAAAGCGCCCTTCGGCTTCGCTCCCGGCGCCAAGCTGATCCGGGCGCGCGTGGTCCACTGGTATTTGTGGCAACCGACCGCTTCGGACCCGCCGCAGCTGCGCCGCAGCTATCCAGTCCTCACCAGCAGCGCCCTGGGCAGCGCCTGCGCTAGCGATGACAAGCCATTCCTTGACGAGACCAACGATTCCTCCGGCAATTCACCGGCCGGCAAGGACATGGGCGGCGGCGCGATCGAGAGCCTCCAGGTCCGGTTTCTCGTCGATGCGGGCGGCACCGACGATCCGACGCGGTTCACGATGCTGAACACGATCGGCGTCTGCGACACGGCGGTTCCGGCGACCCTTCGCGAAGTGCGGCTCCAGGTCGTGGCGCGGACCGCGAATCCGGACGTGGATCAGGTCTCGAGGAACCGCAACCTGTACTCGACGCCGGGATTCGAGGGTGTCTCGCCTTCCGCGACCACCATGGATGCCTACCCGCGGCGGGCGTTCACCGTCGGAGTGGTGCCGCGCAACCTGCAGGGGATCCGGCTATGAAAGCGCGCAGCGATCGGGGAATGGCTCTGCTGATCGTGCTCGGCGTCGTCGTCCTGCTCAGCGTGCTGGTCGCGGTGGCCATGTCCTGGTCGAAGAATGACCGCTCGCGGAGCGCCAAGCTGGTCCACAACCTCACCGTGCAGGAGCTGGCCGAATCGACGCTGCAGTTCGGGCGCGGCTACTACGCCCAGAACTACGCCCTGTGGAACACGCACCTCGCCTACTTTGTGTCCGCGCGCACGGTCGCGCAGGTCAAGACGGACCACCCGGAGCTGATCGCGCCGCTTCCAGTGGGGACTGGATACGACTGCTTCACATACGCCAAGGATGATGTGGACGAGCTGCCGCCAAACGCCAACAATCCCGCGAAGGACAACAACATGACCATCTTCGTGGGGGCATTCTGTCTCGAGCAATCGGCGCCGCCCGAGCGCGCGGCGTTGCAGGCGGAGCTGCTGTCGCCGCTTGAATTCAACCCAGCCTCCACCTCCTGCGTTTCGCAGTTCAGCGGCGGCACCCAGGGCGTCAACAACTGCAGCACGGTGGCCGGCCTCCGCTGACGAAGCGGACTCGGTCACGTTTCCAGCTTGCACACGTACAGCGTCCCGGTCCCGATGAACGCCAGCCGCGTACTACGTCGCACCGCTCAGTTGACAGAGAGCGGGTCGATCAAAATCCCTATGCCAGGGACGCCCTGGCGTGGGCGGCCCCGTTCGGCTGTGGGCCCGGGGCAGCTGTGCTGCGCGACACCAGGGTCCGGGCCGCCGCGCGAGTGTGGAGTGAGGAGGGGATGACTCATTGGCGCGCCTGGCAGGAGTCGAACCTGCGGCCCGCGGCTTCGAAGGCCGCTGCTCTATCCAGCTGAGCTACAGGCGCGTGGCCTGCTTGTGCCGCCGGA
>Ga0209689_1002912_pt1 | contig 12664 bp, 12 predicted proteins | sample GraSoiAngelo_149_FD_187119 | JGI IMG/M metagenome (GOLD analysis project Ga0209689, IMG submission 187119) | Grasslands soil microbial communities from the Angelo Coastal Reserve, California, USA - 14_1009_09_30cm (SPAdes) (version 2) | ecosystem: Environmental > Terrestrial > Soil > Grasslands ...
AATGCCGTCCCCGACCGATCCGCGGGGGAGGCGCACGGCGGGCCCGTCCGAGTGCTCGTCGTCGATGACAACGCTGACGTGGCCGAAGGGCTGATGATGCTGCTCGAGCTGCTCGGGCACCGGGTTCGTGTCGCTCACGACGGCCTGGCGGCCCTGGAAGCGGCGCGCACGAGCGCGCCCGATCTCATGCTGGTCGATATCGGGCTTCCGGGAATGGACGGTTACGAGGTGGCCCGGAGCGTCCGTCAGGATTCCCGGCTCAAGGGCGTCGTGCTCGTGGCCCTTACCGGATACGGACGCGACGAGGACAAGCGGAAGGCCATCGAGGCCGGGTTCGACGACCACCTCGTGAAGCCCTTGACCGTCGAGACCTTCCAGAAACTGCTCGGGCGGCTCGAGCAGCGGAAAGGACCTTCGGGCGCCACCGGGTAGGCCGGGTGACGAATCAGCATCCGACGCTCACTGCGTCCAGCTCAAGGCCTTGAAGGCGAGGACCTCGGCCTCGCGTCCGTTGAGATCCAGAGGGCCGAGGGTCGCCAGCGTTCGCCACGCTCCCGTGCCGAGGTTCATCGCGCGAATCTTCACCCCGTCCTTGGCCACCGCGATCACGGCCACCTGCGTCTCGTCGGGCGCCCATTCGATCGCCGCGATCAGCTCTTCCGTCGGGAAGGTGGCGAGTGGCTTGTCCGTAACGAGGCTGTCAGGCGCCGCGCCGATGGCGTAGACATTGAGCCTCCCCGAGTCTCCGGCGCCGGAGCCGAAGGCGACGGCCAGCTTCGTGCCCGCGGGGGAGAGTGTCATGACGCCGAGGACGACCCTGGCGGTGACGGCCAGCCCCATGAAGCTGAGCTGCTGCTGATCCAGGAGTTTTGTGGGCGGCGTCCCCGACCCCAGCGTCGCGCGATAGAGTCCCGCCAGGGTCGGACCCCTGTCGCGATTGATGACGTCGAGGTAGTAGATGGCGTCGCCGCCGGGCGCCCACTCCGCGACGATCGGCCCTCCCGGCAACAGCTCAAAGGTCCCGCTCTTGGTATCGAGCACCGCGGCCGATTCCCAGGAGATGAGAATCCTGCGGCCATCCGCGGACCAGCGGAGCTTGTTGGGCGGGGTGGAGTAAGACGGGATGTTCGTCACGCCTCGAGGAATCGCGAATCGGGACTGGATTTTCTTCGCTGCCACATCGATGAGCGCGATCGACATCTTGAGCGGACCGGTGGCCCCCGGCACGAAGGTCAGGGCCGCGATCTGCTTGCCGTCCGGCGACCACGCGGGTTGCCAGAGGTAGAGCTGCTCGTTCTGGTCGCCCTGGAAGAGCACCGTCTCCCGTCCCACCCGATCCCGCAGCCTCAGCGCGAGCTGGGTATCGAAGAAGGCGAAGCCTGTCCCGTCGGGAGCCCACGTGGCGCCAAGACCGACCACGAGGGGTCCGAGCGTGCGGCCCTCGGGAAAAACCCCCGCGGTGACGAGCCGCCGATTCGCCCCCGTTCCCACCACGTCCACGTGCAGGATGGCCCGCGAGCCCGTGGCCGCGTCGGTGATGGCGGCGGGTGGCTTGGACGCGGGCTGACCGTGCAGGCTGCTCGCGAAGCCCGCGGCAAGGATCAGGACGCCGCAGAAGGCGATGAGCGGGCGATGAGCCGGTGCGCCAGGCGGTTTGGACATGTCAGGAGCCCCCTTGGTCGGATCGATCCTCCCCGCGACCGCGATGGTTCGAGCCTAGCATCGGGAGGCCCATGGGCAAGGACAAATGGGCGGCCGTGTCTGCTAAACTCTCGACCATGAGCGGCGACGGACCCAAGAGCGCCTACGAGCTGGCCATGGAGCGCCTCCGGCAGAAAGACAAGGAGGCCAGCGTCGATGATCGCCCGCTCACCGACGAGCAGAAGGCCGCCATCGCGGACGCCCGCCAGTTCTACACCGCGAAAGTCGCTGAGCGCGAGATCCTCCACCAGGCCGCGCTTCCCGGCGTGCGCACCCACGAGGAGCTCGACCGCCTCAACGAGGAGCTGCGTCGCGACAGGGAGCGCCTGGCCACCGATCGTGACCGCAAGATCGCCGATATCCGGGGGAAGAAGCCCACCTAGACGGCGATCTTGACCTGCCGACGCCGACCGGGGCACTATCGGGCGGTGGCGGGTCCAGTTTCTAGCTCCCAAGACGGCGGGGTCTCGCGTCAGGGGTCGAATAATTACCCTGGCCGACCATGGCGGGACCTATAGTGGCAAGCGTGCGCGCCGGGGTCGTCGCGCTTCTCGTTACACAAATCATGGGTGTGACCGCTCTGGGTGCCGGCATGCCGCGAGCCGATGCCGTGGTCGATCCCGAGATCCGCGCCCTCGTCCGTGTCGGGCGGGCCCGGGTGCTCGTTACCCTTCAGGTCGCGGAAACCAGTGACCCTGCGCAGCGTGCCGACGCCATCGGGCGAGCGCAAGACGCCGTTCTCGCGCGGCTGCCTTCGACGCATGCGTCCGTGGTGCGGCGCTACGAGTCCATCCCCATGCTCGCCCTCGAGATCGATGCAACGGCCCTGCGGGCCCTCGAAACCATGACTGACGTCGTCGCCGGCGTGAAGCTGGACCGCGCGGTGAAGCCACAATAGTGGCGCCCCGCCGCCGCGCTCCCTTCGCCCGCGCGCTCCTTGCCGTCCTCTTTTTTCTTTCCGGCGTCACCCTCTGGATCACCCTGCCTCCCGCGGACTCGGCGAGCAGCGTGGTCACGCCTGACGTGCGCGATCGGGCGCTTCGCGAGGGGCGGGTGCGCGTCATCGCGGAGTTGCGGCTTCCCGCGGGGTCCCACGTGCCCGAAGGGCTCCTCACCGCCGCCGCCCAGACCGTGCAGCGGCGCGACATCGGGGCGGTGGGACGCCAGGTCCTCTCGCGGCTGGTCGGACGGAGCCACCGCGTGCTCCACCAGTACAGCACGGTTCCCCTCGTCGCCCTGGACGTCGGCCCCGATGCCCTGACCGAGCTCGAGGCCTCGAGCCTCTGGGTCAGGCGCGTGGTCGTGGACTCGCTCAATGCGCCCACGCTTGCCCAGAGCGTGCCCTTGATCGGGGGCGATGTGGCGTGGAGCCGCGGCTTCGACGGGACGGGAGTGGTCGTGGCCATCGTCGATACCGGCGTGGAGGCGACGCATCCGTTTCTCACGGGCAAGGTCGTCGAGGAGGCGTGCTACTCGAGCAATGTCTCGGGGCACAGCATCACGATGTGCCCGAACGGCTCCACCCAGCAGACGGGACCGGGGTCGGGCGCGAGCTGCCCGCTATCCGTCTGCTGGCACGGCACGCACGTGGCGGGCATCGCCGCAGGCAACGGCGCGGGTGCGGGCGTCGCCTTCTCGGGAGTGGCCAAGGGGGCGCAGATCATGGCCGTCCAGGTCTTCTCCAAGTTCACCAATGCCTCGGATTGCGGCGGGTCACCCCCCTGCGCGCTGGCCTGGACGTCGGACATCATCGCCGGACTGGAGCGAGTCTACAGTCTCCGAGGAGTTCGGAATTTCTCCTCGGCGAACCTGAGCATCGGCGGAGGGAGCTACACGGCGCCCTGCGACAGCGACCCCGCCAAGCCCATCATCGACAACCTCCGGTCGGTGGGCATCGCCACCGCCGTGGCCGCGGGCAACAATGGCTATACCAATGCTCTCAGCTCGCCGGGGTGCATCTCGTCCGCCATCAGCGTGGGCGCCACCACGAAGTCTGACGTCGTCGCGTCATTCTCCAACTCGGCCCCCTTCCTGTCCCTCTTCGCTCCCGGCGTGTCGATCTACTCCTCGGTGACGGGGGGCGGCTTCGGATACGCCAGCGGCACGTCGATGGCGACTCCGCACGTCACCGGGACCTGGGGCGTCCTCAAGCAAGCCGCCCCGAGCGCGAGCGTCACCCAGATCCTCACCGCCTTGCAGACGACTGGACCGCTGATCACGGATTCGGACAGCGGGGTGACCAAGCCGAGGATCCGCATCGATCAGGCGCTGGGCGTTCTCGTGCCCGCGGTCACCTCGATCACTCCGCCTCAGGGCACGGCAGGGGCGGCGGTGGCCGTGACCCTCGCGGGCTCGGGGTTCGCCACCGGCGCGACGGTGAGCGCGGGGGCGGGAATCACGGTGTCGAACGTCTCCGTCGTGTCCGCGACGCAGCTGACGGCGACGCTGACCATCGCCGCGGGAGCGAGCCCGGGAGGGCGCGACGTGAGCGTCATCAATCCGGGCGGGGGCACGGGAACGCTGGCCGGGGGATTCACGGTGGCGGCGGCGGCGGGCGTGGCGGTGACGTCGATCGCCCCGAATCAGGGCGGGCAGGGGGCGACGGTGCCGGTGACGATCAATGGCTCCGGGTTCGCGGCGGGAGCCACGGTGAGCCTCAGCGGGGCGGGCATCGGCGTGACGAACGTGGCGGTGGGCTCGGCGACGCAGCTGACGGCGACGCTCTCCATAGCCGGAGGCGCGGCCCTGGGAGCTCGGAACGTGACGGTCACGAACTCGGGCGGCACCAGCGCGACGCTCACCGGCGGGTTCACGGTGGTGGCGCCCGTGACGGTGAGCACGGTGGCGCCGAATCAGGGGGCGCAGGGTGCCTCGGTCCCGGTGACGATCACCGGCTCGGGCTTCGTGGCAGGGGCGAGCGTGAGCGTAAGCGGGACGGGCGTCACTGTGAGCAACGTGTTGCTGGGATCGGCGACGCAGATCACCGCGACGCTGGGCATCGCGGCCGGCGCGGCCCTGGGCGCCCGCGACGTCACGGTGACGAATGCGGGCGGGGGCAGCGTGACGCTGTCCGGCGGCTTCACGGTGACGAGCGCGTCGGCGGCGACGCTGAGCCTGGCGTACAACGGCAAGCTCCGGGACCGGGTGGGGCAGGGGAATACGGCGCTGGGGGCAGACGGGGCGCTGGACGGGACGCTGACGGCGACGCTGAGCGCGCCGGGGGGGCGGACGATCACGGGGCTGCGGCTGGATAGCAGTCAGCCCGGGGTGTGGGATACCGACGGCGCGAGTATGTACTGGGCGCTGGGAGTGGCGTCGTCGCTGGACGGGGTACTCCTCAATGCCGCGGGTAGCATGGCCGTGAATTTCCCCGTGGCCAACGGGGCCAGCTTCGTTCTCTTCGCCTCGGACTATCAAGGCACGGAGTTCCTCTCTGGCAATACCCTGACGCTGACGGCGACGTTTTCTGACGGCACTTCAGCAACGACGGTCATCGTCGTCCCGTAGAAGACCGCGTCGACCCTGCCAAATTTGCCCGCGCCTGTATGTCAATGTTACTCGGCCGGTGCACGGGCGCGGACGCGCCGTCCAGGTTATCTGGATCGCGTGCCCTGATGTCCATCGGTAACCCCTCAGCAGATCTAGTTATTTGCTGTTGAGAGGGTGCCGGTAGGCAGCTCCGCATCGGACGTAATGCCGGCCGCGCCCATGGCATGGTACTTGCGGCCTCACTGCCGCCGCTGAGTCCTCCATGAATACGACCATGCACCAACTTGCCCAGACGTTGTGCCGACCGTGGCGCATTGTCCTCGTGGGTCTTCTTGTCGGGGAAGCGCATCTTTCTCCGGTTGTAGCTGGCCAACTCGATGCGCTGGTCGCAACCACGCCCTCGCTGGAGGACGGCCGATCCCTCGACGATCTCCAATATCCGGACAAGATCCTGACGCCCGTGCGAGATGGTTCCGAGAGTACCGAGCCTGTATTCGTTTCCCTTGGCCTGCTCACCGGCGGCCCTGTCACCGGAGAGCTTGAGCATGGCCTCATCTATGCGTTAGACCCCAGCCCAGAGGAGCTCCCGGACGAGTTCGCGGACCGTACCGGCAAACCCACGGTCATGGAAGGTATCTGGGCCCTGAGGTTCGACAACAAGGACGACCCTGAGCGGGCCCGTCTCGCCGCGGACGCCGCCGGGCCAGGCCTCTACAATGACCACGACTGGTTCGAGAGCGCAGCGCTGGTGCTGATCGGCAGCGGGGCGGGTGCAGCCCTGGTGTTCCTCGGGCTCTCTCAGTTTCGCGTCCTGCGCCGCCATGGGTCCGGCCCAAGACGATCTCACCGGCCACACTACAGTTTTCATCGTTCCCGCCGTCGAGCTTTGCGAGGTCGGTAGGAGTTACTGCGTAAGACCTCCCTAGCCGTCCTCGAAAGTTCGTCATGCCCACATGCTCCAGCGCACCGCCGACACTGGGAACCTTCCAGAGTGCCGAAGGCGTCTGAAAGAGTGGGAGGTGTGGCCATGAAAAAGCTCGTGCTCATCCTGGCTCTCCTGACTTTCGCATTGGCGCCCGGCTTGGCCCACGCGGGCGGCTTCCACGCCGGATTCCATGACAATCGATCAAAGGTCCAGGTGCAGTTCTTCTGGCGCCCCTTCTTTTACGCGGGCCCTTTCATCTACGGCTATCCCGCCGGCTTCGGCTACGGGTATCCGGGGCCATATTTCAGCGAGGGCGATGGAGACGCCACTCGTTATACGTACGGATATCCCGGGCCCTATACCTATGGAGTCTACGGCTACACCCGTCCATCCTGTGCCGCGCAGCTCAACGGTTACTGGGTGTGCAGTTGATCGCTGCCCATGAGACCGTATGGATGGATCGTAGCCATTCTTGTCGTCCTCGCCCTGGCGGGGACGGCATTCGTCCTGGCGTCCCAAAAGCATCCCGGGCCTGACTGCGCGGGCCGCGTGGTCATGATCAGAGGTCTTCACGGAGCGCCCCTGGAGTGCGTGTGCGTCCAGGGTGTGATCGCGAGCTGCTTCGAACCCGGATCTTGAGGTCCGCACCGTCTTGGACGGCTCGAGACGATGACGGCGTGACGTGTTCATCGAGGGCTTGAGATACTGGTGGGCATGGTTCCGGTCAGGTTGGTGCGGCGCTTCCCGGCTCGTGTCGGCTCCGAGGCGCTCGCGCGTATCGTCGCCAGCCTGAGGGAGCAGATCGACGCGATTCGCGGCCACGCGGCAGGCGCCCGGCGCGGGACCGATCCCGAGGACGTCCACGAGATGCGCACGGCCGCGCGCCGACTCCGGGCCATCTTGCGCGCCGTCCGGTCGGGCTTCGACCGCGCGTGGGTGGAAGCGCTTCGGAGCGAGCTCGACTGGCTCGGCAGCACGTTGGGCGCCGTTCGGGACCTCGACGTCCTCCGGGAGCATCTGCGTGACGAGCTGGCTGCGCTCGAAGACTCGACGCGACGATCTGCGTCTCTCCAGCTCTCGGAGTGCCTTGACGTCGAGCACTCCCGCGCGAGGGCAAAGCTGCTCGCTGCCCTGGACAGCCCGCGCTATAGGGAGCTCTTGCGCCGCCTCGATGAAGCCGTGCGACAGCCGCGCGTGGCGACCGCGGATCTCTCCCTTCCCCGGATCGCCGCACGGCAATTCAAGAAGCTTCGCAAGGCGGTGAAGGCCTTGCCCACTGAGCCGAGCAACGCGGAGCTCCACGCCGTGCGGATCGAGGTGAAGCGCGCCCGGTACGCCGCCGAGCTGGCGGCGGAGGAGGTCGGACGCCCGGCGGCGCGCTTCGTCGACAAGGCCAAGAAGGTTCAGGACATTCTCGGCGAGCACCAGGATGCCGTGATGGCCGAATCGCGCATCCGGGCCTGGCTCCGGGGCATCCGGGGCCACCCCGCGACATGGCTCAGAGAGCATCTGATAAAGCGCCAGCGCGCGCGACGTCAGGAGGCCCGCAAGGCTTTCTGGAAGAGGTGGCCCAGGCTCAAGCGGCGGGGGCGAAAGGCATGGACGTGAGAGAGTCGAAGGGTCCGGCCCCTCGCCGGACGACAGCAAGGCTGCGGATGCGCTCGGGTGCGTCGAGCGCAGCGCAGCCTGCTCTCACCGCCTGAGCGAAGCTGCCGTCGCGGCTCCGCCGATCACTGACCGCCGTGCTGGATATAGCCGGCGACGAACTCCTCGGCATTTTCCTCGAGCACATCGTCGATCTCGTCCAGGACGCTGTCCAGCTTCTTCTTGATGTTCTCGCCTTTGCCCGCCAGCCGATTCTCGACCTCCTCGGGCGCTTCTTGCGTCTCCGAAGGCCTGATGCGTGTTTTCGTCTGTTCGGCCATGATTCTCGCCTCCTCGTGTCGTCACCAGCCTTACCCCAGGCACGCCATCCATCTTCGCCTTCACGATCACTTTGGTGAGCAACCGGCATGCCAGCGAGGCCAGAAGCTCATTGAATCCGGAGGTTCGTCCCGCTGGACCGGCTCGGCGCTGCCGCGACCGCGATCTACCGGGTCAAGACTTCCGAGTCGAGGCCCCATCACGACCGGTTGCAGAACCGATGAGAGGGAGGGAGCATCGAAAACGAGGAGAGGCGCACCGTCTCGTGAGACTCACGAAGGAGAAGCCCATGAGCATCCACTCCGTCAACCCCGCAACCGGAGAGACCCTCGAAACCTACGAGGAAACCGCCCCGCGCGAGCTCGAACAGATCCTGGCGCGGGCCCAGGAGGTGTTCCTCGAGTGGCGCACCGTGCCCTTTGCCGACCGTGCCCTCCGGATGCGTAAGGCGGCGGAGCTCCTCCGGCGGCGCCAGACGGAGCATGCGCGCACCATGACGCTCGAGATGGGCAAGCCCATCGTGCAGGCCGAGGCCGAGGTGGAGAAGTGCGCCTCCGTGTGCGACTACTACGCAGAGCACGCGGAATCCTTTCTCGCCAAGCAGCCGCGGGCCACGGAGGCGGCCAGCAGCTATGTGCGGTTCGACCCTCTCGGGGCCATCCTCGCCGTGATGCCGTGGAACTTTCCTTTCTGGCAGGTCTTCCGATTCGCCGCCCCCGCTCTCATGGCCGGCAATGTCGGCATTCTCAAGCACGCGTCCAACGTGCCCGGCTGCTCTCTGGCGATCGAGCAGGTCTTTCGCGACGCGGGCTTCCCGCCCGGCGTCTTTGCGAGCGTGCTCATCCCGTCGTCGATGGTCGCCGGGCTCATCGCGGATCCCCGCGTTGCCGCGGCCACGCTGACGGGAAGCGAGCGCGCCGGGAGCACCGTGGCCGAGCACGCAGGCCGGCACCTGAAGAAGACCGTGCTCGAGCTCGGGGGGAGCGACCCCTTCATCGTGCTCGCGGATGGCGATGTGGCAGCCGCGGCCCGGACGGCGGCAGACGCGCGGCTGATCAACAGCGGCCAGAGCTGCATCGCGGCCAAGCGCTTCATCGTCGTCGAAGCGCTCGCGGATCAGTTCATCGAGAGATTCCGCGGCGAGCTCCAGGGCCGCCGCATGGGCGATCCCCTGGCGCGCGAGACGCAGGTCGGTCCGCAGGCCCGCGCCGATCTCCGGGACGCCCTCCACCGGCAGGTCGAGGAATCCATCAAGCGCGGGGCCAAGCGTCTGCTCGGGGGCGAGATCCCGGCGGGCAAGGGGGCATTCTACCCTCCCACGCTGCTCGCGGCCGTGGACAAGGGCATGCCCGCCTTCGACGAGGAGACGTTCGGCCCGGTGGCGGCGGTCGTCCGCGCCAAGGACGAGGCCGATGCCGTGCGTCTCGCCAACGACTCGCCGTACGGGCTCGGGGCCTCGGTGTGGACCCGGGATCGCGCCTGCGCGGAGCGCGTGGCCGCCCAGATCGAGGCGGGCACGGTGTTCGTGAACAGCTTCGTGAAGTCGGATCCGCGCATGCCCTTCGGGGGGATCAAGCGCTCGGGCTATGGCCGCGAGCTATCGGAGTATGGCATCCGCGAGTTCGTCAACATCAAGTCGGTGTGGATCGCCTAGCGGACCGGTCATGAAGGCCTCCGATCTCATCGTGCAGTGTCTCGAGAACGAGGGTGTGCGCTACGTCTTCGGACTGCCCGGCGAGGAGATTCTGGACATCCTGGACTCGCTCGCCGACTCTCGGGTCACCTTCATTCCCACGCGCCACGAGCAGGGCGCTGCCTTCATGGCCGACGCCTACGGTCGGCTGACCGGCACGGCGGGGGTGTGTCTCTCAACGCTCGGGCCCGGAGCGACCAACCTCGCCACGGGTATCGCCGACGCCAACCTCGACCGCGCGCCCCTCGTGGCCATCACGGGTCAGGCCGCCCGCGATCGCATCCACAAGGAGTCCCACCAGCACGTCGACATCATCGAGCACCTGCGCCCGTTGACGAAGTGGAACACGCGCCTGGAAACGGCGACCGTGATTCCCGAGGTGATCCGCAAGGCTTTCAAGCTCGCGGAGTCCGAGAAGCCGGGCGCCTGCCACGTCGAGGTGCCAGAGGACGTGGCGGGAGAAGCCGTCGAGGGGACACCGCTGTCCACCGAGCGGGCGAGGCGGCCGTCGCCGGACCGCCCGGCCCTCCAGGCCGCCGTCCGCCTCATCGAGGAAGCCTCACATCCACTCATCTTCGCCGGGAACGGAGTCATCAGGGGGCACGCCTCCAGGGAGCTTCGCGAGCTCGCGCGGACTCACGGCATCCCCGTCGTGCACACCTTCATGGCCAAGGGCTCGATGCCCTCCGACGACGATCTCTGCTTGCTGTCGGCCGGGCTCCAGGCCCGCGACTATGTCTCGTGCGGGTTCGACAAGGCGGATCTCATCATCGCCGTGGGCTATGATCCCGTCGAGTACGCCCCGAAGTTCTGGAACCCCGACCGGAAGAAGCCCATCATTCACATCGACTTCACGCCAGCCGAGGTGGACAGCTTCTACCAGCCCGTGGTCGAGGTGGTGGCCGACGTGCGGGAGGCGCTCGAGCTGCTGAACGACATGGTGAGGGGTGAGAAGGATCCGTCGCCCTACCTCGAGCTCCGCCGGCTCATCCTCGAAGACCTCGAGGAAGGAGCGGATGATCAGACCTTTCCCCTCAAGCCGCAGCACATCCTGCGAGAGCTCCGGACCCGCATGGGGCGCGAGGACATCCTCATCTCGGACGTCGGTACCCACAAGCTCTGGATCGCTCGGACCTTCCCGGCCTATGAGCCCAACACCGTGCTGATCTCCAACGGCCTGGCCGCCATGGGCTTTGCTCTGCCCGCTGCCATCGCGGCCAAGCTCGTGCACCCGGAGCGGAAGGTGGTGGCGGTGAGCGGCGACGGCGGCTTCCTCATGAATTCCCAGGAGCTCGAGACGGCGCGCCGTCTGGGGCTGGCGGTCGTGAACGTGATCTTCCGCGACGGCGGATACAACCTGATCCAGTGGAAGCAGCAGACGCGTCTGGGGCGCGAGACGGGGGTGACCTTCGGCAATCCCGACTTCGTCGCACTGGCGGAAGCGTTTGGCGCGAAGGGCTATCCGGTGGAGTCCCCGCGCGAGCTCGGCCCCGCCCTGACCCAGGCGCTCGCGGAGCCCGGCCCCTCCATCGTCGATGTCCCCGTCGACTACGGGGAGAACGCGAAGCTGACGGAGCGGCTCGGGCACCTCGTGTGCCCGATCTAGAAGCCCGGGACGCCATCCCATGGCGCAACTCATGAACGCGGAGGCTTACATGACGCTGGCGGGCGCCCTGGACGAGCTTGCGCGGCGCGGATTCACCGCGCGCTTCCAGGTCTTCGACGGCGGGCTTCGCGCGGCCGGCGGCGAAGAGACCATGCGGCCGAAAGACCTGGTGGTCCGTGAGTACTATCGCTTCGAGGGCATCTCGGATCCCGACGACATGGCCATCCTCTACGCCATCGAGAGCACGAGCGGGGTGCGCGGCACCCTGGCCGACGCCTTCGGGGTGTACTCGGATCCCGCCACGAGCGCGGTCATGCAAGACATCCCCATTCGCGCGAACGGCTCCGGCCCCTAGGCTCGGCTCGCAGACGCTCCCGCCTCGCGGGCGAGACGACGCATCAGCGCCTCGCTCCCCTCGTCGGCCGGGAAGAAGGCTTCCACCCGCAGCTCGTGCAGCGTGATGTCGTAGGGGACGCCCAGGCTCGTCAGCGTCGAGAAGAACTTCAGGTGGATATCGCCTCGGGCCAGCTCCACGGCGAGAAAGGGCGCGGTGGAGGCGTCGAGGTCCAGCTTGCGCCAGTGGTGCGGGACGTCCGGGTAGGAGAGCAGCTCGTCGAGGAGCCGGCCGATCTCGGGATCCCCCCGCAGCAGGTCACGATGGAGCCACTGGATGAGCGCGGCTGCCGTCGCCTCCCAGTTCACGATGTACGGGCGGACTCCAAGCGGATGATAGAAGAGCCGCATGGCATTCGCGGGACCCAGAGTCGTCGCCTGCGCGGGATCGAGGAACAGAGCCATGACCCTTTGCATGCCTTCGTTGCTCATCAGGACATTCCAGTGACCGTCGACCACGAGAGCGGGGAAGGGCTCCTGCTGGCGGAGCATGAAATCGAGGGCGCGGCGCACCTGGCTCATCTCGGGCGAGTCGAGCCCTCGCTCGAGATACACGGGCGCATAGCCCGCGGCGAGGAGGAGCTCGTTGCGGCCGCGCGGCGGCACCTCGAGCACGCGGGCGAGAAGGAGGACCATTTCCCGGCTCGGCTTCGCCCGCCCGGTCTCGATGAAGCTCAGGTGGCGCGAGGAGACCTCGGCCTCCACGGCCAAGGTGAGCTGGCTCATCCGACGGCGCTCGCGCCACTGGCGGAGGAGGGGCCCCAGCGCGCTCTCCGAGGCCGTCTTGCGCTTCGTGCCCGCCGCCCGCGCCATGCCGGGAGTCTACACTGCTCGCCGGTGCTGGGGCATTACCTCGAAGGTAATTGAACTCGGTGGGAGACCGTTCCATCATGTCCCGCGATCAACGAAAGGAAGGTGCCCTGATGCCGATGGA
>Ga0209689_1002915_pt1 | contig 12662 bp, 9 predicted proteins | sample GraSoiAngelo_149_FD_187119 | JGI IMG/M metagenome (GOLD analysis project Ga0209689, IMG submission 187119) | Grasslands soil microbial communities from the Angelo Coastal Reserve, California, USA - 14_1009_09_30cm (SPAdes) (version 2) | ecosystem: Environmental > Terrestrial > Soil > Grasslands ...
CTGATACAAGCAAATCCGATAAACGAACCGATTCGCGTTCGCTTCGTTGTCGATGTCATCTCGGGGACTTCTGCCGGCGGCATAAACGGCATGTTTCTAGCCAAGGCGCTCGCACGAAATCAAGGAATGGACGGTCTGAAGAAGCTTTGGTTGAGCGAAGGCGATTTAGGGAAACTCTTAAATGATAAGCGCTCCATTCAGGATTTGAGAGGATTCAAACTCAAACAGCCGCAGGAGTCGTTGCTGAACAGCCAGCGCATGTATCGCAAACTTCTGGAAGCGCTCGACAACATGGACACAGCGCGCAGCGAAAACACTAGCGACGTCGACAAAAAGATTTCGCCGTTGGTGAGAGAATTGGATCTTTTCATCACTACGACTGACATCGATGGAATTCCTCTTCCGATCGGCCTGTCAGACGAAGTTGTCTACGAACGCCGCTACAAGAATGTTTTTCATTTTCGCTACGCCACACCGGAGGCAACCGGAAGTCTGCGCGACGATTTCATCAAAGATAACGATCCATTTCTCGCTTTCGCCGCGCGATGTACCTCCTCGTTCCCGTTTGCATTCCAAGCAATGCGTTTGTCCGATATCACCGAAATCGCGAATGGCTATTCGCTTTACAAGGACAAGACGAGCGGTGGCGATTGGGACAAATTCTTCAGCGATTATCTCCGCAACGGTCTTTTCGATCTCGACCGCGAGGCACGCGGGCAAAACGCCACGGGTCATCTTCCGAGTGACGAGACCAGCGAACAAGCGAAGGAGCAATTGCGCGCTTCTTTTCGCGACCGTTCCTTTGGCGACGGCGGATATCTCGACAACAAACCGTTCAGTTATGCGACTTCGATGTTGAGCCGGCGCTATGCCGATTCCGCTGTTCTCCGAAAATTACTTTATGTGGAGCCGACGCCGGTACATCCGGAACTAGCCGTCGACAAACGCGACCCGCCAGATTTTGCCGAAAACGTGCGCGCGGCAGTTCTTGACCTTCCCCGAGAGGAGACAATCCGCGAAGACATTGACCGCCTGTACGAACGGAATGAAATCCTCGAGCGTGTGGCGGTCCTCGCGAAAGAGGTCGACGCCGATATCGAGGCCGACAGCGCGGAGCCTATCGACGACGAAAAGTTCAAGACCCAGGGACTCAATCAAATGATCGACCATTACGGCGTAAGCTACGGCGCTTATCATCGACTGAAGGTCGCCGAGCTAACCGGCTTGTTGGCGGAGTTGATTGCGCGCGCGGCCGGTCATGACCCCACGTCGAATTCAGCCGATGCCATTCGTGAACTGGTGAGCGCGTGGCGACGAAGCGAATACCATCCGTTGCAAGCTGCCGACCGGAAAGGTCCCGATGATCGCAATAAAAAAACTGAAAATGAATTTTTGCTGAACTTTGATATTCGATACCGCATCCGCCGGTTGGGCTTTCTGAACCGCCGGATAAACAAGCTCATCGACCTCGATGCAGATGCGGTGAACTTGCTGGAAGCTGTTCGCACTCATGCAAGCGATTGGCCAGCAAATCTTACGGTCGGGGAATTGATCGATCGACACGGCATTGATTTTCAAAACGAATTAAATCGCCTCAAGAAAGATGAAGTTGCGCCGGCGCTGAAAGAGGCGCGCCTGGCCGAAGAGAACCTTCGCAATCACGACGTCGGATCCGGGAAGGAATTGTATGATGAGATCCGCAATCTTCAGATTGGCTGGCCTGACTTGGAGGCGATTCTGAATTGCGATCCTGGTGCCGCGCGAGAAGCCAAGGCCAATGAAATTCTAGAGGGCGGCAACCGAGGTCCCACATTGTCGATGCTCGCGACAATTATTTGCCGTGGGCTTAAACAGCACGAGTCGGTCGATATTCCGCCCGCCACCTCGAGCCCGGGAACATCAGCGGCACGGGTTTGCCTGAAGCACTACGAGGCGAACTTTGTTTATTACGACCTTGTCACTTATCCGATTCAATATGGCACCGGCGCAGGTGAAGCAAACGTTGTCGACGTGTTTCGAGTCAGTCCTGAAGACGCCAAGAATCTCGTAGACGAACGCGCCAGCGGCAGCGATGCCACAAAATTAGCGGGTCGTACGCTGATGTCATTCGGCGCCTTTCTCGATGAGTCGTGGCGACGAAATGACATGCTCTGGGGGCGTCTCGATGGGGCTGAGCGGATCATAAGCGCGCTGTTGCCGGAAAAAAGCGACGGCGAACTTCGCAAAAATCTGATCAACGAGGCGCACCTCGGTATCTTCAAACAAGAAATTGAGGAAGGAAATGGCGATGCAGTTTGCCGGTTACTCAGCCACGCCCTCGCGCACATCAAATCGCAGGGACCGGCCGAGAAGAATCTCAAAGAACTTGTCCAGCAAGTGCTCGCCGAAAACGCCGGACGCCTTAATGATGTTCAGAAAACGGCATTGAGCACGCCACAAACTTTGGATCGACAACTTCAGCCGCAGCGCGCGCTGGAATACATTTCGCGATCGACCAACATCACCGGCGACATGTTCACGGGTCTATCGAACAAATATCAATTCGAACCCGGCAAGCGCGTGAGCGGCTGGGCGGCGCGAGTCGGCACCATTCTTTGGTATGTCATCGCTGTCGCCGTTCCACAAAGTCTTGCCAGCTTATTTTTCCGCCATTGGCTCGGACTGCTTTATCTGGTCGCTGTCGCACTCATTGCCGTCGGAGTTTTCCTAAATGACAATGTTAAATTCGCCGGCTGGCAGCTGCTCGGAATTGTTGTCGTGATTCATCTCATTGTTTCCGGCGTGGGCAGTCACCTCCGCGGTAAAAAACTCCTGAAACTTGCGAAGGCGGTCGCTGTGTTTGTGGTCCTGGGTCTGATGACGATCGGTGGGCTTTCTCTCATTGAGCTCTATCGACACATTTCGCTCAGTCACCCGGCCGAATTGGCGTTAGCAGCGACAATTGCTCTCGTCGGAACCTTGTTGCTGTCGATTTCCGGACGAGGCCCGGTTGAAAAAGTTCGTCCAATAAGAAAATAGACGCGCTTACGATTCAGGGCGCGAACGATAGTAGGCCGGGGTTTTGGTCACTTTCCGGTCAACGGAAGCAGGTCTTACGAATGATGATGAAAGCCTATCGTCTTTGTTTCGGCAGCCTATGAACGCCAGGAAGAAAAGATCGGGAAAGACCAAACGCTGGTCGGCGCGGGTCACCAAGCACAGCAATGCGCTCGATCTCGAAGCCGATGTCTTCAAATCAAAAGATCCACATAAGATTGCGCTCTCGCTGAAACGGTCTGCCGAGCACAGCAAGCGACGCAAAGCAAAGCCGTATCAATCGGCGATGTCGATGTTGAACTTTTACATCAATCGCGCCGGCAAAAATCTGCCGCAGAAACAAAAGCGTGTTCTCGAGAAGTCTAAAGACGAACTCCGTGATGTCTTTGGGCGAGCATAGGTGGAACGCGTTGTCCTCAACGCGTTGCCTCGGCGCCTCGCCAAACACACAAAGTGCACACAGATTTGTTCCGCACGTCAATCGGTCGAACATCGAAATTAAGGTAAATGAACACCCGAAAGCTCGGTAACTCCGATTTGATGATCACGCCCATAGGATTTGGAGCGTGGGCTGTTGGCGGGCCGTGGCAGTTCGGCTGGGGCGAACAGCGTGACGACAACTCTATCGCAGCGATTCATCGGGCGCTGGAGCTTGGCATCAACTGGATCGATACCGCAGCCGTTTATGGACTTGGTCATTCCGAGGAAGTTGTAGCCAAGGCATTACGCGATTGGGCCGGAAAACGCCCTTATGTTTTCACCAAGTGCGGGATGGTTTGGAATGAGAAAGGCCAGGTCGGCTATTCGTTGCGCGCGGAATCCATACGCCGCGAATGCGAGGCGAGTCTGCGGCGACTGGGCGCGGACGTCATTGATCTTTACCAAATCCATTGGCCTGCCGATGACTCGGCCGAAACACTGGAAGGCTGGGCAACAATGGCCGAGTTGCAAAAGGAACGCAAAGTCCGCTGGATCGGCGTTTGCAATTTTAGTGTGCAGGAATTGCAAAAAACTAAGGAGATCGCTCCGGTCGCGTCGCTGCAACCGCCTTATTCACTGATTCGTCGAGATATCGAGAAAGGCCTCCTCCCTTTTTGCCAACGTGAAAATATCGGCGTGATCGTTTACTCGCCGATGGCGTCGGGACTGCTCACTGGGGCAATGACACGCGAGCGCGCCGCCAACCTTCCTGCTGACGATTGGCGCAGAGGAAATCCGGAGTTTCAGGAACCGAAGCTCTCGAAAAACCTCGCGTTGGTTGAACGATTGCGCGCTATTGGCGCGCGCCATCATAAGTCGCCGGGCGAAGTTGCCATCGCCTGGACATTGCGAAATCCTGTGGTCACAGGCGCAATCGTCGGCGCGCGCAACGCGAATCAGGTCGATGGCATTATCGGTGGCGCAAGTTTTCGCCTCACGGCCGACGAAATTAAGGAAATCGAAGCCGATGGCTAATGGGCGTCCTGCTAATCCCACGCCTCGTTCAGTAAGGCACGTGTTTCTTCTACGCCCGTGCGCCAGATTTTCATCATCTCTTGGTCATCACGTTGATATGAACCGCCGTAGTTGCCGTCCTTGAGATAGTCGCGCAGCGATTTTGGATCGAGCCGTCGCAATTTTTCCACATCGCTCATCGGCTTCTGCTCGCGCGGCATCTCGATCTTTGCCAAACGCGTCCAAGGAAAATTTTCCATCCACGATGCGTGCGAGGCGACGGGATCAATCGCCTGCACCTGCGCCCAAACTTTCGGCGCGTTCCACCAGTTGTGAAACTTGATGCGCACGCCGGGATGATCGGCCATCCATTCGCCGATGTATCCTTGTGCAGGCGTGTTGCCGCCATGGCCATTGACGATCAGGATCCTTCTGAACCCCTGCTCCGCCAGCGCGTCGAGAATGTCGCGCAGGATCGACATGTACGTTTCGACACGGAGCGTGATCGTTCCTGGAAACGCGCGAAAGTATGGCGTGATCCCGTACGCCAGCACGGGGAAGACGGGCACGCCCAACGGCTCCGCGGCTTCAACGGCGAGGCGCTCTGCCAAAATGCTGTCCACGCTGAGGCTCAGGTAAGCGTGTTGTTCTGTGCTGCCCAATGGCAAGACTGCGCGATCGTCGCGCTTCAGATATTCTTCCACCATCATCCAATTCATTTCGCTGATTCGCATATCACGAGTTCACGTTACAGATTTCTTGCTTCTCAGCCTACGCGGACAACGCGCGGGTCGTCAGGCCCGCGTGAAATGAATTCGGGAAATTCTTCTGGATGCAAAATTCCAGCGAGAATCTCGAGGCTATCAACGATACGCGGTCCTGGGCGCGCAAAGTACGCGCTGGCATCGACCACATAAATTTCGCCGCGGCGCGCCGCAGGAAGTGAATTGAACTCGGGAAATCCCCGAAGCATTTCATAGTCGCGCCGCGCGCGATCAATGTCGTAGCCGCAAAGCGCGAGCACGATTATGTCAGGCTGCGTATCAAGCACTTCCTGCCACTCGATTTGCACGGAAGGTTGATGTTTACGACCTAAGGGATCGTATCCACCGGCGATCTCAACGAGTTCAGGTCCCCAATGGCCGGAACAAAACGGCGGATCCACCCATTCCATCAGGAAACAACGTGGCCCATTCGGAACTCTCGCTGCTCGTTCGCGTACGTTCTCAACGCGCGCGGCCAAATTGGCGATTAATTTCTCGGCACGCTCGGGTACGTCGCACGCTTTCGCCACATGCCGAATATCATCGAAAATATCGGAAACACTCGATGGCTCGAGGTTCACGACCGTTGGCGGGCCTGGCAAACCTTCGGCGAGCCGTGCGACAGTGCCGTAACCGACTGCACACACATCGCACAATTTCTGGGTGAGGATCACATCGGGCCGAAGGCTCCGGAGAAGCGGCTCGTCGATGATGTAAATTGTGCCGTTCTCGCGCAGCGCGCGCCGCACCCATTCGTCCACGTCGCGGCTCGTTAGGCCAGCATTGTGCACTGGACAATGCGTAATGCGCGGCCGCTCATTTGCTTCGCTGGGAAAATCGCATTCGTGCGAAACGCCGACGACCTGGTCCATCAAGCCAAGCGCAGCGGCGATCTCGGTCGCGGCAGGCAACAGCGAAACAATCCGCCTCACTCGTAAGGATACACCTTGCATCAAGCGCCGTAATGCAGTGAGCGTTTCGCTGAATCGCCATGAAAGCGATTGTCTATCAAGAGCGAACTGGGTGATGCTGCTTAAACAAGTCCAGATGCCGCTCGATCCTGCTAGATCGTCAGGCGCCTTGACCGACGCAGCTGTTCCTTGTTAAGCGAGTGCGATGAAACGGCTCCTTTCGATCGACATCTCAAAGGGGCTGGCGATTCTTTTCGTCGCCTACTTTCATTTTTTCAGGACCTATTTCCAATACGGCGTTCTTCCGCCAGCCGATTGGAGCAACTTCGCCGCGAGCGCGCTGACTATACTGAGATTGGTCTGGTTTAATGTATCGGGACTCGGTTTCCATGCCGTCGGCGTTTTCATCATCCTAAGCGGCTGGACGTTGATGCAATCAACCATGCGACGCGTCGAATCGGGTCCCGTCGCCTGGGGCAGCTGGTATCGCGCACGGTTTCTGCGGCTTTATCCGATGTACTGGGTCGCACATTTGGTTTACCTGGTTTCACCTTTCGTGGCGCGTCTAGAACCGGTGGATGATCGCATGATTCTGAGCCTGCTCGGTCTCCGGTTCATCGATATTCAAGAGAATTTCATGTACCTCAACGCGGCATGGTGGTACTTCTCCATGCTAATCCAGTTTTATTTTGTCTTTCCCCTGCTCTTTTGGGCAGCGCGTCACCTTGGGCCATGGATGTTTCTGATAATCGCGTGCGCCGCAGGATTTTTCGCCCGCTACGTTTTGCTCGTGCTTTGGCCGCAAAACGGATTGTGGGTGCTTGGCGGTTTCGCGATCTGTCGGTTACCTGAGTTTGCGCTTGGAATGTCGCTGGCAATGTGGCACGCGCGATCGGGCGAGCGCGTGGAATGGTTTCTCCTTCGTGGCGCAGGTTTCGTAGTCGGATTAATTCTCTATCCCGCAGCGCTGCAGCTTTATCATGGCCTCTACGAATACATTTTTGTCGATTTCGCCACAGGCGCATGTTGCATGCTGGAAATTGTGGGGATCGCCGGAATCATTTCGCTTTTCCAAGGCCCAGCCAAACTCTTCGGCCTGGTCGGAGTTTATTCCTACGGCCTTTACCTCATTCACCAACCGTATGTCATCTGGCTTGGACTGCGAATTCGTGAGGTGCCGATCTGGATGTTTCTTTTAATTTGCATCCCGACTCTCGCGGTGCTCAGCGCGTGGGGAATGCTTTTGGAAAAAGGCACCAACGCGTTGGTCAACAAGCTCGCCTTGCTAAGAAAAAGCGCGCACGCTTAGCCTTGCTCCTTCTTGTCGGTCTCTTCAACAGAACGCGAAGTCGAAAGCGTATTCTTTATAGCGCTAGAGGCGCAGCATTCACCTCTAGCCTGGGACAGCGTCCCAGGATTCATAGCATCGCAACGCGCTAGCGCCGAAAGCGCGCTTCACTTCAGCCATCAGTTCGATCCATGCCGCGGATTGAGCCGCGCTTTCAGCGCTGGGTCTGCGGGGATAATCAGGCATCTTGGGGCGATGCCCCAAGCTCACGGATGATCAGCGTCTTTGGCGCTAATACATGCTCGAATGTTTTTCGGACCACACCTACATGGCCAAATGAAGCTTCGTCTTAATTTCTTTTACGAGCTCCTGCGGAGTGCGTCCCAACACGATTGTTAGCGCGTTCTCATCCGGTTGCGGTTCTTCCAAATCGGCAAACTGACTCCGCAACAACGCCGGATTCATAAAGTGACCGCGTCTGCCACGCAGCTGCTTCTCAATGAGCGCGTAATTTCCGTGAAGAAACACGAACTTCACTTCCGTGCAGACGCGCAAACGCTCCCGATACACGCGTTTCAATGCGGAACAGGCAAGCACCGCGTTCTCGCTTGCCGCAATGTGGCGTTTGATCTGCTCGCGCAAGCGTTCCAGCCACGGCCACCGATCTTCGTCCATCAGCGGATGACCGCTGCGCATCTTCTCGATGTTTGCCGCCGGATGAAATTCGTCAGCTTCAAGAAACTGCCAGCCGAGATCCTGCGCAAGCAATTTGCCCACCGTCGTTTTGCCAGCACCGGAAACACCGAAAATGACCACGATCACGACAAATTAGTTTGTCTTCGGGTCCCGATCTTCTCCACCAAGAATGCAATGAGGACGAACAACGTGTAGAAGATCCACACGCCCATGGCGGTGGCCTTGTCGGTCAACGGCGTGCGAGGCACATACGTGTCACCGATCTGCACGATAGCCAAAACGATTCCGAAGACGATCACAGCCTTTTTGCGGATCGCCGGCATTACATTCCGCGCGAGGTAAAGGATGATGCCACCGGCAACGAGCGCGATTTCTAATGCGAACTCCGGGTCGCGATAATTCCACATGCCGAGACCAACTTTCGATGCGTTGTCGTAGATCGGGAGAATCGCGAGGATGCGCAATGAAATCGAGGATCCAATGCGAAAACACAGCCACGCCCACGACTAAAGGCGCAGATTTACTGTAGTGGCAGGCGTGTCGCCGGCAGATCGTGTTGTAAGCCAGAGCCGCAACGCCGCTCCAAAGGATTGCTCCGATCAGACTGTGCGAATACGGATGGAAATACGAATCGAGCATGCTGCCTGCGGTAAAACCTTTGATCACGCGCAGCTTTTCAATCCCAAGTAGCACCAACGTCGCCCAGAGGTAATCGAGGAACTGGACAGCAACGAACAAAACCCAGAGCGGGATTCTGTTTTTCTCACTCTTACCTGCAAACGCGACGCTGTAATGTCCAACAAACATTTTCGGTCAGTTGTAGAGATGCTTGCCGCGGCGAGCGCCTGCGCTAATTTCGGCGCCTGACACAGGCGCCGCTACACTGCTACGCAATCGCCGCGAGCCTCACTGGCAACCGCCGCGCGCCCCAATCGCCGCGGCGTTGTTCGAATCGGCCCGCAACTTCGTGACCGCAAGACTGACATTGCCCATTTTCGAGATTCCAGTCGCCGAGTTCGTACCAATCGCGCTCGATCAGCAGCTCGCCGCAACTGGGACACCACGTGCTGCCGCCTTCGCGATCGTGCACGTTGCCAGTGTAGATATAGTGCAAGCCTTTTGAACGTGCGATCTCGCGGGCGCGGGTGAGCGTTGAAGCAGGCGTGTGCGGTTTGTCGAGCATTTTGAAATCGGGATGGAACGCCGTGAAATGCCAAGGCACATCAGGGCCCAGATTTTCCATGAACCAGTCAGAAGCGCGATCGATCTCGTCATCGGTGTCGTTCTCGCCTGGAATTAACAGTGTGGTGACTTCGAACCAGACGTTGGTTTCGTGTCGCAGATATTTCAGTGTGTCGAGCACCGGCTGAACCTGCGCAAAGCAAAGCCGATGATAAAACGCATCGGTGAACGCTTTGAGATCGACATTCGCCGCGTCCATATGCTCGTAAAATTCCGGGCGCGCATCGTCAGTGATGTAGCCCGCAGTGACCGCTACCGTTTTGATTCCGCGTTCGCGACACGCATCAGCGACGTCGATCGCGTACTCGGCGAAGATCACAGGATCATTGTAAGTGAACGCGACCGATCTGCACCCGAGGCGTTCTGCTGCGAGCGCGATTTGTTCGGGCGACGCGGCATCGGCGAGCTTGTCCCACTCGCGCGCTTTGGAGATGTCCCAGTTTTGACAAAACCGGCAGCCGAGATTGCATCCGGCCGTGCCGAATGACAGAACGCTTGTCCCCGGCAGAAAATGATTCAGCGGTTTCTTCTCGATCGGATCGACACAAAATCCGCTGCTTCGGCCGTAGGTCGTCAACACCATCCGATCGCCAACTCGTTGACGCACAAAGCAAAATCCGCGCTGTCCTTCGTTCAGCTTGCAAAACCGCGGACAGAGCCGGCACTCGATGCGGCCCTCCGGCAACAAGATCCACCAGCGACCCGGATAGTCAGATTGTGTCAACTCAGCGACCATTTGAGCAATATCGCTCAGGAAATCAGAGCTTGCACACCGCCCGCGCGCCAGCCGATTCACTGACCACTGATCAACAATCAGAATCTCCTGACAGGCTGTTGAAAAACAAACTTTCTCTCAGCGCTCCGAGTTCCGCGTTGACGCCGCCGCGATTGCAAAAACCCCGGAAGCTTTCGGGGCTGCGACTCAGCTATCAACTATTAGCTATCAGCTATCAGCCTTCCTCGAACTCAGGGCCGAGGCGCCGGGGTGGGGCGCGGCCTGGGCGTTGGGGTTGGTCTCGGTGTGTTTGTTGGGGTAGGCGTTGAGGTTGCCGTTGGCGTTGGCGTCGGCGTGGGCGGCGGCCCCGCGCAGTATCTCCCGCCAGTGTTTAAAAAGCTGCCGTTGCCAAATCCGCCCCAGACAATCATCTCACTACCGGTCCAAACTGCCGTGTGCAAGTATCGCGCATCGGGCGCATTGGTGGTGCTGGTGGGTGTCCACGTGTCAGTGCTGGGATTGTATCTCCCGCCAGTGTTAAAATGGCTGCTGCCGTTAAATCCGCCCCAGACAATCATTTCACTACCGGTCCATACTGCCGTGTGGAAGAATCGCGCATCGGGCGCATTAGTGGTGCTGGTGGCTGTCCAAGTGTCAGTGCTGGGATTGTATCTCCCGCCAGTGTTCAAAGAGCCGCTGCCGTTAGATCCGCCCCAGACAATCATTTCACTGCCGGTCCATACTGCCGTGTGACCAAATCGCGCATCGGGCGCATTGGTGGTGCTGGTGGCTGTCCACGTGTCAGTGCTGGGATTGTATCTCCCGCCAGTGTTAAACAAGCTAATGTTGCCACCACCGCCCCAGACAATCATCTCACTACCGGTCCAAACTGCTGTGTGATAATATCGCGCATCGGGCGCATTGGTGGTGCTGGTGGCTGTCCACGTGTCAAGGGTGCACGGATCAATCTCTGGAAGAGTGTAGGTAGCTTTGCCTGACGTTGTGATGCTAAATTTGCCGCAGGCGGCTTGTGTTCGTAGCAACGCAAAGTGCTGGCCTTTGTCGTAGGCGGATAAATCGGCGGCCAGGCGTTCGGTTAGCACCGGCCTGGCCAGGCACTCAGCAATAACAAATGGATCGTTCCCAAGAGCCTCAAACAGTTCCCGCAGGACTTCCGGCTGTTTTGTGTCCCGGGCCATCCGCTCCATCTCGGCTTGCAGCTGCTCGGGCGCGATCGGCTTCTGCGAGTAAACTTCCAGCGCTTGCGAGTCGCGGAGATAATCTTCCACCTTCTTTTCAATCTGCGCGGCCGACATCACCTCATCGAGCGACGGCTTAGGCTTCAAATTTTCTTTCGGCCAAATCCGGTGCCGCCAGTAAACGTCTTCAATCACGCGCTGATAAGCGACCCGGTCCGCGAAGCTGAGGGTTCTTTGGGTCTGCTTCGATGGCATCACGGGTGTCGTTCGGCCATTGAAGCTGCGTTGCGCCAGTGCGAATGGAATCGCGCAAATGCCCAGGAGCAGAAGCAGGTAAAACGCGCTTCGAACAATTTGGGCTTTAATGGTGGGATTGGATTTTTTCATTTTGTTAGACTGTCAGCTGGCATTGCGGTCGAGACACACGAGCACTCTATCCCAAAGCGAAATGTGATTCGTGAGGAGCTGAGAAGTCGGCAGCAGCAAGCGTCTCAGGTACTTTTTTTAATCCAATCTCGGTCGGGGTCAGAAAAGTTCCCGGTCAAGCACCACCCGTAGTTGAGCGTCGGAAACTGTCAACGCTTTTTCTTAAGAGATCTTTTGATCGCAGATCACCTAGGCGGCGAAGCCGCAGCAGAGAAGCAATTTCGCAGTGGTGCAGGACGGCCTCCAGGATCGTGGACAAAGCCGGTACTCAACGCGCCTGTCTGGCAGCATCGTCCGCCAGCGACCTGGATGATCCGATTGCTTCAGCCATATCAGTTCGGAAGAGCGAATGAAATGATTGTGTCTTTCGCGCGGTAATTGGACCAAAACAGTTCGCCATCGAAAGTAAGTGAGCGACAAGCAAATGGGACAACAGCGATATCTTTGACCTGTGGCGTTCGCTCTTGCGGATCGAGTCGCGCGATTCGCCAGTCCTCGTTTGGCTTCTCCTTGCGGCGAAGGACATAAATCATCCCATCGACGAATGTGTGGCCGCAAATCTCCGCGCCGATGTCGATCTTGCAAATAACATTGCCCTTTTCGTCGTACTTAAGAATGCGCTTCTCATACCATTGGCTCAGATACAGGTTCGCTCCGTCGTAACTGAGGTACGAGCCGGTGAAATCAGGGCAGGCAAACAGTCTTGAAAATGCGCCGTCGCTGTATCGATAAACGTAGCGATCGTCGTTAAGACCTTTGCCAATCGTGAAACACATTGTGCCGTTGCCTGATGAGACACCGGCCCAGACAATTCCCGGCGGATCGATTTCTTCCACAATCTTCCACGTCCCGATGTCGATCTTGTACAGGGTGCCCAGATCACGCGAGCTCATCCACAGGTGGTCGCGGTCCCACGCGAGTGCCTGCGGGGTAATGGTCGGCGAAGAACGG
>Ga0209689_1002917_pt1 | contig 12658 bp, 10 predicted proteins | sample GraSoiAngelo_149_FD_187119 | JGI IMG/M metagenome (GOLD analysis project Ga0209689, IMG submission 187119) | Grasslands soil microbial communities from the Angelo Coastal Reserve, California, USA - 14_1009_09_30cm (SPAdes) (version 2) | ecosystem: Environmental > Terrestrial > Soil > Grasslands ...
CTTGCGGCCGTAAGGCAGCTCGACGGCGACACTGGCTTCGAACTCGGACAGGCCGACCGCGGCGATCAGCTCGCGCGCGCCGGCGTTGAGCTCGCCCAGCACCCGTTCCGAGCGCCAGAAGTCGAACGAATGACCGCGCTTTCCCTGCAGCGCGACGCGCACGTTCTCGAGCACCGTGAGGTGCGGAAACACCGCCGAGATCTGGAACGAGCGCGCGAGGCCCATGCGGGCGATGCGCGCCGGCGGCGAGCCGGTGATGTCGCGCCCCTTGTAGAAGATGCTGCCCGAGGTCGGCTCCAGGAAGTGCGTCAGCAGGTTGAAGCAGGTGGTCTTGCCGGCGCCATTGGGGCCGATCAAGGCGTGAATGCTGCCGCGCCGCACCTTGAGGCTGACGCCCTTGACGGCGACGAAGCCTTTGAATTCCTTCGTCAGCCCGCGCGTTTCTAGAATGATATCGTTCAATGCTTGGGCGGCGGCCGTTTCTCTATGAAAGCGTCCATGCCCTCGCGGCCTTCATCGTGCGCGAAGCTGCTCGAGATCACGCCCGAGGCGAGGTCATAGGCCCTGGCCACTCCGAGGTCCATCTGCTGATAGAACGCGCGCTTGCCGGCGGCGAGGGTTTCAGGCGGCTTTTCCGCAAGCTGTTTAGCAAGGCTCATGACTTCAGAGTCGAGAGCATCTGGGGGAACGACGCGGTTCACCAGGCCCCATTCCAGCGCTTTCTTAGCATCGATAGCGTCTCCGGTCAGGAGCAGCTCCATGGCGCGCTTGCGCAGCAGGTTGCGGCCCACCGCGACACCGGGGGTCGAGCAGAAAAAGCCCCAGCTGACTCCCGGGGTGGCGAACTTCGCCGCCTCCGAGGCCACCGCCAGGTCGCACTGCGCGACGAGCTGGCAGCCGGCCGCGGCCGCCGCGCCCTGCACGCGCGCGATGACCGGCTGCGGCAGCGCGGTGATCGACTGCATCATCCGGCTGCACTGCGCGAACAGCTTTTCGATCTTCGGCTGCTCCTTGAGCGCGCGGATTTCCTTCAGGTCGTGCCCCGCACAAAAGCCTTTTCCCGCCGCTGCCAGCACCACAACACGTATTTTCCTATCAGAAATCAAGGAATCAAAAGCGGTCTGAAGGGCGTCCAGCATCTCGCTCGTCAGCAGGTTCATCTGCTGCGGGCGGTTCATGGTCAGCGTGCAGATGGCGTCGCGCTCATCGCGCAGCAGGAGCGGCTCTCGGGCTTGCGCAACGGCACTCATGTATCGATGGCGCTCGTCGACTTTGCTTTCTCGCGCAGCAGGAACTTCTGGATCTTGCCCGTGGAGGTCTTCGGCAGCTCGCCGAAGACCACCGCCCGCGGCGCCTTGAACCCGGCCAGGTGGCCGCGGCAGAACTCGATGATCTCCGTCTCCGAGGCCTCGGCGTGCGGCTTCAGCTCGACGAAGGCGCACGGCGTCTCGCCCCATTTCGCGTCGGGCTTCGCCACCACCGCCGCGGCGAGCACCGCCGGGTGGCGGTAGAGGATGTCCTCGACCTCGAGCGAGGAGATGTTCTCGCCGCCCGAGATGATGATGTCCTTGGAGCGGTCCTTGATCTTCACATAGCCGTCGGGCTGCATCACCGCCAGGTCGCCGGAATGGAACCAGCCGCCGGTGAAGGCCTCCTGCGTCGCCCGCGGGTTCTTCAGGTAGCCCTTCATCGTGATGTTGCCGCGGAACATGATCTCGCCCATGGTCTCGCCGTCGGCGGGCACCGGCCGCATGGTCTGCGGGTCCATGACGCTCAGCCCTTCCTCGACGTGATAGCGCACGCCCTGGCGTGCGTTCAACCCCGCTTGCTCCGCCGGGGGCAGCCGGCCCCATTCCGGGTGCTTCGCGCAGACCGTCGCCGGGCCGTAGGTCTCGGTGAGACCGTACACGTGGGTGATGCTGAAGCCCATCTTCTGCATGCCTTCGATCATGGCCGCCGGCGGCGCCGCCGCGGCGACCAGACCGCTCACCTGGTGGCTGATTCCCTGCTTCATCTCCTCGGGCGCGTTGATGAGCATCTGATGGACCACCGGCGCGCCGCAGTAGTGCGTGACGCGATGCCGCTTGATCAACCGGAAGATCATCTCCGCATCGACCCGGCGCAGGCACACGCTGGTCCCCGCGTTCGCGGCCATCGTCCAGGGAAAGCACCAGCCGTTGCAATGGAACATCGGCAGCGTCCACAGGTACACCGAATGCTGCGGCATGCCCCAGACCAGGATGTTGCCGACGCCGTTCAGGTAGGCGCCGCGGTGGTGATACACCACGCCCTTCGGATTGCCGGTGGTGCCCGAGGTGTAGTTGAGCGAGATCGCCTGCCATTCGTCGGCCGGCCAGCGCCATTCCCACGCCGGGTCGCCCTCGGCGAGCAGCTCCTCGTAGGTCTTGCTTCCGAGGCGCCTGCCCGGGCCTGCGTACTCGGGGTCCTCGACGTCGATCACCTCAATTTCACGATTTATTTTTGATATTGCCTTTTCGATTACCTCGGCGAATTCCCTGTCGACCAAAATCAGCTTCGCGTTGCCGTGGTTCAGCATGAAGCCGATGGCGTCGGCATCGAGCCGGGTGTTCAGCGCGTTGAGCACTGCGCCGCTCATCGGCACGCCGAAGTGCGCCTCGTACATCGCTGGAATATTGGGCAGCATCGCCGCGACGGTATCCCCGACGCCCAGGCCGCGCCTGGCCAGAGCGTGCGCCAGGCGGCGCGAGCGCTCGTAAGTCTGCCTCCAGGTGCCGCGCTGCGCGCCGTGAATCACCGCGACGCGGTCCGGATAGACGTACGCCGCGCGCTCGAGGAAGGACAGCGGCGTCAGCGGCGCATAGTTCGCCGCATTCTTGTCGAGCTGTTGCTCGTAGGGATTGCGTTTCACGCTGTCTTAAGTATACGGCGCCAGAGGACGCCGCCTTTCGCTTCCTTCTCCATGCCGTCGAGGTACTTCTCGTGGAGCGCGACCTCCTCGGGCAGGGCGCGCAGCACGACCAGGTTGGAGACGTCGACCTGCAGCGCCGCGAGCGCCGCTGCCGCCGCCGCCGGGGTCTCGAGCTCCATCACCAGGCTCTCCTGGCCGCGCGTCATGGCCAGGTAGCACTCGGCGAGCAGCCGCGCGTCGAGCAGCGCCCCGTGCAGCGTGCGGTTGGAATGATCGACGAAATAGCGCTCGCAGAGCGCGTCGAGGCTGTTCTTCTTGCCCGGATGCAGCTCGCGCGCGAAGGCGAGCGTATCGGTGATCTTCGCCACGTGCTGGCCGAGCCGGCCGAGCCCGGCGATCCCGAGCTCCAGGTCGAGGAACTCGACGTCGAAGTCGGCGTTGTGGATGATCAGCTCGGCGCCTTGAATGAAGTCCAGGAAGGCGCGGGCGATGTCGGCAAAGCGCGGCTTGTCGGCGAGAAACTCGCGCGTCAGCCCGTGCACCTTGAGCGCGCCCTCCTCGACCTCGCGCTGCGGGTTCAGGTACACGTGGAAATGCCGCGGGCTGATGCTGCGGCTGAGGATCTCCACGCAGCCGAGCTCGATCACCCGGTCGCCGAGCCTGGGGTTCAACCCGGTGGTTTCCGTGTCGAGCACGATCTGCCTAGCGCTCATCCGGTATCCCGCGGTTCGCCAGCTGGTCCGCCCGCTCGTTCTCGGGGTGGCCGGAATGGCCCCTCACCCAGTGCCATTGCACATCGTGCAGGGCTGCCAGCTCGTCGAGCCGCTGCCACAGGTCGACATTCTTCACCGGCTTCTTGTCGGCGGTGCGCCAGCCGCGGCGCTTCCAGTCATGCACCCATTCCGAGATCCCCTTCGTCACATACAGGGAATCGGTATAGACCTGTACTCGGCTGGGACGCTCGAGCGCCTCGAGAGCGCGGATCACCGCGGTGAGCTCCATGCGGTTATTCGTGGTGTCGGGCTCGCCGCCATAGAGCTCGCGCTCGGCGCCCCTGGCGCGCAGCAGCACGCCCCAGCCGCCCGGGCCTGGATTGCCGCGGCATGCCCCGTCGCTGAAGATCTCCACCACCTCTCTATCCATGATTCTTGTGAGAGCGCTGCGTCATCGGCGCGAGCGCCCGCCGCCGCGCGCGCTCCCGGCGCCAGGCCGGGGTGACGATGCGCATGCCTTGTACTCGCTTCACGGCGCGCACCACGTAGACGGCGCCCGCGAACCACAGCCAGCGCGGGCCCATCTTCTCCATGAAGCCGAATCGCCGCAGCCACTGCGGATTGGAGAACGGCGGCGCATAGCAGCCGAACTTGCCGCCGTTCAGCTCGAGGCCGAGGAGCTTGAGCCATTCCTTGAGCCGCACCAGCCCGATGAACCTGCCGTCCCACGGCGCTCCCGCCTTGCGGGAAAACACCTGCCGCAGGCGCCAGAGCGAAGCGGTGTTGAAGCCGGAGATCACGACCTGGCCCTCGGGCATCAGCACCCGCTCGACCTCGCGCAGCACGTCGTGCGGGTTGTGGTGAAACTCCAGCACGTGCGGCAGCGCGACCAGGTCGACGCTCTGCGAAGCGAGCGGCAGCTGCAGCGGGTCCGCCGCCAGCGCAGCGCCGGGCTCGAGCGCCAGCGAAAAACGGTAGGGAATGCGGTTTTGCCGCAGGAAATCGATCTCGGGCAGGCCGACCTGCAGCGCCCTGAAGCCGAACACGTCGTCTACGGCGCTGTCAAACTGTGTGAGCTCCCAGTCGAGCACATAAGTCCCCTGGGGTGTGGAAAACCACCAGGAAAGCGACGAGCGCCCGCCGTTATACTTCTGCGCCCCGTTTTGCACGAAGGAATGCTGCACCATGCTCAGGATCGTTCCCGTCAAAGCGTTCAAGGACAACTATGTCTGGACGCTGCGCAACGCGACGCACGCCGCGGTGGTCGATCCCGGCGAAGCGCGCCCGGTGCTCGACTATCTGTCGCGCGAGCGGCTCGAGCTCGCGGCGATTCTCGCCACCCACCACCATCCGGACCATGTCGGCGGCATCGCCGAGCTGGTGGCGATGCGCCCGGTTCCGGTCTACGGCCCGCGCAAGGAGCCGATCCCCACGCTGACGCGGCCGGTGTCGGAAGGCGACAGCGTTCGCATCCCCGAGCTTGGCGTCGATTTCTCGGTGATCGACATCCCCGGGCATACGCGCGCGCACATCGCCTATTATGGGGCAGGGTCGCTGTTCTGTGGCGATACGCTGTTCGCGTGCGGCTGCGGGCGGCTCTTCGAAGGCACCGCCGAGCAGATGTACGCGTCGCTGCAGAAGCTGCGCGCGCTGCCCGACGAGACGAAAGTGTATTGCGGGCACGAGTACACGCTCGCGAACATCGGCTTCGCCAAAACCGTCGAGCCGGGCAACGCGGCGCTCAAGCAGCGCGAGGCGCGCGACCAGCGCCTGCGCGCGGCGGGCAAGCCGACGCTGCCGAGCACGCTCGGCGAGGAAAAGGCCACCAACCCCTTCCTGCGCTGCCTCGAGCCCGCGGTGGTCGAGTCGGCCAACAAGTACCTCGGAGCACGCATAGCCGATCCTGTGAGAGTATTCGCCGCAATACGGGACTGGAAGAACCGCTTTTGAAGAACAAACAGGTCCTTGCCGGGTGGTTGATCGCGCTGCTCCAGGCCTGCGCGTCTCAGCCCGTGCCGCCCGGGCTGCCGGGCGAGCAGGCAGCCGGGGCGGAGACGGCCTCCCCGGCGCCGCCCCCATCGCCGCCGCCCGCCAGGCCGCAGCCCGCGCTGCCGCCGGCCACTCTTCCCGACGCGTCCGGCCTGTCGCCCTTCGAGGGCGAGCAGCGGGTCGTGCAGGAGCCGCTGCGCGGCTTGAGGAAGATCGATCGCACCGAGCGGCCGGCGGACCTCTGGCAGCGCATTCGCCAGGGCTTCGCGATCCCCGACCTCGACAGCGCCCTGGTGGAGAAGCACACCGCGTACTTCGCCGCGCGCCCCGAATACCTGCAGCGCGTCTTCGACCGCAGCCGGCTGTATCTCTATCACATCGTCGAGGAGATCGAAAAGCGCGGGCTGCCGACCGAGCTGGCGCTGCTGCCGATGGTGGAGAGCGCGTTCAACCCGATGGCCTACTCGCGCGCGCACGCCTCGGGCCTGTGGCAGTTCATCCCGGGCACCGGCAGGCGCTTCGAGCTGAAGCAGAACTGGTGGTACGACGGGCGCCGCGACATCGTCGACTCGACCACCGCGGCGCTCGACTACCTCACCAAGCTCTACGAGCTGCACGGCGACTGGCAGCTCGCGCTCGCCTCCTATAACTGGGGCGAGAACGGGGTGGCGCGAGCGATCGCCAAGAACCGCGCCGCGCGCAAGCCGACGGACTACGCGAACCTGAAAATGCCGACCGAAACGCGCACGTACATCCCCAAGCTGCAGGCGTTGAAGAACATCATTTCCAACCCGGCGCTGTTCGGCATCGTCCTCGACCCGATTCCCAATGCGCCGTATTTCGCCGCCTACACGGAGCTGCGGGACATCGACGTGCAGCTCGCCGCCAAGCTCGCCGAGATGCCGGTCGAGGAATTCATCGCCCTCAATCCCGGCTTCAGCCGGCCGCTGATCCGCGCCGCGCTGACGCCCCGCATCGTGCTTCCCGCCGACAAGGTCGACGTGTTCCACGCCAACCTCATCAAGCACGACGAAAATGCGCTGGTGTCGTGGCAGTCCTATCAGACGAAGCGCGGCGAGACGCTCGAATCGATCGCGAAGAAATTCGGCCTGACGCTGGGGCAGCTGAAGGAAGTCAACGGCATCGCGCCGCGCAGGCGCGAAGTTCCAGGCCTGCTGGTCGTGCCGGTGGACCTCGCCGCGGCGAGCGGCATGCGCAAGCTGCCGATCATGTATGCGCCGCCGATCCCGATCGTGATGCGGCGCATCTTCCACACCGTCAGGTCCGGCGAGACGTTCGACTCGATCGCGGAGCGCTACGGCGTCATCGTCGAGGACATCAAGCGCTGGAACCGCATCAGCCGGCTCGCCACCGGGCAGCGCATCGCCCTCGAAGTGCGCGCGCCCGCGAAAAAGGGCAAGCCGCGCTCCAAGGCGAAAGGCAGGCCCTACCGCAAGGCCGCCTAAACTTCGGGGACGGAGCCCTAACTCCAGCGACGCGAAGCTTTCGGAGTTAGGGCTCCGTCCCCGAACTCTCTAGGACCTCGGCGAGCGGCCCGCTCTCGACGATGCGGCTGTCCTTCATCACCATGACGCGATGCGCCATGGCGCGCACCACGTCGATGTCGTGCGTCACCAGGATGTAGCTCAGCCCGTATTTCCGCTGCAGCCCGGCAAGCAGCTCCAGCACCTGCTTCTGGATCGTGACGTCGAGCGCGCTGGTCGGCTCGTCCAGCACCACCACCTTCGGCTTCACGATCAGGGCGCGCGCGATGGCGATGCGCTGGCGCTGGCCGCCGGAGAACTCGTGCGGGTAGCGGGCGAGCAGCGGCTCGGCCTCCCCGGCTTCGGTGAGCCCGACGTCGTAGAGCGCCTGCACGATGCGGCTGCGCCGCTCGGCGGCATTGAGCTGCGGCGCGTGGATCTCGAGCCCCTCGCCGATGATCGCCTCGACGGTGAGCCGCGGCGAGAGCGAAGAAAGCGGATCCTGGAACACCACCTGGATTTCGCTGCGAAGCCTGCGTTTCTCCTTGGCAGCGACTCTCCATGAGATGCCCCCGATGCGGATCTCCCCCCGAGCCTCCAGCAGGCCCAAAACGGCCAGCGCGAGCGTGGTCTTGCCCGAGCCCGACTCGCCGATGATGCCGAGCGTCTCGCCGGGCGCGAGATCGAAGTCGACGCCCTCGACCGCGGTAAAGCGCCCGCTCTTGAACCAGCCGCGAATGCCCGGCAGCCGGGTCGGGTACTCCACCCGAACGTCGCGGGCCTCGACCACGCGGCCGGCGCCCGGCGGAGCGACGTTGCGCACCGGCCGGCTGTTGACGAGCTTTTGCGTGTACTGGTGCTGCGGATGCGAGATCACCTGCGCCGTCGGCCCCTGCTCGACCATCACGCCGCGCTCCATGACCGCCACCCGGTCGGCGAAGCGGCGCACCAGGTTCAGGTCGTGCGTGATCAGCAGGAGCGCCATGCCCGCCTGCGCGCGCAGGTCTTCGAGCAGCTCCAGGACCTGCAGGCGGATCGCGGCGTCGAGCGCCGTGGTCGGCTCGTCGGCGATGAGGAGCTTCGGATTGCAGGCGAGCGCCATGGCGATCATCGCGCGCTGGCGCTGCCCGCCGGAGAGCTGATGCGGATAGCTGCGCGCGCGCCGCTCGGCATCGTCGATCCCCACGCGGCGCATTGCCCCGACGGCCTCGGCCCAGGCCTGCGTCCCGCGCAGTTTCGTGTGCAGCTCGATCGACTCGACGATCTGGTCGCCGACCGCATAGATCGGGTTCAGCGCGGTCATCGGCTCCTGGAAGATCACCGCGATGTCGCGCCCCCGCAGCCCGCGCAGCTCCTCGGGGGACATTTTCAAGACTTGCTTCCCGTTGAACAGAATCTCCCCGGTCAAGCGCGCGCTCTCGATCAGGCGCAGCGTCGAGAGCGCAGTCACCGTCTTGCCGGAAGCCGACTCGCCGACCAGCGCCAGCTTCTCCCCGGCGTCGAGCGAGAAGCTCACCCGGTCGACCACCCGACGGGGGCCGAAGTCGATGCTGAGATCGCGCACTTCGAGCAGGCTCACTCTGCGTCGCCCTCCAGCACCTTGCGCGGGTCGAGCGCGTCGCGCAACGCGTCGCCGATGAGGATCAGCAGCAGCAGCATCACGACGAGCACGGCGAAGGTCGACAGGGAGATCCACCATGCGTAGAGGTTGTCCTTGCCCTGGCTGAGCAGCTCGCCCAGGCTCGGCGCGCCCAGAGGCATGCCCAGGTTCAGGAAATCGAGGCTGGTCAGGGCACCGATCGCCCCGGCCATCTCGAACGGCACCAGAGTGACGACGGGCGTGATGCTGTTCGGCAGAATGTGCCGCCACATGATGATCCGGTTGCTCTGGCCCAGAGCGCGGGCAGCGCGCACGTAGTCGAGCGTGCGGTTCTTGAGAAACTCCGCGCGTACGTACGCCGCCATGCCCAGCCAGCCGAAGATGGCGATCAGCAGGACCAGGAGCCAGAAGCTGGGCGAAAACAGCGAGGCGAAGATGATCAGCATGTAGAGCACCGGCAGCGCGCCCCAGATCTCCTTGGCGCGCTCCATGCCGATGTCGGTCCAGCCGGCAAAATAACCCTGCAGCGCCCCGTACAGCACGCCGAAGGCGGTGGAAAGCGCCGCGACAATCAGCGCAAAGACCACCGAGAGGCGAAAACCGTAGAGCAGCCGCGCGAGCAGATCGCGGCCCCGGTCGTCGGTGCCAAGCCAGTTCTCGCGATTGGGCGGCGACGGATCGGGGCTCTGCGCGAAGTAGTTGATCGTGCTGTGGTGATAGCGGTTGAGCGGATACAGCGCGAAGTTGCCCGGTTGCGCCAGGTTTTCGCGAACGCGCGGATCGAGAAAGTCGGCCGGCGTGGGAAAGTCTCCGCCAAAGGTCGTTTCCGGCGTCGTCTCGATCACCGGGAAGTACCAATGGCCGTTGTAGCGGGCGGCCAGCGGCTTGTCGTTGGACACCAGCTCGGCAACCAGGCTCACGCCGAAAAGCACGCCGAGCACGAGCAGGCTCGCATAACCCAGCCGGTTGCTGCGAAAGCGGCGCCACGCGCGCCTCGTCGGGCTCTCTGGCGAGTGCATGCTCAGTCGAAGTACTTCACGCGCGGGTCGACCCAGACGTAGCACAGGTCGCGGATGAGATTCGTAATGAGGCCGATGATGGTGAAGACGTAAAGACTGCCGAACACCACCGGGTAATCGCGGCGGATCACCGATTCATAGGACAGCAGCCCCAGCCCGTCCAGGGAGAACAGCGTCTCGATCAGCAAAGACCCGGTGAAGAACGCCGCGACGAACGCCGCCGGGAATCCGGTCACGATCGGAATCAGGGCGTTGCGGAACACGTGCCGCCAGAGCAGCGCGCGCTCCTCGACGCCCTTCGCCCGGGCCGTCATCACGTATTGCTTGCGGATCTCCTCCAGCACGGAGTTCTTGGTCAGCGTCGTGATGACGGCAAATCCGCCCACCGTCATCGCCGCTACCGGAAGCGCGATGTGCCAGAAGTAATCGGTGATCTTGCCGAACAGGCTCAAATCATTCCAGTTCGCGGACGTGAGGCTGCGCAGAGGAAACCACTGCACGAACGTTCCGCCCGCGAGGAACACGAGCAGCACCACGCCCAGGACGAAGCCCGGGATGGCGTAGCCGAGCAGCACGATGAACGTGGTGGCGGTATCGAACGCCGTGCCCGCCTTCACCGCCTTTGCGATGCCGAGCGGGACCGAAATCAGGTAGGTGAGAAGAAACGTCCATAGTCCCAGGCTGATGGACACCGGGAGCTTCTCCGCGATGAGCTGGGACACCTTCTTGTTGTGGAAGAAGCTGGTCCCCAGGTCGAAGCGCGCGAACTGCCCGATCATCTGCACGAAGCGCTCGTGCGCCGGCTTGTCGAACCCGTAGAGCTTCTTGATCTCCTCGATCTGCGCCGCGTCCACGCCCTGGCGACCGCGATAGCCGCCGAGCCCCGGGCCGCGCGCCGTTCCACCACCGCCTTCCATGCCGCCTTCGCGGCCTTCGAGCTGGTAGACGAGCTGCTCGACCGGCCCGCCGGGGACGAACTGGATGACGACGAAAGTGACGAGGAGGATTCCGAACAGCGTCGGGATCATCAGCAGCAGCCGCTTCAGGAGGTACGACCACATTCAGCGTTTCCTCCACCACGTGAAGACGACCCAGTCGTCGGCGGTGTAATAGAGCGGCTTCACCCTGGGCTGCTCGAATTTGCCCCCGCGGTAGGCGACGCGGTAAGTGCTCGAATACCACTGCGGGATGACGTAGTGGCCATGGCGCAGAACGCGGTCGAGCGCGCGCAGCCGGGCGACGAGCTGGGGCCGCGTGGCGGCGGACATCGCCAGGTTGACGATGGCGTCTATCGCCGGGTCACGCACGCCGATCCAGTTGCTCGAGCCTTCGGTGTCGGCCGACGGCGAGCCGAAGAAGTCGAGCAGGTCGGCGCCCGGCGCCTCGTTGCCGGGAACGCGCAGCGTGAACAGATCGAAGTCGAACACGTTGAGCCGCTTGCGGTACAGGGCGAAGTCCGCGCGGCGATAGTCGAGCCGGATGCCGAGCTTCGCGAGCGCCTGGATGTACGGCGTCATGACGCGCTCGTTGCCGCCGCTATCCATGTATTCCAGGGTGAACGCCTCTCCTTTCGCATTGCGCAGCGCACCGTCGCGGTAGGTCCATCCCGCAGCAGCAAGAAGACCGCGCGCCTTCTGCAGGTTGCCGCGCAAGCTGTTGGGGGGATCGGTCGACGGCGGCTGCGGCACTTCCTCGCTAAAGATTTTTTCGGATAATTTGTTTCTTAAAGGTTCGAGAACCTGGAGCTCGTCCGGACCCGGCAGCCCCTTGGCCTCGAAATCGCTGTTGTTGAAATAGCCCCGGCAGCGGATATACGAGTTGTACATCAGCCGGCGGCTCATCCATTCGAAGTCGAAGGCGAGCGCCAGCGCCTCGCGCACGCGCGCATCCTTGAACTTGTCGCGGCGCGTGTTGATGAGGAAGGCCTGAAAATCGCCGGCGTTCGCGAATGGCAGCTCGGCCTTGACCAGCTCGCCAGAGTCGAATTTCCTGCCCGTGTAGATGCGCGCCCATTCCCGTGCCGAGAACACCCGCAGGAAGTCGAACTCGCCCGCCTTGAAGGCCTCGGTCTGCGCCACGTTGTCGCGATAGATCTTGTAGGTGATGCGATCGAAGTTGAACATGCCGCGGCGCACGCCCAACTCCCGCCCCCAGTAGCCCGGATCGCGCTCGTAGGTGATATCGCGGCCGAAGTTCACGCGGCCGACCCGGTAGGGGCCGCTGGCGATGGGAATGTCCATCACGACCTTGTCGAATGGTTTTCCGGCTCCCCAGTCCCGGCTGAAAACGGCGAGCCCTCCCACGAGAAGCGGCAGCTCCGCGCTCGCGCGCGCAAATTCGAACCGTACTGTGCGCGGGCCGAGGACGACGGCGCGCTTCACATCGCCGTACACGACGCGGTATTGGGGGTTCGCTTCCTTGGTCATCAGGAGGTCGAAGCTGTGCTTGACGTCCGCCGCCATCACCGGCTTGCCGTCGTGGAAGCGCGCTTTCGGATTGAGGCGGAAAGTGACCGAGAGCCCGTCCTGCGCGACCTCGATATCCTCGGCCAGAAGTCCATAGGCCGTAGTCGGCTCATCCAGCGTCGGGGTGAGCAGCGTCTCGAAGACGAGGCTGCCCAGCCCGGGCGGCGACGTGCCCTTCAGCGTGAACGGGTTGTACTTGTCGAAATTGGTGATGCGCAACCCGGCGACCAGATCGAGCTCGCCGCCCTTGGGCGCGTTCGGGTTGACCCATTCGAAGTGCGAAAAGCCGCGCGGGTATTTGATGTCGCCGAACTGGGCATAGGCATGAGCCGCCCACACTGCCGGGCTGCTCGCCAGAGCAGCCAGAAAGACCAGGATCCTCATTGCTGCGCGCGGCCCGGCATCGAGGAAAGCAGCAGACGCGTGTAAGGATGCTTCGGGTTGGAGTAGATCTCGTCCGGGCCGGCGATTTCGACGATCTCGCCGTCCTTCATCACC
>Ga0209689_1002925_pt1 | contig 12633 bp, 8 predicted proteins | sample GraSoiAngelo_149_FD_187119 | JGI IMG/M metagenome (GOLD analysis project Ga0209689, IMG submission 187119) | Grasslands soil microbial communities from the Angelo Coastal Reserve, California, USA - 14_1009_09_30cm (SPAdes) (version 2) | ecosystem: Environmental > Terrestrial > Soil > Grasslands ...
GCCACAGGCGAACCTCGCACCCGAGTTGCCTGCCGGATCGGTTTTCAAGTCGTCCTCTTTTTCATGCACGATTACAGATTTTCCAATGATCGAATTTGGACCGCTCAGATCGAGTTTCCCTTTCCACTTGAGGTGCCCCTTGCCGGAAGCATCAGCTTCAATATTGCCGAAATCGCCGACGTGACGCTCCGTCCCCGTCGGCCCGTCATGGTGTTGATGCGTCGGATTGAAATGCGCGCCCGCTGACATCGCATCCGGCGCCGAGCAATCGCCTTTCTCGTGTATGTGGATACCGTGCTTGCCCGGTTTAAGGTTTTGGACGTCAGCAACGACGCGCACTTCGTCGCCAGTCTTTGTGAACGTGACCGTGCCAGTAACCTGGCTCCCTGATTTCGGCTCCAAAGTCACGGTCGCCTTCGTGACATCCTGCGCGTCCGCGAAGACAGCGAAAGCACACAACACGCCTAGCGATATAATTATTGTTTTCATGCCGAAACGGTACGGCGCTTCTGGATAAAATGAAACTATCAATCGAGCAGCCGTTGCTCGATTCCCGCATACGCATCTACGCGCCGGTCACGCAGAAAGGGCCAATGGGTACGATGCTCGTTCACGCGATCCCACTCCACGTCGGCGATCACAATCTCTTCTCGATCTACCGAACCCTTGGCGATGATCTCACCATCGGGGCCGCAGATAAAACTCTGCCCCCAAAACTCAATGCCTTCGCCGCCTGCGGGTGCTTCATGACCAACGCGGTTCGCAGCCGCGACGTAACAACCGTTCGCAATCGCGTGACTCCGCTGAATCGTTTCCCACGCCGAATACTGGGCGGCACCGAATTCTTTTTTTTCGCTCGGATGCCATCCGATGGCAGTTGGATAAAAAATAATCTCCGCCCCGCGCAATGCCGTTAGCCGTGCCGCTTCCGGATACCATTGGTCCCAGCAAACGCAGACACCAATTTTTCCCTGCGCCGTTTGCCACGCCTGAAATCCGAGGTCGCCCGGCGCGAAATAAAATTTCTCGTGATAAAGGGGATCGTCGGGAATGTGCATCTTGCGATATTTACCGAGCAATTTGCCGCTAGCGTCGATAATTGCAGCTGTATTGTGATAGAGGCCGGCGCTGCGTTTCTCGAAAAGTGACGCGATGATCACGACGCCATTTTCCCGCGCGACGTCTCCCAATGCAGATGTCGATCTTCCGGGTATTTCCTCAGCCAATTCGAAATTCTTGTGATCTTCTGTCTGGCAAAAATATTGCAATCGAAAAAGTTCGGGCAGACAAACGATCTGCGCGTGTTTTTTTGCCGCATCACGAATGAATTCGACGGCCCGCGCAAAATTCCTCTCCGGTTCCGCGGCGCATCGCATCTGGATAAGCGCGATTTTTGTTGTGTCCGGTTTAGCCATTAATGAGAATCGATCGCTGAAGCTGTAGCCGCCGACCTCTGGACGGCGCGGCGCGGGTGTTTACGAAATCAGCGCCGCGGTTCGCAGAGCCAAGCGACTACAACAATTCATTATTTCACGGAATCGGCCGGCACGATCTTGACGCTCTCGATCACGACCCGTTTCGTCGGCTTGCTCGTCTCGCCTGCGCTGTTACTCGTGACTGGAATATCGCCGATTTTTTCCAGAACGTCCGCGCCCTTGATCAGCTTACCGAACGTGGTGTATTGCCCATCGAGCCGCGGGACAGGCGCGAGACATATGAAGAATTGCGAACCGGCAGAATCCGGAGCGGGCCCACGCGCCATCGAGATCACGCCGCGCTGGTGTGAGTGATCGTTGAATTCGGCTTTGATTTTGTAACCCGGGTCGCCCTGTCCGTAGCTGCTTTCCTTCGCCGGGTCTTTCGAATTCGGATCGCCGCCCTGAATCATGAATCCTTTGACAATCCGATGAAAAATTGTGCCGTCGTAAAAACCCGAGCGGGCCAGTTTCTTAAAGTTCTCAATCGTGCTCGGCGCGGCGTCGGTCCAAAACTGCACGACCATTTCCCCTTCGCTGGTTTTAATCACTGCGACTTCGTTGGATGATGTATTCATGGAGGTTTTCTCCTCTTTCTTTTCTTCTGCGGCAAACACAGCCGAACTTAACAGCACGGCCAGGACAATCGACAATTTCATAATGACAAGTGACACGGGGGAGAGCGTCTGTCACGCAGGCTTCGCGGAGCACAGGCATCTTGCCTGTAGGGCCGCCGAGCGTCTCGCCTGGTGGCACAAGATTCCGCAGGCGGGACGCCCGCTGTCCCCACAGCCGAAGACGGCTGTGTTCCTGACAGAACTAGCTGGCATGATATTCCTGCAAACTGCGCACGCGCACTTTGTGTTTTTGCAACGAGCGAATGCCGTTCGCGCTGGCCAAGGCAGCGCGCACCGTGGTCATGATCGGAATGCGTTGCGCGAGCGAGGCGTTGCGAATGCGGACTTCGTCCTCGCGCGGAATCTTTCCGCTCGGTGTGTTGATGATGAAATTGATATCGCCATTTTTCACCCGGTCGAGAACGTTCGGACGGCCTTCTCGCACTTTAAACACTTTTGTTACGGGAATCTTTGCCGCCTTCAGAACCTCAAACGTGCCGGAGGTAGCGATAATCCCGAACCCGAGCTTCACGAACTCTCGAACCACTGGCACAACTGCCTGCTTATCGCTGTCCTTCACGCTGACAAAAACGTTTCCTCCCTTGGGCAACGGCGGTGGCGCCGCCATTTGCGATTTCGCATAGGCGAGCCCCAGATCGACATCCATGCCCATGACTTCACCGGTCGATTTCATTTCCGGACCAAGTGCAATATCTACGCCCTCATAACGCAGAAACGGGAAAACCGCTTCCTTCACCGAGAAATGTTTCGGCACGATTTCCCTGGTGAATCCGAGCTCGGGCAACGATTTTCCAGCCATCACTTTGGCGGCCAGCTTCGCCAGCGGGAAGCCGATCGCTTTGCTTACAAACGGAACGGTGCGCGATGCCCGCGGGTTTACTTCGAGGACGTAAACGTCGTCGCCTTTCACTGCGAACTGCACGTTCATAAGTCCGCGCACTTTTAGTTCACGCGCCATTGCCTTGGTTGCCGCCGAAATGTCGTCGAGAATTTTTTGTGACAGCGAGAATGTCGGAATTACGCAGGCGCTGTCCCCGCTGTGAATCCCTGCTTCTTCGATGTGCTCCATGATTGCGCCGATCACGGTCGTTTCGCCATCGGAAATGCAATCGACGTCGACCTCGATCGCGTCTTCGAGAAAACGATCGATGAGCACGGGGCGTGGCCCTGGCAGCTGGCCGGCGGGCATCCTGCCCGGCGATTCGGCAGGCGAGACGCCCGCCTGTCCCACAGACAAGATGTCTGTGCCACGATCACCGATCGCCGCATCCACATATCGCCGTAAATCACTCTCGTTATACACCAGCTCCATCCCGCGACCACCTAGGACGAAGCTTGGCCTAACGAGCACTGGATAGCCGATCTTCTTCGCGATCGCGACGGCCTCTTCGGTGCTGGTCGCTGATCCATTCGGGGTTTGTCGCAAGCCGAGTTTGTCCAGCATGGCGGCAAATAATTGTCGATCTTCAGCCGTCTCGATGCTTTCGGGTTGAGTCCCAAGAATTGGTACGCCTGCCCCCTTCAACCCGCTTGCAAGATTGAGCGGTGTTTGACCACCGAACTGCACGAACACGCCATCCGGTTTTTCCTGATCGTAAATATTGAGCACGTCCTCAAGGGTAAGCGGCTCAAAATAAAGTTTGTCGCTCGTGTCGTAATCGGTGGAAACCGTCTCCGGATTCGAATTGACCATGATTGTTTCAAATCCGAGCTCGCGCAGTGCAAAGGCCGCGTGCACGCAGCAGTAGTCGAACTCGATACCCTGTCCGATGCGGTTTGGCCCGCCGCCCAGGATCATGATCTTGGGTTTGCCGCTCTCGCGCCGCTCGTTCTCGTCGCCGTACGTCGAGTAATAATATGGCGTGTAGGCTTCAAACTCTGCCGCGCAGGTATCGACCAGGCGGTAGGTCGGAATTACAGCTGCAGATTTTCGCTGCGCGCGGATTGCGTTTTCACTCGTGCCTGTGGCGAACGCCAGTTGGCGATCTGAAAAGCCCAGCTTCTTTGCGCGGAGGAATGTCTCCCGCTGGATGTTAGGCTTCCAGCCTGACTCGGCGGGCAGGCTTCCAGCCTGCTCAGCTTCTCCCTGGCCATCGTCCAGCATGAGAACGTTGCTCCGCTCCACCGTAAACTGATCATCTCTCAAATGAGCCTTCTCTGGATTTTGCGCTATGTAATCGCGGCAGGCGGCAAGATGGGTCCAGTCGCGCACAATCGTATCGAACGTTTCCGCCATCCACAGCGATCCGGTCTGGTTCATCAACCGGTTGATTTGGCTGCTGGTATAAGACTTCCACGAATGCAGGATCGCATTGACGGAATGCGTCCCCAACGGTTTCACAATGACGTGAACGTGATTCGGCATGACAACGAACGCATCGATCACGTATCGATCCCGATCGAAATGCTCGAGGCTCTCGCGGACGATCTTCTGCGCACGCGAATCCCGCAGCAAACAGGAGCCTTGACCTTGATCCAGCCATTGCTCGCGTTCCTCTTCGAATCGCTGCATATATTCGCACGCCGTTTTCCAGTCCCACGGATGCAGATGATGCTTTAGCCATAGTGCGCGTTCCTCTCGCCACTCGGCGAGCATGTCGCTTGCGATTGCATCAGCGAGGCGAAACGTAACAAAATAAGCGGCGCCGGGTTGCTCCCAGTGAGGCAAATGACGTCGGGTCATTTTGATTGCCGCGTATTCGTCGAATCCGTGAAAACGGACGTCGGCCATCTTGGCTGACTCGGAAGGCAGGCTTCCAACCTGCTGGAGCATCGATGGGCAGGCTGGCAGCCCGCCCGCCGAGTCAGGCTGGAAGCCTAACCTCCGATGCGCTTCTGCTACAATCTGCTCCACGTTTCGCAGAAACCATTTGTCGATCTTTGTTAGGTCGAAGACCTCGTCGATCGACATTCTGTCCCGGAATGCCTGGGCGAGATAAAAAATGCGATCTGCGTTGGGAATTGAGAGTTTAAGTCGCAGAGTTTCAGGATCGACATGTTTATCAGCGCCGTCCCCGCACAAACCGAAGCGCTTAATCTCCAGACTCCGCAGCGCTTTTTGCAACGCTTCCTTGAACGTCCGCCCGATCGCCATCGCCTCGCCGACACTTTTCATCCGCGTCGTCAGCGTCGCGTCCGCTTGGGGAAATTTCTCAAACGTGAACCGCGGCACTTTTACGACGCAGTAATCGATGGTTGGTTCAAAGCATGCCGGCGTCTCGCGCGTAATATCATTCTTGATCTCATCGAGCGTGTAACCCACTGCGAGTTTTGCCGCGATTTTTGCAATCGGAAACCCCGTCGCTTTCGAAGCCAGCGCGCTCGAACGCGACACACGCGGATTCATCTCGATCACAATCATCCGGCCGTTGTCGGGATTAACAGCAAATTGAATGTTCGAACCGCCAGTCTCGACGCCAATCTCGCGAATGACGGCGAATGAGGCGTCGCGCATCATCTGATATTCTTTGTCGGTGAGCGTTTGCGCGGGCGCGACGGTGATCGAATCGCCGGTATGCACGCCCATCGGATCGAAATTTTCGATGGAACAGACGACCACGCAGTTATCCATCCGGTCGCGCATCACTTCCATCTCGAATTCTTTCCAGCCCACCAGCGATTCCTCGATCAACACTTCGTGGACGGGAGAAAGATCAAGGCCGCGAGCGACGATCACATCGAGCTCTTCGCGGTTGTAAGCGATGCCGCCGCCAGTGCCGCCCAGAGTGAACGCCGGTCGGATAATGAGCGGGAATGTTCCGATGTCAGCGACGATTCGATCGACGTCCGCCAGGGAACGCGTCACCCCGGATCGCGGCACCTCGAGCCCTATGCGTAACATCGCTTCCTTGAACAATTGCCGATCTTCGCCTTTCGCGATGGCCTGCGCGTTTGCGCCGATCAACTTCACGCTGTGCCGCGCGAGCGCACCGTTGCGGTTTAACTCCATGGCAGCATTGAGCGCGGTTTGTCCCCCCAGAGTCGGCAAAATCGCGTCCGGTTTTTCCCGTTCCATGATCGCCTCGATCACTTCCGCGGTGATCGGCTCGATGTAAGTACGATCGGCAAACTCCGGGTCAGTCATGATCGTGGCTGGGTTCGAATTCACCAGCACGACCTGATAGCCTTCTTCGCGCAGCGCTTTGCACGCTTGCACGCCGGAATAATCAAATTCGCAGCCCTGTCCGATCACGATTGGACCGGACCCGATGAGCAGGATTTTCTTGAGATCGTTATTTCGCGGCATCTGCGCAGCGCGGACAGTAAACGAAATCAAGCGAACGTCACGCGAGAATCGTGAACGCGCTGGAAGCTAACCTCCACTACGCCGCTGCCATTCTTTGCCGATCCAAATAAACTTTGCAGATGCTTTTGATGCGCGTGAGCACGTAATAAATCGTTTGGCTGCGGACGCGCACCAGTTCCGCACCGACGATGCGCGTCACGAAATCGCTCGGAAGATCGAGAATTTCCCGCGGCGTCGAGCCCTCGAGGCCTTTGCAAAGAATCGCGCTCATGGAGCGAGTAAGCGTCTGTACTTCCGGACCCAGCGTCATGCGAATCTGCGCCTTGCCGTTTTCACCGACATGCAGATAAACGCCCACCGTGTCCATGCATTCCTCGTCCTTCCGGACATCGACAAGCTCGAAGTTCTCACCTTCGCGCGGCTCCTGCTTCTTCGCGTTGTCCGCATAGGAAACGAGCGTCTCCCGCCGCTCATCTTCCGGCAGAATTTCGAAGAGATTAATGATGCTGTTTAGTTTCGTTGGATACATCGACAGTGGAAGCTTAGCGCATTTTGCGCGCTTCGGCAGGCGGGACGCGCGCCGGCCGCACAGGCTGGAAGCCTGTGCTACGTGGACTTTTCAATTGGCGCGCCGACTTTGTTGCCCCATTCCGTCCACGAACCATCATAGTTACGCACATTATCGAGCCCGAGCAGATACGTGAGCACAAACCAGGTGTGACTGGAGCGCTCACCAATCCGGCAATAAACGATGGTGTCCGTCCCGGGTTTTACCCCGCATTGATCGAGATAAATTTTGGCTAGCTCACCTGCGGGTTTAAATGTGGCGTCGTCGTTTGTCGCGGTTTTCCACGGCATGCTCTTTGCGCTGGGAATATGGCCGCCGCGCAGCACGCCTTCCTGCGGATACTCGGGCATGTGCGTGATCTCGCCCTTGTATTCGCCCGGGGAACGCACATCGATTAACGGTTTGCTGCTCTTGCTCTGCGCAAGCGCTTCATCGAAAAACGCGCGGATCTCTTTATCGAAGCGTTTCTTCGGCACCGGATAATTTGTCTCTGGATATTTCGGGACTTCGCGTGTCATCGGCCGATTTTCGGCCTTCCATTTGTCGCGGCCACCGTTGAGAATTTTCACTTTCTCGTGACCGAACAACCGGAACGCCCACAGCGCGTAGCAGGCCCACCAGTTCGCCTTGTCGCCGTAAAAAATGCAGGTTGTATCGGGTGTGATGCCGTGCCGGCTGCAAAGCCGCGCGAATTTTTCTGGTGAAATATAATCGCGAATCACCGGGTCTTGTAAATCGGCGCGCCAATCGATGTGCACGGCGCCGGGAATATGTCCGGTGTCATAAAGCAAAATATCTTCATTAGACTCGACGATCCGGATTCCTTCGTCGTTGAGATGTTTCTCCAGCCAATCAGTTTCCACCAGCGACTCCGGATGCGCGTATTGCGTAGGATGAGTAGCCATAGGCCAGAAATTTCAGGCTGCTTCTGCGAGGGAGCAAGGGAATTTACAATTTCATCGCGCATGCGCCTGCGAGCAATGTCTATCTCGCCAGCAACGTATTAGAGTTTCGGGTAGCGCACTCGTCCCGAGTGCTGGGGACGGCGTCTCGCCGTCGCGGACTTTTCTAAACACTTACAACTCAGAGCTGGAGCAACGCGCTAAGAAAAGTCTGTTGCACCGGGGGGCACCGCAACCAACACGCGAGTCGCCCATTCGACTTTCCCTCAGGCAGGCAGTGCGCTACCCGGAGCCGCCGCAACCGTTCCGATAAAAGTGAAAATGATTTCCAGCGCTCCATCAGTGCAGAATAGAATTAGCCGGATAAACCACGCCATTTTTGATCACCGTGTCGATGTCTGAAGCGTGCGCGATGTCGTCCAATGGATTCGACTTGAGAATGACGAGATCGGCGAGATAGCCGTTTTCGATCTTGCCGATGTGCGCGCCGGTCTCGCCGCCAAAAAGTTTCGCTGCGTTAGCGGTAGCGCATTGAAGAATCTGCATCGGCGTCAGGCCCGCTTCCTTCATCAGTTGAAATTCGCGGAAAAGCGCGGGGCCGTGAATCGTACCGATGTTTCCCGCGTCAGTGCCTGCTGCGATGGTGACGCCGGCGTCTTCTAGTGTTTTCAAATTCGGCAGCGCGACATCGTAAGTTTTCTTGATTCGATCCAGTGCCTCGTCCGGTTTCGCCAGGGCGTTCTTGATCCGATCGGGCAATTTGTTCTGCGGAATTTTGGTGACGTCGAGGGACGCAATCACTTCCGGATTACCCCACGCCTTTTCCTCCGGCGTCAGGTTCAACTCGTGCGAAAAGGTCCGGCCGTAACGCTCGAAGACCACGAGAGTCGGACACAAAATGATATGTCGATTCTTCAATAGCTTCACAAACGCGTCGTCTACTGGTTTATCGATAACGCTGTGGACAAGAATGTCTGCGCCTTCTTCAACCGCTGCGCGCGCCGTTTCTAATTCGGTCGCGTGTACTGCGACACGAATCTTGTGCGCGTGACTTTCTTCACTTGTGGCGCGGACGATCGGGCGAAAGCTATCAACCGGATGATCTTTGTCGACGATGTACCAGATCTTCACCAAATCGGGATTTTGCGCGGCGAGTTTCCGCACGAATTCGCGCGCTCGCTCGGGCGTGTCGATCTTCACAATCGGCGGATCGCCGAGATCAAGTTGTGGTCGCGACACACTCGATATCAATGGTCCGGCCACGGCGACTCGTGGCGCTTTCGCGGTAACAACGCTCCCTTGAGCGAGCCCGGAGATCGTCAATTGCACATCAGTATTCGCGGTTCTGCGCACCTCAAAATTCCAAAATGGCCCGCCAACATCGACGACCGCCGTGATCCCGCTGCGCAAATACCGTGTGAACGTGTCGTCCAGGTGCGACTTGATCCATGCGACTTCGTCTTTGTAGGGGCGGACGCTGTTAAGATCGACAACGTCCGGCCGCGTGAACAGGTCTCCAGATTGAAAGAAGTGAATATGTGTGTCGATGTAGCCGGGCAAAATGAACTTGCCTTTGCAATCGATCACGTGGGCATCTTTTAGCATGCTGACTGTTTTTGTATCGCCCGCGGCCGCGATCTTCGCGCCGCCGATGACGATCCTTCCATCCCGAAGGATGACGATCGTTGCATTCTGAACTATCTGCGAAGTTCCCGGGTTGATCAGCGTTCCGTTTATGAGCGCGATCTTTTCCGCACGCGCCGCCAGGGCAAAGATCGCCAATGCGAAGGAGAGTGCGATTTTGAGCGTCACTTTTTTCCTTCTACCAGAGCGGCTGCTTCCCGATCGAGCGCGGCGTAATCCGGGTTGCGCGGTCGCAAATAAAATTCGTCGATGACAATCTGGACCAGCGCGGCAGCAGGCACGGCCAGAAAAACTCCGAGCAACCCGAACATTGTCGCGGTGGCCAGCGTAAAGAACAAGATGTTGACCGGATGCAATCGCATCTCTTTGCCAAGCACACCCGGCACAAGAACATTTAGTTCGATTTGGTAGACCAGCACGATTACGCCGAGGGCCAGCCAGAATTTTGTTGCGCCCATGCTCAGCGCCACCAGCAGGATGGGAATGGAAACGAGAAATGCTCCAATGTTCGGAAGGAACTCACCGAGAAACGCGAACACGCCAAATATGAGCGCCGGCTGCAGACCGATCAGCCAAAGCAAAGCGCCTATGGAGAAGCCGGTGATCACGCCGTTGATGGCGACTCCGCGCGCCCACGCAGTCATTTGTCGCATCAGTCGTGCGAGAGTGCGGTGCGCTTGTTCGCGGTAACGATCGGGCGCCAGCGCCAGATACGCGGCGACGAGCGGTCGCGGATTGGCCAGTACAAAAACGAGCAATAGCAGGGCGAAAACGATGCTGGCTGCGCCGCCGACCAGACCAATTGTCGATCTTAGCAGGATGCTCCCAACGGTTCCGGCAGCCGCACCAACCTTTCCGGCGATTTCATCACTGCGCGGCAACGCCTCGCGAACTGCCGGATAGTTGTGTGTAAGCGATTCGATGCGCGTGCGAATGCCTTGCCAAACCCCTGGCGCATTATGCACCAGCTCCTGGGTTTGCCTGGCCAGTGGCGGAATCGCAAAGAGAACGATGGTTCCAGCGACAGCGATTAACGCAAACATCAGGAGGATCACACTGACAAAGCGCGGAATCCGGCAGCTGCCGGACAGCCACACCACGATCGGGTTAAGAACCATGGCGAGGAGAAAAACGAGCGCGAACAGTAAGACTAAAGGCTGAAGGGAGCGCAGGACAAACCACAGAACGACCAACAGAAAAACAAGCCAGAGGATTCGACGCGCGCCGTGATAACTCAGCGGAGCGTTTTGGTTTTCGTGCTCGGATTCTTTCATGGAACGCGGTGTGTTGGCGGGAAGTGTCAGGCGATGTCCATCTTCGCGCTGGTAGTTTGGAATGACAAGAAAGCATGATCGCGCATTTGTCCTTCTCGGAGCACATGCCGTACGTGAGCAGATAGTTGCAAGCTGTAGAGGCAGGCGTGTCGCCTGCGTCGTTGCGAGATTCGCAGCCGACGCGGCTGCCACTACAGCTGCTATGCCTGGTTACATCGTTGCACCCGCGCAGCTGCGGGACGCCCTATCAAAATCCATTACAGGGGAGGCGCGCCGAACCTCACCGTAACTTCGTTAGAGCAGTTCTGTGTGCCCGCGTCGCATACTTTATAGACGTAACGCACGTTGCCCCCACGGACACCGATGGAGTCCGTATAGGTGCCGTTGTTGGGCACCGTGGCGATCACTACTCCGTCGCGGTAGATGTCGGTGTTGGCCGCGGTTGCCCCGTTCCAGGAGAGATCCACCGTATGTCTGCCCTGCACCCGGCGCCCATGCGCACTGAAAACACCGGCAAGTCCCGTTTGCATGTTGCGTTTATAGTTGCAGCCGCGGGTCATTGACCGCGGCAGCTCTGCCTGTCTGATCGCGTTCCCCAGCGAGGTCAGCGACCTCGGCTACAACGACGTTTCACACGCGCCCGCATCGCGACCAGCAGACCACGCCCTACCAGAATCCGTTACAGCGGCGGGCCTCCGAACCTCACCGTGACCTGGTTGGAGCAGTTCTGTGTGCTCGCGTCGCACACCTTATAGATATAACGCGCGTTACCCCCTCGAACACCGATGAAGTCCTTATAGGTCTCATTGTTAGGCGCCGTTGCGATCACTACTCCATCACGGTAGATGTCGATATTGGCCGAGGTTGCCCCGGTCCAGGAGAGATCCACCGTATGCTTGCCTTGCACTCTGCGCCCATGCGCGCTGAGCGTGATCGAACCAGGTGTAGGTGTAGGTGTAGGCGTTACCGTCGGCGTAGGTGTGGGAGTAGGAGTAGATGTCGGCGTAGGAGTCGGCGTAGGTGTAGGTGGCGGACCGGATTGCGCGCAGTATCTGCTGCCGGTGTTCAATCGGTTCCCGTCAATATCAACTCCCCCCCAAACGATCATTTCGCTGCCGGTCCAGACGGCTGTGTGAGAGAATCGAGCATCGGCCGCGTTAGTGCTGGTGGCTGTCCAAGTGTCGGCGCTGGGGTCATATCTGCCGCCGGTGTTAAAGGGGCTGAGGTCGTCAGTTCCGCCCCAGACGATCATTTCACTGCCAGTCCCGACTGCCGTGTGCCTGTATCGGGCGGTGGGCGCGTTGGCAATGCTGGTGGCTGCCCAACTATCCGCGCCGGAATCGTATCTCCCACCGGTGTTCAAAAAGTTGGTGCCATCATATCCGCCCCAGACGATCATTTCATTGCCAGCCCAGACCGCCGTGTGACTGTTTCTGGCAGCTGGCGCGTTGGTGGTGCTGGTGGCTGCCCAGCTATCGGTGCTGGGATTGTATCGTCCGCCGGTGTTGAAATAGACATTAGCGCCGCCGCCCCAGACGATCATTTCACTACCTGTCCAAACTGCTGTGTTCGAATTTCGCGCGGCCGGTGCGTTCGTAGTGCTTGTGGCTGTCCAGCTGTCGGTGCCCGGATTGTATTTTCCGCCAGTGTTCAAACTGTTGATGCCATGATATCCGCCCCAGACGATCATTTCACTGCCAGTCCAGACTGCCGTGTGAGCGTATCGGCCGGTGGGCGCGTTGGTGGTGTTGGTGGCTGTCCAACTGTCCGTGGTGGGATTGTATTTCCCGCCGGTGTTCGTGTAGTTGATGGGGTCGATAACTCCGCCCCAAACGATCATTTCAGTGCCGGTCCACACTGCCGTGTGAAGGTCTCGGGCAGAGGGC
>Ga0209689_1002929_pt1 | contig 12611 bp, 10 predicted proteins | sample GraSoiAngelo_149_FD_187119 | JGI IMG/M metagenome (GOLD analysis project Ga0209689, IMG submission 187119) | Grasslands soil microbial communities from the Angelo Coastal Reserve, California, USA - 14_1009_09_30cm (SPAdes) (version 2) | ecosystem: Environmental > Terrestrial > Soil > Grasslands ...
GAGGGCATCGTCGACGTGGATCCGCTCGCGCAGCTGGATGGCCAGGTAGCAGACCACGCCCGCGCCGAATCCGATCACGATCGCGCCCATGACGTTGACGAAGCCTGAGGCCGGGGTGATGGCGACCAACCCGGCGACGGCACCGGCGGCCGCCCCGATCACACTCGGCTGCTTCTTGTGCCACCAGCTGACCGTCATCCAGGTAAGGGCGGCCATGGCGGTCGCCGTGTTCGTGACCACGAAGGCGCTGGTGGCTAACGCGCCGGCGCCCAGCGCGCTGCCCGCATTGAAGCCGAACCATCCGAACCAGAGGAGGGCCGCGCCCAGCACGGTCATGGTGGCGTCATGCGGTTCGGCCTTTTGCTTGCCGAAGCCGATCCGCCGGCCGAGCACGAGGGCGGCGACCAGGGCCGACACCCCGGAGCTGATGTGGACGACGGTTCCACCGGCGAAGTCGAGCGCGCCGAGCTGGTGGAGCCAACCCCCCGCGCCCCAGACCCAGTGCGCGATCGGGTCGTAGACGAAGGTCGCCCATAACAGCGAGAAGAGCACGAAGGCCTTGAAGCGCTGCCGTTCAGCGAACGCGCCGCTGATCAGGGCAGGCGTGATGACGGCGAACATCATTTGGAACACCATGAAGGCCTGGTGCGGGATGGTGGGCGCGTAATCCGCATTCGGCGTGAAGCCCACGTTGTTCAGGCCGACCCATTCGAGGCCGCCGATGATGTGGAACTTGTCCGGTCCGAACGCGAGACTGTACCCCCAGAGAACCCACTGGACACTGATGAGGCAGAGGATGAAGAAACTGTGCATGATCGTCGAGAGGACGTTCTTGCGGCGGACGAGCCCCCCGTAAAAGAAACCGAGTGCCGGCGTCATCAACATCACGAGCGCAGCCGAAGCCAGGACCCAGGCGGTATCGCCACTATCGATTTTCATTCCGGGATTGTCCGACGATCGGGCCCGTGTCGGTAATGGACCGAGGTCACGGAAATCGTCCGCGGAGATCGTGCGCTCCGCACAAAAATCAGCCGGAGGGCCGCCAGGTCCGGTTGTCGTGGCAGAAGTGGATCGCTGCCGGCCTTAGCCGGCGGAGCTTGTCGAGGGACTGGCCAAAGCTCGGGATGTCCTCCATCATCCCCTCGAGCGGCGCCTCACCTTCGAACATCTTGACGGTCCAGCAGGCATCGCCGGTCAGCAGAGCCGGCCCCGCCGTGGTATCGACCGCGACGCTCTGATGGCCGGGCGTATGGCCGGGGGTGGTGATCACCCGGACGCCGGGCACGATCTCGCGCTCGCCATCGAGAAGCTCATAGCGGGCGCCGGCAAAGTCGAGCCATTGCGCGGGCGTGTCCGCGTAGCGGTGTCTGCGCTCGTACTCCGCTCGCTGTACGTAGAACGGCGCCTGCGGAAACACGGCGTTCTGGCCGCAGTGGTCGAAGTGGAGGTGCGAGTTGATCACCCAGTGGACGTCTGAGGGATCGACATCGTGTTTGCGGAGTTCCTCTGCGACCGAGGCGTTGACCGGACGGTAGTCCTTGATCAACTCCAGCGGCGTGCCATACCCGGTGTCGACCAGTCCCGCGCCGCCGGGATGCTTGATCAAGAAGCCATGCACGGGGATCCCGAGGGACATGTCCGCCAGCCAGATGTGGCCGAGATTCAATGGGACGATCGCGTGCGGCGGCAGCGCCATCGTCCGATCCTACGTTCCTTCCCCCGCTTGCGGGGGAGGGCAGGGTGGGCGCTACGCCTTCAGCAGTGGCAGCATCTCGTAGGTGCCGCCGAGCAGGTCGCTCGCCGGAGCGTTCAGGTAGCCCTGCAGCACGGAGGCGTAGACCGACCGGAAATCCGTCGTGAATTTCAGGTTGCCGTTGTCCAGCGCGCTGAGACTCGGCTGTTCGCCGTAGAGGCCCCCCTTGACGGGTGCACCCAGCAGGAACATCGGCGCCGCCGTACCGTGGTCGGTGCCGGCGCTGCCGTTCTCTTTGACCCGCCGTCCGAATTCGGACCAGGTCATGACCAGCACCCGGTCGCCAAGGCCGTGCCCTTGCAGGTCCTGCATGAAGGCGGCCAGCGCCTGGTCGAGTTCCAGCAGCAGCTTGTCGTGGACTGGCTTCTCGCGCGCGTGGTTGTCGAAACCGCCGAGAGTGACGTGCGCCACGCGAACGCCCAGTCCCGACACGATCGTTTCCGCCACCAGTTTGAGCGAGCTCGCGATCGGGCTGTTTGCCGGATAGGTGGCTTTCGCCACGTAGCTCGCATCGGTCGCCTGCAGGGCGTGCGACGCTTGCAGCGCCTCGGTCAGTGTGGCGTCGAGCAACGCGCCGAAGGGCGCCGGGCCGGCGCCTTTGAACGCGCCGTAGAACTTCATGAGCGGGTTTTCGACGTCGACCTGGGTGCCATGCTCGTTGACGGGCTGCAGCCGGAACGTTTTGAGGGATTGCAGCGCCGTCACTGGCGTGCTGCTGCGCAGCTCGGGCGGCACCAGCGACCCGGCGCTGACCCCTTCGAGCGCGTGGTTGGGGGACTCACCGACCTTGTCGAGGTAGTTGAGATAGCGGCCAAGCCAGCCGTCGCCGATGCCGCTCTTCACGTTGGCCGTCTCCCAGATCGACATCGAGGCAAAGTGGGAGAGGTTCGGGCTCGGGTAGCCGACGCCCTGCACGATGGCGAGCTGTCCGGCATCAAAGCTTGCCTTCAGCCCCTTGAGGTTGGGATGCAGCCCCAGCTGGCTGTTCAGCGGTAGCACGCCCTGGTCCTGGCGCAGCGTCGGCCGCGCGTCATGGTAGGCGCCGTCGGCAAACGGGATCAGAGTGTTGAGCCCGTCGTTGCCCCCGGCGAGCTGCACGAGCACGAGGATGCGGTCGTTGGGCGCAGCGTTAGGGGAATCCGCGGCTGCGGCGGCAAGGCCGTTGGCGAAGACCGACGGCACGGCCGAACCGGCGAAGACCGGGATCAGGCCTTGCTTGATGAAGTCGCGGCGGCTAAACATCTTTGCTCATCTCCATCAGTTCAGTTGGAATTCCGGCGTCGCTAGCACCATGAAGAGCAGGCCGGCTGCGTTGGTTGGGTGAGCGGCCGCGAAGGCCTGCAACCCGTCTCTGGTCGTGGGGCTGAGATTGCCGTCCACCAGGGTGCTCGTCAGCTGGTCGAGGGTCGCGCTGGGCGACGCGGAGCGCATCCGTTGCGTCGCGCCGTTGACGAAGTTGAGACGCGTGAGGAGCGTCGAGCTGTTGATCCACGAAGTGCCGGCCGGCCAGCCCGCCACGTTGGGCGGGTAGAAGAGCATCTGGCCCATCGCGGCCGACGCGGTGACGGCGGCGCCGTAAGCCCTGGCATCGCTCCCGGTCGCCCGAAGTGTCTGGGCGGCCAGCTCGGCCGGGCTCTTGATCAGGGCACGGTACGCCTTCGGTGAGTAGAAGGCATCCATGGCGAAAATTTCCCGGACCACCGCCCCCACGTTGTAGTGCGATTGCTGGAATGTATCGGCAAGGTGGCGCACGATCTCCGGCTCGGGATTGGCGTAGGCGAAGAAGCTGAACAGGCGCGTCGAGAGGCGTTCGGCCGTGGCCCGCAGCGGCACCAGCATCTCGACGATGTCATCGCCGGTGAAGTTCCCGGTCTTCCCCATGAACGTCTTTTGTCCGCTATCGAAGTACTTCGGATTGAAGGCCGAATCCGTCGTGTAGCGCAGTTGCTTGCCGCCTGTGAGCGTCCAGCCGGTAAAGGCGCGGGCCGACTCGCGAACATCATCCTCGGTGTAGTGCCCGATGCCCGTGGTGAAAAGCTCCATGAGCTCCCGGGCGTAGTTCTCGTTGGGCTTGCCTTTGCGGTTGGTCTCTGTGTCGAGGTAGACCATCATCGCAGGGTCCTTCGACACCGCCTTCAGCAACTCGTCGAAGTTGGCGAGCGCCATCTTCCGAAAGAGCTGGTTCTGGCTGTACATCTGGGCGGGACCGGCCTTGTCGAGTCCGCTGGTCAGCAGGCCGTGCCAGAAGAGTGTCATCTTTTCCTCCAGCGGCCTCGCGGTCTGCACCATCCGCTGCAGCCACCACGCCTGCACCGCGCCCGCGGTCGGACCTTTGTCCGAGGTGAGGTCAAGCGTCGGAAGCTGGGCCTCGAGCGCGGCATTGGACGTCTGCTGGTAGTTCAGCACCGACTGGGTCATCGTGGTGCTGGTCATCGCCGCATAGCGATCGAGCTCTACGCTGGTGGCGCCGAAACCGGCGCGACGAAGCGCATGGGCGGCCCGTGCGCGAGGCGTGCTGAGCGCACCCTGGTAGCCATGGGTGTAGTCCCGCACCCGGTCGAGGATCTGTGACAGGTCGTTGCCTTTCCAGAGTGCAGCCAGTGCGGCCGCCGTTGCACCCGCAGCCCCCGTGGCCAGTACGGTCCGCCTCGATACGGGCCGCTGCCAGATCGGCTTTGCCGTCGTCGCGGGCGGCCTCGCGATAGGAGCGTCGTCCATGGTCAATTCGTAGGCTATGGCTCGAGCGTGAACTCGGCCTGAGAGGCCCCTGAGAAGGTTCAACGGGGTTCGCCACCCGCTCCGGCGGGGCGATCGGCTAGTAGCCGGCTGGCGAGGAAGAGGAGGTCGTGGCCGGGCCCGATCCGTTCGACGAGCCGCATCCGGCGACGCCTAGGACCAGGAGCATCGAGCCGAGCAGGGCAACGATCACACGCCGCATCTATTTGTAGGTTACGCCCGCAGGTTACGGTTGGCGGCGCCGGGAAAGGCGTCCATATACTGGATCGACAGGCATGTCGCAGCAGCCGATGTCACGCGAATCGATCGAGAAGAAGCCCCGCACCCGCGACGCGGACGACGTTGTCGTCTCCGTTTGTCCCTACTGCGCGGTCGGTTGCAGCCAGCTCGTCTACGTAAAGGACAGGCGCATCACCGACGTCGAGGGCAATCCTGACTCGCCCATCAACGAAGGCACGCTGTGCCCGAAAGGCGCGTCAACCTATCGCTACCTGGTCAACCCCAACCGGTTAACGTCGGTACGCTACCGCGCGCCCTATTCGGATCACTGGGAGGACCGTCCCCTCGATTGGGCCATGGACCGCATCGCGCAGCGCATCAAGGAAACCCGCGACGCGAGCTTCGTCGAACGAACAGCCGACGGTAAGCTCGCCAACCAGACGACGGCCATCGCGACCCTGGGCGGCGCGACCATGGACATCGAAGAGAACTACCTGATCAAGAAGCTGTTTAGCGGCGGCCTGGGCGTGGTTTCGATCGAAAACCAGGCCCGAATATGACATAGCTCCACCGTTCCCGGTCTGGGAACAAGCTTCGGGCGGGGTGGGGCCACCACCTTCCAGCAGGACCTGGCCAATGCCGACGCAATCCTCATCATGGGCAGCAACATGGCGGAAAACCATCCGGTCGGGTTCCGCTGGCCGATGAAAGCCCGCGAGCGCGGCGCCACCATCATCCACGTCGACCCGCGCTTCAGCCGCACCTCGGCCGCCGCCAACCTCTATGTCCCAATCCGGTCGGGCAGCGACATCGCCTTCCTCGGCGGGCTCATCAACTACGTGCTGAGTCGCGACCTCTGGTTTCACGAGTACGTGCTCGCCTACACGAATGCCTCATCCATCATCAACGAGCAGTACGTCGACGCGGAAGAGAACGGCGGCATTTTCTCCGGCTACGATCCCAAATCAGGCAGCTACGACAACGCGAGCTGGGCCTATGCGGGCCCGCCCCAGGAAGCGAATGAGGACGCGGCCGCCCACAGCGGTCACGGCATGGAGGGGACCAGCCCGGCGAAGCACCAGCCAGCGCGCGATGAAACCCTGCAGCATCCCCGATCCGTCTTTCAGATCCTCAAGCGTCACTACGCGCGCTACACGCCGGAGATGGTCGAGCAGGTCTGCGGCACGCCCAAGGACCTCTTTCTTCAGGTCGCCGACGTGCTGGTAAAGAACTCCGGGCGTGAGCGAACCAGCGCTATCTGCTACGCGGTCGGTTGGACGCAGCAGAGTTACGGCGCGCAAATCATCCGCGCGGCAGGGATCCTGCAACTCCTGCTCGGCAACATGGGGCGCCCCGGCGGCGGCATCATGGCACTGCGAGGCCACGCATCGATCCAGGGATCGACCGACGTGCCGACGCTGTTCGATCTGCTGCCCGGCTATCTTCCCCACCCGTCCGTGATCAAGGGCGATGACACGCTCGAGAAATACATGCGCGAGTCGGCGGTCCGGGGCGGCTACTGGTCCAACCTCCCCAAGTTCATGGTGTCGCTGCTCAAGGCCTGGTATGGCGACGCAGCGACCAAGGACAACGAATATGGCTACCAGTGGATTCCCAAGCTGACGGGCGACCACTCGCACGTCACCACCTCGGCGGCGATGGCGGACGGAGAGGTCAAAGGATTCATCGTCTTCGGACAGAACCCGGCGAACGGCAGCCCCAACGGCGGGCTGCAGCGCAAGGCGCTGACCCAGCTCGATTGGCTCGTCGCGGTCGACCTCTATGAAACGGAGACGGCCGCCTTCTGGTATGCCGCGCCCGAGGGATGGAAGCCGTCCGACATCAAGACCGAGATCTTCCTGTTGCCCACCGCCGGACCGGCCGAGAAGGATGGCACCTTCACCAATACGCAGCGCTTGCTGCAGTTTCACGACAAAGCGGTCGACCCGCCAGGCGACGCCCGGTCGGACCTGTGGCTCGTTTATCACCTTGGGCGCCGGCTCAAGGCGCTCTACCGAGACTCGACCCGGCCCCAGGACCAGGGCTTGCGCCATTTGACATGGGATTACCTGCCGGAGCGCACCGACCGGCGGTGGCGGATCCGGGATGAGCCATCCGCCGAGGCCGTTCTCAAAGAGATGAACGGGTCCACCGTCGCCGATCGCAAGCTAGTGGCAGACTTCGCCGCGCTCAAGGACGACGGGTCGACCGCCTGTGGCGTCTGGATCTACTCGGGGGTCTATCCAGACGAGGGCAAGAACATGGCGCGCCGGCGGGTCAAGGGCGACGGGTGGGTGAGTTCGGAATGGGGCTTCAGCTGGCCCGGCAATCGGCGCATGCTCTACAACCGCGCCTCCGCCGACCCGCAGGGCAAACCCTGGTCCGAGCGCAAGAAATACATCTGGTGGGACCCGGCGCAGGGCAAGTGGACGGGCTTCGACCGGCCCGATTTCCCGGAAACCAAGGCACCCGACACGCCTCCCAAGGCCGATGGCACCGGCGTCGACCTTCACTCTGGATCCGATCCATTCACCCTCAAGGCCGATGGCCGCGGCTGGCTGTTCGCGCCCAGCGGACTCAAGGACGGTCCCCTGCCCACGCACTATGAACCGCTCGAGTCGCCGCTCCGCAACGCGCTCTACCCGCGTCAGGACAGTCCGGTGGCGAAGCGTTTCCCGCGCAAAGATAATCCGATAAGTCCGCCCGGCGACGCGGAATACCCCTACATCGTCACGACCTATCGCGTGACCGAGCAGTACACCTCCGGCGTCATGTCGCGCTGGGTCGGATGGCTCAGTGAGCTGATGCCGGAGATGTTTGCCGAGATCAGTCCGGAGCTCGCCGCTGAGAAAGGCATCGAGAACATGGATTGGATCGTGGTTTCGAGCCGGCGCAGCCAGATCGAATGCCGCGCTCTCGTGACGCAGCGAATGCGCCCCTTCCGGCACAACGGTAGAGTGATCCACGAAATCGGGCTTCCCTATCACTGGGGCTACAAAGGTCTCGTGACAGGTGCCATGGCGAATGATCTCGTGCCATTGAGCGAAGAGCCGAACGTCTACATCCAGGAGGACAAGGCCTTCACCTGCAACATCCGCAAAGGCCGGCTGCGATGATCGACACCTACAAGCGGCTGATGAACGTCGAGCCGCCTCCGCCGGCGAAGAAACCCCGGGGCTTCTTCACCGATACCAGCCTGTGTATCGGCTGCAAGGCCTGCGAGGTCGCCTGCAAGCAATGGAATCGATTGCCCGCGGACGGGTTTGCGATGACGGGCAACAGTTACGACAACACCGGGTCGCTGGGGGCGACGACCTGGCGCCACGTCCAGTTCATCGAGCAGGCGAAAGCCAATTCGAGCCGGCAGGACCAGCGCTGGCTGATGATGTCCGACGTCTGCAAGCATTGCGCCAACGCGGCCTGCCTCGAGGCTTGCCCGACCGGGGCGTTGATCCGGACCGAGTACGACACCGTCTACGTCCAGCAGGACATCTGTAATGGCTGTGGGTTCTGCGTGCCGGCCTGTCCCTTCGGCGTCATCGACCGCGCCCCCAAGCACGGTCAGTTCGAACCGGGGACGGCGCACAAGTGCACGCTGTGCTACGACCGCCTCAAAGACGACATGACCCCGGCGTGCGCCAAATCGTGCCCAACCGCGTCGATTCAGTTCGGCGACGTCGAGGAGCTACAGCAACGTGCCCGGCGTCGTCTCGCGGAGCTGAAAGCCCGTGGGGAGACCAAGGCCGAGTTGTACGGCATGCCCGAGGGCAAGGAGGCAGCGGAAGTCGGTCCGCTGCACGCGTTCTTTCTATTGCTGGACAGGCCGCAGACGTACAACCTTCCCGAGCTCCCGCGGCTGCCGCGCAAGACGATGGCACAACGGTACGGGTGGAGCGCCGCCGTCGGCGTCGGGTTCGCGCTGGTCGGCGCGCTGGTCTTCGGGCGTCGCCGATGAGCCGTGGCTACTACGACTACCCCGTCGTCCGCCGCCCGGTCTGGACCTGGGAAGTGCCCGCGTACTTCTGGCTCGGCGGGATGGCCGCCGGCGCGTATATCACCGCCTCGCTGGCGCAGACTTTCGGGTCACCCGATGACCGGCGCGCGGCGGCCGGCGGCTATTACGTCGCGGCCGCGGCGTTGGTGCCCTGCGCTCCGCTGCTGATCGCCGACCTGGGCCGTCCCGATCGGTTTCATCACATGCTCCGCATCTTCAAGCCACTGTCCCCCATGAATCTCGGCGCCTGGACGTTGACCGGCTTCACGCCGATCGCGTTTGCGCGCGCCGCCTCGCACGCGGCCGCCACCGGTCTCCTTCGGGGTCCGCTTGGAGCCCTGTCGCGGCTCGTGCCGACTCGCCTCGCGGAACTCGCCGGATGCGTATTGGGTCTGATGCTCGCCGGCTATTCCGGGGTTCTCCTCGCCGCGACCAATATTCCGTTGTGGGCGAAGAGCAAATTGCTTGGCGGGTTGTTCATGGCTTCCGCGCTCGCCAGCGGCTCGGCCGCTGTGACGCTGCAGGCCGCGCGCCGCGGCGCGCCCGACGCGACGCTACACCGGCTCGCCATGCTCGAGTCGGCGGCGTCCGCCGGCGAGATTGCCGTACTGGCCGGCTACCTCATGCAGTCTGGAAGAACCGCTCGTCCGCTCACCAGGGGTCGATTCGCGACACCGTTCTGGATGGGTGCCGTTGGAGCCGGAGCCGTGGTTCCGTTCCTGCTCCACCGGCTCGCGGCGCGGCGCCGCGGGCGCGCGCTGCAGTCGTTGTCGACTGTCGCTGGCCTATGCACCATCGCCGGCTCACTCGCGCTGCGCTGGAGCATCTTCGAGGCAGGCAAGATCTCGTCCGAAGATCAGGGCGCATCCTTCGAGCTTTCCAGCGACTGAGTGAGGATCAGTCGGGGTCGCCCCCGCGCTACCTGAGCTTCACCTCTTGGGAGGCTCCGTTGCAGTCGAAGCCACAGACGAAAGCACTCACGGCGGCATCACCGGGGCCGAAGTTGCCCGGTACGAACACGCCAGCCCTTTGTTTCCTGTCGTCGCACGTCGGCTGAAACGTAGTGAACCCCTGGTTGCCATGGACATCAGTCATCCGCACGTCACCAAAGGTGCTGTAAGGGCCATAGCCTCCCGGAAAGCAGGAATAGGTGAGGTTAACGATCGCCCCGCCGGGGGCTAGCGCCGCCGAGACGATGTTGAGGGTAGTCGTATTTTTCGGGATGAAGCCCCCGCCAGCCGACGTCGCGGCCGGTGTCAGCGCGAGCACAACAAACGAAACCGTGATTGCAAACGCGCGCCGCAGATTTCGCGACATATTCGCCCCTCCTGTGTAACCTGTGGCCGGCGGGAAGCCCGGCACCACGACCCCTCGCAGCCCATCCTAGGAAGCGCGCCACTCGGTGTCAACGCTTGCAGGCGCCGAAACGCGCCGACACGATTTGAGCCGGTTCATAAACTGGCATATGGCACGCGCGCGATCCGTCGCCGTCGTGATCGGCCTGGTCTTGATCTCGCTGCTGGTAATCGGCGGCGCTGCGATCTGGACGGGCGTGCACAACGTCGCGCCACGGACGAGCTTGAGCGATCTGGTCGAGCTCATTCATCCGGGCGCCGGGGGAGATGCGCTCCGGGTCAAGCTCGAGCGCGACCGGCGCATCAACCTGCTGCTCATGGCACGTGGGGGCGCCGGGAGTGACAACCCGTACTTCACCGACAGCATGCTCGTCCTCTCGGTGCAGCCGCGTTCGCGGCAGGCGGTCCTGGTTTCGCTGCCGCGCTTCCTGCTCGTCCAGATTCCGGCACTGACAAGCGGGGACGTTACGGGCAAGCTCTACACGGCCTTTGACATCGGAGCAAAAGTGGATGACGCTGGCCTTAGGCCCACCTGGAAGACGGCCACCGGGGCCGGCGATCTTGCCGCGGCGACCGTGAGCGATGCGACCGGCTTGTCGATCGACGGCTGGATCGCCATCGACATCGGTGGCTTCCGCACGATCGTCGACGCCCTTGGCGGGATCGAGGTCCAGGTTCCGGCGCCGCTGGACGACCCCCGATACCCTATGGACGAGACCAATCGTCGGATCCACATCCATTTCGATTCCGGCAAGCAGGTCATGAGCGGTGAACGCGCGCTCGAGTATTCACGCTCGCGGCTGAGCACATCGGAGGCCGACCGCTCGGCGCGCCAGGAATTGGTGTTGCTTGGCATTCTGCAACGGCTCCGATCCTTGCAGGCGGGGCCCGGCGACCTTGCCGTGCTGAGCGCGCTCCAGGGTCGCCTGCTCACCAGCCTGCGGCCGGGGGACGCGCAACCGTTGGCCAGGCTGCTGGGATCCATTTCACTCGGGGGGATACATCGGGTGACGGTCGATGCGAACAACTTTGTAAATGACGTGACCGTGGCCGGGGGGAGCGAGCTCGCGTTGCCGCGGGACCCGACGTTTGGCGCCCTTAAGCACTTCCTCGCGCTGGCGCTGCCGGACCAGGGGCTGGTGGACGCCCGCGTGCCAGTGATCGTCTCTGACGGCAGCAATGCGTTCAAGCTGCCCGCCGGCCAAACGCCGGCGAGCATCGAGGTGCATTTGCTTTCCGATCTCGGCTGGAACGCGATGGTCGGGCCGGACCATCGCGCCATGACCGTCGCCCAAACCCAGCTCCTCGTCGGCACTACCGGTCCGGCGCTCGCCAGCGGGCAATGGATGGCAGACTATTTCGGCGCGCTGGTGGCCGGCCCACCCGCTGCGGGGACGGGAGTACAGGTAATCCTTGGATCGGACTACACGCGCCGCGTCTTCCCCACCCCTTAGTAATCCGGAGCGAGTTGAGGCCTGACCTGCGACGCGCCTTACCATCAGCCGGTGCGGCAGATCGACCTGAACGCCGACGTCGGTGAGGGAGATCCCGAAACCGACGACGCTCTGCTTCGGCTGGTGACGTCAGCCAACGTCGCCTGCGGACGGCACGCCGGCGACGCGGAGATGATGCGGGTGACGGTGGCGATCGCCCGGCGGCACGGGGTCGCCGTGGGCGCTCACCCGGGTTACGCCGATCGGGAGGGATTTGGCCGGCGCCCGATGCAGCTGACCGCCGCGGAAATCAACCACCTCCTCGTGGACCAGCTCGGGACCCTAGGTGCGATCGCCCAGGCCGCGGGTATCGGCCTGCATCACGTCAAGCCGCACGGCGCGCTCTACAACCAGGCCGAGTCCGACGCCGCGCTCGCCGCAGCGATCATCGCCGCCGTTCGGGCATTCGACCCCGCGCTTCGCCTCGTAGGGCGTGCGGGCTCGGCGATGGCCCGCGCGGCGAGAGAAGTTGGGCATCCCTTTACGCCCGAGGCCTTTGCCGACCGCCGCTATCGACCGGACGGCACGCTGCTCCCACGGTCCGAGGCGGGTGCCGTGCTGACCGATCCCGAGGAGGTGGCGCGCCAGGTTCGGTCGCTGGTCACTAACGGTGAAGTTGTGGCAAGCGACGGCAGCCGCGTGCCGGTTGCGTTTGAAACCCTGTGCCTTCATGGGGACACACCTGGCTCCAGCGTGCTCGCGGCTCGCATCCGCCGGCAATTGCACGCGCTTGGGGTGAGCGTCTCCGCGCCCCGTTCGCCGGGCGCCGATATCATCCCGCCCTGATCGGAGTCCTGATCCTATCGGTCGCCGGCTCGGCCATCCTCGGCCACCAGCTGGGATCGTCGACCGCGAAGCCTTCAACCACGCCTGCGAAGCAGCTGACGGTGGTCGATCCCTACGTGGCAGGGGGCACCTGGTACAAAGGCGACCTGCACGTCGCCTCGGTGCGCGGCGTCGGTAAGGACCTGCCGAAGGTGCTGGGCGACTGGTATGCGGCGCACGGCTACGCCTTCCTCGGTATCAGCGACATGAACACCTATACCTGGCCGGAGGAGTAT
>Ga0209689_1002930_pt1 | contig 12610 bp, 9 predicted proteins | sample GraSoiAngelo_149_FD_187119 | JGI IMG/M metagenome (GOLD analysis project Ga0209689, IMG submission 187119) | Grasslands soil microbial communities from the Angelo Coastal Reserve, California, USA - 14_1009_09_30cm (SPAdes) (version 2) | ecosystem: Environmental > Terrestrial > Soil > Grasslands ...
TGGTCGAGCGAGGTCGAGTTCGAGCGTCCGGCCGCCGTCGTGCTGCGCGCCAACTTTCATCCGGGACTCGTGGCTACCGTGGACGGCCGCCCCGTCCCCGTATTTCCCGTCACTCCGGGCTTCGCCGCGGTCTCCGTACCCGCCGGCGCTCACGCCGTCCACTTCTGGTACATGCCGTCCACGCACTGGCCATGGATGATGCTCGGCGCGCTCGCCCTGCTGGTCGTCGATCGGGCCGCCGTGAAGATGCGCATCTCCGGGGTAGAGGCTTGATGTCGCTTTTGCTCTGGGCGATCATGGCCCGACGTGAGCTTCGAGTGCCGTGGCGCCGTGACCTTCAACGCTCGGGAGATGTGACGCGATGAGGAAGCTTGTCTTGGCCTGGACTGTCGTTGCGTTGTTGATGCCGCTCCCGCTCGAGGCCGCCCCGGGGCAGGCGTATCTGCCGCCCGAGGCAGATGATTTTCGCGCGATCCTCGCCGAGCCGCCGGCCAAGGGCTCGGAAGAGACCAGGCGGGAAATCGAGATCGTCCTTCGCGAGCAGAGCCGTCGCACGGCTGCGGATGTCGCTCGAATTCAAGCCGAGGCGAACCGCATGGTCGTCGCTTTTGCCGAAGTCCTCGGGCCGAAATTGACGGCAAGAGATCTGCCGTTGACGTTTGCCCTGATTCGCGACGTGGGGAACGATACGGGCGAACGCATCGAGGAGTCCAAGCGCGTCTGGAATCGCTCGAGACCTTACGAGGACGATGCCAGGGTCAAGCCTTCGATTGCTCTGCCCACGGGATCCTCGTACCCCGCCGCTATCGCCGTTAGCGCACGGATCTATGCCGTCGTCCTGGGGGAGTTGTTTCCAGAAAAGCGCTCGGAGCTGCTGGCCCGGGGCTGGCTCATAGGGTGGGGCCGCGTGATGGCGGGAGTCCATTACCCGAGCGATGTCTCGGCTGCCCTCAAGCTCGGCGACTATTTTGCTCAACGACTGCTCGCCTCACCCAGCTTTCGCGCCGACCTCGCGAAAGCCAAAGCGGAATGCCAGCGGGTCTTCGCTCCGCCCTCCGCTCGGCCCTGACCTTCAGGCGTGAGAGGCCTTCACTGCCCGCCAGTCATCCGCTGCCCGGCAGCCGGGTTCTCCGGGTTGACCGGCGCGGGCGAGCCCTTCTCCGCCGGCGCCGTCTTCATCGACCCCGTGACCGCCGACAGGAGGCGGTCGATGGCAGTGAACAGAAGCTCCACGCTGTAGCCGCCGAGAAAGGCGAGAACGGCGGGGGTGATGCCGCCGGGGACGGTGGAGCCGTCGCGGACGAGCAGCCACTGGAGCGTGATGCCGCTCAGCATGCCGAGAAAGATCCTGACGATGAACTCTCCGCCCCGTCGGGCATCGTAGCTACGGCGCACCATCTGCGCATAAATGGTGCGCAGGATGTACGCGCACGTGCCGAGCGCCCCGTACATGAGGGGCAGGAAGAAGCCGCCGATCATGTTGGCGATGGGGACGATCACGTTCCTCAACTCCGCCCAGTCGACGAACGGAGTGATCCGGCCCAGGGTGTCGTAACCCTTGGCGATCTTCTCCTCGAGTCCGAGCTGCTGCTCTCTCAGACGGCTGAGGCGCGAGTCGAGCTCTTCGCGTTGCTTGGTCAGGCCAGCCTTGACGATCCCCCGAGCCTGGTTCGGCTGAGGCTGCTCGGTGTCCAGCGCCTTGAGCTGCTCATCCAGTCCCTGCAGGGCCAGCTTCCCCGCCCGCATCTCCTCGCGCACCTTGAGTACTTCCTCCTGGCTCGAGATGACGGCGGCGATGAACGTCCGGATTCCCTCGCCGATCCCGATGGTCACGAGCAGGCAGATGGCGAGGAAGCCGAAGAGGAAGGAGGCGAACTGGGCCGCCGACATCGTCTGAACCCGAAAGACGCGCGCCAGCCAGGCGTCACTCTGGTAGTGTCGGCTCGTGGCCCGGAGCGTCGCGGCCGTGACAGGAGCCACCAGGACCGCGAGCCGGGCGTAGGCATTCAGAAACTTGCTCTCGGCCTCAGCGCTGACTGATTGACCCGCCGTCACCGCCTCACGGAGCCGGATGATCGGGTCCCGGAGCTCGGCACCGATGTTCTGCCCGCTCACCACGGCATGATAGAGGAGCGCGCTCGCGTCGGTCACGAGCTCGGCGAGGGACTTCACACCCTCATCGCTCTGCGTGCCGCGCTTGGCGGCGGCGATTCTTATTCTCACTTCGTCACCCGGAGCCTGAACGCGCAGGTGTCGTCCTTCAGGCAAACGCGATCGGCTCCATATCCCACCTCGGCGATCCAGTTCCCCGCGGGCAGGACAACGGGAATGGCCACTCGCGGGGGCTCAGGCTCCTGCGCGACGACCTGATCCATCTTCAGGTCGTCGCGCAGAATCGGGCCACTTCCCGGGTCGAAGTACCAGTAGACGCTTACCTTGAGATCTGGATCGACGGTCGTCAGCTGCTTCAGGCACGAACCGGGACAGTCCAGCTCGAGCCAGAACCAGACGGGCTCTCCCGCCTTGGACGCCGTCATGCGGAACAGAGGCGGACCGGTCGTCTTGTTGGTGAAGGCGGCCGTGCGGAGCTGGAGCGGGGGGCCGTCTCGGCCGGGGCCTCTGAGCTCGGGCCCTTCTGCCGGGGTGGCTCGCGGGCCACACGGGCACGAGGACGTGAGGTTCCCCTTGCAGCACTGGACACGACCCCCCTGGCATCCGCAGACACCTCCGCCGAAGTGGCAGCACCCACCCTGATCGGCCGCCGCCGCGACGCCCGCGGCGAGGGAGAAGGGAGCACAGGCAAGCGTCCACGGGTGCGAGTCGCCTGCGGCGAGACGATGCCCCCCCCAGGTCGACATGGCAGCCAAGCTGATGGGAAGCGCCGAAGCGAGAATGACGAGAACGGCTCGGAGTGCAAATCGCATCGCAGCACCTCCCGCCTTGGGACACCAGCACTTCAGGACGTGGCGAAGGTCCGATCGCTGATCTGCTTGTGGGCCGACTGTATCGCTGTCGCCCCGAGCGAGTCAAGCAATCGACCTGCCACGATACGGAGCAGATGAGCTCCTTCGGGCGCGCCGCCCTTGTCCCGATTGCGCGGGCTGGCCTATGATGCGTCACCATGCGGGCCGGCTCGGTCGCCCTCACGCTCTCGCTCGTCATCGCCCTGCTCGGAGGCTGCGCGGGGCCGAGCGAGCGCTTCGCCGCGCGGGCCTCGGCGCTCGGCTTCGGCGCCGCGCGCGTGGAGGGCGAGGGCTTCGCTCACGTCGTGTACCGCCCCGCGGGGCTGCGGCCGGACGGAGGCCGTGTCCTCCACATCTATCTCGACGGCGACGGCACACCATGGGAGCGCGGCCGGCCCGCCCCTGACCCCACGCCGCGTGAGCCGCTCGTGCTCCGCCTGATGGCCCTCGACCCCGCGCCGCGCGTCTATCTCGGCCGGCCGTGCTACCACGGCCTCGCGGCTGCCCCCCCCTGCGTGCCTGCCCTCTGGACGGGCGCGCGCTACTCCGAGGCCGTCGTGGTGAGCCTGGCGGCGGCGGCGCGCCAGCTGCTCGTGATGACCGGCCACACGGAGATCGTGTGGCTCGGCTACAGCGGCGGAGGGACGCTCGCGGTGCTTCTCGCCTCGCGCATGCCCGAGACGGCGGGCGTGGTCACGGTGGCGGCCAATCTCGACGTGGACGGCTGGGCGGACCTGCACGGTCAATCGAGGCTCGCCGGCTCCCTCAGCCCCGCCCGGCGCCCGCCGCTACCGCCGCGGATCTACCAGCGCCACTATGCGGGAGGCCGCGACCGCGTGGTGCCGCCCGGAATCGTCGCGGGCGGGGAGATCCTGCCGGAAACGCTCAGGGTGATCCCTGAGTACGATCACACGTGCTGCTGGGTGGAGCTGTGGCCCCGCCTGCTCGAGGAGGTCGAGCGGGCCGCAAGGGGCCTTCGCTAGAAGGCGATCCGGAGGCCGCCGTTCGCGGTGTAGGCCTGCCGGTCGCTGTAGCCGACCAGCGCGCGGAAGGCCAGGAAGATCTGCATGCCCTTCGGGAGGACCAGGACCACGCCGGTGCCCACGTTGGCGTAGTTGCGATCCGGCGGGTCGGTCTGGAAGCGGAGCTTGGTCTGGCCGAGATCCTCGCGGAAGCGGAAGTAGATCACCCGCTGGTTGTCGAAGAACTCGTGGACCCACTCCGCGGTGAGCTGGGGCACGAAGATGCCAACGGACGTGCTGAAGGCATAGGACAGGAACGCGCCCACGGTGCTCGTCAGTGACTCGCGGTGCTGCCCATCGTAGGACAGCTGGAGGCCTGTGTCCAAATGTCGTGGGCTCACGTTGCGCTCGTTGAAACCGCCGATGTCGTTGGTGCTGTAGTTCAGCCCGACGCGCGGGCCCACCGTGAGGGCGCCCCGGACGAAGTCGTAACCGGCCTGGACGCTCGTGCGGAACTCGTCCCCCGTGGTGTCGCCCTTGACGAAACCATTGACCCCGACCCCGGGGCCCGGGGCAGTGAAGCTCGCTCGGCGCACGACATCGTAATCGCGGCGGGTGAAACCCAGGGTGCCGTCCACGAACAGGTTGGGCAGGGGGGTGACGCTGCCGTACAGGGTGACCCCGTAGGCATCTGTCCTGAAGTTGCCGTTGTTCCCCTTGTAGTCGCCGTTGGTGTTCAGATAGGAGAACGCGAGCCCTGCGGTGAGCGAGGGAAGCACACGGTAGTCCGCGCCGACGATGAAACCCCCGGCGTCGGATGAGAATCCCTCCTCGAAGCGCGTTCGGTCCTTCCGGACCCAATCCCCCTCAGCGGTGACGAAGAGCCCGAGCTTTCCCATCTGGAAGCTCGGGTCTGAGCTGGCTGCCAGCTCGCCGCCCTCGCCGCGGGCCTGGCGCTGCTCCTCCAGGCGGAGCCGGATCCGCCGCTCATCCGCCCCCTGCTGCCGCACTGTCTGCGTGGCGATCGAAGCGCCGGCAGCTGAGGTCGGCCCCGCGGGGCCAGATGCGGCGCAGAGCGACTCGAGGCTCCCTCGTTTGGGGCCAGCAAGCCCGTCGCAAGAATTGTCGAGGGCGTGCACGACCGCGTCGCTGAACCTCTGGGCGTGCGCCTCGGAGCGGGGCTCCATCAGCACCAATGCCGCCACCGCGGCTCCGGCCAGAAGGGCCCAGATCCTCCTGCCCAACCCTCCCCGAGCTCTCGGCCTCATCCCATATCCTCCCCGTCCGCTTTTAGCACAGACCGGCCCGAAATTGAACCTCTATTGTGAGACGGGGCACCGCCCCCGGGCTGGGCCGCCCAAGCCCCGGTCAGTTGCTGGCGCGGACGAAGAAGAAGTCGCCGGCCTCGTGGCCGGCGAACTTGATGGGCGCGTACTCGGGCACCTGCTGGATGTCGGACCGCTGGGCCGTCGCCGCCACGCGGACCTGGAGGAAGCCGAACATCTCCTGGCCGGGCAGCACGCCGACATTGGTCCGGAGCAGCTCGATGAAGGATTGGGCGAAGGCAGAGTGCGCGCCGCCCGCCGAGTCGAGCACGGGCTCCACGCCGCCCGAGGTCATGACCATGCGCGAGCGCTTGTGCGCCATGAGCTGGATCACCTTGAGACGCTCCTCCTCGCTCGCTCCCGCCTCGAGCCGGCCCAGAGACGAGCGCGTGAGCGTGCCCGCGTAGCAGGAGTCGGCGACCACTAGGAGCTGCTGGACAGACATGGAGTTCAGAATGTCGGTCACCGCAACGTTGGAGATCCAGTTCGCCGTGCTCCCCGGCTCTGCGTCCACGGGCAGCCAGTGGCCGCGCTGGTTCTTTGCGTCTAGCTCCCCGTGGCCCGCGTAGTAGATGAGGAGGTTGTCCTTGCTGGAAAGGCGCTCCCGGAGCCCATTCAGCGCCGAGAGAATCTGGTAGCGGTCGGCGTCCAGCAGGAGCGTGACGCGGAAACCGTAGTTGCTCTCGAGGATGCGGGCGATCTCGCGCGCGTCATTGACCGCGGTGCGGAGCTGGCGGAGATGGCGGTAGCTGTTGTTCCCGATCACCAGCGCGTGGTAGGTGCCGAACCCCACCCCGGCCTTGGGCTTGGGCAGGCCGACCTGGGGCGGGGCGCCCTCGGTGAGGGCCCGTGTACCCGGCGATACTGCTGCTGACTGCTGCCAGAGGCGGCCCAGCTCGGCGCGGAGGGTGCCCTGGTCCTTCTCGGATCGCGCGAGGCGGGCACGGAGATCGGCCAGCTCGCGGTCCTTGGCGGTCAGCCGCGTCTCGCCCTCAGCCACGGACTTCTCGAGCTCGCGCTGTCGTGCCGTCGCCGCCTGCTCGCTGCGCCGCGAGGCCTCGAGGTCCTGGCGCATCTTGGCCACCTGGCCGCGCTCGGTCTCGGTCTCGCGGCCGCGCTCGGCCGCGTTCTTCTTGAGCCCTTCCAGCTCGCGCTGCGCCCGCGCCAGCTCCGCCGCGGTATCCCGCTGCTGCTGCTCGAGGGCGACGCGCTGGGAGCCCGACTCCGCGGCGATCCGTTGCTGGAGCTGATCCAGCTCGGACTTCTTGGCCGTGGCGGCGGTCTCGGCGCGCGCAAGGGCGGCCCGGAGATCCGCGACCTCCTTGTCGCGCACCGCGAGCTGGGCCTCGCGGGTGGGCACCGCCTTCTCGAGGTCGCGGAGGCGAGCCGTCGCTGCCTGTTCGCTCTTCCGGGAGGTGTCCAGCTCCTGCCGGAGGCGCGCGAGGGTGCCGCGCTCCGTGTCCACCTCCCCGCGGCGTTGGTCCACACTCTTGCGGAGCCCATCGAGGTCGCGCTGGGTGCGGTCCAGCTCCGCCTGCTTGGTGTTCAGCTCCCGCTGGAGCCGGCCTACCTCGGTGCGGAGCCGCTCGAGCTCTGCTGCACTGGCGGCCGGGACGACACCGAAGGCCAGATCGGGGAGCCCCGCTGCCTTGCGGTACCAGCCGAGGGCCTGGCCGGTGTCCTTGGGAACGCCGAGCCCTTGCTCGTAGAGCTGACCGAGGTTGATAGCCGCGCGCGAGTAGCCGCGGTCGGCGGCGCGCCGGTACCAGGTGGCGGCGGCCTGGTGGTCTGGCGGCACCCCCAGCCCCTTCTCGAAGATCTCCCCGACATTGGTCTGCGCAGCGGGGTCGCCGCCCTCGGCCAGGGGCAGCCACACCTTGAGGGCGGTGGCGTAGTTGGCGCGGTCGAAGGAGACGTACTCGCCGCCGCGGATCTCACAGTCGCTGGCGGAGGTCTTGACCGCCTGCCGCGCCGTCACGTACGTGATCTGGCCGCCGAGCCGCCGGATCTGGCCGGGCAGAAGGCAATCGACGGGGAGAAGATCGGCGGCGCGCCCTCCACGCTGCGGCGTCTGTGCGGAGGGCGCAGCGGCGCCTTCTCTGCCCGCAGCGCACGACACCAGCAGAAGGGCCACAGGACCCAGCGCAAGCACTGTGGAGAAACAGGACCAGAATGAGGCGGCCACCGGCTTCACCCCCCGTTGACCAAGTGTGGACCCAGTATATGATTCGGCGGTCCCGCCGGTCAATGTTACTGGGCACCTGAAGGGGCAACTGGCCGACCGAAAGTATGGCAACTTCGGGTAAGCTTTTCTAAGGCTTCCAATACCGACCGGTCTATGCTAGGTCTCCATAAAGGAACGCCCGACGGCCTGGCTTGGTCGGCGCTCGATTAGGGCGCCACAGTCGCCCTGGCAATTCGGGGGCGATGCAACTGAAGGCGAAAGCTAGAACCGAGCGCCGACCCGAGGGGGACGACAATGCGAACTGCCGAACGTTTCATGCTGGGTATCGCACTCCTTGCGTGGCTGGGGGTACCGAGCGGGGCGGAGGCGCAGAACGCATCGGCACTCGTGCTGGAGAAGGTCGGAGTCAGCGTGCCTGAAGTGCAGCCGTACAGCGAGATCGCTGTCGGCACCACGGTCTCGCTACCGCCAGGGGCTCGGCTCGTGTTCCTTCACTACCAAACCTGCAAGACCGTCACCGCGGTGGGCGGCACCGTGGCGTTCGGGGGACTCACCTACACGGTCACGGGTGGCAATCGGCCGGTCGAAGTTCGAACCCCCTGTCCTCCGACAGTGCGGCTAAGAGGTCAGAGTGAAATGGCGGGCGTGCTGATGCGCTCCATTTCTCCGGAGGTAAGGTTATCCCTCTTGCCGACCTTTGTGCTGGTCGGGGCCCGCGCCGATGACTTCGCCTTGGTTCGCGTCTCTCAGGGCGGCACGAAGGTGCTGGAAGCACCGCTGAGCGGGCGAGGCTTTCGCTGGCCGGCCGGAGCCGCCCCCCTCGTCGCGAACACCGACTACGAGTTGGTCCTCGTCCCGAAAGTCGAAGACAAGACTAGGATCACCCTACAGTTTCGGGCGGAGAGCGGGACTGCCACCGCCACCGGTAACCATCTCACGCTAATCAGCGTCGACTAGATCGGCGCCTTGCCGAAGCGTCGCTCCTCCGCGCTCTGATGGACATCAGGCGCCGTTACCGCGAATTCACCTGCACACTCTGCGCCTTGACCGCCGTGGTCGTGGCCGTCCTGGTCGGCGGCCACCTTCTGTCAGATGGACTGCTCCTCGATCTCCTCGTCAAGGCCCGTGAGGTCGCGTTCCGCTTCGAGGATCGGCCAGAGCAGTCGCCCGTCGCCGTGGTCGCTCTCGACCGGCGAAGCCTGGAAGCCCCGGAGCTCGCCCGTTACCCTCGGGCGCTGATGGGGCCGATCTGGGCTGCCGTCATGGATGACGTGTTCGAGGCCGGGGCCCGCGCGGTGGGCTTCGACCTGCTCTTCTCCTACAGCGCCAACCAGTTCTCGCCGAACCTCGACGCCCCATTCCTGGCCGCGCTCAACAAGCACCGCGAGCGCATAGTCCTTGCCCGCACCGGCGCCACCCTGCCCGCCCTGCCGTTCCTGGCCGCGCTTCGGAATGATGGGGCCGCGCTGGGCACCGCGGAGATCCTCGCGGATCGTGACGGCCGCTATCGTCACGTCCGCGCACGCTACGAGGCCACGGGAGGTGGCGCCTTCGCCGGTCTCGCGGACGCGCTCCTGGTTCGGGCGAAGGCCCCCCCGATACCGGGCGAGGTGCTGCTGGCGCCACGCCGCCACCTGGAGCGAATTCCCGCCTACGCCGTCGTCGATGTGCTCCGGTGCGCGAAGCAAGCGCCCGACGCGCTCGCCCAGGCCTTGGGCGGGAAGATCGTCCTGGTAGGCGGCACGCTGGCGGAGGAGGACCGCAAGGTCTCGTCGGGGCAATTCTTGACTCCGGTCCGCGTCGATTCGCGTCTGCTCCACCCCTGCGGCTTGAGACGTCTCGGGGCCTCCGACCCGGATTCGACCAGCGTCCCCGGGGTGTTCCTTCACGCGGCGGCCATCGAAGCGGTGGCGAGCGGCCGAATGACGTCGACAGCTCCGATCCCCGTGGTCGCCGGGCTGGCTGCCGTGACCGCCGCGGGTGGGGCTCTGCTGGGGTTTGTTCTGGCGCCCTGGGTGGTGGTTCGAGCAGTCATGTTGATTGCCGTGGTTCTCTTCGGCGCGGGGACGGTCGCGCTCGCCGGGGACCTCTGGCTCCCGCTGGCCCTCCCCCTCGCCATGCTCCTGATCGCGCCCGCGCTGGCTTATGCGGTGCGCTACCTGGTCGAGGAGCGCGCCCGCCGGCGGATCCAGCACGCGTTCTCGCATTATCTTTCGCCGGTGGTTGTCGACCGTCTCGCGGAAGAGTCGTCGAGCCTGAAGCTCGGGGGCGAGCGGAGCGAGGTCACGGTGATGTTTGCCGACCTCTCGGGCTTCACGGCGCTCTCGGGGAAGGTCGAACCGGAGGTCCTCACGCATCTGACCAACCAGTACCTCGGCTACATCGTGGAGGAGGTGGACGCCACCGGGGGCTACGTGGACAAGTTCATGGGCGACGCGGTGCTGGGCATCTGGGGCGCTCCGGCCTCCGACCCCGAGCATGCCGTGAACGGCATCCGGGCCGCCCTCGCCGCCGCCACCCGCATCCGCCGGGAGCACGGGGAGGCCACGGCGAGGGGCGAGACGGGGTTCTCGGTGAAGATCGGCCTGAATTCAGGTCCCGCCGTCGTGGGCAACGTCGGCACGGTGAGACGCTACAACTACACCGCGGTCGGCGAGACCGTCAACGTGGCCTCGCGGCTGGAAAGCGTGCCGACCCTCTTCGGCTGCCAGGTCGTGATCGGGCCCTTGACGGCGGAGCTGGCCAGGGACGAATTCCTGATGCGCGAGCTGGACTGGATCCTCGTCAAAGGCGCCCAGGCCCCCTTCGCGGTGTTCGAGCCGCTCGTCGAGCGCGCGAAGGCGACGCCCGAGGAGATCGACCGCGTCCGGCGCTTCGCCGACGCCCTCGCGCACTTCCGCGCCATGCGGTTCGTCGAGGCTTATACCATCTGGGATGCGCTGGCGCGCGAGGAGCAGGAGGCATCGGGCGCTTTCGGCGGCAAGAGCGAGCCGCCGCCGGGCCCCCCCGCGAAGATGGCCGAGCGCGCGCGGGCGTTCGCCGCCCACCCACCGCCGGAGCCGTGGGACGGGGTGTGGGTGCTGACGAGCAAGTGACGGGCTACTTGAGCTTCTTCTGAAACTCCTTCATCTCGGCCGCGAAGCGGCCGGCGTCGAACTTCGCCGGGTCGTCGACCTGCGCGAACATCCTGTCGAGTATCCCGCCGAGCTCTTTGTCGGTCTTCTGGCCTGATTCTTTCGCGACGGCGTTGGTCAGACGATCCAGCGCCATGGCGGCCTGCTGGGCCCCGCGGACGCCCGACGCGGCGATGGCGTCGGCGTCGCCCGAGATACTCTGCATGAGCGCCTGGGTCCCGCTCTTGCCGAATTCCTTCTTCGCCACGACCGGGGCGACCTGCTCCATGGCCTTGGCGATCTCGGAGGCGCCCGCGGCAATCTTCGGCCGCTCGCCTCCGCCTTTGGCCATGGTCTCGCCCAGGGCGGCCATCCGCTGGTCGAGGGATTTCTGCGCGTCGGGGGCCGCCACGGCCAGCGCGTGACGCACGACCACGGCATGTCCCCGCGCGCGGAGCCATGCGGAAGTCAGGAGCTTCTCATCGGCGTTCCCGCTCGCCCGCTGGGCCAGCTGCTTCATCGCTTCGCGGAGGGCCACGGTTTGCCCGATGGCCCACTCGCGCGTGCCAAACGAGCCCCCCCGGTCCTGCCAGTGCGTGGGCATGGAGACGCTGAAGGTATTGAGCTCGAAGGCGAAGAGATCGGGATGGCCGGCCGCGACCATGTCGGCGTCGATGGCGAGGTGGCAGGAGACGCACTTGTCGGCGCGCAGCAGGAGGTTCATGGTGTCATACATCCCCACCTGCACGGATTGCTGGTGTTTCCAGTCCTTCTTCCTGTGCCCCTCCAGCCACTTCTCCGACGGCCCGTGGCAGGATTCGCACTGCACGCCTTCGGCGATGTTGAACCTCGTGCCCCGAAGCTCCGCCTTGACGTTCAGGGCGTGGCAGGCGAGGCAGCGGTCGCTCGTCTCCGGCTGGGCGATGTTCAGGGCCTTCGCGATCTTGGAGGGGCTCTTGCCGGACTTGAGGCTCTCGTTGGTCAGGGTGGCGAAGGACTTGAAGTGCTTGCCCCCCTGAGACCACACTGTGTACTCGTTCAGCTTGGGGTACTCGGCGCGGCCCTTCGGGTCACCGTGACATTTGGACGACGCGCAGGTGAAGTTGCCCATGTACTTCGGCGATCCCTGCGCCTGCGCCTCGGGGGCGTTCAGGGTGGGCCCCTCGGACGGGCTCCCCGCGATGATGAGCCAGGCGATTCCCGCTGCGAATGCCAGAGCCACCCAGGTCGCGCGACGCCGCATGGCCGTCCTCCTCACGGAAGTGTCAGCGAAGACCTCGCCGACCAGAGACTAGCATCGCTCGCCGGTTCGGGCCAGCCAGATTCGCTTACGGGGCGATGCGGTGAACCGGGTCGAGTCCCGGAAACCTGGCGGCCGTCGGCTTCCGAGTCCCGGTACGGCGGTCTGCGAGATCAGGAGGGCGCTACTTGAAACGGTAGCCGAGCACCAGACTGACGATGTTCACGGTGTAGTTCTTGTAGTCCTCGCCCAGGAAGATCGAGGATACGTTGTTGATGGAGGGAGTGAGCTGATCCGTCCGGAAGTCCTTCTTGTGCCACATCTCGAGAGCGTAGCCGAAGGTGAGGCTCCAGATCTTGTCGAAATGGTACGTGACCCCGAAATCGAGGCGGACCAGCTCGTCCTCGATGGCGGGGAACCGAAGCGCACGCCCCTGGGTGTTCTGCGCAGCGAGCAGGCCCGTGGGCGTCCCGGACGGATTCCTCGTCTTGGTCGTGCCGACCGCGTACGCGTAGCTGAATCCCAGGTTCGTCTCCAGCTTCTGCGGAATCAAGATCGCATTGCCCCGCAGCTGGTACGTGTCGATGGCGTCCTCGCTGTCCGAGAGCCACTGAAAGCTGGGCAAGAGCGTGGACGGGGACGTCCCCGGGAAGATCGCCCACTGGAGCTGCTTCGTGAAGTTCCAGTCGCGCACGTAGCCCGCCGAGAGCGTGAACCGATCGCTCGGCCTCCACGAGACATTGACGCCCGCCGACCAGTCGACACCGTTCTGGACGCCCAGCTGGGAATTGGGATAATCGTCGGCGCGCCAGGACCCGGTCA
>Ga0209689_1002932_pt1 | contig 12604 bp, 10 predicted proteins | sample GraSoiAngelo_149_FD_187119 | JGI IMG/M metagenome (GOLD analysis project Ga0209689, IMG submission 187119) | Grasslands soil microbial communities from the Angelo Coastal Reserve, California, USA - 14_1009_09_30cm (SPAdes) (version 2) | ecosystem: Environmental > Terrestrial > Soil > Grasslands ...
TCTCGCCGTGGTGACCCTTCTCCCAAGGCGCGCCGTGGCGCGGGCCGCCTCCGGAACTGACGTCACCGTCTTTGCCGTGCTGGTGCCTGCGCACAACGAGGAGAAGACGATCGGCCGAACTGTCGCGAATCTGGTGCGCCTCGAGTACCCGACCGACCGTTTCACCGTCCACGTCGTTGCTGACAACTGCGCCGACGCCACCGCGGCGATCGCCCACCGCCACGGCGCGGTGGTGCACGAGCGAAACGATCCCGACCGGCGCGGAAAGGGCGCGGCCCTGAACTGGCTCGTCGACGAGCTCCACGCGGAAGCTTCGCGCATCGACGCCTACGTGGTCGTCGATGCCGACAGCGAGCTCTCGCCGGATTTTCTCCTCGCGATGAGCCGGCACCTCGCGAACGGAGCCGAGATCGTTCAAGGGTTGAACCTCGTGCGCGTCTCGGAGGACCGCCCGCTCATTCGGATCCGCGAGCTCGCCTTCGAGCTCGGCTGTCATCTGAAACCGCTCGCGTACGAGCGCCTCGGGAGCTCATCCGGTCTGTTCGGCAATGGAATGTGCTTCAGCGCGGCGACCTTGGGTCGCTACCGCTGGAACGAATCCTCGGTCGTCGAGGATGCGGAGCTCTTCTTTCGTCTCGTACGCGACGGGCACCGCATCAGATTGGCGACCGATGCGATCGTTCGATCGATCATGCCGGCGTCCCTCCGAGATGCGGGCTCGCAAGCCGTCCGCTGGGAGCGAGGCAAATTCGACTTCGCGCGGGACGTGGCGAGTCTGCTGCGAAGAGGTGTCCTGCGCCGAGATCGGAACGCGTTGTTCGCGGGGCTGAGTGGCCTCACTCCACCCTTCGCTCCGCTCGCGCTGGCGAGCGTTCTCGCGTTTGTCGGCGGCGCGGCGGCGGGATCGGCCGGCGTGGTCGTGCTCGCGGCGATCGCGATCCTCTGCCTCTTCCTCTATGTGCTGCGTGGAGCGGCTCTTGGCCGCATGACCCCGTGGGTCGTGATGCGCATCCTCCTCTGGGCGCCGTCGTACTGCTTCTGGAAGGTTGGCGTCCTCGCGCTTGCGGCGCTTGGTGGGGGTCGCGGGGACTGGAAGCGGCAGCGGGCCGGCGTGTCGAGCGTTGAGCGGCCATTGACTGTGGATTGATGTCCTAAACGCCCGCCGGGACCCCCACACCGGGGTCGCCGCGAGCGTAATGAGGTCCCAGCGGTGCCCTCAATCCTCGTCCGGTTTGATGTTGATCATGGCGAGCGCAACGTGCGGCCGGAATTCGGCGATGCGTGTCGCCATGACCGGCGGCGGCGGATTTCTCGGTTCACATCTGCTGGCTCGCCTTATCGGAGCGGGATCGCTGGTCACGCTCGTCGGACCCGAGCTCGGACCATCGCGCTACACCGCATCGATGGTTGCCGCGGGTCGCGCGCGCTTTGTCAGATGCGATGCGGACTTCACCGATGGGGTTGCCGCGCAGTCGATCGCGGATGCCAGCGCGCTCGTCCTGATGGATTCGCTCTCGCAGCCGTCGGCCTCGCCGCCCGAACGACTCGTCGACGAGATCGAGGCCAGCCTCGCACCGCTCGAGCGGCTGCTCTGCGCATTCGCGTCCCGCGGCGGTCACGTGGTCTTTGCGAGCTCGGGTGCCGTCTACGGCGACCCCGTCCACACGCCGTCGCGCGAGTCCGACCTGCCGCGGCCTCGGTCCACGTTCGCCCTCGCCAGGCTCGCGTGCGAGCACGCGCTGCGGCTCTGCTCCGCGACAGCCACCGTTAGCGTCCTGCGCTACGGCACGGTCTACGGACCTGGCGAGTCCCCTTCGCACGTGATCCCGACGATGATCCGTGCGGCGCTGGCCGGTGATGCGCCCGAGGTCGAGGGCGATGGGTCGGACGAGCATGACTACGTCCACATCGCCGACGCGGTGGACGCCACGATGTCCGCTCTCGTTAGGCGTGCGGACGGCGTGTACAACGTCGCCACCGGGATCGGCACGACGACGACGGAGCTCGCGAGCCTCATCGTGTGGCTGACCGGAGGTAAGGTGGCGCCGGTCAAGCGCCCGGCCGATAGGAACCCGGCCCGCGCCAGCCTCATCCTCGATACGAGCCGCGCCCGCTCGGATCTCGCGTTTGCGCCTCGCCATGCCCTTGCCGATGGATTGAAGGAGGAAGTCGGCTGGCTCAAAGCCACATTCGAGGGCAACCTCAAGAGCGCCGCATGACCTGAAACAGCCATGGGGTACTGATGAATGCGTTCAAGACCAGTCGAGCGGAACCGATCGGGAACCTCCGTGTCCTGCCCGGTGTGGTCGCGGGCGCGCTCAGGAACTCCGTTGCCGATCCGCGAGACCTCCGAGAGGGATTGCTGCGAAACGTGTGGACCGAGCTGAAGCGATTCAGCGCGAGGAACGTCCGGACGATCGAGATGGGTCGCATCCGGGGGATCCACCGGGTGACCGTCGAGGGCCCGGTGGTGCGCCACGGAACTCTCATCGTCAGCGCTTTGGCGGCGGTGCTCGAGTGCGAAAGGATCTTCGAGTTTGGGACATCCGACGGCGAGACCTCCCGCCTGCTCGCGCATAACCTGCCGGCGGCCGAGATCTACAGCTTCGACGCATTCCCTGATGGCGAGCCGGCGCGGGCGAGCGAGATATCTCAGACGCTCGGAGGGCGGGTCGCAAGACTCTCCGGCGACTCCGAGACGTACGACTTCGTGCCGTACAGCGGGATCATCGATCTGGTGCACATCGATGCCAGCCGGCGGGTGGGCTCCCTGCGTGCGGATACCGATGCGGCGTTCGGCATGCTGTCCGAGCTCGGGTCGATCGTCTGGTACGGCTATTCCTACCAGCCGGCCCTCTACAGATTCTTGAACGCTCTCGCGCCGGCGCTCGATCGTCCGATCTATCACCTCGCCGGAACGCGTCTCGCCCTGTACAGCCGTTGGGACATCGTCGCAAGCAAGGGCGACCCTTGAGCTGCCGCTTGTTTACCCGTGCACTCGGTCACCGGCTTGTATGCTCTGCAATCACACGAAAACGCAGGGTGGGGCCGCGTCCGCGAGGCCGTGGCAAGTCGTCGGTGCAAAGAGCCAATAACAACGGCATGTCCTCGTCTCGCGTCCTTCTCGTGGACGACGAGCGGGATCTCCTCGAGTTGCTGGCGTTCGTCGTGGAGCAGGCTGGATTCGTTCCGATCAAGGCCGCGAATCCGACCGAGGCGCTCGAGGCGCTCGAGAAGGAAGATCCGGCTGTCGCCGTCGTCGACCTCAACCTACGGCCGTGGAGCGGGTTCGACCTGATCGCCGAGATCAGGAAGCGGAACCCCAAGCTTCCGATCACCGTTCTGACCGCCCGCGCGGGCGAGGATGACAAAGTTCGTGCGCTCGACACCGGAGCCGACGATTACGTCGTCAAGCCATTCGCCCACCGCGAGCTCATCGCCCGTATCCGCGCCCAGGTCCGCCGCGCCGAGCTCGAACGGGGCACGTCCGGAGAAAGCACGCTTGCTGCGGGTATTTTTCAACTCGATCTCCGAGAGCGACTGCTGGTCGTCGACGGCGAGCTGGAACTGCGCCTTACCGGAACGGAGTTCAGGCTCCTCGAATGCCTCATGCGCAACGCGGACTCCGTCGTCGGCACCAACATGCTCGCGCGGTACGTATGGGGCTACAACGACCCGCCGGCTCGTGAGGCCATGCGGGTGACGGTCTACCGGCTTCGGCGCAAGCTCGGCGACGGTCGATCTGGCTCTCGTTTGATCGAAACCGTCCCTGGAGTCGGTCTGCGGCTTCGCACCGTACGGGCGGAACAAGCGACCGAGCCCTCGTTGTAACGGCCCTGTCTCTCTTGCGGCGTCGTTTTAACGCCGCCGTAGCGGGCTCGTTAACGGACATGAAGCCCGCGCCCGTTGTCCAATTCTCGGCAACACGAAACGGGAATGAGGGACAAAGTGATCAAGCTTCTGCTCGTCGAGGACGACCCCGACATGCTCGACCTGACCGCGTATGTACTCCGCCGGGAGCGGTTCGTAGTCGCCGAGGCAAGCGACGGCGCGCAGGCGCTCCGCCGCTGGAGGGCCGACCGGCCGGACCTCGTGATCCTCGATCTCGGCTTGCCGACCCTCGATGGGTTCGAGGTGCTGCGCCAGATCCGGGGGGACGGCGAGACTCCGATCCTCGTTCTCACCGGTCGTAGAGACGCCCAGGACATCCTCCGCGCCTTCAACCTCGGCACAGACGACTTCATGCCGAAGCCGTTCGAGTTCAGGGAGCTCGTGGCTCGCGTTCGTGCCGTGCTCCGCCGCGCGAAGCTCGCGGTCGAAGAGCAAGGAGAGCCGCGCCTTCAGCTCGATGGGTTGACGCTCGATCCGCAGACATACGAGGTTGGCTGGCGCGAGGCGAGCGTCCGCCTCACGCCCACCGAGTTCCGGATCCTCTACCTCCTGGCGACGAGCGCAGACAAGGTTGTTCCCGCAAGCCGCTTGTACACGTACGTGTGGGGCAGCGCGGGCGGCGACGCGAACGCGCTGCGCTCCCACATCAGCCACCTCCGCCGAAAGCTCGAGGTCGGGGTTGGCGGAGACGTGCCGGGAACGATCTCCTCGGTGCCGGCCGTCGGATACATCTTCCGGCGCTCGGGTCCGAAGCCGACGGCTGCGGCACCGGCCACGGCCGTGCCGAAAGCCGTATCGGCCACGCCGCCAGCGGCCGCGTCTCTGTCCACCGCAGCCGCCGGCTAGCGACGCGCGTCACGACGAGCCTCGCGTCAGGACTGCGCTGGTGGCCAGGACTCGCCCTTGCCGACGTGGCTGACGGTGAACCTGAATTTCCCCGATGACGTCGCGGGAATGTCGTCGACGACCTCCCACGCGACCTCGAACGTGGGGTCGCCATGCACGAGGATGCCCGACGTGATCCGTAGACGCACCGCGTCGGTGTATTCCGCGGCGGGCACGACCCTGATCCGAAGCCGGCTCCGTGTCTCCTGATCCACGCGAAAGCGATGGACGGGCGCCTTGTCGAAGAGACGCATGAAGAAGAGCGCGTGCAGCAAGACCCCACGCGGCGAAACGATGAGATCGGACGTGCGGCCGAGCACCGAGGCGAGTCGCACGCTCTGACGTCCGCACGAGCAGCCACCACCACCGAGAGAAGCCATGTCGCTGAGCCGGTATCTCACCAGAGGCGTCGCCAGATTCCGCAGGCTCGTGATGACGATCTCGCCCTCTTCACCGGGTTCGCTTCGAGGCTGTCCATCCGGACCAACGATCTCGACGATGTTGTTCTCCATCACCAGGTGGAGGCCATCGTGCGCCTCGCATTCGTGCGCGATCGTCCCCACTTCGCGGGTCGCGTAGCGGTCGAACACCGGTGCGCCGAACGATTCCCCGATCATGCCGCGCTCCCGCGGCGTCAGCGTCTCCGCCGCGGTGATGACCGCGGCCAGGCCGTCGAGCTTTCGGTCGAGGGCGCGCCCGACCTCGATCAGCGTGGACACGTAGCCGATCACCAGCGCGGGCCGAAACGCGCGCAGGCGCTGGACGGTCGCGGGGAGACCATCGCGACGAAGCGCGAAGGCATCGAACCAGAGGACGTTGACCGCCGCGTCCCGGACGGTCCCAGCCAGCCCACGGTGAACGCGCGAGTCAATGTCGGTGCCCCAAAAGAAGGCGCGCGGCATGCCGAGACGGAACGGCCGGCAGCCCAGATAGCTCCGGTCGAGCTCGGCCGCGTACCAGTCGCGGTACTCCTGCGACTGGTAAAGGCGGACCGGTGTCCCCGTCGAGCCGCTGCTGTAGTTCTCGCGCGCGTCGGGGGCGGATCTCGCCGAGCCGGCGATCTGATCCAAGTGCTGCTGCAGCTCCGACTTCTCGAGGATCGGTAGATGCCGCAGGTCATCGATGCGGAAACGCGCCGGGTCGGGGACGTCGCGAAGCTTCTCGCGGTACCACGGGCTCACTTCGACCGCATGGCTCAAGAGACGCCGGAGCTGCTGCTCCTGGAGCTCGCGCAGCTTTTCGAGCGGCCAGTCTCGAGTCTCCATCAGCTTCACGAAGGCGCGCCGGCGCCCAGACCGCGCGCGGCCATCGACGAGTCGGTAGAAAAGCGGCGAGGCGGCATTCCCAAGCGCCCGCCGTGCAGCGCTTCCCAACTCCACGCTCAGTCTCCGGTCGCCCGCAGCCGCGCGTAGTCGCTTCGCGTCAGCTCGAAAAGCAGCACTTCCTGCTGCCTGCCGGCTTCCGTCGCGCCCTTGGCGTTCCCGATGAGCCGGTACCCGGACTTCTCCAGAAGCCGGCGGCTCGCCGTGTTCTCGGCCATTGCGGTCGCCCTCAGAGAGTCAAAGCCGAGTCGTCCGAACACGAAATCGTTCCGAATCGCGCAGGCCTCGGCGGCGAATCCCTTCCCGTGTTCGGACCGTTCACCGATCAGGACCGCGGCGGTCGCGTGACGCTTGGTGCGATCGATGTGCCGAATAAGGCAATGCCCGATCGCTTGCCCGTCATGGGTGATGATCCACAGGATCGCGTTCGGACGGAGGCCGCCGACGAATAGGACCGCCGCCGCGATCGCGGGCCGTTTCGCCCAGGGGACGTCGCGTGTCCACCAATACCGAGTGACCTCGGGGTCCCCGAGCCAGCGCACGAGCCGCGGTATGTCACGCACGGACGGCGGGCGGAGGCCGAGCCGGGGACCGGTGAGCGCAGGACCGAACATTCGAACCCATGCTCGCCCAGTCGCGACCGGAACGCTTGAGGCGCGGCCATGTGTACGGACGGCGTATCAGGAGTCGAGAGGTTCCGGTGGGCTCTGGGTGGCTCGAACACCCGACCTCAGCGATGTCAACGCTGCGCTCTAACCAGCTGAGCTAAGAGCCCTCGGGGGTCAAGGATAGCGTGCGGCGCTCTCCGGGCGCGGAGCGCCGAACATCCGGAGGCCTTCGCTGGTCGCGCCTTTTGCGAAACATACGACCTTGAACGCGCCGAGACCGTTCGGATCCAGCAACGCGTCGATCGCCGAACGCCGACTCGCCGCACGGAGCTGCTCGATCGGAGTCGCCGGGCGAGCCGTGGCCTCGCGGATGCCGAGCGCAACGAGCACCTCGCGCTGCGTCGACGTTCCGACCAGCTGAAGACCCGCTCCCTCCGCCGCGCGTCGGATCGCCGTGAAGTCGACGCTCGCGGTGAGGTCATGGAGGCCCGGCTCGGCCAGAGGATCCGCGATGAGTCGGTGGTGCGCGACCCCGCGAACCGTTCCGGCCCCTTGGCGCGTCAGGAGCTCGGCCTCATCTCCGCCGTAGTCGATGAGCACGATGTACCCCGAGACAAGTGCGGCCGCGAGACTCGCGACCCAGCCCTCGGCCGCGGGGCTCGTCTCCCACCGGCCGCCGAGAGGCACCGACTCCGGGATCCGCCAGCGGAGGTCGGCCGTGCTCGGCGGGCGGATGATCTCGATGAGCTGGCCGTTGTCTTCGCCGACGAAGACCTCACGCACGCCTTCCGCCGTCCGCGTGAGGACATGCACCGGGAATGCGTCGAGCACCTCATTCGCGAACACGACGCCGTTGATCGGGGCGAGGCTTCGCGCGACGGACGCCCAGCGCAGGTCGCGCCCCTCGAGCGCCAGCGATTGCTGCGCCCGCATCCGCGGGCTGACTTCGACGATCGCCGGCCGCGCTCCGCGCGCGGCGTCAGCTCTTTCGCGCTCGAGCGCGCCGAGGAGATCGCGCATCAGGATCCCCCGTCCCGCGCCGGCCTCGACAAGGTCCCAGGTCGCGGGCTTGCCCATGAGGAGCCACAGATCTGCGACGCCCCGCGCCAGCGACCGTCCGAAGGCCGGGCCGAGATCCGGAGAGGTCACGAAATCACCTTCGAACCCGAGCGACGCTCGCGTCGTGTAATAGCCGTCCTCCGGATCGAAGAGCGCGGTCTCCATGAAATCGGCGAAGGTGATCGGTCCGCGCGTACGTATGCGCGCGACGACCCGCTCGGCCAGGTTTCCCACGGGGGGATTGCTCATCCGCGAGGGCGTCGCCTCAGCCGGCGGAAGCTGCCGTGCGGCATCATGAGCAGCAAGATCGCGGTCAACCCTGCGATCGGCGCGAGAGCCCACTCGGCCCATCCCTGCGTCCAAACGATGACGGCATATGTGACCGTCGCCGCAAGAACGCTGAGCCAGAGGGGCCACGGCCAACCCGTTGTCAACGCTTTGAACGTCGCGCGGGTGTTTCGCGCGGCACGGACGGGATCCCTGCTCGCCCGCCAGATCCACAGCCGCATCACGCCGGCGAAGAGAAGGAGGAACCCGACGAGCGCGAGGACTTGCCAGAAGAATTCGTCCGCCGAGACGCTGTGCTCTGCGGCTATGCGCCCCATCGCGGCGGCCCGGGCGGTCGGATCTCGGGCGGACGCGGTGCGTTGTGCCCGTCGAGCGGTATGTCCTCGGAGGGCTTCCAGGTCCGCGCGACGGCGAGCTCTTCTTTCGCAAGCACCGTCCGACCGAAGCGGGCGTACGTCGACATCTCGAAGTTCGGGGTCTCGCCGAGCGCGCCGTGCGGACAGACCTCGACGCAGTCGCCGCAGTAGATGCAACGGACGATGTCGAGCTCGTACGTCTGCAGATCGCGCTCGCGCATCATCAGCGCGCCGGTCGGGCAGGTCTCGGCGCACGCGCCGCACGACACGCAGTCGGTGTATTTCAGCGAAACGTTCCACGGTGTGGTGACGATCGAGTCGTAACCGACGCCCATGAGGCCGTAGCAGTTCGCCCCGATGACGTCGCGGCAAATGCGCACGCACTGCGTGCAGTTGATGCACTTGTTCAGGTCGCGAAGGATGAAGTCGTGGCTGAAGTCGTACTCGTAGTCGTGATAGTCGACCGGCTCCGCGCGATGGAAACGGTTGTCGGTCAGGCCGTGTTCGAGCGAGAGCCGCTGCAGGTGGCACCGGCCGACATCGGGGCAGACGCACTGGAGGCACCGCGCGGCCTCCTTCTCGGCGGCGTTCTTGTCGTAGCCGTTCTCGATGAGCTGGAAGCTGAGCTCGCGCTCCTTGAACGGAAGCATCGGCATGCGCACCTGCGGCTCTTCCGGCTTGTACGGAACGATGTCGATGAGCTCCGGGACCGCCTCTTCCTCCGCGATCTCCTCGGCCACGCGGGCCATGTCGTCGCCCGCGAGGTATCGGTCGATCGCCTTCGCGGCGAGCTTCCCCTGCGCGACGCACTCGATGACCGTACGCGCGCCCATCTGGACATCGCCTCCTGCGAACACGCCGGGGCGGTCGGTCATGAGCGCGCCATTCGTGATGACGGTCTCGCGCTTGGTCTTGCGAACTCCCTGCTCGCGCTCGAAGAAATCGAGATTCGGGACTTGGCCGATGGCGGGGATCGCCGTGTCGCACTCGATGACAAAGTTCGAGCCTTCGACCGGGACGGGGCGCCGCCGGCCGGACGCGTCCGGCTCGCCGAGGGCCATGCGCTGGAACTCGACGCCGCCGACGCGGCCGTTCTTTTCGACGAACCGGACCGGCGCGGCGAAGAACTCGAGGCGGATGCCCTCGTGCTCAGCGTCGTCGACCTCGCTGTAGTGCGCGCCCATTTCCTTGCGCGAGCGGCGGTAGACGACGGTCACATCCGCGCCGAGACGGCGCGAGGTGCGCGCGCAGTCGAACGTCGTGAACCCACCGCCGATCACAACGACCTTCTGTCCCTTGCCGACGGGTACGGGATTGCCCTCGGAGTTCATGCGGAGGTAATTGATCGCCTCGATGACGCCGGGCAGATCCTCTCCAGGGACACGCAGCTCGTTCGAGCGCCACGCGCCGAGTCCGAGGAAGACAGCGTCATAGCCCTGCGTGAAGAGATCGTCGATCGAGAAGTCGCGCCCGAGCATCATGCCGCCCTTGAACTCGGCGTCGCGGAGCTGCCACACCGAGTTCAGCTCCTTGTCGAGCTTCACCTTCGGCAGGCGGTATTCGGGGATGCCGTAGCGGGCGATGCCGCCCTGCTTTTGCATCATGTCGAACACCGTGACGGTGTGGCCCTTGAGGGCGGTGTAGTACGCGGCCGTCATCCCGGCGGGTCCGGCACCCACGACCGCGACGCGCTTGCCGGTCGCCGGAAGCTGCGGGAAGGGCGTCGGAGCCTGCTCCATCTCCATGACGAGCTCGCCGGTGTAGCCGTGGCATTGGCAGATCGCGATCTCTTCCTCGACCAGCCCGCGGCGACAGACTTCCTGGCACGGCTTGGGGCAGACCAGGCCCAGCATGTAGGGGAACGGCAGGACCTCCTTCACGAGGCGCGCCGCTTCGACGTGCTGGCCTTTGGACATGAGCTCGAGGTATCCCGGGATGTCGATGTGCGTAGGGCAGCTCACCTGGCACGGCGGCATGCAGTACGCGTTGTGGTCGCTGAGGATGTACTCGAGGTTCTGCCGGCGCAGCTTGAACAGCGAATCGGACGCCTGCGTGATCTTCATTCCCGGCTCGACCGGGAGGTGGCACGACGGCATCGGGCGGTGGTAGCCCTCGATCTCGACGAGGCACATGCGGCACGCGGCGGCAGGCGCGAGCTTCTCGTCGTCGCACAGCGTCGGGATTTCGAAGCCCGCTCGCTGCGCGGCACGGAGGATCGCCTCGCCTGGGATCGCCGTGACTTCCTTCCCGTCGATCCAGATCGTGCAAGTTGGTTGTCCCGAAGGGATCTCGCCCATGTGCGACACCGTCGGGAGCTGCGATTCCGCCGGTTGCGTGTATCGCTCTAGCAAACTCATTCGCGGTCCACCCTATCGTCCAGCGCGCGCGTGCGCAGCGGGTCCTGTCCCCGGAGCCAGCCCGCCCGCGCTCGCGCACCCTCCCCGTCCGCTCGCTTATGGCCCTCTCGCGCTTGTGCAGGCGGACGGGTCCCCACGGGGCCCGCGCATCGCGCGGACAGACTGGCTCCGGTGCCACCCGCTGCGCGGGTCGCGGACGTCATGGCTGGACCATCGTCTCGTAGCGACGAGACCGGACGGGCTTGCAGACTCCCTCGGGACATCGCTTTTGCTCGATGTGGATTTTGTAGTCGTCGGGGAACTCGCGCATCGTCGTGCGCAGGATCGAGGGCGCGGTTATCCCGAAGCCGCACAGTGAGAAGCGCTCCATGTGCGTCCCCAGTTCGTCCAGCCACGCGAGATCGGTCTCTCTTCCCAATCCGGAGTACGTGCTCTCGAGAATTGCTTGCACGCGCTTCGTCCCGACGCGGCAGGGCACGCAGATGGCACAGCTCTCCTTGGCCAGGTACGCGAAGAGCGCGGCGGCCTCGTTCACGATGCAGGTGCCCGCTGGGATCGCGCGAACCTGGGCCGAGCCCATGTGCGTGCCGGCGACACGAAGATCATCGAAGTCGAATCGCGTGTCGGTGCGCGATCCCGCGAGGATGCCGCCCGTCGGGCCACCCACATGGAGACCCTTGAGCTTGCCGGTGGCGCCGCCGGCTTCGGCCAGGATCTCGCCCAGCTGCAAGCCGAGCGAAATCTCGTACACACCCGGCCGGACCACGGCTCCGGTCACCGAGACGAGCTTGGTCGACGCGCGCGATTGCTCCAGAACGATCAGCGGCAGCCACGCGAGGGTCTCCGCGCTCGCGATCAGCGTCGGCCGCATGCGGAGGCCCTGCTCCGCGGGATACGGCGGCCGCTGCCGGGCCATCGCGCGACGCGATTCGAGCACGGCGAGGAGGGCCGACTCTTCACCACCCATGAACCCACCAGGCCCAAGCGCGATCTCGATCTCGACCCCCAGGTCCTCGCCGATGGCGTCTTGCGCGGCGGCCCGCGCGTCGACTGCCTGGGGATGCAGGTAGAGGTACGCCCGCGTCGCCCCGATCGCCCGTGCCGCGATCGCGATCCCGGCGAGCACATTCCCCGCGTTCCGTGTGAGGAGCGTGCGCGATAGCGGGCTGCCGGGATCGGAGTCGTACGCGTTCGCGATGAGATAGATCGGGCCGCCGTCGGTGTTGCGCCGGACCGCCCGGATCTTGTCAACGAATGGGTAGCCCGCGCCGCCTCGTCCGCGCAAGCCGCTCTTCTCGATGAGCTCGAGCAGATCGTCGACCGGAAGATCGCGCGCTCGGGCCACCGCGCCGCCCGCCTCGGTCTCGAGGAGGCGCGGTGCGGTGCTAGCGGGCAAAGGCGGGCTCGAGAACGTGGTGGACCTCGTCCTCGTGCAAACGGTCGTGCGCCGGCGGCGGCGAGGCTTTCGGCCAGACACCGGCGACGCCGAGATTCCCGGTGAACTTACGGCCGCCTCGCGGAATGGCCGTTCCCTGGCCTTCCGGCGCGCCGCGGAAATTCGCGAGAAGCGAGGCGGTCGTGTAGAGGTCGGTCATCGTCTTGCCGAACTCGGCCGCGATGAGCTCGGCAGCCGGCCAGGGCAGATATCCGTACGCGGCGTTCGTCTCGTACAGGACCCTCGTGAGCCGGTCCGCGCTCTCCGCGGCATCGCGGATGATCCGGCGCGTCGGCTCGAGATCGATGCGGTCCTCTTCCGCCGGGATCGTTGTCACGGCTGTCGACATCGGCCGCCGCGCTCCGTATGGCGCCGTCTGCACCATGCGAATGCGGTAGTACGA
>Ga0209689_1002936_pt1 | contig 12591 bp, 10 predicted proteins | sample GraSoiAngelo_149_FD_187119 | JGI IMG/M metagenome (GOLD analysis project Ga0209689, IMG submission 187119) | Grasslands soil microbial communities from the Angelo Coastal Reserve, California, USA - 14_1009_09_30cm (SPAdes) (version 2) | ecosystem: Environmental > Terrestrial > Soil > Grasslands ...
AATGGATGGCGCATCATCACCGGCAGAATTTTCTGTACGAGCGCTTTGAGGACATCTGCAAGATTTTCGCCAAGCACGATGTATCGTTTTCATTGGGCGACGGCTTGCGTCCCGGCTGTGTGGCCGATGCCAGCGATGAAGCGCAATTCGCGGAACTCAAGACTCTGGGCGAGTTGACCAAGAAAGCCTGGGAATATGACGTGCAAGTCATGATTGAAGGCCCGGGGCACGTCCCGCTCGACAAGATCAAAGAGCAAGTGGAGAAAGAAAACGAACTCTGCTACGAAGCGCCGTTCTATACGCTGGGCCCGCTGGTGACGGATATAGCCCCTGGGTACGATCACATTACATCCGCGATTGGCGCGGCCATGATCGGATGGCATGGCGCGGCCATGTTGTGCTACGTCACGCCTAAAGAACATCTCGGGCTGCCCAATGAAAAAGATGTGAAGGACGGCATTATTGCCTACAAAATCGCCGCCCATGCGGCCGACATCGCGCGTCACCGTCCAGGCGCTCGCGATCGCGATGACGCACTCAGCTATGCGCGCTATAAATTCGATTGGGAAAAACAGTTCGCGTTGTCACTCGATCCCGCTACGGCACGTTCCATGCATGATGAAACCCTGCCCGATGACTACTACAAAGAAGCAGCCTTCTGCTCCATGTGCGGTCCGAAGTTCTGTTCGATGAACTATTCCAGCAAAGTGGACGACTACAACAAGCAGGTGCACGGGCTGGAAAAGAAAGATTATTCAGAACTGGTGGAGAAGCTGGTCTCTTTAAAGTAGGAATTGCTGGGATGCACCTAACTGAAGTTAATCCAAGTCCGAGTGCTGTTTGACGCCGGCGTTCTTTTGCGCCTGGGTGTGTGAAGCGGCGGGGCGCTTGTTGTAACGCACGACGGTATCCTCGGCGACCATGTCAGATTCCGCGTGGCCGGCAGAACGATGTGCGGAGGAAGGCGGGCGGGGCTCGGAAGAACGAGGCTTTACTCTTACCAGCCGGTCGTCAGCCTGATCGTCGGATTCGGGAACAATTCTGGGGGCTGCCGGCTCGACTGCAAGAGCGGGATGCAAACCCACGACATCCGATCCGCGAGTCGAGGGCAATTCCGAAGCCCCTACCTTAGCGTCGAGGGGAAGCGCACGAACAATCCTGGCTTTTTCAAAAGGTACTGGCTGCTGTGCTTCGATCGAGCGCTGCATTACATTGGCGGGCAGCGGTGAAAACCGGTTCACGGACGCGCCTACCAACAACGCCGCGACGGCGACCATAGCTAAAACCGTAGCTGTCTTCCAGAATACCTCGTCGTTTTGAAGAACCTGTTTCTGCAGGATTTTCTGGCGATACGTATTAGGACGCACCGGCACGGCATTCTGCATCAGCGGCACTACTTGCGGCAACTGCTCGTTGAAAACGGGCTTGGCGCGGTTTGTGAGAGGGACAGCGAACACAGGTTCTTTGACCACCGATTTCGGAAGCGGTGAATTTTGTGTAGCGATTTCGGGTGCCAGAGGATGCCAAATTGGCCAATCGGAAGTCGGTTCGGTTTTTACAACCGAAACATCCTCCTGCAGAATTACTGGAGTGGTTTCGAACAATGGTTGGTGTCGCGTTTCCGAAACAGCTTCGGCTTCTGAGCGAGAAACTTCTTCGAGCTCAATAATTGCTGGATCTTCCGCGATCACTTCTGGCTGCGTTTCAATTGCTTGGGTTTCTACTAGAGGAACGGGTTCGAGTTCGACAACGGCCGGGGCTTCCGCCATGGTTTCCGGTTTCGTTGGCAAAATTGAGCCGGTTTCTGCCAGAGAGACTGCTTCTGTCTCGATCATCGCCGGAACGTCTACCACTTGTTCGGGCTGTGTTTCCGAATATTCTCCAGGATCAATTTCCGCCGCAGCCAGCCGCGCTTCATGCGCCGGTGCCTCTTTTTCCATCGTGAAGGGCTGCCCGGCTTCAGGCGCTGGCTCAGCGAATTGCCCGGCAAGCGGTGCCGCGAGCTCAAAATCGGAAATAATTTCTGGGAGTGCGCTCACTTCAGTTGGCGCAACCGAGGCGGACAGATCAACAAAAGGTTCCGCTACCTCGCTGACTGCAATCTGTTGTGACTCCGACCGATCATCTGATTGGTGCATTGCGGCAAGATCCTCAACCTGATCGGCCTCCACTCTCGGGATGGCATCGGACGCGAGTTCTGGCTCGCGCATAAAAGGGAGCACCGACACTGGCCGGGGATTCCCGGTGATCGCGCCGGGAGCGATGAAGACGCGTTTGTCCTGGGTACGCGCGATTGCGCTGGCGCTGGTGAGCGCTTCCTCGAATGCGCACTCTTCGACCGTAATTTCCAGATCGGCGGGTTCCGAGGAAATTTCGTCGGGCGATTTGGTTACAACTTCGAATCCCCGCGCACGTAAATCTTGGGCGAGTGCGTCGGTATCTTCCGCCAACCTGGTAACAATCCTAGCCAGAGGCATATGGGCCCTTGTCGCGGTCGACAATCAAAATCAGGAATTGCTGTCGCCCTGATCAAAGTTTTCTGGGCAACGCATAAGGCGCAGCCTAGGTCTAACCGCGAACCATTAGGATGCACCCAGAGCCGTATCAGTTTACCGCAAAAGAAGATGGGCGGGACATGGCTCCAGAAAGGACTGCAGCCGAGCCAGAGAAAAGTTTTGCACACCCCTGGCGGCTGTAGGGCGAACTAGGTCGCCTCGTTGAGGCGGCAACCCGTGCCAGGCTCGGGTCGCGGAGCTCGGCCAGGCCGCCGTAATGCTAAACCAAGTGAAGCAGCCAAAGCCTATGACCGGATTTGCCCGGTACCGATGACCTCATATTTAGTAGAGGTTAATTCGGCCAGGGCAAATGGTCCGCGGCAGTGCAACTTCTGGGTGCTGATGCCCATTTCCGCGCCGAATCCGAACTCGGCCCCATCGGAAAAGCGGGTTGAAGCGTTCCAGTACACGGCTGCAGAATCCACATAGCGCAGGAAGCGGCGTGCGTTCTGCTCGTCGCGCGTGACGATAGCTTCAGAATGTTTGGTGGAATGGCGGTTGATGTGCGCGATGGCTTCTTTCACGTCGAGAAGCACGCGAATTGCGATGCAGAGCCGCAGATATTCTTCTCCCCAATCTTGGGGCACGACGGGAATCACATTCAATCCCGCAGCCAGCCGGCAGGTGGCTTCATCGCCACGCACTTCTACTCCGCAGTCCAGCAGCTTTTTTACGATTCGCGGGACGTAATCCGACGCGATGCGCTCGTGGACCAGCAACTTTTCGGCTGCATTGCACACAGAGGGGCGCTGTGTCTTGGCGTTGATCACTATGCGGTCGGCCATATCGAAGTCAGCCGACTCGTCCACAAAGATGTGACAGTTCCCTGCTCCGGTTTCAATCACCGGCACAGCAGAGTTCTCGGTCACGTAGGTAATCAGCTCCGGGCCGCCGCGAGGAATGATGACGTCCACCAGGCCACGGGCTTTGATCAGTTCCTGCACCGAATCGCGAGTGCTCGAATCCAGAAGTTGAATCGCGCCTTCAGGCACGCCCACGACGCTGGTAAGAATTTCGACCAATCGCTGATTGCTGTGGGCGGCTTCCTTGCCTCCGCGAAGAACAATGGCATTGCTGGTCTTCAGAGCCAGGGCTACCGTGTCCACCGTGACGTTCGGCCGAGATTCGTAGATGATGCCGACCACACCCAGGGGCACGCGTACTTTTCGGATGCGCAGACCGTTGGGGCGCTCCCACTCTGCCAATCTTTCATAGACCGGATCAGGCAGGTTCGCGACCTCGCGCAGGCCGCGAGCTATTTCTGCGATGCGCTCGGCGTTCAGCAGCAGGCGATCCCGCATGGGGCCGGCGAGTCCCGACGATTCCAAGTCCGCCCGGTTGGCTTCGAGGATGCTATTTTCGCCAGCCTCAATCGCCTTGGCCATGACCAGCAGCATGGCATTTTTCTGAATTGTCGAGAGCTGCGCCAGCTGGGTGGAGGCTTCGCGCGAGCGCAGTAATTTCTCGTGCGTCGAAACAGGCGTGCTGACGGTGGTTGCCATCTCAGGTTGTCCTGCGTAGCGGCGGAAAATAAGTGCCGATCTTGCGCGCGACCGCCCAGTCAAGCGCGTGCGGATGATGGCCGTTCACGATGGCGACGTGCGCTCCGGCTTCGCTCGCCAGTTTCGCGGCACGCAGCTTGGATCGCATCCCTCCGGTGCCGAGCTTGCTCTGACCATTGCATACCGCTTCCATCTTCGGAGTCAGCTTGCGTACGATCCGCAGAAGTCGCGGACGTTTGCCATTGGGCACGTAGAAGCCATCCACATCGGTCAGGAGAATCAGCCAATCGGCTTGGACTGCAGTAGCGAGGAGGGCGCTGAGTTCATCGTTGTCGCCGAATGCGCCCTCGAGTTCGCGCACCGAGACACTGTCATTTTCATTGACGACCGGGACCACTCCCAGCTTCAGCAGTTCATGAAGTGCATTTTGTAAGTTGGTATAACGCACGGTAGAAGTGAAGTCGTCATTTGCGAGCAGTAACTGGGCGACGACTTTCTTACCGAAAAAGAGTTGTTCGTAGGTATGCATCAGCAAACTCTGACCGACCGCAGCGCAGGCCTGCATGCGGGGGACGTTGGACGGCTTTTCGCTCAGTCCAAGGTTCGACATCCCGGAAGCGATCGCGCCCGAGGTGACGATCAAATACTCGTGACGCGGGAGATCAAGCTGGTCGACCAGTCCCCGCATCAATGCGGTGTCGATGCGGCCACCGGGAGCGATCAGGCTAGTACCGACTTTGACGACGAGACGCATGTGGCCTATCTAATTTAGCAATTCAAGCGCGGTTTGGGCATGGCAATCTGTGCCGCCGCGGCGATTTGGCAAGGTAAACTTAGGACATGGCAGCGAAAGACTCCACTCAACGCTTTTCTTCGCGGGTGGACAATTACGTTCGCTATCGGCCCGGCTACCCTTCCGAGGTCCTGGAATTACTTAAGTCCGAATGCGGGCTTAAGCCGAGTTCCATCCTCGCCGACATTGCTTCGGGCACCGGTATCCTGACCCGCATGTTGCTGGAAAACGGCAATCGGGTGTTCGGAGTTGAGCCCAATCTTGATATGCGGCAGGCGGGAGAGCAACTGCTGGCCCGCTATCCTGGATTTACCAGCATTGCGGGAAGCGCCGAAGCGACCACTCTGCACGATCACAGCGTGGATATCATTACGGCCGCCCAGGCGGCGCACTGGTTCGAACGGGAAAAAGCTCGCCGGGAGTTTGTACGGATTCTTGTCCCCGGCGGCTGGACCGTGCTGCTGTGGAACGAACGCGATACTGACTCGACCCCATTTTTGCGCGAGTATGAACAGTTGCTGCTTACTTACGGGACTGACTATAAAGAGGTGCGGCACGAACGGACTACGGACGCAATTGATACATTCTTTGCGCCGTCACCATTTCGGGCGAAAGTGTTTCCCTATAGTCAGGAACTTGATGCCAAGGCTCTCGAAGGCCGGTTGCTGTCTTCTTCCTACACGCCGCAACCGGAAGATGCGAGTTACGAATCCATGGTTCGCGAGTTGCGCCGCGTATTTGATCGATATCAACTCAATGGACGGGTTTCGTTTGAGTACACCACACGGGTGTATTACGGTCGGCTGGAGTAAAAGAAATAAGCTGAGGAGAACCTTTGCCAGACGAAAAAAGCCTGCACATGACTCCGGAAGAGTTCCGACGTCACGGGCACACGGTGGTGGACTGGATCGCGGATTACTATGCACGCATTGAGTCCCTTCCCGTGCTTTCCCAAGCAAAGCCGGGCCAGATTCGCGGATCGTTGCCGCCGGAGCCTCCCGAGAGCGGCGAATCGTTTGACACTATTCTGCACGATGTTGAAAAACTGATTCTTCCCGGCATCACACATTGGCAATCGCCGAATTTCTTTGCCTTTTTTCCCGGCAATGCTTCGGGACCTGCCATCCTGGGTGATCTGCTGTCCTCGGGACTAGGCGTACAGGGGATGCTGTGGGTCACCAGCCCAGCTTGCACTGAACTCGAGACTCATGTGCTCGACTGGCTGGTAAAGATGCTCGACTTGCCGCAACAATTTCTTTCGTCGAGCACCGGTGGAGGCGTTATTCAGGACACCGCATCGAGCGCTTCGCTTTGCGCTCTCCTGGCGGCGCGCGAACGCGCTACCAACTTCGTCAGCAATCAGCGCGGATGCGATGGAAAACTGGTGGCTTACACATCGGCGCAAGCGCATTCCTCTATTGAGAAGGATGTGCAAATCGCTGGCCTGGGTCGCGAAAATCTTCGAATGATCGCAGTGGACAAGAACTTTGCCATGCGATCTGACGTGCTTGCCCGTCAGATCGATCAGGATCGCGAAGCCGGCCTGGTGCCCTGCTTCGTTTGCGCGACGGTTGGCACTACTTCCTCCAATGCGATCGATCCTGTGCCTGAGATCGGCCGCATATGCCGTGAGCAGAAGCTCTGGCTGCACGTGGACGCTGCCATGTCGGGCACCGCCGGGCTCTGCCCTGAGTTTCGTCACATTCATCAGGGACTTGAATATGCGGACAGCTACTGCTTCAACCCGCACAAGTGGATGTTCACCAACTTTGATTGTGACTGCTTTTACGTAGCCGATCGCAAAGCGCTCATACAAACCCTCAGCGTGCTGCCGGAGTACTTGCGCAACCAGGCTACGGAATCGGGCGCGGTCATTGATTATCGCGATTGGCAGATTCCGCTCGGCCGGCGTTTTCGCTCGCTGAAATTATGGTTCGTGATCCGCCACTATGGCGTCGAAGGATTGCGTTACCACGTTCGTAGACACGTTGAACTGGCGCAGCAGTTCGCGGATTGGGTCAGGAAAGATGATCGCTTCGAACTAGCTGCACGCGTGCCTCTAAACTTGGTCTGCTTCCGACATAAGGGTGGAGATGAGGTAAATCAGAGGCTGATGGAGCGTCTGAATGCTAGTGGCGATCTTTATTTGACTCATACCCGTTTGGACGACCGGCTTACGTTGCGCCTCTGCGTTGGTCAGACCAATACTATGGCGCGTCATGTGGAACGGGCTTGGAAGAGGATTCGGGAAGAAGCAGAGCAAGAAAAGTAAAGCTTGGTTGGCCGTTCATCATTAGTCGTTGGCGCACTCACTAAGGCTTGACTTATTTTTCTCCAACTGCAGCGGATCGGAGTGGCCGGTTCGAGGCCGGCTGAGGCGCGCGAGCTTGCGGCTGGGAGTCTGTGGCAACTGCTGCTCCCCGAGCTTTTCGCACAACATACTTTCCGCGGCCGGTAAGAAAGCGCGCCAATGCAGTCGCGACGTCCTCCAGCAATACTCGATCCTCGGCGCCGAAAGCGTTCTCGCGATCGCTTTCTACGTCCAGCACGCCCAGTTCGCGTCCCGCCAGTTTCATCGAGACCAGAATCTTGGAGCGGGTTTCGGGGAGTGCCATTTGCCCCGGATTCGGGTGGCGGCCAGCTTCCAGCAATTGCTGTGGCGTGTTCGGTCCCACGAGCAGATAAATTCCCATCCAGCTATAGTGGCGGCCTTCGCAGAGCAGTTCAATGATGTCCACGAGCGGAGAGCGATGGGCTGACGGCTTGTTCGCAGCCAGAAGACGCTTCACTTCGGCGAGCAGTTCGCGGGCGGAACGATAAGTTTTCAATGGCAGGTCCTGAAGGGCAAAGTTCTTAGGAAAGTCGGGGCTAGTTTAATGCAGCACGCAGCAATCAGCAATCAGCATTCAGCACTCAGCCAAAGCGGGCCCAAAGAAAACTTCAAGGAAAGCTAGCCATTTGGCTTCCCTTGACCTGGCAAAACCTGTGGACGCAAAAGGATTTTGCTGAGTGCTGAATGCTGAGTGCTGATTGCTACTTACTGCCGCTTATCCAACCCCTTCGCCTTATCTGGCGTGACTGAGGGTTCAGGTTTCCAGGACGTAGCGTTTGCGGGCGCGGACGGATTCACGCCAAAATCCCAGACAAATAGGTTCATGCCTTCTTTGCCGAGCATTTCAGCGACGGCATATTCACCTGGCGCGAGAGCTGCGGTCGGAGTCACTTTCACCCATCCGCCGGTCAGCTTTTCTGCCGTGATGGGGATGAGTTTCTGGTTCTGGCTGACTTTGCCATAGACCGCGATTTTAATGTCGCCCACGATGCGCTTGCCTTCTTTCGAATCCAGACGGACGATGCGGAACCTATCCCATGGCTGTTCGGGTTGTTGCGTTTTCTGTGAGCCTTGCGTGCTGGCCTCGGCGCCCTGATCCTGCTGTTCGACATTGATATAGATTGCCGGCAAAGTGGTGTGTGCCTGAATTTTCGCGTGCAGGCCCGGTAGCTCAATCGTTTGCTTGGCGCTGGCGATGGGATTGATGGCAGCGCGCAGAATATTGCCTTTCATGTTCTTGTTTACTTCACCACCGTTCTGCTCTAGCTGTACCAGCTCCGGCTGGCTTTGATAATTATCCAGCAACACCACGCCCCCTTCATCGGGCAAACGCAAACCGGGGGCTACATGGGGAGACTTTGCTTCATCGGCTTGCCGCTCAGCTTCCAGCTCCTTGTCGAGGACGACGGCCTCAGGAGCGGGTTTCCCGGCGGCGCGATCTTTTTCGTATTTATCGGTGGCGTCCCAGTCCACCAGAGTGTTGGGGACTTCTTCCCACTCATTGCGTTCCGCGCTAAAGTAACGGACCCGATCCGCTTTCTTTTCCCATTTGGTAGCGAGCTGGTAAGAACCATCTTTCAGAATGAGGCGCTTTGCAAGTTGCTGGGCTTGGGCGGAAAAGGGCACCAGCAGGAGTATGGCGAATCCCGCTAGCAGAAGAGCTCGGATGGGATGAAGCTGACGCATACGACCCTTATCCATTAGATGCAGTCGGGTGCTGGCGAGTGTACCCCGTAAACCCTGTCAACTTGGCAACTTCCAGAAGTCTCCGACAAGCCCGATTTCGGCAAATGCGTTTTCGGCCTCAGCAGTCGTTTTAGGACGCCAGTGTGTACTCAAGCGGTCGCGATACCATTCCGTAGCCAGCCGCCAGACCTGGTCCGGCGTCAAAGTTCCTCCGCGAACCCGATTCCACTGATGGCACCACCGGTCAACATGCTGTTCCGACCGGAACAGGAGCATCGTTTTTCAAGTGAAGACGATGTCTTTGTACCAGTCGCGGGCAGGGACTGCAAAATGCGCAATCCCGTCGTGTCGTAATAGCCAGTCGTTCTTCACCTTCAAAACCATTTCATGATTGCAACAGGCGCAGGAAGTGTTGATGCTGGCGTCCTGGCGCAGCATCGCAGCAATTCCGAGCGCATCCCAGATACAGTTGCCGAACCAGGAACGTCGCCCTATCTTCACCGGAAAGGCCGTAGGGACGGCAGAAAATGGCGCTGCCCGCCATAATTCCCCATTCCCTTGCAGGACAAATGCGTGCGTCGCGCTGAGGCGCTCCAGAGCGGAGTTCACTTGCTTAAGCGGATGAGAAAGTCCGTTCGCCATTTCGACCACTGATGGAGCTCTGCCGTGACGAATGAAATAGCGATAGATGTAGAGGCGCAAGTCGGGATCGAGGGCCGGCTTGTCCCGACCTTTCGAGGTTTTGGTTTGCATTTCCTGCGCCAGCCGTAAAGCTCGCATCGATAATCGCACTAAATGGGTCGCGGAAAACTTCCTCTAGTCACCTGAATACTTTTCAGGCATAATTGGTTGTGCACCCATCCTGCACAAAATTTCAAAGACAATTTAAGGCGAGGAAGCGATGTCGGCAAAGTATATCTTTGTGACCGGCGGTGTGGTGTCTTCACTGGGTAAGGGCTTGGCGGCGGCTTCGATGGGCTGCCTGCTCGAAAGTCGCGGGCTGAAAGTCAACCTGATGAAGTTCGATCCCTACCTCAACGTGGATCCGGGCACCATGTCCCCTTTCCAGCACGGCGAGGTATTTGTCACCGACGATGGCGCCGAGACCGATCTCGACCTCGGCCACTACGAGCGCTTCACCCACGCCAAGCTGTCTCGCGATAACAACTGGACCACTGGACGGATTTACGAGCAGATCATCGCCAAGGAGCGGCGCGGCGATTATCTCGGCAAGACCGTGCAGGTCATTCCTCACGTCACCAACGAAATCAAAGCTGCCATGAAGAAAGTGGCGCAGGACGTGGACGTGGCCATCGTCGAAATCGGAGGCACGGTGGGCGATATCGAGTCGCTGCCGTTTATGGAAGCTATACGGCAAATGCGACAAGAACTCGGGCGCGATCACACTTTGTTCATGCACGTCACCCTGGTGCCGTTTATCGCTGCCGCGCAGGAACTCAAGACCAAGCCGACTCAACACTCGGTCAAGGAATTGTTGAGCATCGGAATTCAGCCGGATATTTTGTTATGCCGCACTGACCGATTCCTTTCCAAAGATCTCAAGTCAAAGATCGCGCTCTTCTGCAACGTGGAAGAAGAAGCCGTGATCACCGCAAAGGATGTGGCTTCCATTTACGAGGTGCCGGTGGTGTTTTCGCGTGAGGGTGTGGACACCCTGGTGCTTCGTTATCTCCGGCTCGAAGCTAAGGATCGCGATCTGAAGGATTGGGAGGAAATTGTTCGCCGGGTTTACAACCCGAAGGCCGAGGTCACTATCGGCATCGTTGGCAAATATGTGGAGTATGAGGATTCCTACAAGTCGCTGAAAGAGGCACTGGTGCACGGCGCGCTGGCGCACAATCTGAAATTGAATCTGAATTGGGTGGAAGCCGAGGGTCTCGAAACTGGCGATCGCACCTACGAAGAACAGCTCGCGGACTACGATGGCCTGCTGGTTCCGGGGGGCTTTGGCAAGCGCGGTATTGAGGGGATGCTGATTGCGATCCGCTATGCTCGCGAAAAAAAGGTTCCCTATTTCGGTATCTGCCTGGGCATGCAGACGGCGTGCATCGAGTTCGCACGCAACGTGTGCGGTCTCGCGGATGCCAATTCCAGCGAGTTTGATCCTTCCACCCCGCACCGGATTATCTACAAACTGCGCGAACTGCGCGGTGTGGAAGAACTGGGCGGCACCATGCGTCTGGGCGCGTGGACTTGCAAAATTGAGCCTAGCACTTTGGCGCACAAAATTTATGGCCAGCTGGAAATTAGCGAACGTCATCGCCATCGTTACGAATTCAACCGTGAATATGAAAGCACGCTGACCGCGGGAGGTCTCCGGATTTCAGGTTCGACTCCGGATGGGACGTACGTCGAGATGGTGGAATTGCCCGACCATCCGCATTTCATTGGCTGTCAGTTCCATCCCGAATTCAAATCGAAGCCGCTGGAGCCGCATCCATTGTTCAAGACATTCGTAGGGGCAAGTTATGAGCACGGATTGAAACGGCGCGCTAACAAAGCAGCGGCGGAAGTGGAATTGTTCCACCGGCCGGAGAAAGTGGCCAGAAGATAAAACGGCTTGCCCGATCGCCGTTCCCTCTGTGTTCCCAGTGCCTCTGTGGTTAATCCATGAGCGCCTCCTTCCAAATCGATAATGTCAGAATTGGTGCCGGAGGGCTATTCCTTATCGCCGGTCCCTGCGTGATCGAGAGCGAAGAGCATGCGATGTTTATGGCTGAAGTCATCAAGGGAGTGACTCGATCCTTAAATTTCCCTTTCATCTTCAAAGCGTCCTACGACAAGGCGAATCGGACTTCCATGCGGAGTTTTCGCGGACCGGGTCTCGCCGAGGGGCTTCGCATCCTGAAAAAAGTGAAGGATGAAGTTCACGTTCCGATACTCACCGACGTGCATGAAACCGCGGACGTTCCCAAGGTCGCGGAAGTTGCTGATATATTGCAGATTCCGGCGTTCCTCTGCCGTCAAACTGATTTAATTGTGGCGGCAGCCATGAGCGAACGCGTGGTGAATATTAAAAAAGGCCAATTCGTCTCGCCCTGGGACATGCGGCATGCGGTCGAGAAATGCCGTACGGCGGGGAATGACAGAGTCTTTGTCACTGAGCGAGGCTCAAGTTTCGGTTACAACAACCTGGTGGTCGACATGCGCTCGCTGGCGATCATGCGCAAATTCGTCCCCGTAGTTTTCGACGCTACTCATTCCGTGCAATTGCCGTCGGCTGCTGCTGACGGAGATCATGCGGTAAGCGGCGGCCAACCGGAGTTCATTCCGGTGCTGGCGAGAGCCGCCGTTGCGGCTGGAGTGGACGGTGTGTTCCTGGAAGTGCACGACAAGCCCAAGGAAGCCAAATCTGACGGCGCGAATGCGCTTGAATCAACCAAGTTGCGCGCGGTCTTGAAGGAACTGCTGGCAGTGCACGGGGCGTTGGCAGGAGCTCATCTGAAGCCGTAAATCTCTTTCTACCCTAGAAGCTGGCGGAGGAACAAAATGCGTCATTCCCTGTTCTTCGTGCTGATTCCTCTTTTCGCTATGATCCCGTACTCCCTTTCCCAGACATCGTCTGCGGAAACAGCGAAAGCTCCACTTCGCGTAGCGATTGCGGGATTGGTGCATGGACATGCCGAAGGTTTTTTTCAGAACTCGGCGCATCGGCAGGACATCCGAATTGTTGGCATCGCGGAGCCGGATCAGCAGCTTGCG
>Ga0209689_1002939_pt1 | contig 12584 bp, 14 predicted proteins | sample GraSoiAngelo_149_FD_187119 | JGI IMG/M metagenome (GOLD analysis project Ga0209689, IMG submission 187119) | Grasslands soil microbial communities from the Angelo Coastal Reserve, California, USA - 14_1009_09_30cm (SPAdes) (version 2) | ecosystem: Environmental > Terrestrial > Soil > Grasslands ...
CCGCCCGGGTCGATCACGATCGCCTCTTTGGTGTCCGAGCAGCCCAGGACGTAGCAGTTGACGTCCTTTTCGCCGACGTGCACCTTCTGGATGGAGAGACGAGCCACGAGACAAGCGTACGTTGTTAGGCTTGTACGGATGGCCGAACGGCAGCTGGTGAAATACACCTTCTGGAAGGTCCCGGGCGAGGTCCTCGGCTGGCCGGACGACAGGCGCACCGAGGCAGCCGCAGAGCTGGCCGCCGGGCTCGATGAGAGAGCTGCGGGAACGCTCCTCACCTACAGCACGGTCGGGATGCGAGGCGACTGCGACATGCTGGTCTGGCAGGCGGCCGATACCCTCGACCTCATCCAGCAGGCGGAGTCGGCCTGGCGCGCGACCGCCCTGGGCGCCCGGCTGACCGTTGCCCATTCTTTTCTCGCCATGATGCGGCCGTCACCCTACCTCGGCCGCCACCGCCACCCGGACCAGGAGGGGCGTCGCACCCGGCTCCAGCCAGCCGGCGGCCGTTACCTCTTTGTCTACCCGATGGTGAAGAAGCGGATCTGGTATCGGCTCCCCTATGAGCGGCGCAAGGCGATGATGGTCGAGCACTTCGCCATCGGCCACCGCTACCCGCAGGTCAAGATCAACACCGCGTACTCATTCGGCCTCGACGACCAGGAGTTCGTCGTCGCCTTCGAGTGCGACGAGCCGGCAGCCTTCCTCGACCTGGTGATGGAGCTGCGTGAATCGCAGGCATCGCGCTACACCGAGCGGGAGACCCCCATCTTCACCTGCGTGCGGATGGAGCCGCGTCGCGCGCTCGACCTCGCCCTCGGGCTCCGGATCGCGGACCCATTGACGGCGGGGCTGGCGCGCCAGGTCAGCGTCGTTTCCGGATGAGGGTACTGCAAGAACCGGCCGCGCGCGGGCGCGAGAATCCTGCCCTGCCCAGCCCGCCCCCGATTGTCCGGGCGGCACGCTGCCAGCCGGTGGAACGCACACCCGTGTGGTTCATGCGGCAGGCGGGTCGCTCGCTTCCCGAGTATCGAGCGGTCCGCGAACGCCACGACATCTTCAGCATCTGCCGCAACCCTGAGCTGTGCGCGCAGGTAAGCCTGCAACCGGTCAGCCGGCTGGGTGTGGATGGGGCCGTCCTTTTTGCCGACATCATGCTGCCGATCGCGTTCGGCCTGGGAGTCGACCTCAAGCTGGTCGAAGATGTGGGACCGGTGATCGATCGCCCGATCCGGTCCGCCGCCGACGTGGAGGCGCTGAGAGCCACGCCCATGGTGGAAGCGGTGCCATTCGTCCTGGAAGCAATCCGGATCCTGCGCCGCGAGGTCGACCCCGCCGTCGGGGTGATCGGGTTCAGTGGCGCGCCATTCACGCTCGCGGGCTACCTGATCGAGGGTAAGCCGTCGCGCGATTTCCTGCGGACCAAATCCATGATGTACAGCGAACCGCGACTGTGGGGAGCCCTGATGGACCGGCTGACCGAGATGGTGCTCGACTACCTGCGGGCCCAGGCGGCGGCCGGCGCCCACCTGGTCCAGCTCTTTGACAGCTGGGTGGGGACGCTCTCGGCCGCCGACTACCAAGAGTTCGCAGCACCCTGGGTGACCAGGATCTTCGACGGTTTACGCTCGGACGGGATCCCGGCGATTCACTTCGGCACCGGCAACGCGGCCCTGATTCCGGCGATGCGCGACGCCGGGGGCGATGTCATAGGTCTCGACTGGCGCGTCGACCTGGGCGCGACCTGGAAGCATGAGCTGGGCTACACGCGAGGCGTACAGGGAAACCTGGAGCCGGCCGCAATGCTCGGTCCCTGGTCGGTGATCGAGTCCAAAGCCAAAACTATCCTCAAGGGTGCGGCCGGCCGGCCCGGTCACATCTTCAACCTGGGGCACGGCGTGCTGCCGGCCACCCCGGTCGAGCACCTGCAGCGCCTGGTGGAGCTTGTCCATGCCGGCTGAGCGGATTGCCGTTCTGCTGATGGCCTACGGAAGTCCCAACAGCCTTGAGGACGTCGAGCCTTACTACACCGACATCCGGGGCGGGCGGGCGCCGTCGCCGGCCGCCCTCGCCGAGCTTCGAGAGAAATACCGAACCGTCGGTGTCCCGACCCCGCTGCTTGCCGTATCGACCAGGCTCGCTGGACGGCTCCAGGAAAGCTTGAATCACGGATCCGCGGGACAGAAGTTCACCGTTCACCTGGGGATGAAACACTGGACTCCTCGCATCTGGGAGGCCTTCGAGGAGATCGCCTCGACCCGGGCGGAGCGGGTGGTGGCCCTGGTGCTCGCGCCGCATTACTCGAAGATCAGCACCGGCGGATATCGGGATCGAGTACAGAGGGCCATCGACCAGTCGGGTAGACGCATCGACCTGGACTTTGTAGAGAGCTGGCACCTGCTGGATGGATACGTGGAGGCTCTGGCGGATAGGGTTTCGGCGTCGCGGCAGCAGTTCGGCGAGCCGGACCAGGTGACGGTGGTGTTCACCGCCCACAGCCTGCCCGCGCGCATCCTCAACGAAGGCGACCCGTACCAGGACCAGCTACTCGAGACCTCCGAAGCCGTCGCCGGGCGGGCGGAGGTCGATCGCTGGCGCTTCTCCTTTCAGAGCCAGAGCCAGAGCCAGACGGGCGAGCCCTGGCTCGGACCGGACCTGCTCGACACCCTGAAGCGGCTGAACGAGAACGGCCAGCGGCAGGCGCTCGTCGCCCCGGTCGGTTTCATCGCCGACCACCTCGAGATCTTGTTTGACATCGACGTCGAGGCAAAGCAGAGGGCCAGCGAGCTCGGGATGGATCTGCGCCGGATCCCGATGTTGAATGACGACCCACGCCTGGCGGATGCGCTCGCCTCACTGGTGCTCGCCCGCCTCCAGAAGGTACCGGCGGGCTAGCGGACTCCCTCGAGCAGGACCTGGCGGAGCGCCTCCAGGTGTTCGAACTCTTCCATGCTGGGTCGCGCCGCCTTCAGGGTATGAGGGTACTTGACCTTCTGCAGGGCATCGACCAGGGCGTTGACCTGGCCTTCGGTCAGCTTGTAGTCGTAATAGGTGACTCCCTGCCTGGTGATGGGCAGCTGGTGGATCGGCGCTTGAATCGGTTGGGGCGGCTCGGTCTCTGCCAGAAGGTCCGGGATCTGGTTCGTTTCCCGGAACAGCTCGGCCGATCCGGTCAGTGCCACCCGCTTAAACACGGCTCGCGACCGGTTGCTCTTTTACCTCGACCTCGGGCGCGTGCTCCCGCTTGATGACCGCCTTGGCCAGGGCACGGTAGGCATTCGCTCCCTCCGAGCTGCCCGCGTACTGAAGGATCGACATCCCGGCGAGTGGGGTCTCGGCGAACCGGATGCTGTCCTTGATCACCATGTCGAAGACCAGGTCGCCGAACCGCTCGCGGACCAGCTCGAGCACTTCCTGCGAATGCAGTGTGCGCGACTTGTGGATGGTTGCCAGGATGCCGCTGATACGGAGCCGCGGGTTGAGCTTGGCCCGGACCCGCTCGATCGTGTTCTGCAATAGCTGCATACCCTTCATCCCGAAGTACTCGCACTGCAGCGGGATGAGGACCTCGTCGGCTGCCACCAGTGCATTCACGCAGAGCAGACCGAGAGAGGGCGGACAGTCGATCACCATGAAGTCGTACTCGTCCGCGCCCGGCTTGAGCTTTTCCTTGAGGAAGGTCTCGCGCCCCATCTCCTGCACCAGCTGGATCTCGGCGCCCGAGAGCTCGATGTTCGAGGGCACGAAATCGACCCCGAGGTTACTGTGCTTGACCACGTGGCCGAGGGTGACCTGGGGATCGAGGAGCAGGTGGTAGAGGGTGAGCTCGATCTGGTCGGGCTGTTTGAACCCCATGTTGATGGTCAGATGGCCCTGGGGATCGAGGTCGATCAGGAGGACGCGCTTGCCGAGCTCAGCGAGCGCGCATCCGAGATTCACCGCGGTCGTCGTCTTGCCAACCCCGCCTTTCTGGTTGGCGACTGCGATGACTCTACTCAAACGTGGGCATGACTCATGCTGGGATGTGCCGTGGCTTCGGCTATTTAAACGGAATAGCCAGGTGCAGTCAAGCTGCCACACCGAGCGACCGGCATTTCACCCCTTGACAACTTCAAGTGACCTCGGTAGCGTCGGTTTCGGGGATGGGAATGCGACCGGCCATCGTCGTGGTCCTGGTCTCGGTCGGGCTGATGACGCCGGTCACGGGGACTTTCGCCCAGCCTCGCTCGGCCCAGGGTGCTTGCAACCCCAACCGGCCCTCCGACTTTCCGCTGAACCGCTGGGCCGGGTGGAACGTTGATGGCCGCGGGCAGACGATCGGCGGAGTCTACGCCCGGATTTTCAACTACGTCCCCTACGTCGACCCGGTCAGCCAGGGTGATTTCGTCTACACCTGGACCATGCTGACCGTAGACCACCCGCTGGGCGCGGACGCGCCCTACGTGCAGGTCGGCTGGGTCCAGTTCGCCAACGGCGAGCGCCACACCATGGAGCAATGGAAGAAGGTCGGCGAGCCGCCCCTCAGCCGTTTTGTCGATCCGCCGCAGGCCTCGAACACGTACAGCTATTACGACGTCCTCTACAACTACCGCAAGGGCAACTTCACATTCATGGTGGGTGGCAGGGACCTGCACGACGACCTGCCGGCCTGGTTCATCCCGACCCGGGCGGAGGTTTACGCCGAGACCCTGTCCCTGGCGTCGCAGATGCCCGGCGGACGCGACCCTGGCTCCCGGCAGGATCTGCTCGATTCGAGCTACTACATGAATGGCGCCTGGCACTCCTTCATGCCGGGGGCGACCATCAACGTCAACGACATCCGGGGACGCGACGACAGCCAGTACTTCGGTCACACCAGCCCGCTGAGCGGCGGCGACCTGAGCGTCTGGGATACGGCCTGCACTCGCTGAAACCCCCACCCCGCCCTCCCCAGAGGGGGAGGGAGATAGCCGCCGTAAACTGAACCGAGAATGCTCTTCTACCCGCTGGCGGCCACGCTGATCAGTGCCGCCTTCGCCCTGACACTCTGGCTGCAGTACCGCATCAAACGCCGTCCCTTCACGCTTGCCTGGGCGATCGCACTGACGATTTATGCGGTGGCCGCCCTCACGGAAACCCTGGGCGCGGGCGGCCTGTGGAACGCCTTCCTCTACAAGACCTACTACTTCACTGCCGCCATCCTGCTGGTCGGCGTCCTCGGGCTCGGAAGCGTCTACCTGCTGGCGCCGCGCTACGCCTCGCTTGCCCTCACGGTCCTGGTCCTGCTCGCAGCCATCGGGCTGGTGGGCGTGATCGGGGCGCAGGTCGGAAGCGCCTTCCTCGAAACCCGGCAGGTCCCCCAGCGCTTCCCCACCGGCGGCATTTTCAACGCCCTCGCGATTGCGACGGCGGTCCTGATCAACATCAGCGGGACGGTGGTCCTGGTGGGAGGCGCGCTCTGGTCCGCCTACGGACTCTGGCGGCGGGGACAGCCGCGCGAGCGCGTCTGGTCGATGGTCCTGATAGCCGTCGGGGCGCTGGTCGTCGCCTCCGGCACGGGACTCAGTCGCCTGGGGGTGTACGAGCTCTTCTACGTGAGCCAGGCGGTGGGGGTGCTGATCATGTTCGCCGGCTTCCTCACCACACAGCGCGTGCCGCGTCGCGTCCTCGGAGCGGCGTAAGCTTATCCCTTGCGCTGGACTATGAGCCACAATCCGTTGAAGTGTTCGTGGTGGTGTTCTACCGATGGGCAGCCGCCTCCGGCATCCGGGTCGACCACGCGGTCCGACCCGAGTGCGTATTCAAGGAGGCATGATGAAAGTCGTACGAGAAACCCCCGCAAGCGATAGTCCGCAGGAGTGGCTCGCCCGCGAGCGGGCCCACTTCGCGCAGGTCCTTTACCGATACACCCCGCTGGTGGTGGAGCACGCCAAGGGCTCCTACCTATATACAGTGGAAGGCCGCCGCTACCTCGACTTTGCCTGCGGCATCGCCGTCACCAACCTCGGCCACGGGCACCCGTGGGTGCTGAGAGCCGCGCACGAGCAGCTGGACAAGCTCGTCCATCTGTCGGTGGTCGGCCACCACGAGCCGAACATCGTGCTGGCCGAGCGAATCGCGGCCGTCGCGCCCGGAAAACTGGACAAGGTCTTCTTCGCCAACAGCGGGGCTGAGGCGGTCGAGGGAGCGGTCAAGCTTGCCCGCTACGTCACCCGGCGGCCGGCGATCATCGCCTTCCAGGGTGCGTTCCATGGTCGGACCTACGGGGCGCTTTCGCTGACAGCCTCGAAGAGCTACTACCGCGAACGCTACGAACCGTTCCTTCCCAGCATCTATCACGTCCCCTATCCCTACGCCTACCGCAACCCATCCGGGCCCGGAGACGAGGCCACCTTGAAATATGTCTTCGATTTCATCGATGAGATGCTCGACACCCGGGTCCCGCCCCGCAACGTGGCGGCCTTCATCGTCGAGCCGGTGCTGGGAGAGGGCGGCTACGTGGTTCCGCCGGCGGACTTCATGCCGCGACTCCGCAAGCTCTGCGACCGGCACGACATCCTGCTGATCGCGGATGAGGTGCAGTCCGGCTACGGACGGACCGGCAAGATGTTCGCCTGCGAGCACACGGGCGTGGTGCCGGACATCATGACCCTGGCCAAGAGCATCGCTTCCGGTCTGCCGCTGAGCGCGGTGGTGGCCAGCTCCAGGCTGATGGATCAGTGGGAGCCCGCCGCCCACGGATCGACCTTCGGCGGTAACCCGGTCGCCTGTGCGGCGGGGATCGCCACCCTGGACGTGATCGAGCAGGAACACATCCTCGCCAACGCGGTGACCCGCGGTGCCGAGCTGATGCGCCGGCTCCTGGAGCTCAAGGCGCGCACCCCATCCATCGGAGACGTGCGAGGGCTGGGCTTGATGGTGGGCGTCGAGCTGGTAAAGAAGGACGGTGCGCCCGACAAGGAGCTGCAGGCCAGGATCCGCAAGGTCTGCCTCGACTCGGGCCTGGTGATACTGAGCTGCGGCACGCACGACAACGTTTTGCGGATCGTGCCACCGCTCAACCTCTCGCAGGACGAGCTCGACGAAGGCTGGGAGATTTTGAACGCGGCGTTTCAGGAGGTGGCAGCATGAGCCAGACGATGACGACCGGCACCGAGCGCAAGGCCGACGTCAAGACCTACAAGAACTACATCGGGGGCCGCTGGGTCGAGTCCAGGACGGGCAAGACCTTCAGCTCGACCAATCCCGCGCACAAGGGCCAGGTGCTGGGGGTGATGCAGGCGTCCGACAAGCGCGACGCCGACGCCGCCATCGAGGCCGCTCAGAAGGCGTTCCCGGGCTGGCGGAAGACACCGGCGCCCACCAGGGGAGAGATCTGTTTGCGGGCCGGCATCCTGATCGAGCAGCGTAAAGAAGAGCTGGCCCGGATCATGACCCAGGAGATGGGCAAGGTGCTCAAGGAGGCGCGCGGCGACGTCCAGGAAGCAATCGACATGGCCAAGTACGCGGCCGGGTTCGGCCGTCGCCCGCACGGGGAGACGGTCCCTTCCGAGCTGCGAAACAAATGGTCCATGACCGTGCGCGAGCCGCTCGGCGTGATCGCCTGCATCACCCCATGGAATTTCCCGATGGCGATCCCCTCCTGGAAGATCTTCCCGGCGGTGATGGCGGGCAACGCGGTCGTCTTCAAACCCGCGTCGGACACGCCCATCGTGGCCACCAAGCTGGTCGAGATCTTCGAGGAGGCGGGGCTGCCAGGTGGGGTGCTCAACCTGGTCACCGGCAGCGGTAGCGAGGTGGGCGACCCGCTCGTCCAGGATCCGCGGGTCGCGGGGATATCGTTCACCGGGTCGACCGCGGCGGGCAGGCACATCGCGGAGCTGGCGGGGCGCAACCTGAAACGGCTCGGGCTCGAGCTGGGCGGAAAGAACGCGATCGTGGTGCTCGACGACGCGGATATCCCGCTCGCCGTCGACGGCGCTCTGTGGGCGGCCTTCGGCACCTCGGGCCAGCGCTGCACGGCGGCCTCCCGGTTGATAGTGAGCAAGGCGGTTGAGAAGGACTTCACCAACCAGCTCCAGGAGCGCGCGGCGAAGATGAAGGTCGGCGATGGGCTCCAGCCCGATACCGACATGGGTCCGGTGATCAACGAGTCGGCGCTCAAAAAGGTGCACGAGTACACCGAGATTGGGAAGAAGGAGCACGCCCGGCTGGTCCACGGCGGTGAGTTCGCCGGTGACGAGGGTTGGTTCTACCGGCCGACCATCTTTGCCGACGGCCGCAAGGATATGCGGATGGCGCAGGAGGAGATCTTCGGCCCATCCACCCTGGTCCTGCCGGTCAGCAACCTGGAAGAGGCGCTCGAGGTGGCGAACTCCACGCAATACGGCCTGTCCATGTCGATCTACACGAACGACCTGACCAAGGCCTTCCACGCCGTGGAGGAGATGCAATCTGGGATCGTCTACGTCAACGCGCCGACCATCGGCGCCGAGATCCAGCTGCCCTTCGGCGGGGTGAAGAACACCGGCAACGGGCACCGCGAAGCCGGCACGGTCGCGCTCGACGAGTTCACCGAGTGGAAGACCATCTACGTCGACTACAGCGGCCGCCTGCAACGCGCGCAGATCGACAAGGAATAGGGCGTAGCCCGATGACGCTCGGCACGCTCAACGTGCAGTTCGTCGAGGTACTGGGACGCCGGGTCCGCTACCTCGACGAGGGATCGGGGCATCCGCTCCTGTTGTGTCACGGATTCATCGGCTCGCTCGAGAACTTCCACACCTGGGGCCCGGCCTTCGCCGGTCACCGGAGAGTATTGATCCCGGACCTGCCCGGTTGCGGCGAGACGGCCGCGGGCGCCGCACCAACCACGGTTGCCTCGCACGCCGAGTTCATGCACGCCTTTGCCGAGCGACTGGAGCTCCCGCCACACGACGTCGGCGGCATCTGCCTGGGCGCGACCGTGGCGCTGGAATATGCATCCCGCCACCCGGACGCGGTAACCAGGCTTGTGCTGCACACGCCTATCTACTCGCCGACGACGCTGCGGCCGGGCTTCAAGCGGCAGGTTTCCGTTTTCACGTCTGCGCCGGTTTTCTGGTGCGTCGACCGCCTGCGCCGCAACCGTTTTGTTTCAGACGTGTACAAGCGGGTCCTGGTAGAGGGTCCAGGTGTGGACCCGGTCGACGCCCTGATCAACTTTCAGAACCAGTGTCGTGCCGACGGGACAGCCTCCCGTGGCTGGCTTAAAGACGCCGTTCGTCAGGACTATCGCGTCTTCCTCCAGGGCTGGAGCAAACCCATCCTGATCGTGGTGGCGGGTGACGACAAGATGGTCGACACCGGCGCCATCAAAGACCTGGGAAAGGCGATCCCGCAGGCGGAGGTCCGGGTGATCGAGGATGCCGGCCACGGCTGGACTCCCGCCCTGATCAGCGCCCAGGTGCAGGCGATAACCGGATTCCTGGCGCGATGACCGCCGGCGATTTCAACGCCGAGGGCCTTTCGCCGTGGGCCGGGCTCAAGCCTCCCGGGGCCGGCCTCGAGCCCGACGTCAGGATCATGGGAGTTCCTCTGGACAAGGGTTCGTTCTACCGTCCGGGCGCCGCACAGGCTCCCGCTGAGCTACGGCGGCTTTCGGCCATCTTTGCGCCCATCACCGAGCGCGCGGAAAGGTTCGAGCAGCTGACGGTGGAGGACGGGGGAGACCTGTCCCTGGTTGCGGGTGACATGGGCGCGAATGTCGAGGCCCTGGCGGCAAGCATCGAGCGCACGCCCGCGGGGACAATCCCGGTCGTCCTCGGAGGCGACCACACAACCGTGGCGCCCACGCTGATCGCGCAGCAGCGGCGTCACAACGGCCGCCTCGCCGTCCTCTACATCGATGCCCATCCCGACCTGAACGACGTCTCGCGACACTCCCGCTGGTCGAACGGCTGCGCCCTGCGCCGGGGCCTGGAGATGGCCGAGATCGACCCGAGGAAGGTGATCCTGCTCGGGTGCCGTGACTTTGACTGGGAGGAAGTCGAGTTCGTCCGCAAAACCGGGATCACGCTGATCCCGAGCGCCGAAGCGGCACGGCTCGAGCCCGAGCGCCTTCGCGAGATCGTGGAGAAGCGCGCCGGCGCCGACGCGCTGCATATTTCGCTTGACATCGACTCGCTCGATCCATCGGTGGCCCCGGGGACCGGGATCCCCTCGGCGGGTGGCCTGACGACGCGACAGCTGCTCGACTTTCTCTACGGTCTGCGCGGGGTGAAGCTGGCCGGCCTGGATGTAGACGAGGTAGCGCCGCCGCTCGACCTGGGACACGTCACCAGCCTGGCCGCGCTCAAATTCGTGTTCGAATTCTTCGGCGCCGTCGCCCTCAGCCGGGAGCGCTGAACCAGGCGCGGTGAGCCAGGGCCCGGAGCGCTGGCGGGTTTTCATCGCGGTGGAGTTGCCCGCCGCGGTCAAGTCAAGCCTGGTGGCGGCGATGGAAGCGCTCGCCCCCCTGAGCGAGGTGGTACGTACCAGCCCACCCGAGGGCATCCACCTGACCCTGCACTTCCTTGGTCATATCGAGCTCGATCGGGTGGATGACGTCCATCGCGCGGTCGCGCCGGTGGCCGGCGCGACTGGACGTTTCGCCGTGGACGTGGAGGCGCTCGGTGCGTTCCCGTCGATGACGCGCCCGCGGGTGGTGTGGGCGGGAATCGCCGGCGTGGATCGCGGCCGGCTCCTGGAGTTGCAAGCCGCCACCGGCAGGGCGCTACGAGCCGCTGGTTTCGAGCTGGAAGCCCGTGCCTACGCGCCGCACCTGACCCTGGGTCGGGTGCGCCGTCCGCCGAATGCCGCCGAGCGGAAGGAGCTGAAGCGGTGGCAGGAGGAAACCAGTCAGGCCGTGGCGGCAACGGTCCCGGTGGACAGCATCAGCCTGATGCGCAGCGAGCTGGGTTTTCGGCCCCCGCGATATACCCGCCTGCGGGATTACCCCCTACAATGAAATGCTCGCATGCGCCCATAGCTCAGCCTGGATAGAGCGCCGGGCTACGGACCCGGGTGCGGGGGTTCAAATCCTCCTGGGCGCATTTCCATATCATTTGCGGGCACGCCACATGGAACGCTTCGCACGCGCCTGATGGCCCGTCCTGCGCGAACCACCATTCAACAGCCGGACGGCCGGCACGTGTATCTCTACGGCGACCACACGCCGGCTCCTGCGGGATATCAGGCGCCGTCGATCCAGCCCGGCGCCTATCAGCGGCGATGGAATCCGCTGCGGCGCGAGTGGGTGCTGGTGGCGGCGGCCCGGCAGGGCCGCACCTTTCTCCCGGACCGGTCGCAGTGTCCTCTTTGCGGGTCGACGCCCGGACATTCGACGGAGATCCCGGCAGCCCGCTTCGACGCGGCCGTCTTCGAGAATCGTTTTCCCGGCATGCTCGCCACGGCCGACCGGCCGCCACCGGAGCCGGGCGTTCGGACCGAGCCGAGCTCGGGTGTGTGCGAGGTGGTCGTCTACACCGACGAGCACGAGGGCTCTTTCGGCACGCTGGCCCCGCAACGGATGGACCTGCTGGTCGAGGTCTGGACGGACCGGTATCGGGCGCTGGCGTCGCGTGAGGACGTCCAGTACGTCTTCATTTTCGAGAACCGGGGCGAGGCGGTGGGGGTAACCCTGCATCACCCGCACGGACAGATCTACGCCTATCCATTCATCCCCCCGGTCCCGGAGATCGAGCTGCGGGCCGGGTCGCGGGGCTGCCTTCAGTGCCGGCTGATGGCGGATGAGCTCGCTGACGGGCGCCGGGTTCTGATCGGCGAGCGCGGCCTGGTCGCCTACGTCCCCGGTTACGCGCGCTGGCCATACGAGGTCCACCTGGTGGTGCGGGCCCACCTGGGCGCGCTGCCCGACCTGCCGGCGGCCGGGCGGCGAGCTCTGGTGTCGGCCATGCAGCGGGTGGCGCGCGCCTACGACAGCCTCTTTGGCGTGCCGATGCCGTACATGATGGCGCTCCACCAGCGGCCGACCGACGGCCGGGACCACCCGCAGGCCCACCTCCACGCCGAGTTCTATCCGATCATGCGCGACCAGGGGAAGTTGAAGTACCTGGCGGGCTCGGAGTCGGGCGCCGGCGTCTTTATCAACGACACCCTGGCGGAAGAGTCGGCGGCCCGGCTGCGGCAGCGCATGTAGCGACCAGCGGCGCCGTTATTCCTGCATGGAAACGGTGCGGCAGGCATTGAGCATCTTTGCCCTCCTCAACGCTGCCTGCTGGGCGGCGCTGGCGGCGGCCTGGATCTGGCGACCGGGCTGGGCTGAGCACCTCCCCCTCGAGCTCGGGACCCACGAACGCTACATCCAGGCGGCTCCGGCCTGGGGCCGGCTGGCGCTGGACCTGGCCGGCTTCTGGGCGGTGGCGGCTGCCCTCTATCTCACCGGTGGCCTGAGCTCGAACGCCCCGCTCGTGATCGGCCTGTTCGGACTGGCCGCCGCCTTCCTGATGCTGGCCGTGCTGGCGGCCGGCCGGGTGTACGACCTGCTGAAAGCGCCCCGATTCCTACCGTCCGCGGCGGACGGAGGCCAGTAGCCGCTCCAGCTGCTCGACGTTCGACTGCAGCTC
>Ga0209689_1002943_pt1 | contig 12579 bp, 14 predicted proteins | sample GraSoiAngelo_149_FD_187119 | JGI IMG/M metagenome (GOLD analysis project Ga0209689, IMG submission 187119) | Grasslands soil microbial communities from the Angelo Coastal Reserve, California, USA - 14_1009_09_30cm (SPAdes) (version 2) | ecosystem: Environmental > Terrestrial > Soil > Grasslands ...
GAGCGGAGCCAGCGCGGCCAAAACCATTTCGACGGCATGATCAAAGGTGAAGCGCGTCTCGATTTCCGGAACGAGCGGGACGTACGTGTCGTAATGATGCAGTTCGTCCAAGCCAAGAACGCGCCGGCGCAAATCGAAATAGCGAAAGAGCGGCTCCAAATTCCCTCGGACCGAACTGATCAATCCCTCGTAAACGGAAACCGGCACATCGTCGGGAAACAGCGTCGCTGCGAGCGCCGACGAATAATGCCTTGCTCTTGCGTGAAACACATCCGCCTTAACGGAATAGGCAAGCGACGCAGCAAGCGTGTACTCATGGTCGCGAAATTCTGCGTAGAATTGATGAAAGGCGCGTTTGCGCAGCTCAGGATCGCGTTTCACCAAAAACGAGCTGAATGAACTTTGGGTAAGCGGTTTTTCGCGTCCGGTCTCATCCGTCAGAACACCGAACTTCATGTCCACATCGGTCAGTTGCGAAAACGTGTCGTCGTAACCGCTGAGGGCGACGCTGCCTAGCGCCAGAATGCGTTCCTCGGCTTCAGAGAGCACATGCGGTTTCATTCGCCGAAGTTTGTGCAACTTAATTCGCCAATCCTTCAACGCCGGATCGGCAATGAATTCCGCGAACTTCTGGTCATCGATCGCCAGGATTTCCGGAACGACAAACGCTGCCGCTTCACCGATCTTGGTTAGCAGGTTCTGAACCTGCCCGATCCGCGCGAGGTATTCGTTGTTCGTGCTGTCCTCCGCCAGTTGCAGCGATGCGTAGTGATAGACACGCTCCATCTTCAGCTCGAGCGACTTCTCAAACTCAAGAATCTCGGCGAGCGTTTGGGCCGATTCGCCCACTCTGCCCTTCCACTCCTGAAGTTTCGGATACTCCCGCTGTACCCAGGCAAAATCCTCCTGCCATTTGCTTACATCAGCGAAAAGATGAGAGAGGTCCCATTTGTGGGATTCGGGAATGTCAGAGCGCGTTGGAATAGTGGAAGACACGCGGAAAACGTCGAACGCCCAACGCCGAACGTCCAACACCGAATTCAGATCCACGTTTCTGTGACGGGGGTCTATGACCGCCGTCGACGTTTACACAGCGCGGCGATCGCAGAATGGCGCGCGATCAATGCAAGCGCGCGCCGGGTCAATTCTTTTCCCGGCGGGATCTTGTGCCAGGGCGATGCGCCCGAGGGATGTGGCAATGGAATTACATCGAAGCGGTGTCCCGCGCGTTCCACGCGAAATTTGCGACCAATCACTTTCTCTAATTTTGTGCAGTCGATGAATTGCACGATAGCCAATCTTCCGACGGGAATGATGAGACGCGGGCGCAAAATTCGGATCTCATTGTTCATCCATGACGAGCAGTTGCGAATCTCATCCGGCGCCGGAACGCGATCTGTACCGCTCGAATTTTTCCCGGGAAAACAGCGGCAGACTGCCGCGAAATAGATTTTTGATCGAATAGCCGCTTCATTCATCCCGCAGAATTCTTCGAACCAGCGAAAGAGTGTCTTGCCAGCGGTATGCGCAAATGGCCGTTGCAAAACTGGCTCTCTAGGGCCGGGAGCCTGCCCAATGATCATGACATCGCTCACGATTGCGCCGCCTGAAACCGGTGTCGATTTCATGCGCGGGCAGCGACGGCAACGCAATAGTGCCGTCACATGTTGATTGAGCAGTTCCTGCCGGTTCAACCTCATAAGTCCAAAAAGCGATGCGAGGACGTATCGCACTCCAAAAGCACTTCGTGCGAAACTGAGCAAGCTAATGATGCATTTCGCGAAGCTTTGGGAGTGCGCACGCGTCCTCGCGTCGCTTTTTAGCGCCGGAAGATTGAGAAGATCGACAAGAGCAAGCTCAGGACAATGCTGAGGACGATGCAGGTGACGATGGGAAAATAAAATGCCGAATTTTCGCGCTCGATCCGGATATCTCCGGGCAATCGTCCCAGCCATCTCGGCGCAAATCCGCTCCACATCACCAGTCCCACCAGCGTCGCGATGACACCGATGATCACGATGAATTTGCCCAGCTCGCGCACAATTCAAAAAGTTGCGCGAACTGAGCGAAGGCACAAGCTTGAGAGCAAATGCCCGTACAGTTTCGAGATTATTACGAGACACTTGGCGTTCCGAAGACGGCCACCGACGACGAGATCCGTAGCGCATTTCGCAAGCTGGCGCGGAAATATCATCCCGACGTGGCTAAGGATAAAAAGGCCGCCGAAGAAAAATTTAAGGAAATCAACGAAGCCTACGAGGTGCTGGGCGACCCGGAAAAGCGCAAGAAATACGATCAGCTCGGCGCGGATTGGAATCGACCGGGCGGGTTCCAGCCACCGCCCGGCTGGCAGTGGGAAGGGCAGCAACCCGGCGGTGGATTTTATCAATGGGGTGGCGATGGCGGCGGAGTTCAATTCGAGTTCGGTGGAACGGGGTTTAGCGACTTCTTCGAAGCATTCTTCGGCGGCGGCCGCGGCCGCTCTGCTTTCGGAGGATTTGGCGGACGCGCCGCGACAGCCGAGCGGGGCGCCGATGTCGAAGCCGACATCATGGTCACACTTGAAGAAGCGTTGCACGGATCGACCCGAACAGTCTCTTTGCGCCGGGCTGGCTCAAATAAAGTGGAAAATTACCAGGTTAAGATCCCGCGTGGCGTCCACGAAGGACAGCGAATCCGGTTGCGCGGTCAGGGCGAAGCGGGCGCAGGCGGAGGAAAAAGCGGCGATCTCTTTCTTCGCGTGCGTCTGGCGCGACACCCGGATTTTACAGTCGAAGGCAGTGACTTGATTCACGAGGTGAAAATCGAGCCCTGGCGGGCAGTGTTGGGCAGCGAATTGCTTGTGCCCATTCTGGAAGGAAAGGTGCGCCTGAAAATTCCGCCAGGGACCCAGGGTGGGCAGCGGTTTCGTCTGCGCGAACGCGGCCTGCCTGGAGTCTCTGGTAAGCGCGGCGACCTCTATGTCATTGTCCAGATCAACGTGCCGAAGAAACTAACTGAACGCGAACGCGAGATCTGGAGCGAGCTCGCAAAACTGCACGGCGGGTAATGATTGTCACGTCGAGCGAAGTCGAGACATCTCTTACTATTTTCTTTTCTGCTGACGTGGTCGGATCAAGAATCAGAGATTCCTCGACTTCGCTCGGAATGACACATTCATGAAAATTTCCCTCGGCTCAGATCACGCTGGTTTTCGTTACAAGGAAAAGGTAAAAGAATTGCTAGGCTCGCTCGGGCACGAAGTAAAAGACGTCGGCACGTTCAGTGAAGAACCGGTCGATTATCCGCTCTTCATTCGGCCGGCAGCGGAGGCAGTGGCACGCGGCGATTGCGAACGAGGCATTGTGTTCGGCGGCTCGGGCAACGGCGAAGCGATGGTGGCCAACAAAGTTCACGGTGTGCGTTGCGCGCTTTGTTGGAACGAAGAGTCGGCCCGCCTATCCCGGCAACACAATGACGCAAACGTGCTTTCGATTGGCGAGCGGCTAATTCCTGAAGATCTGGCGCTAAACATCGTGCGTATCTGGCTGGAAACCGGTTTTGATGGCGGCCGGCACGAGAGACGCGTAGCAATGTTAAACGCGATGTAGGTAGCGGCGGTTCACCTGAACCGCCGAGGCGATTGGGGTCAATCGCCCCTACCACATCAATCGATCCACGCAAACCGCGACGAGGAATACCGCGCCCACGAATGCGTTGCTCTGAAAAAACGCGCGGTTGATTCCGCCGAGATCGAGTTTCTCGATTTTGTGTTCGTAAACCAGCGCCGCTGCAACCAGAGGCATCGACCAGTAATAGAACGCACCCAGCTTCGCTAGGAGACCAAAACCGATCAACGCAGCAAATGTGAGAAGATGTAATAGCTGCGCCAGACGTAGGCTGCGTGCGATACCCAGTTTCACGACAAGCGATCGAATGCCTTCGCGCCGATCGAATTCGTAATCTTGGGTCGCATAAATCACATCGAATCCCGCGACCCAACAAATCACGCCCGCCGCGAGAACAAGCGGCGTAAGATCGACGCGGCCAGTCTGCGCGATCCAGGCGCCAACCGGAGCGATGGCGAGTGCTAATCCAAGAAAGAAGTGCGTGGCGCTGGTGAATCGTTTCGTGACCGAGTAGAAAAAAATGACCGCGAGCGCAAGCGGCGCGAGGATGAAAGTCAGTTGATTGATTGCCGCTGCGGCCAGAACAAACCCGACAGAACTCAGAACCAGCAAAACCGACGCACCGGATTTGGAAATCAGCAGGTGACGAGAGGCCGTCCGCGGATTTCGCTGATCAAGCGACCAATCGACTAGCCGATTGAAAAGCATCGCCGCCGTGCGCGCAAACACCATGCAGAGGAGCACTAACAGCAGAATTCTCAACGACGGAATGCCGTTCGCGGCCACCACCAATACGCCCAGAGCAAACGGCAACGCGAAGACGGTGTGCGAAAAACGGATCAGCCGCAAAAAGCGAACCCAGAAGCTAAAGTGGTGCCAGATCGCCATGTTCGAGTCGATAGATCGAAATCAGACGCCGGTCGCACAGTCCCGTCCTCATCCGTCCGGATTTACGGGGAAATGCTTGTTCTTTAGATGCTCGGGGACGCGCTCGGTTTGTTCCGACTCGATCTCTTCGGTTGCGGCATTCAGCGCGTCATACGCCTCTCGGCTTTTGGGTGCGCGGCACATGTAAGCGGTGGCATGCGCAAGAGGAATGCGCGCTTCGGGCATGCCGACAAATTCCACTGCCTGTTGCGTCGCGATTGCTAGCGGCAACGCTTCCGGATCGGTGAGACCGATGTCTTCGCTGGCAAAAATGACGATGCGTCGGGCGATGAAACGGACATCTTCGCCGGCATGCAACATTTTCGCGAGCCAATACATGGCGCCTTTTTCATCCGAAGCGCGCATGCTTTTAATGAACGCGCTGATCGTGTCGTAATGCGCGTCGCCGGCGCGATCGTACACGACGGCTTTTTGCTGAATGCTTTCCTCGGCAACAGTGAGCGTAAAATGAATTGCGCCGCGCGAATCAGGCGGCGTCGTGAGCACGCCAATCTCGAGCGCGTTTAGGCATTTGCGCGCGTCGCCATCGCTGAGCTTCGCCAGATGGCGGCGCGCGTTCTTGTCCATCTTCACATTGTAATTCCCAAGGCCGCGCTCTTTGTCGGCCAGCGCACGATCGATCAATTGCTCGAGTTGCTCAACGCTGAGCGGTTCGAGTCGAAAAACCTGCGAGCGCGAGACCAGCGCGCTGTTCACATAAAAGAACGGATTGTAAGTAGTCGCACCAATCAGGCGGAGACTCCCAGCTTCGACGTCCGGCAAAAGGATGTCCTGTTGCGCTTTATTGAAATGATGGATCTCATCGATGAACAGGATCGTCTTTTGCCCCGACGTACGGAGGCGATTCGTCGCCGCAGCGATCACGCGGCGCATTTCGGCGACGTTGCTTTCCACGCCGCTGATGCGAATGAATTTCGCGTGCGTCATCTCCGCAATGATCCGCGCCAGGGTGGTCTTGCCGCTGCCGGGCGGTCCGGAGAAAATCACTGACGGCAAACGATCGGCTTCAATCGCGCGACGCAACAGTTTGCCGGGGCCAAGAATGTGTTCCTGGCCGACAAATTCCTCGAGCGAGCGCGGCCGCATGTGCGTGGCGAGCGGCGCAGCGCTATCGGCGGCTTCAACCTCTTCCTTGTCCTCAAACAGATCGTGCATCTGGGAAAATTACGGCGTGGCAAGCTTCTCTGCATCTCATTTCCCGGAAGCAGCGCACGATCTTGAGCCTAAGCAGCGCGCCAAGTAAACTGGATCGGGTAAGAATGAAACGCATCCTTGTTCCGATTGATTTTTCCGATGTAACACCTGTGGTGATCGATCTGGCGCGACAGCTCGCCAAAGCTCTTGATGCGGAGATTCATCTTGTTCATGTGAGAGAACTCAGTGCAGCCGCCACGCCGGGCACGCTGGGATACGGCCTGGCGGGAATGCCCGAGCTTGCGCCGATGTCGGGCGTGCCTGTTCCAGGCTTTGAGCCCATGCCGCAACCAATTCCGGAAGATGAAGATCAGAGATTGAAGCTGGCCCAATGGCAAAAAGAAATCGCGCAGGACGGGATCAAGATCACATTGCACGAGCCGACCGGAGCGGTAGCAGAGGAAATTTTGAATCAAGCGGACGCAATTAGCGCCGACTTGATTGTGATGGGCACGCACGGCCACGGCGCGATGTATAACCTGCTGGTGGGAAGTGCGACAAAAGGCGTGCTGAAGCACAGCACGCGTCCTGTATTACTGTTGCCAGGCGCAAAGTCTCAGGAGAGTATCAAGAAGAGAGAACGTCCACACTAATTTCAACCTTTTATACATGTTCGCATCGTGACCGTGTGAAAAAGCGGCGCGAGGACGCGTACGCATTCCAAAAGCTCGCGCAAAACAAAGCAGCCGTCTCCTGTCATTTCGCACGAAGTGCTTTGGAGTGCGAGGTGTCTTCGCATCGCTTTCATCGTCTCACTGTAGAGAAAGCTGTCAGATTCCCTGTTTCTGCCTGACGATGTCGCCCTCGAAGGTTCGCGAGCAGACGGCGCCTCCGGCAAGGTGCGCGATGAAGGCGATTGTGGGCTTGCCTTGTTAACGCTGGATAAGCGAAAAGCGCAACAGATGAAATCGCTCAGTGCGCCGCGCCAACCATTCGTCGGTCTGGCGTTCCTGGCTGCGACGGGAATCATAACGGCGGAAGTCTTTCCACTTCCATCTGTCGCCGTGACAGCAACAGCGATAATTCTCGCGCTCTGCATTATCCTTGTCGCCTGTTGGCCGAGGCTGCTAGCGACGTACGCCATCGTCGGTGCTGGTTTTTTCCTGTTGCACAATTTTCGGACTGGCAACACGGAAGGCCAGCAGCTCGCCGATGAACTTGGGAGCCGGCCACGAGTCGTCACAGCAATCGGATGTGTGATTAGCGAGCCAAAGATTGCGCCCAGCGGATTCGCGACGTTTCTGCTCAGGCTCAAATCAATTGAACTGGAAGGTAGAAAACAATCTGCGCGCGCAGTCTGGCAGGTCCGTTGGAAAGGCGCGCCGGAATTTGGCGATGAACTGAAGTTTTTTGGAACTGCCGAGCCGATACCGCCGCCGCGAAATCCCGGCGAATTCGATATGTGTTCTTATCTCGTGCGCCGCGATGTTCGTCGAATGCTCTTCGTTCGTTATCCGGAAAACGGCACGCTGATTCGACACGGCGGTGGCAACCCGATCATGCGCGCAGCGCAGAAGTCGCGGACTTGGATGCAAAACGCACTTTGCCGCGGTCTGGAGGACGCGCCTGAGGTGCAGAATTTTCTTAGCGGAATCGTGCTTGGCCTAAGGCACCAGACGCCGGAGGACATCGAGGAACCGTTTCAACAAACCGGTACTCTTCACCTTTTCGCTGTAGCTGGTCTGCACGTCGGAATTGTCGCTGCGCTCTTGTGGATGCTGGCGACCGTCGCGCGGCTTTCGCGCAAGTCGACGGCGGCGCTCATCATTCCGCTACTTCTCTTTTACGCTGCAGTCACGGGACTTCATGTCTCGAGTGTGCGGGCGGCGGTAATGAGTTCGATCTTACTCGGCGGTTTCTTTTTTGACCGAAAAGGTTTCGTCCTTAACAGCCTCGCTGCGGCCGCATTTTTTCTTCTTTGCTGGGACACAAACGAACTCTTTTCGACAGGCTTTCAACTTTCTTTTGCCGTGGTGGGAGCCATTATATTGCTGGCGGATCCTCTCTCCACGTTCTTACAGCACTGGAGCGCGCCCGATCCTTTTTTGCCACGCACCCTCGTCCGCGGCCCGCGACGTTGGATACACACAAGCTTTGATTGGCTGTGTCGCGGAAGCAGCGTTTCTCTCGCAGCCTGGGCAGGCTCACTGCCGTTGATTCTGTGGTATTTCCATCTGGTTACACCGATTTCATTGTTCGCAAACCTCGTGGTTGTTCCCATCGCATTTTTCGTTCTCGCCATTGCGCTCCTTTCACTTCTTTCAGCGCCGCTGCTGCCGTGGCTGACTGTTATTTTTAATAACGCCAACTGGGCGCTAGCCACGCTGGTGATCGGCATCGTCCACCTCTTCGCGCAAATTCCTGGCGGGCATTTTTATGTCGAACACCCACATTGGCCCGAAAAGCTGATCGCGAAGATCACCGTGCTGGATCTCGGCGCGGGAGCGGCCGTTCACTTGCAAATGGGAAGCGCGAATTGGTTGTTCGACTGTGGAAACGAGCGGAGCTACGAACGTGTGGTTCGCGAGTATTTGCACTGGGCAGGCGTAAACGGGCTTTCGGGCTTACTGCTCACGCATGGTGATGCACTTCACCTGGGTGGAACGACACAATTGCTGGATGATTTCCCCCGGGTGCGTGTGGTGGATAATCCGGCGCCCGATCGCTCAACGATTCACCGGCGATTGCAACGTCTGTTTCGAGAACACGGAATCAAACCAGATGTTCTTACCGCGGGAGACAGCTTCCGTCTGTCTCGGGACGTCACTGCGCGCATCCTTTTTCCCCCGCGCAGCTTCAGCTCGCCGGTCGCTGACGATCAGGCGTATGTCATCCGCCTTTTGGTCGAGCCAGCACGGTCGATCTTATTCATGTCGGATAGTGGCATCCAAACCGAAGACGCATTGTTGGCCAGCCATTCGAATGTTCGCAGCGACGTCATGATCAAGGGACAGCATCATTCCGGACATTCCGGCTCCGAAGCCTTCCTTGATGCTGCCCGCCCGCGTCTGATCATTGCGACGTCGCGCGATTTTCCCGATCACGAGCGAATCAGCGACAACTGGGCCGACGAATTGCAGAAACGCGGCATTAGACTTTTCCGGCAGGACAAAACCGGCGCGGTGACACTGCGCTTCCATCGCGACGGATGGGAAGCGCAAAGTTATGTCACCGGCGAAACTTTTCGCAGCGCCAACCAGTGAATCGGCGCGCCTTGCTGGCGAAAAATCAGCTCAAATCCGCTCGGTGGCAGTTCGACATCGACTTCGGCGATTGCAAAGCCTGAAGTTGAGCGGGCAGTCTCTTCGATTTTTCGAAAATAATCGAGGTGATCGGTCGCGATGTAAATCCCTCCGTTTACTTTGAGCGCAGTATGAACATAGCCCAGAAAATCCGGCGTTACGATTCGGCGCCGATGATGACGTCGTTTTGGCCATGGGTCCGGAAATAAGAGATAGAATGTTTCCACTGATCCAGCCGGCAACAGATAGCGCACCGCGTAGGAACTCTCCATCTGCAGCAGCCGCACATTGTTCAGACTGGCAGCCTTACGCGCAGAACTGCGGATTCGACCGAGTAATCGTTCGATCCCAAGAAAATTTTTGTACGGCATGCTCTGCGCCAGCGCGCAAAGAAAGGAACCGTTGCCGCAGCCAAGATCGACCTCCAATGGCGCTTTGCGTCCGAAGATCTTTTCCAGATCGAGCCGATTCGTCAGCGAATACCGTGACTGCGGGATCACTCGAGAACAGACGTGCCTGCGGTGAGCTAAGCTATCCTCACCTGCAGGCACGCTGAGGAGAAATCAAACCGCCGCTTTGCTACCAGAGGCGCCGAAGCCGAGAAAGAGCATAACGACTGCGAGCACAACATGCAGCCAGGTGTCGGCAGTATTGTTTGCAACGATCCCGAGCAGCGCGTTATCGCCATAGTAGAATCCAAGAACCGCGACGAGCCCATAAATGATTCCAAAGATTTTGAAAAATGTTTGCGAGGGACCAGCGCCGGCGATCCCGCAGAGGAGAAACACGACTCCGGAAGCAAGATGGACAATGTTGTGCGCAGTGTTTACGTGGAAGATGCGAAGCAGCATCCCATTAGCCGGAGTTGTCGCAGGGACATACCCAAGAATTCCGATCAGCAAGAAGACGACACCGAAGAGAATTGCGGCTGATTTAACCACTTCTGCATCCTCCGTCCGTTAAGGTCGACCCGCTTATGACAGTCGCCGCTGTTGAAGGCAAGCAAAAAGAGTCCGAGTTGTTCACAACGCGTCGATTAGCATGGTGTCTAAGATCAACAGTATGAAGCGAATCTTTCTTCTCGCGTTCGGCTGCGCAGCGCTTACGGCGGTCACTATCAGCAGCGGTCACGGGCAAAATTCTTCTCCAGAGCAAACACGGACAGCAATCTTTGCTGGCGGCTGTTTTTGGTGCATCCAGCCAGCCTTCGACAAAGCTCAGGGCGTGATCAAAACAGTCGTTGGTTATTGTGGTGGAACAGAACCGAATCCGACTTACGAGCTCGTTACGTCGGAAAAAACAAATTACCGCGAATCCATCGAAGTCACATACGACCCGGCGAAGATTTCGTATGACCAGTTGCTAGACATCTATTGGCGGCAGATTGATCCAACCCAGGCCGGCGGCCAGTTCACCGATATCGGGCCGAGTTATCGCGCCGCGATCTTCTATGGCAACGCAGAGGAGAAGAAACTCGCCGAAGCTTCAAAGGAAAAGCTGGCGCGCTCTGGGAAATTCAAAAAGCCAATTGTGACCGAAATCTTGCCAGCGATGAGATTTTATCCGGCCGAGGATTATCATCAAAAATATTACCAGGAAAACCCGGAGCATTTTGAAGCTTTCGAACACGGCTCCGGTCGCACGTCATTTCAGAAAAAAACCTGGGGAGATCGGCGTTAGGTGCTGTGCGGGCTTGCATCCGGGCCCATGGACAGTATCCTGTCCAGGTGAAGTCCATTACCTATACTGCGGCTCGAGAAAATCTTGCGAGCACGATTAACCGCGTCTGCGAAGATCACGCGCCGATTGTGATTACCAAGAACCGAGATCAAGCGGTAGTGATGCTCTCACTTGCCGAGTACGAGTCGCTTCAGGAAACGGCGTACTTGCTCCGCTCACCGGCAAACGCGAAGCGGCTGATTGAAGCCGTGGATGCGCTGGCACGCGGCAAGGGCCTCAAACGCAAGTTGAAGTCGCAGGCGTGAATCTCGTCTTCGCGCCACAGGCTTGGGAAGATTATCTATATTGGCAACGAAGCGACCCAGCAATTCTTTCGCGGATCAATCTACTGATCAGAGAGATCATGCGGGAACCGTACTCAGGCATTGGCAAACCTGAACCACTGAAACATGCGCTTCAAGGATACTGGTCACGGCGTATCACTTCCGAGCACCGGATTGTTTACAAGAAAGTCGGCGATCAGCTTCTCCTTGCACAGCTTCGCTATCATTATCGTTAGTGGGGAATCAACTAGACAACCTGGATGCCTTCTGTCGCGGTGCGCTGAGCGTAGAGATCGCTCAGGCGTTTTGTCATCGGGCCGACTTTACCATCTCCGATCTGGCGATTGTCGATCTCCGTGACGGCGGCCAGTTCGCCCATTGTGCCTGTGCAAAACATTTCGTTCGCGCCGTAAACATCGACAACTGACAAGTCTGTCTCGACACAACGAATTTTCTCGGCAGCACAAATCGCGATTACCGTCGCACGAGTAATTCCTTCCGGGCACGCAACAACGCGGCTGGTCGCAAGATCACCGCTGCGCACAATGAAGATGTGGGTCGCGTTCGTTTCCGCTACGAAACCGTGCGCGTCCAGCATGAGCGCGTCGTCTGCGCCGGCGTTGTTTGCTTCGATTTTTGCCAAAATCGAATTCAGCAGATTCGCGTGATGAATTCGCGCATCCAGAACCTCGGGTGGCGGGCGCCGAATCTTACTGGTGATCAAAGTCAGCCCAGTCTTCGCGTAAACCGGCGCCTTGTGTTCTGCGAGCACAATTAGCGTCGGTCCACTCTGATTTAGCCGGGGATCCATCCCTGAAGTGATCTTTACGCCACGGCTAAGCGTCAGGCGGATATGTATGGCGTCGCGCATTTTGTTTGCAGCAAGCGTGCGTTTGATTTCTTCGATGATTTTTTCGCGCGGCGGGATTTCCGCGAACGACAGCTCGCGGGCCGAACGCTCCAGCCGGTCCAGATGCTCGTACAGCTTGAAAATATGGCCGTCGTACAGACGCAAGCCTTCCCAGACCGCGTCGCCGCCCTGGACTGCCGAATCAAACGGGCTGATTCCAGCCTTGTCGCGATGCATCAACTGCCCGTTGATGTTCACGATCAGATCGCGATTTCGCTCATCAAATTTCTGCAACATTGGTTCAGGCCAATTACGCGGATTGTTTGGTTGTAGCGGCGTTTGTGTCAAACGCCATCGATCAACCAGCCCTTGGCACAAGCGCCTCTACAATGATTTGCGAAATCCGCGCAGTAATTCAACGCAATCGATAGTGATATAACCGCTCATAGCACTCGCAGCAGCGCTGGTAAGTTTCTCGCAAGCGCTCCGGCACCTCGTCCTGCGTCGGACGATATGGTTGGAACGAGGTCGTCTTTGCCACCTCTGTATACCAATACTTGGCCCAGAGCCCGTCGGTTTCATGCAATCCCGGCGGCCAGGAAAGCATCGACTTACTAAACTCGACGCCGACAGCGCTGGAGAGTAGCCGCAACATTCGCTCAGGATTTTCCAGCACGTCTTTGGCATCAATAACTGGTGGAACTGAATTCGCGTGATCGCGGACAAAATCAAAA
>Ga0209689_1002952_pt1 | contig 12565 bp, 10 predicted proteins | sample GraSoiAngelo_149_FD_187119 | JGI IMG/M metagenome (GOLD analysis project Ga0209689, IMG submission 187119) | Grasslands soil microbial communities from the Angelo Coastal Reserve, California, USA - 14_1009_09_30cm (SPAdes) (version 2) | ecosystem: Environmental > Terrestrial > Soil > Grasslands ...
AATGAAATATGGCGCAAACTTCAGGAAATGGGTCCGGCGGCTGGTGCGGCGTATGAACTGGCAGAGCAGCGGTTAAAATTCGGGGTACCGACTCCGGCCCCAACCGAGGCTGGTGGCGCGAGCGCGTCGCTCGATGCGGCGGCCTCGCGCAAGGATGTTGTTGGCAGCTTCCCGGAGGGTTCCACCTTCGGCATCACCGAAGTCAAAGCAACGGAAACACCCGACCCCGACGCAGACACCAGCCTGACGCTGCGGATCGGCATAAAAAAACAGACGGACGCCACAGTTGATCACACCAAAGTGAAGATCCAGGTGTTCTTTTACGATACAGTGGATGATAAGGACATTAAGCTAACCGACGCTGACGTGAATTATGAATGGCTAACGCCGAAGCACGATTGGGCGAACACAAACCCGGAGATACTCTCAGTGAGTTATCTCCGCCCGAAAATGGGAAGCGTCCCGTCCGAGGCAACATTGTCTGAGGCGGCGGCAACAGTGAAGCGGGGGCAGAAGGGTCGAGCGGGGAAGGCACGTTCCTCCACGGAAGGTGGGGAGCGAAGATATCTGGGGTACAGGATTTTAGTTTATTACAATGATAAATTGCAAGCCGTTCAGGCGGAACCGGCGCGGTTGTTGCAGCTTTATCCTCCTTCCGAAAGTATTTCGTCACCGTGATGTAACTGCCCATCATCCACCGCGACGCGTCACAAGCGACGGCCAACCGGTGCAACGCTCAATTCTCGAGCATGGAGCGTCGATCTTCCATGCGCCGGCCAAAAGCACGAAATGCGAGAGCGAGTCACCAAATGACGAAGCACGAATGACGAAATCCGAAACGATGGCAAAGCTCCAAACTCGAAACGCGTCGGAGCCACAAATTTTGTCATTCGGCGCTTGGTCATTCCCTGGTGCTTCGTCATTCGGACTTTGTCATTGGCAATGCCCTTTCTCGATCAGTTCCTAACGCGGAATTAACCTGGAACAGCCGCCGATTTCTTTTATGCGACAAGTTGCGTTAGTTTACCGTGTGATAAGGCACACTCTGCCGTTTGCCTGCGTTTTCCTCATTGCGGTCAGAGGAGAAGCGCAAATTCAGGTGGACCTGAAATTCAAGCGATTGCAATACATCGCCTACGAGCCGGTGGTAGCCACACTCGCCATCACCAATCTGGCCGGACGCGATATCGAGCTGCACGATGCCGAAGGGCAATCATGGTTTGGATTCGAAGTGACTGGAAGCGAAGGTCAGCCGGTTCCACCCGTGGCCACAGATAACGCGCAACCGCCTTTGAAAATTGAAACCGGGCAAAGAGTCACTCAGCGTATCAATCTCACCCCCCTTTATCCGGTGCACGATTTCGGCGCCTACCATGTGCGCGCACATATTTATTTCGCGGACCTGGGAAAGTTTTTTTATTCGGCATCACGAGTTTTCGAGGTGACCGATGCGCGACCGATCTGGCAGCAAACAGTAGGCATTCCCGACGGCGTGGCCGCCCCCGGGGACGCGCGCACGTACTCGCTGCTCACAAATCGCTTTCCGGACCACACTTCTTTGTACGTGCGCGTGCAGGACCGGGACAAGGGAATTGTCTATGCGACTTATTCGTTAGGCCGGACGATTACTTTCGAGCAACCGCAAGCGGAAGTCGATCGCGCCAATCAATTGCATGTTCTGCACTGCGCGGCGCCGCGCGCCTGGTCCTATTCGCGCGTTGGCTTGAACGGCGAGTTGCTTGGGCATTCTTCTTTCATGGAAACAAAAACCCGCCCGCGCCTTATCCATGGCACGAATGGCGAAATAGCAGTGCGCGGCGGTGTCATCGAGGCCCCGGTTGCACAAGGCGCGCGTGACACTGCGCCGAAACTTTCAAATCGCCCGCCTGAGTTGCCCAAGGACGACCATTGATGCCAACTAAATTTCGCCGACTCGGTTTACTTGTTGCCGGTTTGCCAATTGTCCTTTCCGTGTGCGGCACTTCCACCGCCGCACCGAAGACCCGCGACTCTCAAAAAACCGTCTCGTCCACGACCGTGGTGATCGATGCCGGCCATGGTGGCCACGACCGCGGTGGCATTCCTGGCCAGAAAGTCCCAGAAAAGGAGATGACCCTTGATGTGGCGCAGCGACTAAAAACCCTTCTCGCCACCAGCGGGTATCACGTCGTTATGACCCGAGACAGCGATGTCTTTGTCCCCTTGCAGACGCGCGTTGCAATTGCCAACTCGTATGCCAACGCCATCTTCGTGTGCATTCATTTCAATTCGGCCAAACGCGTTGGGGCCGATGGCATCGAAACATATTTTTACGGCCGCGACAGCCTGCCGCTTGCTTCTGCCGTTCATTATTATGTGGCAGGTGGCGCGCCGTCGCCAAATCGCGGAGTCCGCCGGCGCGGTTACTATGTTCTGCGGAAAGCAAAGACCCCGGCGGTGCTTGTCGAATGCGGCTTCCTCACGAACCCGACCGAAGCGGCCTACGCACAGACCGTTTCTTACCGTCAAAAACTCGCGGAAGAGATCGCAGCCGGAATCCGCGGGCGCTCTTTTGTCACAAGTGCTCCGGGGGCGTCGACCCGGGTAGCCACCGACGAAAGCATTCCGCTTCAGTCATACACCGATCAAACAAACGTGCGCAGCTCGAGCCGCTCTCGGTCCAAGCGTTCGCACAAGAAAAGTTCACGGGCCAAGTCTTCGACGAAGAAAAAGTCATCGACACCAGATGGGCCGGAAGCAAGCACGACCTCAAAGGAGCGGGAGGGCTGATTGGACTCGCCAATTTTGACCTCGGCGCAGATGCGCAGCGCGGAAGAAGCGGCTTTCGCACGCGGCGTTCAAGTGGAGGCATTGATGGATCAAGCAGGGGCAGGCATTGCCCGGGCCATCACTAATTTTTTTCCGCATCCCGGAAAGTGCATCGTTTTCACTGGCAAAGGCAATAACGCGGGCGATGCACTTGTTGCCGCGCAATGCTTGCGACGCCTCGGATGGAGAATCCAAGTTTGGCTCTCGTTCAAAGAGGTTGATTGCAGCGAACTAATGCGCAAGAAGCTCGAAAGCCTGCGGCGCAGGCCACCCGAGATTTTGGGTGCGAGGCCATCCCGCAGCGGCGGGACCGACTTCGGCATCACTCTTGTCGAACTTTGGGCAGACGTGACCGATCAGTTGTCGGCTGCGCAGGACACCATCGGGTCCGAAGCTTATCTGGGCAGTGGTTCCCCAATCGTCATTCTCGATGGCTTGCTTGGATTGGGCGCCAAACCACCGCTGCGTGATCCTATCCGCATAGCCTGCCGTTACATCAACCAGCTGCGCGAGAAAGAGGGCGCTTATGTCTTTGCGGTCGATCTTCCGACCGGTCTCGACGGCGACTCGGGCAAAACTGATCGCGATTGCGTCATCGCCGATTTCACGGTCACGATTGGATTCGCAAAAGCAGGTCTGGTGGCAGATGGCGCCCTGAACTTTGTGGGCCGCCTGGAAGTTGCGCCGCTGGATGAGCTGCGGCCGCCGGAAAAAAAAGAAAAGGAAATTGTCGCGTGCGCGCCGGCTCTTCGTGATCTGCTGCGGCGGCGGAAATTCAACGCCTACAAAAATCAATTTGGCCGCATCGGCGTCGTGGCGGGATCAAAGGGATTTATTGGCGCCGCGCTGATGACCACGCAAGGAGCGCTGCGCGCCGGCGCAGGCTTGGTGGAAGTCTTTGTTCCGGAAGAAATCTACGAGATCGTTGCCGCCGCCGCGCCGATGGAAGCGATGGTGAGACCGATCAAATCCTATCGCGATTTGCTCAAAGAAAAGAGCGACGTCTGGGCGCTTGGACCTGGCCTTGGAAAGTTGCGCGCTGCTGATATTCTCGAGCTGATCGAAAAAGCAAAGCAACCGATGGTGATTGACGCCGATGGGCTTAACATTTTGTCAGAAAAAACTTCTGCGCTCAGGCGCTGCAAAGGCAAACGACTGCTCACGCCGCATCCAGGCGAAATGAAACGACTTTTCCCAGACAAAAAAGAGAAGCGCGCCGAAACGGCTACGAAATTCTGCCATCGTTTTCCCGTGGCACTCTTACTGAAAGGGAGTCGAACGATCGTAGCCCAACGTGATCGTCCATTGAGTTACAATACGACGGGCAATCCGGGAATGGCCAGTGGCGGAATGGGCGACGTTCTCACCGGCGTCTGTGCGGGATTGGCCGGACAAGGTTTGTCCCTTTATGATGCAGCGCGACTCGGCGCATGGCTATGCGGGCGCGCCGCAGAAATCGCGATTTTTTTCGAAGGCGCCAGTGAAGAATCCCTGCTTGCGCGCGATGTCCTAGACCATCTCGGAGCGGCGTTTAACGAGCTTCACAGTTCGGCGATCTAATTTTTGTGAAAAGGGATTACAATTTGGGCAAGCCCAAACCGGATTCAACGATTGAACGATTTGAGGCTGGCGCAGCGAGATTCTGTCGAGGGCGTGCTAGACTACCTGCCGCGGTGATTGGGCTCGTCGGCTCGACAGAGTCTCGCCCCACCAGCACAAGTGAGCCAACCAATTGACCTGGCAAAGCAATGAATCTTCAAACAGAAACAAGGCAGTTCGAGCCACCGAAGACTGAGACGGCGTGGAGTCGTATCAAAAAATCCCTTGGCCCAATCGCCGTGGTTGGTGTCTTCATCGCAAAGTTTCTCGCGAAGCTAAAATTTGTCCTGCCGATCCTGTTAAAGTCGGGCGGCACCATGCTGCTGATGATCTGGGTCTACACCCAGTTCTGGGGTTGGCCCTTCGCGCTCGGATTCGTCGTCCTGCTGTTAGTGCATGAAACCGGACATTTGCTCGTCGCCAAAAAATTCGGGCTCAAGGTCGGCGCGCCTGTTTTCATTCCGTTTATGGGCGCGTTCATTGCGCTCAAGGAAGCGCCCCGTAACGCCTGGATGGAAGCGTGCGTCGGGATCGGCGGCCCGATGCTGGGCAGCCTGGGTGCTTTGGTCTGCCACGCATTTGGGGAAGCCATGGCTGCACCGCTCTTTATCGCGCTCGCCTGGTTTGGCTATTTTCTGAATCTCTTCAACCTGACGCCGGTCGGGATGCTTGATGGCGGACGGATCGTGACAGCGTTGTCGCGTTGGCTTTGGTTGCCAGGATTTGCGCTGCTGATTTGGTTCGGGTGGAAGTATCCAAATTTCATTGTCTGGTTGATTGTACTTCTATCATTGCCCAGGATTTATTCGCTGTTCCGCAAACGAACTGAAGAAGAAGAGCGCTATTTCGAAGTCACGCCATCACAGCGTTGGACGATGTCGATTTTATATTTTGGTTTGATTGCCGTTCTGATCTTCGGGATGCACGTCGCCCAGCAAGATTTGACCAAACACGGTGTGCGCGCTCACGGCCACGGGCAGGATACGCTCGTGCAGTAGGGAATTTTGTAGGGCGTCTGTGTCAGACGCCAATTTGGGCCATGGCGTTTCGCAGAAACGCCTACAAATCAACGTGCCAAAGCGAACACTTTCTCCGGTCCAAGACCAACGTTTTTCAGAATCGAGAAGGCTAGTCCGGGAGCACACGAGGAAATTCGATTACTAAGATCGGCCCCAGCCGGGCGCCGACAGGGTGTGGCGAATCTCAGTCAAGGACAGCGGCACGCGGATGTTCCTCGCATGGTTTTTTACTTTCTGCAATGACCGGCTGCAGCCATGCCAGAATAAGCGAGCAGACAAGGACACAGAAATAGGGTCCCCAAAACAAAACGTTTCTCCAGCGCAGCTGCTTGAAGTAACCACGCCAAGTCGGTGTTTTGACAAGAGTCGATATTCCCCGCTTATGAATATACGGCTCTTCCTCATTCACGAGCAGATCGTTAAGGGTGCGCTCGATCTGGATGGATTTTTGAATGTAATGGTCTTGGATTTGTTTATAGCCGGCCTCGAGGAGAAAGAGCAACACCGATAAAACGGCCGCGACAATGTACAAGACTGGCTCGGCGTGGATATAGCCGTAGGCCATAACAGCGGAAGAAGCCGTGTAAAAAACGGATCGAAATTTTCCAACAGGTTTCGCCCAAGCCTTGCACTAAGCCCTGATAAACTTCCCACGTTTTAAGCGGTAGCACTTTGTCCATCACGCAAATTGCTCTATACAATCGACCAACGGTTTGAGCCCCTGCTTGGCGAATTTTCGCATCTGGACGATGTCTTCGTTTTCATCGTCCTGATAGGCTTTGCCGCTATAAAGTGGGCTCGGCGCTTTTGAGCGCCTTCTTCAGGATAGTAATCAATTTGCTATAGTCTTTCGGGATCTCGTCCACCGCTAGGCTATTAAGCTTCGCGCGAAGCATCATTCGGTTCTGTGACTCGAAGCCAAGGGTGTGGTTGGTAATTTGGAAGTAAGCAAAATCGAATGCAGCTCTAAGCTTCTGTCTTTCGCTACCAGATACGTAAGCCTCCGGAGATTTGGCCGCCGCTCCGAGCGTGGCGAGCGTATCTTTGTCAACGATCATGAAGCCTACGGGGCTTTACTGCTAGAGCGAGCTGTCGGTTCAACCGTCCGATCTTGTCGTAATCTACGATACGGCGTGACAGTCCTGGCGACGATAGTCGCTCGAAGCGATTGCTCGCGTCAACCAATAGAGCAATGACATCGTCCGATAATTGTGGGAAAGCCTTCCGCAGCGCAGCGCGCTTGTCGAACACGTACTCGCGGTTTTGCGCCAGCGAGAAAATTGCCAGGTTTTTCAGTGCCCGACAGACGTGAGCGAGGTATGACACGACTGCTCCATTGTACTTCGTGCCTTTCAGCAGCCACTGCAAAAACCTGCGATTGCGAGAAATACTCTTCCTTAAAGTCCGTCCTGACCCGGAAATGATCCTTCAGCCACTGCAAAGCCTCCGCGCTCCCCTCGAGCAACTTTCCTTCTTTAAATATGTGGTAAAGAATACTGATCCGCGTTCGTACAAGTCCAAAAAGGTGTCGATGTCATAGTCGGTGTACGAGATCGGTTGATTCCGAAATCGGCTACCAATCTTTGCCGGTTTTAGGTGTCCAATTCGGACTACATCAATGTCGTTAGTTGAATTCTGCGTGCGTCGCGCTCGTGAACCAATCAGAATCGTAAACTGGGTATGGCTCAAGCCGATTTGTTTTAGGGCACCGGCAGTACGATCGATCGATCCGCCGACCTTATTACCGCCTCCATTGCATTCTCGTCGCCTGATCATGAGCTGCTCACGCTTTTGTTTCGTGCAAAGCCGCTGCGTTTTCAAGTTGGAAGAGATTACCCCTGATGATGTCTCGAAGCCGTGAAAACCTTCTCCGGCTCAAGCCCGATCTTCTTCAAGAGCGATATAAAACGTTTGTCCGAACGCAGCGGAATGAATTCTGGAGATATGCCAACCATGTGCAACGATGACGACCGCTCATTGCATGCGCGCTCAAGTTCGCGAATGGCGTCGTCGTAAGCTCCCAGCGCCACGTGCACATGCGCAATGGCGTCGCCCGGAGTGTAAGGGCGGCTCGCCACGGCTGCTTCGAGAATTTCCTGCGCTTCCTTACGCCGGTCCATCCGCCCGTAGGTAATCGCCAGACCGAACCCCGGTTTGCCCGTGAAACTCTGCGCCTTCTGATAAAGCGCAATCGCTTCATCGAAGCGACCCATCTCGCGATACAGCGCCGCGAGTAATGGTTCGCCATAGAGAAATGCCGGATCGAGTTGCAACGCGCGTTCGCCCGCCGCGATCGCTTCATCGTTTAAGCCAAAGTAACGATAAAGCTCGCAAGCGAAATTACTCACCCACAATGAAGCCGGGTCGATCTTCGACGTGCGCTGCAAGTAAGTGAGCGCCTGCTCGCGATTGCCTCGGGCGGCATGGAGCGCGGCGATGAAATAATTGGACGGCGTTGAATTCGGATCGATTTCCACTGCGCGATTGAATTCCGCTTCGGCGCCATCGAGGTCCCAATCGAGTATCCGTCTGCTCTCGGCGAGATAGACGTGCGCTTCGGCCTCGTCATCGCTTAATTGCAAGGCGCGGGCGGCAGCGTCACGAACTTTCGGATACGCTTCGAGCGGCGGCACGTAAGCATCGGCCAGCCACAACCACGCCTTGGCAATTCCCGTCCACGCGCGATTGAACTTTGGATCTTTTTCCAGCGCGCGCTGAAAAAATTCGAGGCTCCGTCGCAGCGCGTTCTGGGTGCTTTTGTCCGAATAAAAGAGGCCCTGCAAATAATCCTCGTAGGCATCCGTGCTGCGAGATAGAGGCGACGGCGAGATCGCGAGCTTGAGCTTGAGAGTATGGACGATGGAGCGCGTGATCTCATCCTGCAGCGCGAAAATTCCATGCATTTCGCGCTCATACGTTTCTGACCAGATGGTGAATCCATCGGACGCGTCGATGAGCTCTGCCGTGATGCGCACCCGATTGCCATCGCGCCGAACACTACCCTCGAGCACATGCTCGACGTTTAACTTGCCCGCGATTTCGCTGAGCTCGGCTTCCTTGTCCTTGAACCAAAACGAAGAGCGCCGTGCCGCCACCCGCAAGCCATCCACCTTAGCCAGCGCTCCGAGGAGCTCCTCCGCAATACCCTCGCTGAAGTAGGTATGGTCCCTTGCCAGGCTCAAATCTTTGAAAGGCAAAACGGCGATCGATTTCTCACCAGAGTCGACTCGGTTGGAAGCGGGTCCGGATGGAACGATGCCGGTGCTGCGAGTGTCGAGATCGGGCGTTCGGACAATTCCGTATCGGGTGAGATCGAAAAACCAGGAAAGCACCAGCGCGACTGGAAACCCCAGCACGATCAGCAGTACAGTGAGGCGCACGACCCAATTCGGGATGTCGAACACGGGAAGGACCTGAGCAATGCCCTGTGCGAGCGCCCACCCACCGACAAGATAGGCGACCGCGACGCTGTAGACTCTTCTCCGCTTTAGCTCGGCAAAAAACTTTTTTGGATTCACTGCTCGGTCGGCAGATCAAGCCTCATATTTTGTCCGCGATTAGCAATCGACAATTCGGAGTTCGATTGAAAGGGCTGAGCACTGGAACGCCAATACTTTAGCGAAGGCTAAGCGCCGACGAGTCACTTCGCTGGTTGTTCGAGGAGTTTTTGAAAGCGCGGATCGCTTCGGATCGGGTCCCATTCCCAGCGATGTTTCAGGTCGTTGATGGTGACGCTGTAATCGACGCTGTCCACTGCGCCCGGCGTTTTGAGCAATCGCTCGAGGAGCGGAAACGCCAGATCTTTTTCACCGACGCGAGCGTAGATCAACGCGAGGTAGCAATTCACAATCACGCCGTCAACGGCATCTTTAGACTCCGGCTTCAGTTCGACCGCGCGGCGGCCCTCCCGGATCGCGTCCTCTTTGCGCCCCATAAACGCGTAGAGCCAGCCCAGGTTAGCATGCCGAACAGCGCTCAAAGGCGCCTCTTTGGCGGCGTTTTCAAAAACAGGTCGCGCGTCTTCAAAATATTTTTGCGCTCCTGCGATATCACCTTGCGCCAGGGCGATGGAGCCTTCAAAGAAGCTCCGTGGCGTTGACCCTTCGCCCGTATATGAGAGTTCTTTGGCAGTCGAGGCATCGATTGCGCGTCTGGCCGCCGCATAATCTCGATCCAGCATTGCCACCTCCCATCGCACCGAGGTAACGCCGCCATCAGGATCGACACCGGGAGGCACCTGGTTCAACAAGGACTTCAATAGACCGGTGTCTCCCTTCCACCAAAACTCCACGTAGCCCGTTTGAATTTTCGCAACGATAGATGCGGGTGCCATTGCGCGCAGTTGCTCTACCCATCGCGCAGCCTCCGGCCAACGACGCATCGCCGTGTTTGTAAAGATAAGTTCACGGACTGTATTTGGATTTTGCGGATCTAGCTTCGCAACCCGTTCGTACTCTTCGAGCGCGTCTTCCCACTTACCTTGTCGGCGTTTGATTGCCGCAATCAAACGCGCAATATCTCCGTTGCTCGGCGATAAACGAGCAGCGATATCGAACTGTTCAAGAGCGCGCTCGTAATCCTGATCCATCCAGTAAATGCATTGGCCAAGGGCAAGATGCGCTTCTGCCAGGTTGGGTTGGAGACGCAGAGCAATTTGCGCTTCGGTGCGAGCTTTGGTTTCCCAATTCTCGGTCGGCTCGTAATAATGGAAAACCTCAGCGCAAACGGATGCAAGCCGCGCGTGGGCAAGCGCAAAATCCGAGTCGAGCGCGATCGCCTGCATGTAAAGTTGCTCGGCGGCTTTATAGTCCTCCAATAGGGTGTCGGGATTTCGCGAGATTTGATTCGCACGCAAATAGAACACGTACGCTTCCGTGTTCTCTGTCGGTATTTCTTCGACGCGCGCTTTTTCCTGTGGCGAGAGTTTGGCTCGCAGCTGATCAGCGATCGTCTTGGCAATTTCGCTTTGGATGGCGAACACATCCGCGAGATCACGATCATAGCGCTCTGCCCACTGGTGCGTGTCCGTCCGGGCGTCGATGAGTTGCGCCGTTACTCTGACGCGGTTGCCAGATCGTTGAACGCTTCCTTCAAGCACATGTGCAACTCCCAGTTGCTTTCCAATTTCGCGCAGGTTGCGCGCAGCTCCGCTCTGATATTGCATGACCGAAGTGCGGCTAATCACTCTTAGATCCGCGATTTTGGCAAGGTCAGTGAGGATTTCATCCTGCACACCATCAGCGAAATATGCATTCTGTTTATCGTCGCTTCGGTTTTCAAATGGAAGCACGGCAATACTTTTTTCCGGAATCTCCGGCGCAGGAAAAGGAGACGACTTGGAAATGGAGACGCTTGCCGATTTGTCTCGTGACCGAGGCAGGAAAAACGCAATGCCGATGGCAAGCGCGCCGATCATCGTAAGGACTGCAGCAATCAACGCCCAACGGCCTTTTGCCAAGCTCACGGCCGATTTGGAAATTGACTTCGGCAACAGTCTTTTTCGGCCTCTTCCGTGTCTAAATTTTTCCGGTAACTCTGGATTGCCCAGTTCTCCGGTGTAGAGATTAAACATATGGATCCGCGCGCCGTGTTTGACTTCGCACTCGCCCAAGTCATGCAGGTGCGGCTGCCACTGCCGGTAGTGCTTCAGGTCTTCCGCAATGCGTTGGGAGAGAAGAATGTGCCCCGCATCGCCGCAATCCATCACCCGCTGCGCGATGTTGATTCCAGCTCCAGCAACATTGGTTCGATCGTTAACGTCTCGAACCTCGTTGACCGGGCCACTGTGAATGCCCATCCGTAATTGCAGCTGCGGATGTTCTTTTAACTTTTTGCTGATCTCAAGCGCACAACGAACTGGCGCCTCCGGGCTATTAAAGAAAATCAGTGCCATCCCATCGCCGGCGGGAATCCGGATTAGCTTGCCCGCCGCTTCCGCCAGACAGACCTGCTCAGTGCTTTGGACAATTTCAGTAAGTCCGCGCTGAAGCTCGTGCTGCTGGTCAACGAGCAATCTCGAGTAACCGACCATGTCCATGAACAAGACGTGACCGATCTCCAACTGAAGAGCTGATCCAGCTTCAGCGGACATATCGCTTCAGCTCAGCGGAAAAGTTTCGCACATTCATGGCCAGGTTTTATCCGCAAACTTCGCAGATTGCGCACATTACTACAGGAGACGAAATGACCGCGAGGCCGAACTGGCATCCTTGCCGCACGCTTTCGAGTTCACTATGTCGATGTTAGAGTGATAGATGCCGTTTCAGCTTGAATCGAACTACAAACCGAGAGGGGACCAGGGGCAGGCCATCGCCAAGCTGATCAAGTCTGTTGAGGCCGGCAACCGGCATCAGACATTGCTCGGCGTGACCGGTTCGGGAAAAACTTTTACGATCGCGAACGTAATCCGCGACGTCGATCGGCCCACGCTCGTCATCTCCCATAATAAAACGCTGGCCGCGCAACTCTACTCCGAGTTCAAACAATTCTTTCCGCGCAACGCAGTTGAATATTTCGTCAGCTATTTCGATTACTACCAGCCGGAAGCCTATATCCCCCGCTCCGACACCTACATCGAAAAAGATTCGTCGATCAACGAAGAGATCGAGCGTTTGCGGCTCGCCGCGACCAGCGCATTGCTTTCGCGCCGTGACACCATCGTGGTCGCAAGCGTCTCGTGTATTTACGGCATCACATCGCCGGAAGATTACTTGAACATGCTGCTCACGGTAAAACGGGGCCAGCACATCAGCCGCGAAGCGGTGCTTGGCCGTTTGATCGACATGTTATACGAGCGCAACGACATCAATTTCGCGCGCGGCAGGTTTCGTGTTCGCGGCGATGTCGTCGAAATCTATCCGGCCACTGCCGATGAAGAAGCGATCCGCCTCGAGTTCTTCGGTGACGAAATTGATGCGATCACGCGATTCGATCCTTTGACAGGTCACGCCCACGAATCGCTTGGCGTGATCACATTTTATCCCGCCAAACAGTTCGTCACGCCCGCTGACAAGTTGAATCGAGCGCTGCGTTCCATTCGAGAAGAACTCGACGCGCGCATCGTCGATCTTGAAGCCAGGGGGAAATTGCTCGAGGCGCAGCGGCTGAAAATGCGCACCGAATACGACCTGGAAATGTTG
>Ga0209689_1002957_pt1 | contig 12557 bp, 16 predicted proteins | sample GraSoiAngelo_149_FD_187119 | JGI IMG/M metagenome (GOLD analysis project Ga0209689, IMG submission 187119) | Grasslands soil microbial communities from the Angelo Coastal Reserve, California, USA - 14_1009_09_30cm (SPAdes) (version 2) | ecosystem: Environmental > Terrestrial > Soil > Grasslands ...
CAAAGGCGCGATCGGCGGCACGAGCATCGCTCGCCGGCAAGCGTCCGTGACGGTAGAGGAGGCCGGCAAGGGAGGAGGCGTCGACCCCCGAATCGATCAAGGTGACGCCGGGAATCTCGGAGCCAGACGCGGCATAGACATGAACCTCGTGGCCACGGGATTGCAAGCCCGTGGCGAGGTCGGCCACGATTGCCTGGGAACCGCCGAGCTGTGGCTCCCGGATGGGTGTCACGAGCGGCGCCACAATGGCGATACGCATCACGAGATGGTGCGGTAGGCGAGGTCGCGGGGAGGGTTGACGTCCAGGAGGTCGTAGGGGACCTGGCGCTGGCCGCGCGCCTTGATCTCCGCGACGGCCTGCGGATAGAAGATGGTTGCCAGCTCGACGGCCTCGGTCAGACTGGCGAAGTTCATCGTCATAGGACCGGGAAACGAGAGGTACCGATAACCGTGCGCAACCAGCCACTCGGGATGGTTTGGCCAGACGATCACCACCATCCCGCCGGCGGCGCAGACGCGCTCCATCTCGGCGAGGCCGCGGTCGCCGCCGTGGGCCGCCTCGGGCGTAAGCGCGGAGCAGGCGATGACCAGCTCAGCGGATTGGTCCGGAAAGGGAAGGGCATCGAAGAATCCACTGATGATCCGGAGGTTTGACGACGGAGACAACTTGGCACGCAGCCGTTCGCGCAGCGGAGTCGCCGGCTCGACGGCGGTCAACTGATCGCAGCGATCGACGAGCTCGACCGTGAGCCGACCGGTTCCGGCGCCCACTTCGATGATGCGGGGCACGTGCGCCGGGAGCCATTCGACGATGCCCGGATGAAGGTGCTCGGCGGTAACGAGCCGGTCGTAGAGATCGGGCTCGAGCCGGTAGAGGAGCTCCCAGGCTACGGTGGCGTCGCGTTGAGGGTCGGCGATGGTGCGGTCGAGGAAATGGGCGGACTCTTCGGCGGAGAAGACACGCAGGTCGGCCGTGGAGTAGCGCTCCATCAGCGGAACGGCGCTCACGGCTTGCCCGACCGCGTCAGCCGTCATCGCTGCACTCGGCCCAGTTCTTCTCGGTCTCATGCACCCGCACTCGCCGCAACGACCCCTGCTGCAGGTGCGGCTGCAACCGCGCCCAGAAAGCCAGCGCCAGGTTTTCCGCGGTCGGGATCTGTCCGCGCAGCCAGGCGACGTCGGTGTTGAGGTTGCGGTGATCAACGTGCTGAATGATCTCCGCGGTCACCAGGTCCGACAGGCGCTTCAGGTCCATCACATAGCCCGTACTGGGATCGATCGCGCCGCTGACGACGACCTCCACGAAGTAATTGTGCCCGTGGAGGTTGACGCATTTGCCGTAGAGGCGGCGGTTTTCATCCTCGCTGAGCGACGCATCCCGCAACTGGTGCGCGGCGTTGAAACCCTCGCGACGGCTGATGCGTACATTTTTGGGAGCTGTCATGGTCGTCACTCGTGATGGTCGCCGGTCTGGCAGAGCGTCAGGAATTCGTCACGGAGTTGCTCGTTCGCCTCGCGGGTTCCCGGCGAGTCGAGGCGCATGCCCATCGTCTCAAAGATTTCCGCGGCGCATTGCTCCCACTCGGCTGCAGTTCGCGTCAACGGCACAACCTCAGCCATCAGTTCGGCTGCAGGCTGGCCGGCGACCGCCGGACCTCGACCCTACCCTCCGTGATGCGGGCGTCGTAGCGAACCTGGGAGACGGTCGCTGGGCCGCCGCGAACCGCTCCCGTCCGCAGGTCGAATCGGGACGCATGCCAGGGGCAGACCACGATGTTGTCCTCGATCGTACCCTCGTGCAGCGGTCCCCCGGCATGGCTGCAGGTGTTGCTGATGGCGTTGATCACGTCGCCACGCTTGAGCAGGTATACAGGGGTGCCGTTGCATTCGGCCATCTCCGGCTTGCCATCGACCAGGTCGCTGGCGCGCATCGCCGGCGTCCAGTCGGTGGGTGGTGGTTGCCACGCGTGGTGGTTGACGCCGGTGCCGATGTTGAACACGAGCTCGCCGCCGAGGTAGGCAGCAGTGATAAGTAGGGCGTAACCGATCCAGGAGAGCACGATGCCGATACCCTGGCCGGGACTCGTCAGACGAAGCACGAGCGAAATGACATAGAGAAGGGTGGCAATGAGGTTGAGTAGCCCGTGACTCAAGCCGATGCGGCGCTCGCGGTCGACGGTGTCTCCCCAATCGGTGTAGCCGGTGACGGCGGCGCCGAGCGCGGCCACGATGCCAACCGCGATCAGGATCTCAGCGCCACTTCGTGCCATCGGTGAGCGCTGACCGAACAGGTAGATGAGGTCGAAGATGATCGCCAGCGTCCAGGCGCCCAGTGGGATATCCGTCAGCACCGGGTGAAGTGGATGACCCAGCCAGGTCCCGTTGAACAGGCTTTTGACGCTCCGGCCCAGGCGGCCGCGGTAGACGGCCGTCGTCACCTTCTGGAGCACGTCGGCCAGCGGATCCAGCCAGCGCTGGCGGTCGATAAAACGGCTCACAGCATGACTAAGCATTCCTTCCTCCTTTTCGCGCAATCGCCACACAGCATCGCCCGGGGGCCGGTTCTAGGACTGCCTCGAGGCCGTCCGTGCCCAGACCGGTCATCACCCCCTCAACCAGGTTCAGGTTGGTCCCGCAAACGAGTTCGGGGTAGGTCGAAGCGACGGTATCGAACGGGCAGTTTCGAAGTCGCAGCAGGGCGCCGTCGACGTAAGGTTCGGCGCCGAGGCCGTCGAGCAGCTCGCGAAGCGCCCGAACGGAACCGCGAGTAGCCGGGCGGTGCAACCGAGATGTCGCTCCAAGTGCCCGGCCCCAGCTGCGCGCCGCTCGCGTCAGGCTGGTCTTGACCTTCCCACGGAGCGCCGCATCCAGCGAACCGGCGAATAGCTGCGCGAGGAGCTCGTATCGACGCTCCGGCACGGTGACGCTGATCTGCCGATCCGAGCGTCGGTAAAGCTTGGACGGACGCCCCGCGCCTGGACCCCGACGGCCGCTCAGGCGTCGATAGGTCACCTGGAGTAATCCGGCCCGGACCAGGTGATCGAGGTGGAATGAGGCGAGACCGCGGCTGACCGAGACCGCCCCGGCAGCTTCGTCGCGCGAGACATCGTGGCGTTGCCGGCTGACGTACGAATACAGTGCCCGGCGCCGTGGGTCGTGTAACGCGCCGATGGCCTCGATGTCTGTGTTGACCGGATGCCCTTCCAATCTAATAATAGTAACGATTGGTTTTAGATTAATGCGGAGGAGGTCGGTAGCAATGGAGCAAGTGCTTGACAGCAGTAAGGGTTGGTGTTGCGATGGCAGGACGTGGGCCGAACACGCCGAGAAAGACGGCCATTGCTGTCAACCGCAAGGGCAGAAGATCGCGGACCTACCGGCCGAGGGGCAGCGCAAGGCGCGTCAACGATTGGCCCAAGGGCAACCCCGCTAACGGCTTGCAGCCCTATCGACTCTGCCTAGCGTGCTGGCAGGAACGTCTTACGGCGCTCGAAGTCAGCAACTTCCTCGCGCACTTTGCGTGCCCACCTCCACGCCTCGATCCCAATGCGAGCGGAATCAGGACGGCTGGACCATCCGACGGGATGGCATGGACGGGGTGGCCATGCACAACCGGATGCTTCGCTAGATCGATCGTTCCAGCCTATCAGGCAGCCTGCGCGATAGTGGCCTCGAGGGTCGCGCGCAGCGCGACGCGGCGGTGCACCTCGACGACGAGCGCGGCCGGTGTCATCTCTTCCGGAATCCTGAGCACCTGGGCGTTCTGCGCTGGGTAGGCAAATATCGCCAGGTCGCAGAGGACGATGACGTCAGGATCGGTCATCGAGCTGTCGAATGCTTCGATGAAGCTCTCCGCCTGCACGACGTGGTACCCGCCCGCGGCCAGCGCATTGCGATAGAGCAGTCCACCATCGGGATCATCCGCGATGAGCAGGATCCGCGCCACGCCATTGGGGGGATTCATGTCATGACATCATCCATGTCGATGGTGGCGGCCGGTTAGGCCGTTCGGCCTACTGCGGTCGTCCGTTTGGCGCCCTTCAGGAAGAGATGCTTGACGCCTATTCGCGCACCGCCTTGAAGACGATCTGGTACGAGAAATCCACTCCATCAATCTGCCAGGCATAGCATCCCGGGCTCTGCACGTACGTCCCACCAGGGGCTGTGCGGTATCCGTCGGGATATTCGTTAATCGTTGGGCCGGGCGGGATGATGAGGTGTCCAACCACAGGCCCTTCGCCAAATGCCACTCGGCCCGGACCGTCGATCCTGGCACCTCGGACCAGCACAGGACCGGCGTAGCTGGGCAGCACAAACCAGAGAGTCTTGAAGTAATACCATGCGTCCGACTCCGAGTCGACGTGCGCTACCCCATGCAATCTGTCACCCTCTGCCGCGATCAATGGCTGAACCTGTCCTGTCCCCAGCGCGATGCCCCCAAAGCCCTGCGTATCCACCGGGTGACCTGGCGTCGTCGGGCAGGGCTCAGTCGACTGGACGGTCGGTAGGCGAAGCGGTCGGAGCAGCGTCTTTGGCAGTGCCTCGCTACAGGTTCCTTGTTCTCCCGGAGGACAGCTGCACACCGACCCCTCGAGCCGGCAGACCTGCCGGTAGTCCGTCGGGGTCGGCAGCGGGAACGGCGTGGAAACGACAGTTGATGTCGGTTTAGAGCTCGGTCGATTCGCAACCTGCTCCGGCGTACATGCGCACAGGAATACAAGGATGAGTGAGGCTGCGCGAAACGCCACATTTTGTCTACCGTTTTGGGTGGTCGGCGGTTCCACGCCGGTCGCTGCTAGCGGACGCCGCGGATGCGGCTGACCATGACGGTTCCGAGGATGAACCATAGGGCTGCGCTCCCGAAAATGAACCGAAATCCCAGGTCGTGGCCGCTCGATGCGCCTAAAAGCTGGTGGCCCGGCTCGTTCAGGAAGTGGAGAAAGCCGGCGAGGATCGCCGGCGCGAGCACCTGGGGCAGGGTGAACGACACGTGCCAGAGCGCCATGTCGCGCCCGGCCGCCTCCTCGCGATTCGGCAGAACGTCACAGGCGAGCGCCCAGTCGACGGCGTAGTAGGCGCCGTAGCCAATGCCGTAGAGGATGCCGAGCACGTAGAGCACGCCTAGCGAGCGGACGAGGCCGAAGAGCAAGACGGAAACGACAACCGCCTGCATCGCGCTCGAGATGTAAACGAACAGCTTGCGCCGCCCGGTTCGGTCGGAGAGCACGCCACCGACCATCGATGGGATGATCGCACCGGCGATGACGGCGAGAAGCCATAAGGAGCTGGCAGCGCCAGGATTGGAGGAGCGCACCACGTCGCGGAAGTAGAGCTCCATGAAGGGAAGGATCGAGAAGATGCCGAGCGTCACCAATCCGCGGGTGGCGAAGGTCCAGAAGAAGTCGTTGGAACGGAATGCCTGGAAGAAGGCCATCAACGCAGGAAGCTGGCGCGCGGCCAGCACGGTGGCGATGGCGCTCGCCACGAACACGGCAACGACGGGCCAGAGGAGGGAGCCCAGCGCGGCGAGAAGGATCCCGAACAACGCGATAATCGCGACGACAAAAGCGGCAGCGGCAAGCATGGCGGCAGGTGGCACGCGGACTGGCTCCGACCGGGCGGGTTTCCTGATCATCTGCGGCTCCTTTACGGCCACCACCGTAATCACGAGCGTGATGATCATGATGAGCGCGACTATCCCGTAGCCAGCGAGTAAACCGGCGCGAGTACTGCCGTATGCCTTGAAGGTCAGCGCCACCAACCCGACACCCACCACGGTGCCAAGTTGGTTCATGGTTCCGAGGAGGCCGGACGCGCGGCCCCGATCCTCGGCACGCACGACGTCCGGGATGACACCGGTGTAAGCGGCTCCTGCCGCATTGTTGCTCAGCTGCACGAGGAGGTAGGCGGCGATGAAGGTGAGCTGGCTCCCGGAGAGCGCCAGCAAACCGAGTCCGATGACGTTGAGAATCGTCCCGGCTACCATCCAGGGGCGGCGGCGTCCCCACCGCGTTACGGTTCGGTCGCTCAACCAGCCGACGAGGATGGGTGTGAGGAGGGCGAAGACACCGCCGGCGGCCGTCACCCGGCCGATGAGCAGATCGGCATCTCGGCCGGCGATGAGGGTCGCGCCGACCGGGATGAGCGCGATGTAAATCGGCTGCCAGTGGGCGCCGCCGCCGAACCAGAAGGCGTTGATCGCGGCGAGCCGGCCGAAGCTCAGTCGCGTTGTCCGCGCCCCCGGAAGCGACGTGACGGCCATACCCTCTTCCCCTTAACGGTTCCCGGGCGCGAATCGTATCAGAGCTCGTTGGCGGCCGATGTATGGTTGCCCTGACGGATCGTGAGCCTGCTGATTGTCACCGCAGTCGTCGCCGCTCTGATTGCGATTTGGGTCTGGTTCTGGCCGAGGACCTGGTTCGCGTATTGGGAGCGGATGGCGGACAACCCGAGGTATGCACCGTTCCCACCCGTTGACCCCTTCGCCTTTTTTCGCTCTATTCCGGCATTTATCCTCGCGTTTTTGCTCTTCTTTCCGATTGGGCTGCTGCTGTCCTTGCCATTTGGCGGCCTCGATGCCAAACCCCCGGGAGGGATCGTGTTGCTGATCGCGGGGGTCGCCCTGCTGCCGTTTCTCTTGTGGATCACCGTGGTCTTCGTTGCCTGGCCGCGTTTTCTGGTTCCCCCAAATGCCCGCCGCGAGGCGGACCTGGGGGAGCAGAGCTACGTGCACGACCATCCCCTCGTGGCGCTGGGTGTGGTCCTGGTCATCGGTGCGGTCGCGGCGCTGAGTATCTGGTCCAAGCAGCGGTAGGGATATTGTTGAGCCCATGCTCCTGGCGACAATGCTCCATTGGGGGGAGATCGCCGCCGGCATCGCCCTCCTCTTCATCGTGCTGTACGACGTCTTTCAGTCGGTGGTCCTGCCGCGCCCGGCGATCAACAAGCTGGCGACCGTCCGATATCTTGTTCGAGGGATCTACTGGATCTGGCGGTGGGTGGGCAACCGCATGGAGAATATCCCCCGGCGCGAGCGCTGGCTCGCGTCATACGGCCCGGTCGCTGTGCTCACCATCTTCCTCGCCTGGGGACTGGCGCTGGTGCTCGCCTACGGGATGATCATCGATGGCGTCCGAGACGAGATGCGTCCCGTGCCAGGCAACTTTGGGACCTCGGTCTATTTTTCGGCGACGACGCTGGTGCCGCTCAGCTACGGCGACTTCGTTCCTGAGGGCGTGCCTGCCCGCCTCGCGACCATCGCCGAAAGCGCGACCGGTGTCATCCTGGCGGCGCTCGCCATCACGCTGCTCTTTTCGCTCTACGAATCCTTCCAGCGGCGCGAGGAGCTGGTCGTGACGCTGGACGCGTTTGCGGGCGCGCCGCCCTCCGGCGTGCAGATGCTAGAGACGGCCTCTTCTCACGGGATGCCGGAGGAGCTGGTCAAGACATTTGACGACTGGCGCCAGTGGGCGGCGGCGGTGCTCGAGAGCCACCTGGCCTACCCCATGCTCGTGTTCTTTCGATCGAGTCACGACAACGAGGCATGGCTCAACTCGTTCGGGGCCGTCATGGACGCAGCCGTCCTGGTGATGAGCACAGTCGATGACAAGTCGGAAGGCCCGGCGAAGTTGATGTACCGCGTTGGCAATCACCTGGTGGAGGACCTCTCCTGGTACTTCCGGCGCTGGACGCCTCGGTCCGATTCGCCCATCATCGAGCGTTTTGAATTCGACCAGGCGTGGGAGCGATTGCGGAAGGCAGGCTACCATTGCAAACCCGCCGACGAGGCCTGGACCACGTTCGCCAGGCTTCGCTCGACTTATGCCTCGCCCATCAACGGCCTCGCCCGGGCACTGGTGATCATCCCCGCGGAATGGATTGGCGATCGCTCCTATCTGCCGCACCGCGTGCGGGAGACCCGCCGGCGGCGATTTCGGCGACGCCGCGATTGACTACATCGCTGAGAACCCTAAAGCTCAGCGGAGGCCGAGGGCTTCGAGAAGAGTCGCCCCACAGCACGGGCACCCCCGATTATGGAGAGGAGGGAACCCTGGGGAGGAAGAGGCGGAAGGTGGCGCCGGATCCGTTTTGATCGAGCAGTTGCAGGGTGCCGCCGTGTGATTCGGCGATCGCCCGGCTGAGGGCGAGGCCGAGGCCCGCGCCAGCGGTGTCGCGGGCGCGTGCCCCGTCGGCGCGCGCGAACCGCTCGAACAGCACCGGCCGAGCTGCCGCGGGGACGCCCGGTCCGTGATCGCGCACGTCGATGTTCCAGCCTCCCCCGGTGGGCGCGCCGATCAACTCGACCGCCGTGCCTTCCGGCGTGTGGCGGGTGGCGTTGTCGATCAAGTTGTCCATCACGCGGCGGAGGAGGTCGGGGTCCGCCCGGACGCTCCCGGAATCAGGCGCCTCCACGTCGACCTGGACGTGCCGGCTGTCCGCCACCGGCCGCCAGCGCGCCGCCGTCTCGTGCAGGAAATCCGCCACATCGAGGTTCGTCTCCGCCGGTCGTAGGGCCCCGGCGTCGGCCCGGGCCAGCATCAGGAGCTGGTCGACCATCCGGCTCATGTGCTCGACCTCGGCTTCGAGATCAAGCAGGACCTGCTGATACTCGCCCGGGGTGCGCGCCCGCGCCAGCGTGCCTTCTAGCTCACTGCGCATCAGCGCCAGCGGGTTGCGCAACTCGTGGGACGCGTCTGCGGTGAACCGCCGCAGGCTCTCGAAGCTGGCCTCCAGCCGGGCCAGCATCCCGTTGAAGGTCTCGACCAGCTCACCGAGCTCATCAGGCGGGACCTCGACCTCGACGCGCCGGTGCAGCTCGTTCTGGCTCAGGGACCGCGCGGTGGAGGCGATGCGCCGGACCGGCTCGAGGATGCGGCCGGCCAGGGTATGGGCGAGCAGCGTTCCGGCCACGACGGCGAGCAGGGACAGGACCGCAAGGAAGAGGAGCGCTTGGTTGAGTGCCGTCTGCAGTTCGCTGATCGAGCGGCTCACAATCAGCACCGCCGAGGCCCCCTGGGTCGTCTGGAGCGGGAGCGCGTAGACGAGGCGAGGTACCCCGCGACTGTCGCGAACGCTGAAAGGCGGGGCCGGGGTCGTCTTCGTCCGCGCCGTGGCGGCGATGCTCGTGAGGGTCGCGTTGGAGAGTGCCTGTCCCGGTGACTGGCTGATGGAGCCGTCCGCTGCCACGATCGCCGCCTCGACCGCAACCCCCTGCTGGGTCTCGGTCGGCAGATCACCGGCTCCGAATCGCACCTCGCCGTTGACGTCCTCGATGCCGCTGACGATGGTGTTGGCCTGAGAGACGAGGACGTCCGCCGCGGCGCCGGTCTCCGCCCGCGAGAGCGCGAGGTAGAGGGCGACGTCGGCCACCACGATGGCGATCGCGAGCACCGCCGCGAAGGCGAGCGTGAGCCGGATGCGCGTGCCGGCGAGCAGTCGCCTCATTGACGTGGATCGAGGCGGTACCCGGCTCCGCGGACGGTGACGAAGGGGTCGCCGGCGCCCGCGGTGATGAGCTTGCGCCGCAGCCGTCCCATGTAGACCTCGACGAGGTTGTGCCCACCCTCAAAGTCGTAGTCCCAAACGTGGTCGATGATCTGCGACCTGGTCAACAGCCGTCCCGGATGATGCATGAAGAAATCGAGGATCGCGAACTCCTTGGCGGTCAGCTCGACCGGCTTGTCCGAGACCTTGAGCGTATGCGCTGCAGTGTCGAGCACGATACTGCCCGCCGTGAGCACCGAGGTGCGATCGGGGAGGTGGCGACGGGCGAGGGCCCGGATGCGCGCGAGCAGTTCTCGCATCGCGAAGGGCTTGACCATGTAGTCGTCCGCGCCCGCTTCCAGGCCGCGCACCCGGTCGTCGACGGCATCGCGCGCGGTCAGCATCAGGATGGGCGCGCTCACCTTCTGCTGGCGAAGCTGGCGGCTGACCGACAGGCCGTCGGCACCCGGCAGCATGACGTCCATGACGACGACGTCGTACGGCGTGCTGAGCACGGCGGCGATCCCGTCGTTGCCCTCGTGGACGACGTCGACGGCAAGCCCCGACTCGCCTAAGCCGCGCTGGATGCTGGCCGCGAGACGGCGGTCGTCCTCGATCAGCAAGACCCTCACAACCTCCAGTATCCGTACGGCGCCTAAAAGATATCTAAAAGGCGTTTTAGGGTGGGTTCATTTCCAATGCCCAGACTGGGGCCGAGGTCCGGCTGGACGGGCCAAGAACTTCAGGAGGTGTCCATGTTGAAGACGCCGAAGATGATTGCTTTGCTGGCCGTTCCAGTGGTGCTGGCGGCAGCGGTCATTTCCGCGAGCGGAGCGTTCGCGAAGGCGCCGGCGCGTCAAGCAGCGGCCACGGCGCCGACGACCGCGCCCAGCCAGTCAGCGGCGGCCCCGAGCCAGTCGGCCGCCGCACCCAAGGCTGAGTCGGCAACGGAACCGGCCGAAACCGCTGAGCCGGCAGAAGCCGCTGAGTCTGCTGGTGCCGAGACGGACGCGGCAGGCGGTCACGCCGACAACCCCAACGACGCGAACGCCGACCATCAGTTCAACGGCGAGGAGTAGCTCTCCCCACACACCAGACCCGGAGGACACCCACCCTCAGCCCTCCGGGTCTTCCCTTACTTCGCTGGCTCGGCCGTCCTTAAGGTTCGCCGAAGCAGGATAAGAAGGTAGGCGCCGAAGGCGAGGATGATGACTGCGGGCAGGATGACGTAGCCCTCGCGGTGAAGGCTGAGCAGATGGCCGATCCGCCCGCCGAACAGCGCCCCCAGGGTCAGAAAGAACCCGGCCCAGACCGCGGTCGATATGGCGACGCTCGCGATGAAGACGCGATAGCGGACGCGAAAGATGCCGGCAGCGACCGTGAGCGGGACGCGGAGTCCCGGAATGTGCCGCCCGAAGATGAGGGTCCAGACGCCCCAACGCGCGAACCAGCGCTCGGCCTCGTCGACTCGCTGTGGCGTGAGGTGGAGGAGGTTCGCGAGCCGGTGCTCAACGATCGATCGACCCCAGCGTGCGGAGATCCAATAGAGGTTGCTGGCACCCAGGACGACGACCGCGATCAGCCCGAGCCACGCCGCCAGCAAGGTCAGCAGGCCTTGCGCCGCGTGATGGCCGACGTACATCACGAACACGTCCCCGGGCATTGGCATCGGCACACCGGACTCTTCCGCGTAGAGCAGGCCGAAGGCCGCCGGGACACCAAAGCGCCGCAGGAGGTGGCCGACAACGAAGCCGCCATCCTGGACGAGTTCGGGCAGGTCGCCTTCCAGGATCGCGAAGATCAGCAACCCGAGGATCGCGGCGATGAAGACGCCGACGGTCCAGCGGCGAGGGTGAGCCGCGATCGCGGCTACGGCGCGCCGAGGGCTGGGACCGGGGGGCCGCCGCATATTACTCAACTTTGCCCCTGTTTGCTAAATGGTCTCTAAACGCGATAAGTAACGGTCAGCGGCGGCGGAGCGCGGTCAGGACGATCCATTCCGCGATTTCGATCTTCGAGCCGCGGGGGCTTGACCTCCAGAGATCCAAAAGCTGGGCGCGGCGACCGGGGGGAAACCGCGGCCGCGGCGGGTTGATCAGCTCGAGATAGGTGCGCAGCTGCGAGGGATTGTCGAGGAGGCTGCGGTAGCGATGGTTACGGATGCCATTCAGCGCGAAGCGGCCTTCCGCAACGACGCGCTCCAGGGCGGCGTCCGCCGCCGACTGCCTATCGTCGAATCCCGGCGTGGTGAGTCGCGCGACGGGTATTCGTCGCGATGGGGTGATGACGGACACCAGGGGGAGCTGGGTTTCGTGCGGCCGGATGCTGATGAGCCTCCCGCCGGGTCGCAGCCGCTGCCCCGCTCGCCGGAGGGCATGGACCATGCCCCTGATCGCGATTCATCAAAGCGACCAGCTGAAGAGAGCGATATCGAACGGAGCGCCGCGGGCGGGCAGGTGCTCGATGGAGCCAACCCTGAAGTCGACATTTGAGACGCCGAGCGCGGCTTGCTCATCCAGCGCGTCCTCGATGCTGGCTCGATCCGGGTCGAAGGCGAGCACCTCTCGCGCCGTCGGTGCGTACTGAAACGTAAGGCGGCCGTCGCCGCAACCGACCTCGAGGATACGCCGGCCCTTCAAGGTGGTGAAGCGCTCGATCAGCCGGACCTCCATCCCGTCCGGCGGATAGGCGGAGATGTCGAGTGCCGCGGGCATTGAGCGGATGCTAGCGTAGATCGTGCCCGCCAAAAGCCTCATCGACCTGATGGCCCGCCGCAGCGGGCACTTCCGTTTCGAGTCCGGCCATCACGGCGATCGCTGGCTCGAGCCCGACTTGCTGCTGCAGCGCCCCACCGTGCTGCGCCCTTTCGCCATTGCGCTCGCCCAACGCATGCAGCGGCGACAGAGCTTCGAGGCTGTCTGTGGCCCACTGACCGGGGGCGCCTTCCTCGCGCAGATGGTTGCCGAGCAATGTGACGTCGCCTTTGCCTTCGCCGAGCGCTTCGCGCCGCCGCCGTCGGATGCCCTGTACCAGGTGCGCTATCGAATCCCTGCTGCGCTGCGGGATGGATTGCG
>Ga0209689_1002965_pt1 | contig 12534 bp, 14 predicted proteins | sample GraSoiAngelo_149_FD_187119 | JGI IMG/M metagenome (GOLD analysis project Ga0209689, IMG submission 187119) | Grasslands soil microbial communities from the Angelo Coastal Reserve, California, USA - 14_1009_09_30cm (SPAdes) (version 2) | ecosystem: Environmental > Terrestrial > Soil > Grasslands ...
AGTCAGGCGATTCCCCATCTCCACCAGCTCGAGCTCGGTTCGCTTGCGCGCAGTAACATCCTCCACGATCCCTTCGTATCTAGCGATGTTCCCGGCCGCATCCCCGATGGCGCGGGCGCTGAGTGAAAGCCAGATTATGCTACCGTCTTGCCGGTAAGCCTGAGCTTCGAAGTTACGGACAGCGCCCGCCTCCCGCAGTATTCGCGAGAATTCTTCGCGCCGCAGCGGGTCAACGTGGACCTGTTGCGCAATATCGGTCACGGACTCGATCAGCTTTTTGGACGATGCGAACCCTAAGATCCGCGCCAACGCGTCATTCGCCGCAAGGAAGCGCCCGTCTGGCGAAGTCTGGAAGACCCCGAAGACGGCGTTCTCAAAGAGACTCCGATACTGCCGCAGCTCCTGTTCAACGCGCTTGCGCTCTACAAACTGGCCAATCTGGCTGCCCAGGTTGTCGAACATACTGAGGATGTCGGGATCTGGCTCACGAACCCTCTGGCTGAAGAACTCGCCGACGCCGATCGTTTGCCCGCCAAGACTGATGGGAAAGCCGAAGGCACCGTGAAACCCTTCCTCGGCTGCCGCCGGGGCGCGCGGGAAATTATCGTCTGCTACAACGTCCGGGACCCAGAGCGGTTCGCCGCTCTGCCAGACTCTACCGGGCAGACCGATGCCTCTGGGGAAGGCCACCTCACGACTTAACCCCTCGAACTCGGAGGTCGCCCGACTGGAACGCCACACCTCTTCACAAACGAGCAGGTCCAGCTCCTCGTCGACCGTCCAGACCGCCCCCAGCTGCCAATCAAGCGTCTCGCAGACGGCCTGAAGAATCCGCGGTGCCGCCTCAGTCAACGTGTCGCAGTCCGCCAGCACCTTGGTTACGGCGTACTGAGTCAGCAAGCGCAGTTCGGCGGAGACAGCGGAGCCGGACGAAGCGGAATGCGAAACATCAGCTTGGGAATGCCGGTTCACACTGAGCCCAAAAGAAGACTCGGACGGCGTTGTCACAGAAGTCTGCGGCTATCGGTCGCGTAGGCACACAACATTTAGACCCAAAACGATCGCGGGAAATCTGAGTCTTGCCCCGGTGGATCTACGCTGCTGTGACCGCACCTCCTGCATTTCGCCAATGTGAAGAAAGCTTACAACCTGGAGCGTCAGTAGTCGCTGTATCAGCCGAATGCAGAAGTCATTGATACGGATTTGAAACTCCTTACCCGTCTCGCCTTGAGCCCTTGCATTTGACTGTCGCGTTAAGCTCTTGTGGGGTGAATGGGTATGTCTTTAGAGGATAATGGCAACTTGGCTACCTGCTTGGTGATTGACGACGAGCCGGCGATACTCCGGCTCGTTGCCGTAGTACTCGAGGATCTCGGCTGCGAAGCGCTGACGGCGCGCGACGCGGAATCGGGGCTCCAGGTGATCGAGAAGCAGGATCCCGATTTCGTGATCAGCGATGTTAAGCTACCGGGAATGGACGGCCTGGAGCTCGCACGGCGCATCAAATCCGAGCGAAAGCAGAAGCCGGTCCTGCTAATGAGCGCCTTCGGGGAGCCACGAAATCACCTGGGCGACGGCTTTCTCGCGAAGCCCTTCGACATCGACGGCCTCGTAGAATTCGTCAGTCCGTATCTCGACGCGCACGACTAGGGTCTCCGTCCTTCTGCTCGACTTACCCAGGTACCAGGGTAGCCAGGCAAAGGGAACTGTATTGTCTTTCCAGGCTCTGTAAGGCTCGGCTGCTCTCGCGTCGGCCGCGGCATGAATAGCACGTAAGACGTCGCGTGAGTACGATCGGACGAAGCCTTCTTGGTCCGGCCCCACCTGATGCACATACGTGGTCGAAGCCAGCGTCGATGAACTTCCGAATCGCATCTAGGTACCGCTGTGGCTCGGGTCCGCAAAACTATCTCATCCGCCACATGCTCCTCCGCCTCGATACAGACGCACCGTCAATCGGCGCTTCGATAGCGTCCCTCTGAGCCCCCTTGCGTAGAGGACGGGAAACCAGATTGCCCTGTGAACCGCCAACATCCATTCGCTTGCCAGACTCATTCCGTATCGCGCTCCCTTTCAACAGATGGAGCATCTCAAGCGTAGGCGAGCCAAATCGCTGTCGGCGTAAGACGCCAGCGGGCCTGCTTGCAACGCGTTGGAGGAGGCGATTTGTAACACGGACTTCTGAGCCTACTATCCGCCGGCTGCCGGCCGATCCACCGTTGACCCTCCATTCCCTTCGTATCTAATATTCGTCCGTATGAGCGTGCGCGAAGCAAACAAATACATCACTCGTAGGCCACGACGGGAGATCACCCACTGAAAATTGGCGTCAAGCTCGGCCCGGCCAGCGAGCGCACGCTCAAGAGGGCCGCTGAGGAGGCTGAGAGGGCAGGCTTCGATTCCATCTGGCTCAGCGAGCGCGTGGCGGTGTCGCTGGACAAGCCTCACCCTTACCAGCCGCTGGTCGATCCGTGGATAGGGCTCGCCTTCGTCGCCGCAATTACGGAGCGCGTTACTCTCGGCACGAGCGTGAGTCAGATCGCCCTCAGGCCGCCCGTTCTGATGGCGCGCGAACTGGCTACACTGGACCGCCTCTCCGAGGGCAGGGTGATCGTCGGTGCGGGAGCCGGCTGGGTGGAAGAGGAGTTCACCTCGACAGGAATTCCATTCGAGACACGTGGCGGTCGCTTGAATGAGTTCATTCGGGTTCTCCGTCATCTTTGGACGGTGCCGGAGGCGCCGTGGCGCGGCAGGTTCTTCAGTATCCCCGCCGTGGGCTTGATTGAGCCCGCAACCCCTGGCGGCCCGCCGATCTACGTAGGCGCTGCAAGCTCCGCGGGCCTTCGCCGCGCCGCCCGCTATGGCGACGGCTTCATCGCCACGGCACTCCCGGTCACCATGCTCGCAAACATTAGACAAAGACTGGAGGAGATGCGGTCGCGTTTCGGACGCGACGGCGCATTTCCGTTTCTCGCACAGGTTACGCCTCCCGCAACGGTGGAAGACGCCATGGCGATGGTGAGGGACCACGCGGCCGCCGGCGTGAACGGTCTGATCCTGACCTATCCGGGCGAGCTACCGGACGCGTTCTTGGAAGGCCGGGACGTGGTGAAAGCACTCATCGAGAGTTGACGCCCGACGGTCGGACGGCGTTTGCTACACTCCAGCCATGCAGCTAACTGACGCCCAGCGGATGGTATATACGACAGCCAAGCGCTTCGCCGAGCGCGAAATCCGGCCCCAAGTCCGCGAGCGCGCGAGCGACGAGTGCTTTCCGGTGGATATCATGCGCAAGCTGGCAGACTCAGGGCTGCTCGGAGGCCCGTTTCCTGAGCAGTACGGCGGCGGCGGCATCGATAACGTATCTTACGTCCTCATCTGCGAAGCGATCGGCGGCGCGAGCCCATCGGTGTTTACCGCCGCCCTCACGGTGCAGCTCTCCCTTGTCGGTACAGCAATCTACACCTTCGGTACGGAGGAACAGCGGAAGGATTACCTTCCAGAGTTACTCTCGGCTCGCCGCATTGGAGCCTTCGCGTTGTCTGAGCCCAACGTTGGTTCGGACCCGGCGGCCATCGAACTGACCGCGCAGTGTGACCGCGACGACTGGGTGCTTAACGGGAGCAAGTTCTGGATTTCGAACGGGTCTATCGCCGACGTTATCGTAGTCTTCGCGCAGACGGAACCCGGAGCCCGCCACAAAGGAATGGCCGCATTTCTCGTCGATGGCGACTCGCCCGGCCTGGAGCGGCAGGTCATTACTGAGAAGCTGGGACTCCATGCCTCGAACACCGCAGCCCTGTTCTTCGATTCTGTTCGGGTGAGCGGCGATCGCCTCCTCGGCGGTACCGGAGATGGCTTCAAGATCGCGCAGACCTCCCTCGAGAGCGGCCGAACCTCGACCGCTGCCTGCGCCGTCGGCATCATCCAGGCGTGCCTCGACGCCTGTATCGCGTACGCCGGTCAGCGTAAGCAGTGGGGCAAGACTATCGGCAACCACCAGCTCATCCAGGAGATGGTTGCCGACATGGCGACGGACTGCGAGGCGGCTCGCCTGTTGACGATTGAGGCCGCACGTCTACGAGACGCCGGAGAGCCGGCCATGAAGAATGTCGTCATGGCGAAGCAGTTCGCGACGGAGGCCGCCGTGCGGGCGGCGCGCTCGGCGATCGCGCTGCATGGCGGCATCGGCTACCTGGGCGAGTACCCCATCGAAGCGCTCTTACGAGATGCGATCGGCCTCAGTCTCTACGAGGGCACGACCCAGATCCAGAAGCTCATCCTCGGCCGCGAGCTGCTGGGCGTCCCGGCGTTTTAGCGTCGGCACAGGCGAACGTCCTCGATGACGGGTTCAGGACCAGTGGTCGGGCCGGGGAGTGGATACAAGCCATCACTCCGAATCGCCGGCCTCGCAACCGCCCTCGGCTTGATAGCGACACTTGCGGGCTGCAGGTTCTTATATTCATCCGCGCCTACGGATTGGGTTCTGGCGGAGGAGCCGAAGGGAAACCGGCTCTCTCTCGACATCGCGATTGGCGATTCGTGCACGTCGCTGGATCAAATCGGCGTTTATGAATCTCCGACCGAAGTAAACATCCAAGCGTTCGTTGACAGGCAAGGCGCCAGGCAAGGTGCCTCGGGTTGTAATTCAATTTTGAAAACCGAGCGGCATGAGATTGACCTCGCTCGGCCTCTTGGGGCTCGGGACCTGAGGGGATGCGATGCATCTGGCAACAAACATCTGCTCAGGGACGCGCTTAAAGACTGCCACAGCCTGCGTAGGTAGATCAGGTCTCGCCGCGAAGTTGATCCTCGGCCGCGAGCTGCTCGGCGTCCCCGCCTTCTGAATAAGCAAACGAGGCGCCTTGCGCCTCGTTTGTCCCCTCCCTTAGGCCCCACGAGCGGGCTTTCGGGTTACCGCACGCGTAGGCAAATTCTGTTTGGTTGCGGAATGTGTGTCAACCCGCTTTCAGCCGGGCACTCGGGATCTCGCTGGTTGGCTGAAATTTTGTCGGTCGTATCGAGCTCCCGATGGTCTACAATAGAGAAGGATCATGGTTACCGAAGACGTAATCGTCGAAGGACTGCGCGAGGTCTACGACCCCGAGCTGCATTACAACATCTACGACCTCGGCCTCGTCTACAACATCGACGTAAAGGATGGCGACGTCAAGATCATTATGACGCTCACGACGCCCGCCTGCCCGATCGGCCCGATGGTCACGGAGCAGATCAACGAGAGCATCGGCCTGATTCCCGGCGTGAAGAACGTCGGCGTAGAGTTTACGTTCGATCCCCCCTGGACGCCCGACCAGATGAGTGACGAGGCGAGGGCTGACCTCGGCCTCGACTAACCGAAGGAAGTCATGGAATCGAAAGTCGGTGAGCGATACCCGGGCCGCCTCACCATCGAAATCACCTACTGTATAGAGTGAGGATACCTGCCCCTGGCCGCCTGGATGGCGACCGAAATCTGGCACGACTTCGGTGAAGACGCGCCCGTCACCCTGATTCCGGTTGGCTCCGGCCGCCTCGAAGTGATCGCCAACGGCGAAGTCCTTTTCGACCGCAAGGCAGAGGGCGGAGCCTACCCCGATATGAAGCGCATCCGGGCGATCAAGGCGGAGATCCGGAAGCGGTTAGAAACCGGCTCTTAGAATTCCCGCTCGAGCAAGAACTCGGCGATCTGTACGATCTCTTCGCGCGGCCCGGGCACCAGATCGAGCCGGCCGAGTTCGGCGATCGCATTCCCTTTGAGCTCTGCCGCTTGCCTTTCGCAGTACCCCCGAGCACCAACCTCGTCGAGATGCTGCCGCACCTGCGCCACGTCGTCAGCATCAAGCGCCGGCTTGTCGTAGATCGCTCGCAATTCCTCCCGCGTCCCGGCCTTACCCTCGCTGAGCGCGTAAACGACGGGCAGTGACTTCTTGCGGCGGTAGACGTCCGCGCCTGCTGCCTTACCGGTCTTGCTCTCGTCGCCCCAGACGCCCAGCATGTCGTCTCGGACTTGGAATGCCGTCCCAAGCGTCCGCCCGACCCGGCCAAGCCGCTCGGCAAGTTCCCAATCACCGTCGGCCGTCAGTACCCCCAAGCGAAACGCAGAGTCGAACAGCGCGCCGCTCTTCTGCCGAACCATCTGCAGATATGCCGGCAAATCGACGTCCGTCTTCTCTTCAAAGGCGAGATCAAGCGTTTGCCCTGCCACCATCTCAAGCGTGGACTCGTCGAGGACGCGCGCTGCTTCTATGACCGTGGCAGCCGCCACGCCTTCGTCCGCCAACCTCAATACCACCGGCCGGGCCAGCGCGAGAAGGCCATCGCCAGCGTTTATCGCCTGCGCCTCGCCCCAGATGCTCCACACGGTGGGCCGGTGGTGCCGCTCCTGGTCACGGTCCTGGACATCATCGTGGATCAGCGAAAAGTTGTGTACCAGCTCTACTGCCGCGGCCGCGGGCAGCGCGCGGTGCCATTCGCCGCCCGCCGCTTCGCAGGACAGCAAGCAGAGCGTCGGACGCAGCCCCTTGCCACCGGCATCTTGCGGCTGCCCCGCGGCGTCCTCCCAACCGAGGTGATAGCGAATCATACGGTTGAGCAACAGCGGCTGATGGTCGCTTATGAGGGAGCGCAGGTACGCATTGAACTCCCGCCGATGACGGGCGACCGGAAGGACGGACAGCAACTACTCTCCGACGAGGTGGACGACGACCTCGCGGTCCCGGCCGTGGTCAAGCTCCACAAGAAAGAGGCGCTGCCACGGCCCGAAGGTAAGCCGGCCATTGACGATAGGCACGGATTCACTCGCGCCCAACAGCAGCTGCTGGCAATGCGAATGGCCGTTCGGCCGCTCCCCGTTGTTTGACAGCGCGTGGGCATATTTGTTGTGTGCGTAGTCGTTGCCGGCCGGCACAACTTCGCCAAGCATCTGCTCCATGTCGCGGAGGAGATGCGGCTCGGCTTCATTGATGCGAATAGCAGCAGTCGTGTGCTTGGAAAAGACCACTGCGAACCCGTTGAGCAGTCCACACTCGCGGGCCGCCTCCTCAACGTAGTCGGTTATGTCGACGAATTGAGGGCCGCGCTCAGTCTTGACCTCCAATGTGCGTGAGAGGAATTTCATGCGGGATTCCTCCTTCTTGCCGGTATCCCCGCGTGGTTTCAGTATTGAAACCACGCGCGGGCGGCGCGGGCCGTTCGCCGAAACGCGATGCCTCATTTGCCTCCGGCTTAGATTATCGCGCGAAAACCTCTTACAAGATAGACTTTGTGCGATTTTCACAATGCCTCCCTTGAAAACGAGGGCCTCGGGCGCTAAAGTTTCTCTTGCCATTCAGAAGATGGAGGTTGAAGTGGGAAAGGTAGTTGATTGCGCGAAGGTCGACCCCAGCACCGGTTGTAGTCACGTCGTTCGAGGCGAGACCGAAGAAGATCTCATGAAGAACGCCCAGGAACACGCGCAAGAGCATGGCCTAGTCGAGGTTACTCCCGAATTGATGGAGCGCGTCCGGGCGAACATCAGAGACGAATAGGCTCATTCGCCGTTTCGCTCTTTCGCCGACGGATGCCGCCAAGGCGATAACCGTCCGGCTGCTCGCCCCTTTTTCCTCTGTACGCCCGACAGGATCTTGAACGTCCGCTCGATGTAGTCCTGATCCCGCAAGATCTCGACTTCGTAGTCGAGTGGCACGACGCGGCTCTCCGCGTCTAGCGTGGCGCTGTGCCAGCCGCCCGGGTACTCGCGAACTATGGCATCGTGAAATTCATAGCTCTTGGCTTCCTGAACCCTTGCTTCGCCTATCTCCACACGGGTCAGCGCCGAATCATCGCCGACGAGGCACATGCGGAGGCCACCAACATCCCACAACCGTAGAACACGCGCTTGGAAACTCACGCGCTGTCCGGCAGAGCAGTCCTTCAGCGCCCGCAGGTTTTCCAGCGCTGGCGCGCTCATCTGCCCTCCAGCCAGCGTGCGATGGCATCAACATTTTCCCGAAGGCTCGCCCTCGCCTCTTTGACTAGCCAGCGATAGCAGTGCATGCGGCTGGACTTATCAGGCGCGTAGTCCTCCCAGGACAGGACGTAGGCGCGGCCCTGCGCCCTGTGAGGCCAGCTCTCCTTCGGCAGGAGGTGGACGTAGATAGTCCCGCCGTCATCCGTGAACGTAATCGCGCCGACCGCGGCATCAGTTAGTGACTGGTGGCCGGTATCCACCAGCAACCGCCTCAGCTCCCGCTCTAGGAAACGTAGCGCCATCGCTGACTTAAGCCGAAGGCAAGGCTATCCGTAGAACGTACTCGCGATGGCGCCTCCATAAGCGAGTACCTTCTGAGCCGGTAGCCCATACGGCGCCGGCACCGGACAAAGAGAATCGGCGATGTCCCACAGGGGTTCGATTCTCTTTCTCACATCGTCCGCCGGGCCACATGTAACGAACGCCTCCACCATCTCATCGGGGACGAGGTGCGCCACGCCCAAGTAATCTCCCCGCTTGACGCCCTCCTGCAGCCGCTGCGCCTCCTTCCGAAAACCGTGGGCAGCGAAATACTCTTCGTACTGGGTCATGCCGGCATAGAAGGCGATCGTCGCGCGGGAGTCGTTGATGGCTTCGGCGCGGTCGTTGTTGATCATTATCAGCGGCCAGAGGTTGATCTCAATATCGCTGCGTTGCTTGCCGGCACGAGCCAGGCCGCGCTTGATGGCCTCCGGACCGTCATTCGTCGCCCAGCGGAGCGACCAGATGGCGTGCCCCATCACCCCGTCGGCGATTTCGGCCGCGAGGCTGACGAGAGGCCCGCGCAGACCCGCGATCCAGATCGGGAGGTCCGTGCGAAGGGGCGGCGACGGAGGCTGGAGCTCGCTGAAATCGTGCCGGTGGTAGCTCCCCTCGAAAGCCGCGAGCTCACCAGTATGCGCCTTCGCGATGATGAGCCGGATAAGCTCGACAACCTCTCGCAGATGCTCGAGCGGCTTGCCGTATGGCATTCCGAAGAATCCCTCGCTCCACGAGCGTATGCTGCAGCCGAGCCCGAGCGTGAAGCGCCCGCCGCTAAGCCGATCGAGGTCTATCGCCGCCATTGCCGTCTCGAAGGGGCTGCGCGCGAACGCCAGAGCGATTCCGGAGGTAAGCTTCACCCGCGTCGTTACAGCCGCCGCAGCCGCCAGCGGCACAAATGGCGGCCCATAGACCTGCGGGGCGAACAGCCCATCGAGACCCGCTTGCTCGTACATCTTCGCCTGGCCGGTCAGCACCCCGGGCGGCAGAGTAGGCGTAATCACACCCCAGATCGGCCTCTTTCCATCCCGCACCAGCAGCCTCCTTCAAATGGTGGCGGTACTACGCACACGATACGCGGTCCTAATGCGCATTGATGACGTCATTACACTTGGGAACTGTGGGGTGCCGGTGGCGCTAATATGGCATCCCTCGTGCCACCGGTCAACGATATCGACAGTCTCCAACGCCGATGCTAACCTTGCCGCAATATGGCGGACTTGGTGCTCGCTCTAGACCAAGGGACATCTTCCAGTCGGGCCATCCTGTTTGACCATTCGGGGAACGCCGTTGCCTCCGCCCAGCAGCCGTTCGAGCAGATATACCCGCAGCCTGGCTGGGTTGAACACGACCCGGAGGACGTCTGGCAAACGCAGCTGGCGACCGCTCAGGAAGCGCTGAAGCAGGCAAAGGCAACCGCGGACGATGTAGCCGCGATCGGCATCACGAATCAGCGCGAGACCACGCTCCTCTGGGACCACAACGGCCGCCCAATCGCCAACGCCATCGTCTGGCAAGACAGACGTACCGCACCGATCTGCGACGAAATGCGAGACAAGGGCTTGGAGCCTCTGTTCCGCGAGCGGACGGGCCTGCTGCTTGACCCGTACTTCTCTGGAACAAAGGTGAAATGGCTCCTCGATAATGTCAGCAGCGCCCGTGCCCTTGCCGAAGCCGGCGACCTGAGGTTCGGCACGGTCGATTCCTGGTTGCTCTATCGCCTGACGGGCCTCCACGCGACGGACTATACGAACGCCTCGCGCACCCTGCTCTACAACATCTTCGACCTGGGCTGGGATGATGAATTGCTATCAGCCCTCGAAGTTCCTCGAGGCATCTTGCCTCCCGTGCGGGCATCCTCCGGCGTCTTCGCTGAGACGAGCTTGTTTGGCAAATCCGTGCCCGTCGCCGGAATCGGAGGCGACCAGCAGGCAGCCCTCTTCGGGCAAGCGGCATTCGAGCCGGGCATGGCGAAGAACACATATGGCACCGGCGCGTTCTGCCTGATGAACATCGGCGAGCGGAAGGTCGCCTCAAAGAATCTGCTGACCACAATCGCCTGGGGGATATCCGGTGCGGAGCGCGACGAAGTCGTATACGCGCTCGAAGGCTCCATCTTCATCGCAGGCGCGGCCGTCCAATGGCTACGGGACGAGTTGGGCATCATTTCGACCGCCGCCGAATCCCAGGAGCTTGCGCTGAGCGTGCCCGACTCGAACGGGGTTTATGTCGTGCCAGCGTTCGTCGGCCTGGCGGCGCCACACTGGGACCCGAGCGCGCGCGGTGCCATCTTCGGGCTCACGCGCGGTGCCAACCGGGCGCATCTCGCCCGCGCGACGCTGGAAGCGATCGCGTTTCAGACTTGCGATGTAATTGATGCTATCGAAGCTGACTCTGGCGTGACGCTTTCCGAGCTGCGCGTCGACGGCGGCGCCGCGGCGAACGACCTGCTTCTCCAGATTCAGGCTGACCTGCTCGGCCGGGACGTCGTGAGGCCGGCGGTGCTCGAGACGACCGCGCTTGGAGCAGCTTATCTGGCCGGCCTGGCGACCGGGTTCTGGAGGGATGCGTCGGACGTTTCCAAGAACTGGCGCATCGACCGCCGCTTCAGCCCGCAAATGGCTGCTGACAGGCGGGCCGAGATGTATGCCGGCTGGAAGCGCGCGGTTGAGCGCGTAAAGGGATGGAGCACGGCCGGGGCCTGAGCCGAGGCGCGCCTAGTGAGGCCTTGGCGTCCGTGTTGTGGGCGGGATCGGGCTCGGAGTGACGTTCGGCGTTGGCGTGTCACTCGGTGCCGGCGTGAGTGCGGGCGTCGGTTCAGGGGTTGCGGGCGGCGTCGGTTCCGGAGTGGGCGGCTGCCAGAGGCCATACTTGCCCACCATCCAGTCCCAAACGTCTCTCGAGAGCCGGGCGCCGAATGAATAACCATCCTTCTCGCTGTTCGCCAACTGGGACAAATACGTGATCGCGTAAGCCTTCTGCTTTCCATCCACCCCCTGGAACGTCACGATTCCAACGTCGTTGTTCACCCACCCGTCCCAGTCCGCGTAATAGCCAATCTTATGGCCGACAGTAGCTTCCGATGGGAGACGCTTGGGGATGATGTAGTCGACATACGAATAGCTGTCACGTAGTACCCGGAGCGTGTAGACGGTCCATTCATAGTTGAAGAGTTGCTCGTTCCAGAGCTTGGCCAGGATGTCGTTTGTTTCGAGGGCAGTCAAGATGTTGGGGGACGGATAATCGCCCCCGTAGAACGGAATGTGATCAAAGTACGAGGTGGTCATTCCCCAGGAGTTCATAAGAGACCGCGCGTAATACGTGCCCTCCCAATACGATCCGAAAATCTCCTGCGTGAAATTCTTGACCTCCGGCGGATAGCTGCCGCCAATGCCCTTCTTGATGCTATAACCGAGGCCGTCCGGGCTGGCGTTACCTGCCTGAAACTGATCGACGGCGCCCAGTAGAGCGAACAAGTTAATCACGCAGCCCGTGCGGTGCAGAACGTTGCCACCGACTGATATCGTTTCCCCGTTCTGGAGGTCAGTGACGGCTACGGCTACATCGATGCCGCCGACGTCCGCATCATAGTCAACGATCGAGCTTTCAAGCTGGTCGCGCAGCGCCAGAAAATCAGGCGAGGCGTTGACGTTTTCGGGCATGTTCCCGGATGTCTGAGGGAGCGGCGCTGAGGTCTGATCGCCGCCGGTGCCCTCTTGCGGTGAAGGGGCGGGCGTCTCCGACGGCGCGGGAGAGGCCGACGATCTATTCCAGTCGACTACCCCATCGACTGTGACGCCCGGATACGATTGCCCGCCTTCGCGCCTCACGGCCGCTGCTGACCGCGCCGGGCTTTCTGAGCCAGCATCTTTCGCGCTTCCGTCAAGCGATGCCAGTACTATGACGACGCCGAGGGCAACCGGCGCCGAAGCCAGCCCGACGCCGGAGGCAATCCTTATCATTCTCCGGTCTAGACGAAACACGGTTCCCCTTCTGACCGCCTATTCAAGCGCTGTGATACTGATAACGCCGTATAGTGCTGCAAGGATACCAAAAGCAGGCTAATGCGCACGCCTCACTTACGGCTTCGCTAGAATGACGCCTCAGCGCATGCAGGCGTTGCAACCGCTTTTGTGATTACAAACGGCACTGCTAGACTTAGCCCGTGAAGCGAAGCGACCTAATCCTGGACCTCCAAGCGGCAATCGGCCGCTCCTGGGTGCTCCACGCTCCGGAGGACCTGCTCGTCTACGAATACGACGGGA
>Ga0209689_1002969_pt1 | contig 12527 bp, 11 predicted proteins | sample GraSoiAngelo_149_FD_187119 | JGI IMG/M metagenome (GOLD analysis project Ga0209689, IMG submission 187119) | Grasslands soil microbial communities from the Angelo Coastal Reserve, California, USA - 14_1009_09_30cm (SPAdes) (version 2) | ecosystem: Environmental > Terrestrial > Soil > Grasslands ...
CGCCAGGTTATCGGCACACGGTGGGGCTGGCTCGATCCTGGCACTTCCTCACAGTCTACGGATTTGTACTGACGGGTGTCTTCTTTGTTTGCGCATGCCTGACGAGTGGTCATTGGCATCGGTTGGTGCCTGCTTCCCTGAGCGTGTTCCCCGAGGCCTGGAAGTTTTTCGTTTATTACGCCAACCTTCGGCTTCCGCCCGAACCAAACTCCTTCTACGCTTATAACCCCCTCCAGCAGCTGGCCTATGCCGGAACCATCTATGTGATGGCTCCGCTTTCCATCTTCACTGGCCTCGCCATGTCCCCAGCGATCGTCAATCGGTGGCCGGTTTACGGCAAACTGTTTGGAGGCCGGCAATGCGCACGTTCGATTCATTTCCTGATTCTGGTTGGGTTTACTCTTTTTGTCGTCGTCCATGTGGCGCTTGTCGTGCTAACCGGGTTGCGGCGGAACATGAATCAAATTGTTCTGGGAACGGACGACGAGAGTTGGACTGGCTTGGCGTTGGGAACGATCGGCTTGGCAGTCGTGGTGATTACATGGATCGCGGCTCACTACCTATCGTGGTACGCACCTCGCCGCGTGCAACGCACTTACCGTTTAGTATCCGAACCGTTACTATCGGTAACTCTCGACCGACTGACGCCGCCGAAAAGAATTTACAGCCCGAGTGATATTTCGCCACGCTTGTGGCCAAACGGGAAACTGCCGGTGCGCGACGATTGGAAACAGATGGCAGCGAACGGATTCAAGGACTTTCGATTGAAGATCACCGGATTGATCGACAATCCGATGGAGTTATCGCTCGAAGATCTGCGCGCCATGGCAACGGAGGATACTATTACGCTGCAACATTGCATTCAGGGATGGTCGGGCATCGCCGCCTGGCGCGGAGTTCTGATTCGGAAGCTGGTCGAGCACGCAAAACCAAAACGGGACGCGAAGGTGCTGGCGTTCTATTCATTTGGCGAGGCGCTCTTTGGCGGCTGTTATTATGACACCCAGCGCATCACCGATGCGATCGAGCACAATGCCATCCTGGCGCTGGAGATGAATGGAGCGCCGCTGACCGAGGTTTACGGAGCGCCTCTCCGGCTTCGGATCGAGAACCAGCTTGCCTACAAAATGGTGAAGTGGATTGAGCGAATCGAGTTTGTCCAGTCGGTGGAACTTCTCGGCAAAGGCGAAGGCGGATCGAGCGAAGATGACGATTTCTACGATGTGCTGCCAAATATCTAATGCCACCAACTCGGTGAAATTGGTGGATTGGAAGGCAGTCAGTCGCTCAGTCATGCTTCGGTCTCGCTGCCAATGACGAAACAAAAGGATCTAGGATTGCTGCTTTTGCGCGGATCCGGACTCTTGCTCGCTCTAAGTTTCGGAGTGCAAAAGATCGGCTGGTATTGGACCGCACTTCACGCCGGAAAACCTTTTTCAAAGGCTGCGGGTTTTTGACAAGATTACTTGCAGCCAGCCTCGCACTCGGAATGGCCGGGGCGCTCTATACCAGTGTTCGACTCGAAGAAGACTGGCTCAGGGCCGCGCTTTACCTGATCATCTTCAGTGCTCTGGTATTGACCGGTCCCGGCGAATTTTCGCTGGATCACCTTCTAAGGCGCAATAAATCTGTTGCCGAATCGTAGCGAATATCGAAGCGCCATCGCGGCCGCTCGTCTCCACTTAATCAGGAAACCAGGAACGCAGGAAATATCTTTTTCCGGGGGGAAGTGGGTTCCTCATTTCGAAATCTAATTAGGAAAGCAGGGAGGCAGGAAGAACGACGAACGAGAATTCTTTTGAATAGGCGTGAAGGTTCGTGGCTTCCAGATTCAAAATTTCTGGGACCAAAGGGTTCGTTCGTTCCTGATTGAAATTTCTTCGAGGTCAGCGGCCGAGAACCGATTCGAGCGGAAGATCCGGGTCGAGGTGATTGGAGGCCAGCCAGTCGCGATTGAACAGCGTTGACTGATATTTATGGCCCGAGTCGCATAGAATTGTGACGATCGTTTGACCCGGGCCAGATTCCTTGGCGAACCGTACCGCACCGGCAACGTTAATGCCGCTTGATAAGCCCAGGAACAGACCTTCTTCACGCAGCAGCTGGTAAACGATCGTCAGGCCGGTCTGATCTGGAATGCGATAAGCGCGATCGACCTTGATGCCTTCGATATTCTTTGTGACACGGCCCTGACCGATCCCTTCAGCAATAGAATCACCGTCGTTGGTCTCCAGATTGCCATTGGTAAACCACGACCACATCGCCGCGCCGTACGGATCGGCGCAGACGATTTCAATTTTCGGATTTTGTTCCTTGAGATAACTGCTCACGCCGGCAAGCGTGCCGCCCGTGCCGACGGCTGCGACAAACGAGGAAATCTTGCCTTCGGTTTGTTTCCAGATTTCAGGGCCGGTGCTGCGATAATGCGCGTCGCGATTAGCCGTGTTATCGAATTGGTTCGCCCAGAACCAGCCGCGTTCCTCTGCAAGGCGACGCGCAATGTGATTGTAATTCTCCGGATCCTTGTACGGCTTTTCCGGCACCGCCTTTACGTCCGCGCCGAGCGTACGCAGCAAATGCATCTTCTCCGGCGACTGATTATTCGGAATCACAATCACAGTGCGATACCCTCTGGCGCGCCCGATAACGGCAAGACCGATCCCAGTGTTACCGGCGGTCCCCTCAACAATCGTTGCGCCTGGTTTAAGTCGACCCGCTGCTTCCGCGTCAGTGATGATTCCGTAGGCCGCTCGATCTTTCACCGACCCGCCTGGATTCATGAACTCCGCCTTTCCCAAAATCTCGCACCCCGTCAATTGGGACAGGCGTCGCAGTCGAATCAATGGCGTGTTCCCAACATATCCATCGATTCCGGAGTATCTCGCAGTCATGCGATCTGGATCCCTTCGGCGTGAAATGTAGGATTCGCCGCCCGAATTGTCTTCGCCAAGAAAATTCTTTCTGCTTGAATCGGCGGTACGTCCGGTCCAGCTAGGTGAACCACGCTGCGTTCGCGGCCAGCGCAGCATCTACATCTGGGAAAATCCAAAATATTCGATCAAGCCGCGAAGTTTCCAAAATCGAACGTATGGTTTCCTGCACACCACTCAGGAAAAACTTCCCGCCATACTCTTTAACCTCTCGCATGGCTAAAATAAGCGCCGCCACCCCTGCGCTATCGATATAAGTCGCTCGGGAAAGATCTATCACTATCCGTTCCGGTTTTTTCTTGATCATTGCGTTAAGGGCCTCTGTGATGGCAGGCGAAATGTGCAGATCGATATCGCCTTCAATCGCCAGGACATTCGCGCGGTCCTGACGCAGCACCGGCGTGGCTGTAGAAAAGTTTTCTCCCATTCAATCCTTTCATCGTGACTCCATTACCGTTTGGGCGTATCGGTGCGTCAAAATCCTAAGTGTGCTGACAAAGCCTGGCGGTGTCGCCGTTTTGCTGCCGATTTTGCTTGGCCGAAATATCGGGCCAACTCGCACAAAAATATCCTGCCTTACGATATTGGTACGCGTTTGACTGGCCGTTGGAGACGGCGCGCCCCCGCGCCGTTGAATCGACAAACAAGAAAACGGCCTGTGGGCAGGCCGTCTCCAGAATTTCGCCGCGTGTCGGACAAACATACTCTGTCTTGCGATATTAATATGTGGAAGCCGAGGTTGTTTGTTTATCAGAACTGAAGGTGGGCGCCATAATCAATACCTCGAGCGGAGGCTGCGATTTGGATTCTGAGGAGAAGATGCTCGCACAACTCAAGAGTGCCGAAATTGTCGGCGCCAAAATATGGTGTGGCGAAGCAGATCAAACGGCGCGCGCGTTTGCAGAGGCAGCCAGGCAGAAGCTGGAGGTGCTCATCGTGCTTGGCGGCGACGGCACCATCCGGACAGCTGCAGAAGCATGCGCTGAAAAAGCCTCGTATCTTATTCCGCTCCCCGGGGGAACGATGAACATGCTCCCTCGGGCTTTGTATGGAGATGTGTCGTGGGAAGAAGCGCTTAAAAATACGCTCGCTCGCCCCTCAGTAAAAGCGCTTTCCGGAGGTCGGGTCGCAGACAAGCGGTTTTTTGTTGCCGCCATTGTGGGCGCGCCTTCGCTTTGGGTAGAACTCCGCGAAGCTATACGCGAAGGAGATTTTCTTGACGCGATCAAAAAGGGAACTGTCGCGTTTCAAAAGATGTTTGAAACGAAGGTGCAATATCTCATCTCAGGAGAAATGACGGGTGAAGCTGAAGGACTCGCGCTTATTTGCCCCCTTATATCGGAAGAAATGTCCGATTCAGAACAGGCGCTCGAAGCCGCTGTCATCGATGTCGACAGGGCCGCCGAAGTTATCGGTCTCGTCACCGCGGCCGCGTTCGGCAAATGGCGCCATAACAAAAACGTATTCCTCACCAGGACGAAGCGAGTAGGTGTGGAATCAACCAAAGATATCCCTGCGAGGCTCGATGGAGAAAGAGTCAACCTGGGCCGAAGCGCCCAGATCGAATTTGTCTCGAAAGCAGTCAACGTGATTGTGGCTGGCAACAACTAGCTGCGCCGACAAACTGTTCCTGTGAAATGTGTGTGTTGGGTTCTGTATCGACAGATTTATCTTGTGATGTCGGCGGAATTGTTCACGCGTTGAGTTCTGCGCTTATCGCAGCGGTGACACAACGTAGACGTGATCGAGCATCTTCACGAATAAGGTATTGGCAGTCTGCTGGCCGTCGAGTGATACAGTCAGATTGGTCCAGATGATGAGCGTCAGCTGGTTGGTTGGGTCGTAGCTGATTTTCGAGTTGTAGCCAGGGGTCTCGCCGCCGTGAAAATAAATCGTGTTCGGTCCCCAGCTAAGTTGGGCGATGCCGTACCCGTACTTTTGGCCCTTGGGCTTGCTCGCGTCCTCGGGTTGCAAGCTGTCGAACCAGCGGCGCTGATAGTCGGCGTTGAACACCTTGCCGCCGGCCAGTGCCTTGATCCAGGTGGCGAGATCGTCAGCGGTGGAAATGACACCTCCAGCGGCCGCGGCGTTGGAATGGTTCACGTCCGTATAGTCCTTCGGCAGGAGGGTACCAGCTCGTGCCGCAGCCTGAACCTCGCGCGAGTAAGGCGGTTCGCCTACCAATGCGACCGAAGAACTCCCGTACAGGTACCCGTGCGAGTACGGTTCGGGGATGGTGTTCACGGTGCTGGAGGGGAGCTCGGTATGCTGCATATTCTGCGGACCGAACAACCGGTCGTGCATTACTTGCGCCAGCGGCTTGCCGTCGACCTTTTCAGCGAGGAGACCGAGAAGCGCATAGTTGGTGTTGTTGTACTCGTACTCTTTACCCGGCGGGAAATTGGGTGGGTGCGCGAATGCAATTGCCAGTAACTCGGCGGGAGTCCAAACCTTGGCTGGGTTTGTATCTATGGTCTCCGAGATTATGGGGTCGCTGGTGTAATTGTAGAGGCCGCTGCGCATTTCCAGCAGCTGGGCGATGGTGATCTTGTCGCCGTCGGGCACGCCCGGGACGTACTTTGAGACTGGATCGTCGAGACTGAGCTTGCCTTCCTGGGCGAGCAGCACGATCACCGCGGCCGTCATCGTCTTGGTATTCGATGCGATTCGGAAGTGGGTGTCTGCGCCGGGCGGGCTGGTAGCGCCTAGTAAGGTGGTGCCGTAGCTGACCGTGAACTCGCCTTGGGGTGTGCGCAAGAGAACCACGGCGCCGGGAATAATGAGTTCCTTGGCAGTCGTGTCCACCATAGTCTGGAGAGCAGCCTGGTCGATTGGCTTGAGTGCCGACTCACGTTGTCTTGTGCACGACAACGAGAGTCCTGTCACGCACCCCAACGCAGCGCCCGTCATAAGAGCGACGGCAGGGAGTTTGAGTTTGGTTTTCATATTAGACGGAATGATTCTGCGGTTCTCATTACGTCCCGATGCTCTCCGCCCAAATCGTTAAGCCACTTTTTCCTCTTCGATAGCCACTTTTTTGCGGTGCGTCGATCACGCCGATGAGATCCGCTGCGAGTCCCCGAGTATTGTCTTGACTCGCCTTCACGGCCGTCCTTACGGTCGACCAACTGGAGGCACAAGCGGCGCCGGCGGCCTGTGCGTTGGGCTCTGCCCGCTTCCACATAAGGAGGATCAATGCATTTTATCGAACAACTCTTCGGTTCGGCACCTGACGGCGGGAACGGCGCTTTCGAGTCCCTCCTGCTGATCTTTCCATTTTTGATCGCGCTTTGGAAAATGAAGCGTAAGCCTGTTTTCGGTCGGTTAGGCTAAACCGGAATTGCCGCGGCGGCCAAGCCTGTAAACACACAGCCGAAAACCGAGGTGGCCACAATGAAACTCCTCGCGCAATTCATCCCGGCACTCAGCGACCTGGCGTTGCTTTCCCCGAAACAGGTTGAAGTGAAGTTGATCGAGCGGGAAGTGGTGGAGAAAACGTTCGTTTTCGATCGCACGATAAGTCCTAAGTGGTGGAGAGGGCCCTTATGAGCAGCATCTCTCAAGGGTGCCGGGCGATCCCAAGGGCAATACGCGACTTGCTTGCCAGCCTGACGGTTCTGGTGCCGGCACTGAAAAGCTTCTGTCGCGCGATAGCCAATACCTGTCACAATTGCGGCAAGGGTTGCGACCGCGGCGGCGCTTGCATCACCGTTTCCCCAGCCGTCCTCAAGCGGGCCGACCCACTCATCTACTCGCAGTACTACCTCATGAAGATGGGTCTGTCCGTCACTTGGGACAACCCGGACATCGAGATTTTCCGCGGGGGCCTACCGGTGGCGCCATTTGCACTCCTGCCCGCGACTGACTATGACGTCCGCATAAGAGTCTGGAATGGCTCCTATGATGCTCCGGCGCTGAATCTGCCTGTGGCGCTCTCCTATCTGAGCTTCGGCATTGGCGTCTCCAGCACTGCGATCGCAATTGGCAAAGCCGATCTCGACGTTAAAGGAGGACCTCTCGAACCCGCCTTCACCTCTATCCCTTGGAAAACGCCGCCGCTTCCCGGGCATTATTGTTTGCAGGCATTGCTCATCTGGCCTGACGATGCCAATCCCGACAATAACCTTGGACAGAAGAACGTGCAGGTTGGGACAGCCCATTCACCTGCGGTGTTCGACATTCAGGTGCATAACGACGCTGCCATCGCGCGAGCCTTCACCTTTGAAGTGGACCAATATGTTATTCCGCCCCTGGCTCTGTGTAGTGACCAGGCTAGCCCGACGCGCCGCGTTGCAGTAGCACCGACTGCAGGTCGGCTGGTGGAAAGCAAAGCGCGGTGGAAGGCGGTGCTCGCCGCACAGGGTTACGGGCGTTTCCCGCTCGGCCCAGATTGGACAGTAACATTTTCTCCGGCACGACCAGTCTTGGCTGCCTTTCAACAGATCACCGTGCAGATTACCGTGCAGCCACCGGCGGACTTCCTCGGCCAGCAAACAGTTAATGTGCATGGCTTCGCCCAGGCGGAGAATCGCGGTCGCGCCCTGGCTGGCGGTGTCACGTTGTTAGTCGAGAAGAGCTAGACCGCTTATGGCCAGGCAATACACGCAGTGCTATGACCACACGCCGGGCGACAAGCCCTTCTCGAGGGCGGATCTGCTGGCTTTCGTCGCCGGGAATGCCTGGCCCGGCGCCACCGTCGCTATCCTTGCATTCCTTGGCGGCGCGCCCGCCATCTCCATCATTGCCATCTTCATTCAATCCGCAGTCACTGTCACTGCAGTAGCGAACGCGTGGCTCTATCACCGGCTCGTTTGTATGCCGAGCGATGCGCTCCCTTGCGCGATCGGAACCGTGATCGCCAATCCGACCGTGGGCGATCTTGGCGAGTTCGATAACGATCAATACTTCTCCATCCGCCTTATGCCACATCCGCCTCTCGCGGAGAGCGCCTCAGATCAGGATAAACGGGACTTCACCGACTCGGTGACTACAGACGGTTTTCAAGGTCATGAACTTCTTGGACCCAAAGCCTGGGACCTTCCCTACGCCGATCCCGTGGCCAGCGAAGAGCGGTATTATCTACACTGCGAAGCCGAGGGAAACTTCTGGCAGGCGATGAAAGATTATGCCGTCGTGGCAGGGCTCGCGGTTGCCGGCGGAGCCGCAGCCGGAGCCGCCGCAGGTGCGGCAGCTGGGTGCGCGATCGGCGGTTTTTTCGGACCCATTGGTTGTGCGATTGGAGCCTTTGTCGGCGGACTTCTCGGCGCGGCCGGTGGCGGCACGGCCGCTGGGTATCTCGTAGCTACCATTGCCTTCAATTCCGACCCCGGAAATGTCGATGACGCGAATGTCGGCGACAGGAACTTAGGCCCAATCAAAGAAGGAGACCGCGTATTAGTGCATGGCCATCACGTCTACGATGGATTTCATGAGGGCTGGCATGAACTGCATCCACTCCTCGCGGTCATGAAAATTCCAGACTATCTCGAACAAAATCCCGCAGTCATCCCATACGACTCCTCACTCACGCCCGCCGATATCCTGAAAGGTCTGTCGTCCCCCGCGTTTTTTGCCAGCGCAAAGGCTCTGCGACAGAAATGGTGCGAACGTTTCCAACTGCCACAAGACCCCGGTGTTCACATCTTGCAGCAACAGCCGCAAAATCGGTGGACCGTACACCCGGCGGTCGACGGGTGCCAGCCTGAGGATCCTGCTCCGCCGCCGCTTCATTGAAGAACGAGATTAGCGCCTATTATCGCAGATCGCGCCTATCGCGGCACTGCCGAATTCTTTGAACGCAGATTGGCTGCCTCGCGCGAACGCCAATAAGCCCGCTGGGGCGAGGCGCCCCACGCATTTGTCGTCTTAAACGCAGGCGCGACCGCGACCGAAACCGAGCTGCGCAATGACGCTGGTGATCGTCTGGCGCACTTCAAGTGTCCCCAACGAATCCAATTTGTGTCCGAGCTGCCGAAAACAGCCACCGGCAAGGTCCAGAAGTATGTCCTTCGCCGCAAGCTCGCGATTTCGAAGCAGTGACAACCGTAACGATGTAGTTATTTTAACGATTCACCCTCGCCGAAGGCGAATGTAAAATAGCCTACTCAGCCCGCCGTCCTGATTGCGGTTGCGACCGTGGGGTAATGTCTCCGAACCTCAGACGCGACCTCGCTCCTCCCCTCCTTCATTCGTTTCAATAAATGACGCACGACCCCTATTCGTTCAGGTAGCGCAAAGTGGAAAGTGAAGATCAGACCCTGGTTCCTCACCCCGCAAAGATCGACATCTTCCCGTTTGCGGCCAAAGTAAGGCCGCAATGTTCATCAGAGATGAACCTGGAAAAATTCTTCACTGAGCTGAAGCGGCGCAACGTTTACAAAGTTGCCGTCGCCTACGCGGTTGTCGCGTGGCTGTTGATTCAAGTTGCAACGCAGGTTTTCCCATTCTTTGAAATTCCGAATTGGACGGTGCGGTTCGTCGTGTTGCTGATCATCATCGGTTTTCCAATCGCGCTCGTGATCGCGTGGGCGTTTGAGCTCACACCGGAAGGTTTGAAGCGAACTGAAGTTGCCGATGCACTTCCCGCGCAACGATCACGAAGTCGCGCGTGGATTTACGTGGTTTTGATCGCAGGAGCGCTCTCGGCCGGCCTGTTCTTCCTTGGCCGCTTCACCGCATCTACGAAGCAAAGCGTGTTAGCTGAGGTTTCCTCAAAATCAATTGCCGTGCTGCCGTTCGAGAACCTGAGCCGCGATCCGGACAACGCGTATTTCGCGTCAGGTATTCAGGACGAGATTATCACGAGGCTGGCGAAAATTGCGGATTTGAAAGTGATCTCGCGCACCTCAACCCAGCAATACCAGAGCAAGCCGGGCAATCTCTCCGAGATCGCGAAGCAGCTTGGCGTCGCGAACATCCTGGAGGGCAGCGTCCAGAAAGCTACCGATCAGGTGCGCGTCAACGTCCAGCTCATCGAGGTGGCGAGCGATTCGCATCTCTGGGCCGATACCTACGACCGCAAACTTGTCGACATCTTTGCGGTCGAGAGCGAAATGGCCAAAGCAATCGCTGATGCGTTGCAAGCGAAGCTGACTGGCGGCGAGCAACAAGCCCTTGCGGCTAAGCCGACAAACAATTCAGAGGCTTACGACGCCTACCTTCGGGGGTTGGCTCTTGACGCGCGCGCGTCCTCTCCCATCGACTCAGAGAAGGTTGTCGGCTTTTACGAACGATCAGTGCAACTGGATCCAACTTTTGCGCTCGCCTGGGCCAGACTTTCTCGCGCGAATTCTCAGGTGTATTTCGGTGGTCTAGATAGTACCCCCGCTCGCCGTGACGCGACCGAGCGGGCCTTAAACACCGCGCAAAAACTCCAACCGAACTCGCCCGAAACTTTACTCGCGCAGGCTTATTATCAGTACTGGGTGCGACGGGATTACGAGCTTGCCAAAGCGACATTCGGCCGCGTCCGCGAACTTTTGCCGGGCAGCAGCGAAGCCCCTGCTGCTCTCGCTCTCATCGCACGACGACAAGGACAGTGGGATAAAAGCGTTGCCTACTGGGAGCAAACTCTTGCGCTCGATCCGCGCAACACGCAATGGCTAGGCTTGGCCGCACAGACTTACTCGATGCTTCGGCAATTCCCGGATGCGCTAAAAACCTACGATAGGTTGTTGGACATTGTTCCGAATGACCCCGACACGCTCGCGTCCGAAGCAAAAATTTATCAGGCCGAGGGCAATCTGGAACAAGCCGGAAAATTGCTGGCCGGCGTAAACGCACAGACCCATTCATTTACCGTCGTCGGAGCGAAGACTAACCAGTTGTTCCTAGAGCGCCATTGCGATGAGGCCATTCGATGGATTCATACCCTGCTCACTGAATCGAGCGACCTGCCTGCCATCGAAAGGCTCTTTGATCAAGGGTCTCTGGTTGTCGCCCAGAAATGTGCCGGCGACATTGCCGGCGCGCGAGCCACTGCTCAACAAATGCTGCCTTCGATAGAAAAGTTCTCCCAGAAGGCCCCGAATAGCCCGCCTATTGCGGCAGGGCTTTCACTAGTTCATGCCTTCCTTGGCGAGAAGGATGCAGCGATAAAGGAAGCTGAGCGTGCGATCACGCTCCTGCCTAGTACGAAGGATGCAGTGGATGGGCCTTCGTTCGAGGAGCAGTTGGCGTTCGTCGAGGCCTTGGTCGGCGACAAAAACCGCGCGATTTCAACGCTACAGCATCTTTTGGAGATTCCGTATAGTGACTGCGTTACGCCGGCGCTTCTAAGGCTCGATCCGAAATGGGACCCTTTGCGTGGCGACCCCCGTTTCCAAAAGCTCTGCGAGGAAAAGAAACAATGACGAAGCGATTGTCGTCGTCACGAACATTCATCTTTCTAGCCGGCCTTGTTGCGCTGGCGTCGGTGCGCATGACGGTCGCCGCCGCCGCCGTTCACCCCGATGGCTACGTGGAAATTCGGGATCGATTAAAAGATGTTATTATTAGCGGTGGCGAAAATATTTCGTCGGTGGAAGTCCAAGGCGCCTTGCTGCGACATCCAGCCGTTCAAGACGTTGGGCAGCGAATAGAAACAATGCGTGATGATCTCCGCGGCGACGTGGTCAAACTCAGAGACAAAGGCAATCGCTATCGGCTTCGTATCGGCACGTTTCGTGTTCTGTTCGTGCTGGCCGGAGAGGTGATTCAGGTTTATGCTGTCAAGGACCGAAAGAAAGCTTATGACTGAAGCTGCCATTCTCGAAAAGATCGAGACGCTCAATCAGGCCGTAGTTCGACTTCAGGAACGCGTTGAAGATCTCGAAGACCTACGCGATCTCGAAGCAGCTATCGCGGAGAACGCCGGGAAACCGCTCATTCCTTGGGAAAAGGCCAAAGCGGAACTCGAGCTCGAATAATTCACACCCGACGAGGTCGGCTCCCACAATTAATGTTCGCGGCGCATGCCCTCGTGTGGTGAGATTTGCAGCCCGGAATCGTTTTCTCATTTCGGCTTCATGAATTTGACCAATTTTTTTCTCCGAACTGAAGCGGCGCAATGTGTAGAAGATCGCGGGCCGTCTGAAGCGAACGTCTTGAATCGAAATAACCTCGTTAAATAGCGAGTCTTCCGATAGTAACGAACTTCATGCCGTCCGAGCATTCCTCAGAAGTGAAATTCGAGATCGGACACGTCTTGTTCATCGACATTGTTGGTTACTCGAAGCTGCTGATTAACGAGCAGAGTGAGCAGATTCAAAAGTTAAAACAGATCGTGCGCGGAACAGAGCAGTTCCGTCTCGCTAACGCGGAAGGCAAACTGCTGCGCTTACCGACCGGCGACGGCGGCGCGCTGGTCTTTCGCACTAGTCCCGAAGCGCCAGTGCTATGCGCCCTCGAGATTAGCAAAGAGCTCAAACAGCATCCCGACCTTCACGTGCGAATGGGAATTCACAGCGGCCCGGTAAATGAAGTTCCTGACTTGAACGAGCAAGCGAACATCGCGGGTGCGGGCATTAACATCGCGCAGCGAGTGATGGATTGCGCAGATGCCGGACATATTCTTCTCTCGAGGCACGTGGCAGACGATCTCAAGCATTACGCTCGCTG
>Ga0209689_1002972_pt1 | contig 12525 bp, 9 predicted proteins | sample GraSoiAngelo_149_FD_187119 | JGI IMG/M metagenome (GOLD analysis project Ga0209689, IMG submission 187119) | Grasslands soil microbial communities from the Angelo Coastal Reserve, California, USA - 14_1009_09_30cm (SPAdes) (version 2) | ecosystem: Environmental > Terrestrial > Soil > Grasslands ...
CGCGCTCCAACTGCTCGGCATCGCCCGCGCCCGCGGAAACGGACGGTTGTTTTAGAGGGATCCCGGTGGCGTTCATGGGGTTTTGGCTGGCGCCGGTGACGGAGTTCCCGGTGGTGATTGCGCAGCTTGCGGTGAAGGCGAGGCGGGCGCTTGGCCGGAAGGCGATGGCGACGCGGCCGATGCTCCTGGCTTGGGGGAAGGTTGCGCGGCAGCCGGTTGTCGAGAGCCGGCCGGCGCAGGCGAAGCGGGCGCTGCTGAGGGCTGAGGCTCCGGCGTGGCGATGGGACCAGCCGGCGCTGGCTTTTGCTGCGCCAGTTTGGCAATGGTCAATTCCATCGCGCGATCGATTGGGATGCGAGCAACGCCTTTGTTCTTGTCAATCCAGCCGTAAGTCGTGAGTGCCTTCGCAGCCTCTTCGCGTAAAGTTTTCAAATTATCCACGCGTTTTTTTGCGCGCGTTTCTTCGTAATCGCTTCCACGCGGCGCGGGACCAACTACTGCGAGCACGATTACACCGAAGAGCGCGAAAAGAAGCACGATCCCGAACCACGTGGACAACGGAGCGCGCGAGTGAGCAACCTGGCGAAGAGATTCGGTATCGGCCATTTCAGTTCGTCAATTTCAAAGATTCAATCAAGCGCGGGTCGCGGACTGGAAACAGAGAGGTCCTGGCCACGACTCGCAAATAAACGAAACCAAGAGTGGCACCGATGGCGACGAGCGAAGCCAAATCCCAGATGCTCACATGCACGCCGGTGCCATGTAACGCGGGCAGGATAACGATGTACATGTCGAGCATTTGCATGCAGACAATCCATCCAGCCACAATGCAAAGCCGATGCGGTTCCTTTTTGATCGACCGCAAAAGCAAAATCGCAAACGGTATGAAGAAGCGGCCGATCACCAGGAGCATGCTCAAGGTCCACCAGGATTCGGTGTTTCGGGTGATGAAAAATTGCGTCTCTTCCGGAATATTCGCGTACCAGATGAGCATGTATTGACCGAAGCCGATGTAGGCCCAGAAAATGCAGAAGGCGAGCATCCATTTACCCATGATGTGATAATGCTCGAGCGTGACGACATCCTTCAGATAACCGGCCTGGCGCAGAGCCGTGATCACCAGCACAAGCAGCGACATGGAGCTGCCGGCCGCGCCCGCAAAGATGTACACGCCGAACATCGTTGAAAACCAGTGATAGTTCAGGCTCATCAGCCAATCGAACGCGCCGAAAGTAAGACAAAGCGCAAACATCGGCAGACTAATAAACGCCACCTTGCGCATGCCGATCGTGAAGCGCGGGTTACCGTCCTTGTCCTGTAGCACGGACAACCGCCGCAAAGTGAGCGCTGCAAAAGCAAAAAAGCCGAGGAACAAAATCGCGCGTCCAAGAAAGAAACTCCAGTTGAGATAAGCCCGTTTTGAATCGAGCGAAGCTTCCGCGCCGGGTGGAATGTCCATCCACGAGTAAAGATGATGGCGGAGAAGAAGGATCGGCACAAAAAATAGCGCCAGGACCACGAGTAATGCCGCAATGTTTTCCAACTGGCGTCGCACGACGACCGACCATTCGGCGTCGGTAGCATGATGGACGATTGTCCAGAAAAAGCAGCCAGCGCAGAGCGTAAAGAAAAACGCAAAGGCAAAGAGCCATGAATAACTGAGCTGATGCGGATTCACGAGTGCGCCAAGGAGGCAAAGCGCCAGAGCCACAACGGCAATCAATCCGAGGAGAAACGAAAGACCGGTGAAACGGCTGCTCTCGAAATATTCGCCTTCCGGCACCGGCACGGTCTGTGAACGCTCGCTCATTTCTTCTCCAAGTCGCCGCGATGGTCCTCCGGAACATCCGCAATCGCGGCGTTTTGACTGCGCTGTAAAGCACGCAGGTAAGCAATGATCGCCCAGCGATCAGGGACAATAATGTTAGGTCCGTAAGCCATCATTGTGTTTTTCCCATTGGTGATCGTATTGAAAATCTCGCCGTCAGACATCTTGCGGAGCCGTTCATCCTGAAGAGAAACCACGGTCGCGAGACCGTATTGCTTGGTGATCCCGTTACCCGCAGCGGCGGCGCCATGGCACATCGCGCAAGTGATGTTGAAACGCTGCTGTCCGCGCTCCATCAACTCGCGTGTGACTTCCAGTGGAATACCTGTCCCCCATCGATCGCCCATTTTGCCGGTGTTGTAGTAATCGGTGCCGGCACTAAAGCTCGCATGCGGATGCGAATAGGAATCGACAGCTGCGACATCCGTTGTGGCGACTGCTTCCTGTTTCGGCATCTCGTAGCCAATCGGAACTGTGCCGGCGACCGGCAAACGCGGACCGCGCCCATCGGCAAAGAAATTGAGCGGCGCTTGTGCGCGCACTTTCATCTGGCGCACCATGTCTGGAAAAAGCTCAAGAGGCGGGCCGGTGCTCGTCTGTCCGCGAAATCCAAACACCGCGATGATCGCGATGGTGCATAGAAGAAAAATCACCAGGAATCCGCGCAACATATTCAATCCTCGTGGACGATCGTGATGTGCTGCCCGCCGCTTTTCTCCAGCAACTCGCGCACGCCACTCTCGGTAAAGCGCGGGTCGCGGGCTTCAATCGCCAGAAAAAATCCGTCATTGGTCACACGGCTAAACCGTTCCCAATTGAACATGGGATGATACCAGCGTGGTAATCCGTTCATGCCAAGCATTGCGAAAAATGAAGCGAAGGCCCCGAAAAGGACGGTCAATTCGAACATGATCGGAAAAAATGCCGGGACGGTGAAAAAGTTCCATGGTTTACCGTGCACATTGAGTCGATAGAGAAACCAAGACGGGCCAAATTCGACCAAGGCAGCGGTAAGCAGACCCGAGACCCCGCCAAACAAAACCCATCCGCTCAGCCAGGATTTTCCCAATCCCATCGCTTCATCCATTCCATGAATTGGGAACGGAGAATAGACGTCCCAGCGTCCGAAACCCGCATCTCGGACGTGCTTGGCCGCTTCGTAAAGGGCGGCTGCGCTCGGGTACTCCGCTGCCATTGCGTAAACTTTGTGACCGGCAGGAGTCCTCATCATATGCGCTCCTTTCCGCGAGGAGATATCGATTGAATCCCAGGGGGTGTGGCATAATGCGGGTCCGCCTCAGGCACAGCGGTCTTTACTTCCGACATCGCGATCATGGGCAGAAAACGAACGAAGAGCAGAAAGAGCGAAGTGAAAATCCCGAGCGTGCCGATGTATGTCCAAATGTCCACCCAGGTCGGGATAAACAGGCCCCAGGAGGAGGGGAGAAAGTCGCGATGCAATCCACCGGCGATGATGATGAAGCGCTCGAACCACATGCCGGCGTTCACGCACATGCAGACGAAATAGACGACATAGACATTCCGGCGGCACCACCGGAACCAAAAAAGCTGCGGCGAGAGGCAATTGCAGAAAAGCATCCCCACCCACCAGTACCACCAGTAGGGACCGAAGACGCGGTTCCAAAATGCGAATCGCTCGTAAGAATTGCCGCTGTACCACGCCAGGAAAAATTCCATCATGTAGGCGTAACCAACGAATGAACCGGTCAACAAAATGATCTTCGCCATCTTGTCGATATGCTGCGGTGTGATGACGTCTTGCAGCTTGAACATGGCCCGCGCCGGCAACAGCAGCGTCAACACCATGGCAAAACCGCCAAAGATCGCGCCGGCAACGAAGTAGGGCGGGAAAATTGTCGTATGCCACGTCGGCAGGATGGACGTGGCGAAGTCAAATGATACCACGCTGTGCACCGAAAGAACCAGCGGCGTAGAAAGACCGGCCAACAGTAGGTAAGCCATTTCGTAATGACGCCAGTTGCGGTTCGAGCCGCGCCAGCCGCACGCGAAAATTCCGAAAAGAAACTTTCTGATCTTCGTCGTAGCTCGATCGCGCAACGTCGCCAAATCAGGAATCAGACCCGTGTACCAAAATAGAACCGAGACTGTAAAATAAGTCGAAACTGCAAACACATCCCATACAAGCGCGCTGCGGAAGTTTGGCCAAATCGCCCAGTTGTTAGGCACCGGCGCCAGATACCACGCCATCCAAACACGGCCCACATGCACGCCTGGGAAAATCGCGGCACAAATGACCGCAAAAAGGGTCATCGCTTCCGCGGAGCGGTTAATCGAAGTACGCCATTTTTGGTGGAGCAAAAATAAGATCGCGGATATGAGCGTGCCTGCGTGTCCGATACCGATCCAGAAAACGAAGTTGGTGATGTCCCAGGCCCACCCGACCGGGATGTTATTTCCCCAGGTTCCAACGCCAGTGGAAATCTGGTAGCCAAGGCAGAAAAGACCAAAGGTCGCGGCGCTCGCAGTGATCGTAAAGGCTACCCACCACCAGCGCGGCGCTGGTTGTTCGACGACCCCAGAAATGCGCTCGGTTAGCCAACTGAAGTTGCGCCTGTTTAAAACAAGCGGTATGCGCGCGATCTGTCGCTCCGCTTCTTTGATTTCCGGTGCTGCTGGTGTTGCGTCCATAAGATCTATGGAGCATGGGCCTGTGGCCTGTGCGCCCAACGGGGATGTTCCCAGTTGCCTAGCGAAACGAGCAACATGGCCGTTTGGCACACAGACAGGATGTCTATGTTCCGATTCATCATTCCGGTACCTTCTCCTCCAGGCTTGCGACTCCGATATTCGCCGCGTCCGGCATTTTCGGGTTCGGATTGCGAATGCGCGCCAGATAACTGGTTCGTGTGTTCACGTTCAAATATTCGAGGAGACGATAATTGCGGTCCTGCTTTTTCATTTTTGAAACGCGGCTTTCCGGATCCTTGATATCGCCAAAAACAATCGCTTCCGTGGGACAGGCTTGGGCACACGCCGTTGTAAACGAATCGCGAGGGATAAGCGTCTCGGCTGAAGCGCCGGCACGCGCATGCGCCGCAATTTTTGCTTCCTCAATACGCTGGACGCAGAACGTGCATTTCTCCATCACTCCACGCATCCGCACGGTAACGTTGGGATTTTTCTGCATCTTGATAATGTCCGGCGCGCCTTTGGTCGTGAGCGGCGCGAAATATTCCTCGTAAATGCTTAATGCGCCGGCGATCTTCTTTTTCCCGACCGGTCGCTGGTTGTAATCGAAGTAATTGAAGCGGCGCACCTTGAAGGGGCAGTTGTTCGAGCAATATCGGGTGCCGATGCAGCGGTTGTAGGCCATGACGTTGAGCCCATCCTCGCTGTGGACAGTAGCGTTGACGGGACAAACCGTTTCGCACGGCGCGTTCTCGCAGTGCTGGCACATCATCGGTTCGTGCACGATCTCCGGGTCTTCCGGCCAGTCGCCGCGATCCTGGTCAAATGGTTTTCTGCTTGCGTAATACCGATCGATCCGAATCCAGTGCATCGCACGGCCATGCGCCACCTGTAATTTGCCCACGATCGGGATGTTGTTCTCGCTTTGGCAGGCAATAACACAGGCACTGCATCCCGTGCAGACATTCAGATCGACTGTCATTCCCCACTGCTGTGGCGCGTCGAGAGGTGGATGAGTATAGATGCTCGGCAACTGGTGCGGCAGTTCTTCCTCGCCAGGAATTTTTTTCGCGAAATCATTGTCGGCCCGATAACGTTCAAGCGTTGCTTCCCGGACGAGACCGCGTCCTTCAATGCTGAAGTGTTCCTGGGTAATCGAGAGCGGATAAGCGCGACCGACCTTCGTCACCTTCACGTTCTCGATGCCCTGCGCGCCCGCGACGGCGAAATGTGAATTCGCTGCGCTCCGCAAGAGGTAGCCGTTGAAACCGCTCTGTTCCACGATCTTCGGTTCTTCTTTCAACGCTCCGCCCGCATACGGCAGCGCGTTGAACTCCGGCATTTTCCGCGCGTAACCGAGTGGGATGGTAATCGAATTGTCCACATGGCCGGGCGACACGAGCGCGGCGATGACCAGCTCACGCTTAATCGGCACTCGGCCGGGCATCGTTTCGTTAATCGCGATTTGCACCAGGTCGCCGGTTTGGACTCCGAGCTTTTTCGCAAAAGCGGGACTCATCAACGCCGCGTTGTCCCATGTCAGCTTCGTAATTGGACCGGGCAATTCCTGGAGCCAGCCGTTATTTGCGTATCGGCCGTCGTCCATTGCATAACTGCCGACGAACACAATCTCCGGCGAATCTGCCGCGGGCGTTGGAGGCGGTGCCCAGGAATTTTGAACGAGAGGACCTACTCTCCCCGCATTAAACGAAGGCGGCTGATCACGCGGCTGAACGTGCGCCGCAAATCCATCGTGGAGAAAACGCGACCAAGCGGTTGGAAAATCCCCGCCCGGATTTGTCCCGCGGAAAGTTTCCTGCACCAGCTCGGGCCCTTCCGTTTTCGGCCCACCGAGCAGCGCGTTGAGCAATTCGATTTCCGAGAGACCGCCGAAAAGCGGCAGAATCATCGGCTGGACCGACAAGTATTCGCCATCGGGGGTGAGCGCGTCCCCCCACGATTCCAGATAATGTGCGGCAGGAACATGCCACTGGCTTAGCGCCGATGTAGAATCCTCGTGGTAACCGAGTCGCACAATCTCCGGCACCTTTTTTTGCAAATCGCCCCAATCACGCGGCAGCTTTGTCTCCCGGTCCTCCACCAAGCCGCGCTGCGCGTTATAGACCGGATCGCCACCGAGAATGAACAGTTGCTTGATTCGCCCGTCATTTATGTCTGCCGCCAGTTGCAAAATATCGATCGCTCGCGGATTGCGCGGAACCTGGTGGACGACCAGGGTCTGGCCGAGATTTTTGAGCGCAGCGTTTATTGCATAAACCAGCAACTGCACAGCGACCGGCTGATTTGAACCCGCCAGCACTAGACTCGCGCCTGGCTTCGCCATCAGATCATTTGCGGCCTCGCTGAGCCATCGGTCATCGAACTTCGTAGCACCGGCCGGAACCTGCAGATTCCCAATCACACCACTAAGCCTTGCGTCGTTCGTTTCTGCCAGAATTTTTGCCGCAAGCGCGTGCCCAAATGCTGCAATCTGGCTTGCCGGACAGCGCAGCCGATGATCCGCCATCGCGCCTGTCAGCGTGAAGTGGTTCTCGACAACATAAAGCCGATTCATGTTATCTTTCGGCACGCTCACACGCCGTCGTGAAGTGAACGCGCGCACCGATGCGAGGTCACCCTGGCTGCAATCAAGAAAATCGCTGTCGAGCGCAAGGACTACGTCGGCGCGATCGAACTTCGGCAACACGCGCACGTCGGAACCGAAGGCATTTTGCGCAGCGAACTCCTGTTCCTGACTCAGAAGCGGTTCATAAACGCACCAGCGCAGAGCCGGGAAAATCTTTTCCAGCCCAGTGCGCAAGCGTTCGCGCGTGGGCGAATGCGTCTCGTCCACCAGAAATGCTAGGCCATCGCCCTGCTGTGCGAGGAGCCTGTTGCGAAGTTCCCGACTGTAGCCATCAAACGCAGCCCGATCGCTCTTCTTCCCTTTGTAAACGAACCGCTGCGAGCGGGACGGATCATAAAGATCAAGAATCGATGCCTGGACGAAAGTGTCGGTCGCGCCGCCACTTGCCGGGTGCAGTGGATTTCCCTCCAGCTTGATCGGGCGTCCGTCCACGGTTGTTGCGACGAGCGGAATTGCCCCGGTGCGCCGAGGCATCGCGGTGGCGTAATAGAGAAATTTCCCGGGGATTGTCCATTCCACGCTCTTCGTAAATGGAACCAGATGTGCTTCTGGTCGACGGCAGCTATTCAAGCCAACACCAGCCAGCGCCATCGATGCGCCCATTAATTTCAGGAAATCGCGCCGCGACCATTCGTCGCCTTTCAACTCGGCCGCGCCCGCTGGAAATTCGCGCTCCAGCCATTCGCGAAATTCGGGTGTATTGCTGTATTCGCCGAGGCTGCGCCAGTAACGCTTTCCCGTTGGCGGCTCAGGTGGATGCTGGAATATGCGTTTCATCGGTGACAACCCTGACAGTTAGTGGGCGGATCAATGTTCCAGCGTTCTTTTAACGTCTGGCCGATCTCTGTTTGAGTAAGTCTTTTCTTCTTCGATAAATCTTCTCCTGCATTCTGCGGCTGTCCGTATTTCGCCACAAAGTCCGCCGGCTTCACGTCGTCCGGCTTCCAATCCAGATTAAAGACCTGATCCTCTGGACGCAAAAAATTCTCCGGATGCCGATGACATTCGAGACACCAAGCCATGCTGTGCGGTTTTGCGTGATAAACGACCGGCATGTGGTTTACGGGACCGTGGCAGCTAAAACAACTAATGCCGCGATTCACATGCGCGCTGTGATTATAAAAAACGTAATCGGGCGTGCGATGGATTTGCACCCACTCAACGGGGTTGCCAGTCTTCCAACTCACACGTACCGGCTCGAGCTTCGGATTGTCCTTTTGCACCTGCGTATGGCAGTTCATGCATGTCTGCGTAGTGGGCAGATTCGAGTGGGCAGCCATATCGACAAAACTGTGACAGTAACGGCAATCCATTCCTAGTTGCGATACGTGGACATCATGCGGAAAAGGCACCGGCTGAATCGGCTCATACCTCACTCGCGTGTATTTTGGCGTCACGTAGTACCATGTGGCTGCGGTCAATCCACAGACGGCCAGGATACCGCAGATCACGAGCTTAAGCGGTAGCCAGTTCGTCCAGCGTGGAAAGAAATTTGCCATGGTATTAGACGAAGTGGGCTCCGCCGACAGGCAGCCGCGAAACTAGAAACGGATCAAATTTGGAACCAGGATGTGCTTCGTTCGGACGGCGCAAGGTTTGACATTCGTTGCTCGTCTGAGGGGAGGTCAAGATTCTATGAATGTGCTCGGCGAGGGCAAAATAAAATTCGTCCTTCGATCTCATGTCGATTAAAAAATAATGCCGTCACCGTTTCCGATACGGAAAAGTGCATAATTGGCAAAATTGATAACGTCAAAACTTCGCCAAACCGTCAAGTGAAAGCGCATCCTTTCCGCATCTACTTCCGCAGCATTCTTCCTTTCCTGCTATTTTTCCTTCGAAACGTGAATGCTGCCCAAGAACCTGTCCCAAGCGAAGCGAACCAGAGTCGAATGGATGTCGATTTGATTTTGGTTAACGGAACGGTCTACACGGTAAACGAGAAACAGCCGCACGCGGACGCGATCGCGGTCACAGATCAACGGATTGTTTTTGTCGGTTCAAACGAAGACGCGAGAAAATTTCGGGGCGACAAAACGCGCATCATCGATCTTAGCGGCAAAACGGTCGTCCCGGGCTTCACCGATTCGCATTGCCACATCTTCGGGATTGGCGAGCGGGAGATGCGCCTCAATCTTGAAGGGACAAGCTCCCTCGAAGATTTCCTCGCAAAGGTTAAAGCGCGCGTCGCCCAGACTGAGCGCGGCAACTGGATCACCGGGCGCGGCTGGATCGAAACTTTCTGGAAACCGCCTCAGTTCCCGACGCGAGAAGACCTCGACAAAATCGCGCTGGACAATCCAGTTTTTCTCACGCGCGCCGATGGTCATGCCGCGATCGCCAATAGCGCCGCGCTAAAGATTGCCAAGATTGACAAGGGCACGCCAAATCCGTTCGGCGGCGAGATCTTGAAAGATAAGACAACGGGCGAGCCGAGCGGAATGCTGCTCGACAACGCGCAGGATCTTGTGGCGAAAAATATCCCCAAACCGACCGACGCCGAACGCGAACAGGCGTTTCTACTTGGAGTGCATCGCGAGATCGGCCTCGGCTGGTGCGAAATTCAAAACGCTGGCAGCCATGCCGAAGACATCAAAATAATTCGAAAATGTCTCGACGACGGGAAAGTGAAACTGCGTTTTATCAATGCGGTTTATGGGCCGGGCGAAGATGCACAGCGTTTCTTGCGCGAAGGCCCGACAATTGACGCGTTCGATCACCGCTTCACACAGCGCACGATCAAGGTGATTTTCGATGGCGCGCTTGGTTCGCGCGGCGCCGCCTTGCTCAAACCATACAGCGACGCGCCTGAAAGTTCCGGATTTCTCACGGAAAAAGAGTCAGACTTGAAACCGATCTTTGAAGAAGCGCTGCGCCGCGGCATTCAAGTCGAGACCCATGCCATTGGCGATCGGGCAAACCACGTGATTCTCGATCTTTACGAGCAAGCGTTCAAAGCGGTACCGCATGACCAACGAAAAATTCGCGAACCGCGCTGGCGCGTCGAGCACGCGCAGATTGTCGATCCTGCGGACCTTCCGCGGTTCGCAAAGCTCGGCGTCATTCCGTCGATGCAACCATCGCACGCAATCAGCGATTTATTCCTCGCGCCCGCACGGCTCGGAATGGATCGCCTGGCCGGCGCTTACGCATGGCAAAGTTTCCTGAAATCTGGCTGTATCATCGCCGGCGGCTCCGATGCACCGGTCGAGCGAGGTGAACCGATGATCGAGTTCTACGCGGCGGTCGCGCGCAAAAGCGTAAAAGGATTTTCGGGCGACGGTTGGCATCCCGAGCAAGCCGTCTCCCGCGAGCAAGCATTGAAAATGTTCACCACCTGGCCCGCCTACGCTGCATTCGAAGAAAAAGACAAAGGTTCGATCGAAGTCGGCAAGCTCGCCGACTTCACCGTGCTTTCCCAAGACATCATGAAAATTCCCGAGCCAGAAATCCTGAAAACGCACGCTGTCATGACTATGGTCGGCGGCGAAATTATTTTCAGCAACTCACGCTCGAATTAATGCGATGAGACGCGCGATGAGGGGCCTCGTTGCAGTTCGAAATCTGCGAGTGACCTTGGTGTTGCGTCTCTGCCTCATGTGGTTCGCATTGGCTAACTGGCACTCGTCCGCAGACGGCCAAGAACACAAGCATCCCGCCCCGGAGAAACTTGGGGTCGTGAAATTCCCGACGTCCTGCTCGGCAAGCGTGCAAAAGGATTTCGAGCGGGCTGTGGCGCTTTTGCATTCGTTTGCATACTCGGCAGCGGAAAAAGCTTTTCGTGATGTATCGAGCGCTGACCCGAAATGCGCGATGGCGCATTGGGGAATCGCGATGACCTATTTTCATCCACTTTGGCCGCCGCCGCTTCCGGAAGAGAACGTGGCCCGCGGGCGCGAAGAAATTGAACGCGCGCGACAGCTCGGTGGATCGGACTGCGAACGCGAATTTATTGAAGCATTGAGTTTCATCTACGCGAACGCCGATTCGCTGCCTTACGACGACCGTGCCAACCGTTACGCCGCAGCAATGGGCAAGCTCCCCGAACGCAATCCCGACGCAGCTGAGTGCCAGATCTTTTACGCATTAGCGCTTCTGGCCACGGCTCCGCCAACGGACTCAACCCACGCGAATCAAAAAAAAGCGGCTGCTCTGCTTGAACCGCTTTTTCAGAAGTATCCGCAGCATCCGGGGATTCCGCATTACCTGATTCACGCCTACGACAACGTAGAGATGGCGGCTCAAGGCGTGGAGGCAGCAAGAGTTTATGCGCAGATCGCGCCATCCGCGCCGCACGCGTTGCATATGCCTTCGCATATTTATACGCGATTGGGAATGTGGGAAGAGTCAATCGCATCAAACATGGCCGCAAGAAAAGCCGCGCATGAGCAAGGTGATATTGGCGAGGAATTACACGCCATGGATTACCTGACCTACGCCGATCTTCAGCTCGGCCGTGATCAGGACGCCGCGCGGGTCGTCGATGATTCGCGAAAAATGACGAACCTTTCGCCGAAGTATTTCAAAGTGGCGTATGCGGCCAGTGCGATGCCGGCGCGCTACGATATTGAACGTCGAAAGTGGAATGATGCGACACGACTCACGCCGATGGATGACACGCTGCCGCAGGCGTTTGCAATTACCGCTTGGTCACGTGCAGTTGGATTTGCGCGCACCAAACAGGTAGCGGCCGCGCGTGCTGAAATTGCGCAACTAAAGAGCGCTTACGAGCAAATGCGCGCCGCGGGCGATGGATATTGGGCGACCCAAATTCATGTGCAGGTCAATTCAGCTTTGGCCTGGATAAACCATGCGGAGGGAAAAGACGACGAAGCAGCGAAGCTGATGCGTGCTGCGGCCGACGAAGAAGACGCAGTGGAAAAACTACCCGTTACTCCCGGCGCAATTGTGCCAGCGCGCGAACAGCTTGGCGACCTGCTTTTGGAATCAAATCGTCCCGCCGATGCTCTCAAAGAATTCGAGCGTGCGCTGGCCATCACACCGCAACGCCGTAACGCGCTCGCGGGGGCATCGCATGCCCGCGAAATGCTCGCTCAGAGCAAAGCTCCGAAAGTAAATTAGGTTACGAGTACAAATACTCGTCGTGATATTCCCGCTGAGGTGCGAACTGCACGCTCTGATCGCTGCCGATCTCGGGATATTCGAAGATTTTTCCTTCGTAATTGCGTATCACAATCTTTTCGTTGTCGTGATACAGAATGTAACCTGGGTTGATCGGCACTTTCCCGCCGCCACCGGGTGCATCGATCACATATTGCGGGACCGCGTAGCCGGTCGTGTGTCCGCGCAGGCCTTCGATAATCTCGATTCCTTTCGCGACCGAGGTACGCAGATGCGATGAGCCGTTGATCAAATCGCA
>Ga0209689_1002973_pt1 | contig 12519 bp, 7 predicted proteins | sample GraSoiAngelo_149_FD_187119 | JGI IMG/M metagenome (GOLD analysis project Ga0209689, IMG submission 187119) | Grasslands soil microbial communities from the Angelo Coastal Reserve, California, USA - 14_1009_09_30cm (SPAdes) (version 2) | ecosystem: Environmental > Terrestrial > Soil > Grasslands ...
CGAGGGGAAGACGTGGGAGGATGTGTCGATTCCCAATCTTCCCGGCGTCACGGGTCGCGCCGACGTGCTCGCAATCGACGCGTCGCACTTCGATGCGGGGGCGGCGTACGCCGCGGTCGACCTGCATACACAGGGCGATTACACGCCGTATTTCTACCGCACCCGCGACGCGGGCAAGACGTGGACACTGATCACCAACGGGTTTGCCACCAATCAGCCGAGCGGCAGCTTCGCGCGGGTGATCCGGGAGGATCTCAAGCAGCGCGGGTTGTTGTTCGCCGGGACCGAGAGCGGCGTATACGTCTCGTTCGATGACGGCGACCACTGGCAGTCATTACAGCAGAATCTGCCCAACACGTCGTACCGCGACATGTCGATCAAGGGCAACGACCTGATCGTGGGGACGTACGGGCGCGGCATCTGGGTGCTGGACGACATCGCGCCGCTGCGCCAGATGACGGCCGCCACCGCGGCGGAGCGGGTGCATCTGTTCGCACCGGGGGACGCCGTGCGGGTGCGTAGCAACGTCGGTGCCGACACGCCCTTCCAGCCCGATGTGCCGCACGCCCCGAACGCGCCCGAGGGCGGGCTGATCACGTACTATCTGGCGTCGGCCCCGACCGGTGAGATCACGCTCGAGGTGTTGGCTCCCGGCGGCACCGTAGTCCGGCACATGACGAGCGCGCCGACCCCGCCGGTGAAAGAGGCGGCGCAGCCGCCGGAGCCCAACTGGTGGCTCGCCCCGCCGTTCGTGTTGCCGAAGGGCGCGGGTTTGAACCGCGTGAACTGGGACGTGCGCGCCGATGCGCCGGCGGCGTTCTCACATTCGTTCGAGATCAACGCCAATCCGGGTCTCACGCCGCCGTCACCGCAAGGTCCGCTCGTCCCGCCGGGCGTCTATACCGTCAGGCTCGCCGTCGACGGGAAGAGCTATACGCAGCGGGTGACGGTGGTGAACGATCCGCGCTCGCCCGCAACGACCGCCGACGTCGTGGTGCAGTACGCGCTGCAGACGAAGATCACCACCGCGATGCAGACAGCCTGGGATGCATACCGCCAGGTCGCGGAGCTACGCACGGCTGTGAGCGGCGATACTGCCACGTCTTATCCCGCCGCGGTCATTGCTGCCGCAAAGACCTTCGACTCGACCCTCGCCGCAGTCGGTGGCGATCCGGAGCGTAGCGGGGGGTTTGGAGGAGGCGGCTTCCGGCCCGGCGGTCCGCCGCCGCCGACCTTCGTGGGGGTGAATAACACCCTCGTAGGTCAGATCAACGCGCTCGAGAACGGTGACATGGCGCCGACACCGGCGATGCTGGCCGCTTACGCGGCGGCGTGCAAGGACTTGGGGACGGCGCTCGCGACGTGGAAGGGCATCACCGGCGCGCAGCTCACGGCGTTCAATGCGCTCCTGAAGCAGCACAACCTCGGCCAGCTCAGTGCGGGTGGACTAACGCCGGGGGCATGCCCCGGACACTGAGGCCTCCCGCTTCCGCCGTCCCCGGCCCTGATTCCGCGAAGACGCGTGCCGTGCGGCCGGTCTCGGCTGCATAGCGGGCAGCGAGGTCCCGCACCACACCTTCTGCCTCGCTCGTTCCGAAGACCGCAACTGTTCCACCGCTGCCGCCACCCGTGATCTTCGCGCCGAATAGAGCACGCTCGGGCCCCGCGGATCTCACGAGCTCCACGAGACGATCCGTTCCATCGCTGCCGAGTCCGCAGGCGCTGTAACTCCGGTGTGAACCGTACATGAGCTCGCCCAACTCGGTCGCGACATAGGGCTGACGCGGGAGCGCAGCGAGCAACTCTGCAAAGCGGTCCACGCGCGCTTGTTCGCCGACCGGGTGCTCTGACGCGCGGCGCACGGGATAGCGGCGGTCGGGATCCACGACGGTGGCGGTGTCGCTGATGTCGCCGTAGCGCTCGAGGAACTCGCCGCCTGTCATTTCCTCCGGCAGGCAAGGAGCGAACTGCGAAAACTGCACCGGCGTGAGATCGGCGAGATAGCGGCCTCGCCATGGGGTTTCGGTCGTGAGGATGCGCAGTCCCATGAACGCGGCGGTGCGGACGGTCCCGTAGTCGGCCCCCGAGACCGCATGGCTGATCCCGGAATCGATGCCGTAGAATCGATACCCTGAAGGAACCTCGAGGTAGCCTTCGATTGTGCCTGGCTGGCAACGCAGTTGCAGCAACCGGTCGCGCTTGCCGCACGCGCTCGTCATCTGGTCCATGATCCCGCACGGTGCGCCCACGACGTGGTTTTCGACGCGCTGGCACAGCGCCGCCAGGTCGGCCGGTTCGATGCGAATGTCGGAGCTCGCGGCGACGGCGGCGGCAACCGCGACTTCCAGCGCGGCGGAGGACGCGACGCCTCTGCCTTCCGGTACGGAGGAGTGAATCAGAATCCGCAGACCAGACCTGGCCGTTTCCGTCGGGAGCAGCGCCTGCACGACGCCAACGACGTAGGTCGCCCAGCGATCCGCCTGAGCTTCGCGAACCCAGGGAAGCTCCGTCGCGAAGAAATCCCATCGATCGCCCCTGAGACTGGCGACCTCACAGCGCGGCGCGTCCTGCTTTTGCACGAGCGCAAACGTCGCGCACGCGAGCGGCAGCTCGAGCACGCGCGCACCGCTGTAGTCGGCGATTCCGCCCATGACGTCGAGTCGGCCCGGCGCCCGCGCGATGCAGATGGGGCGTGCGAGGGAAAAGAAACTGCGCAGGCGGGTATCGGACGCGGAGGGCAACGAGTGCAGCAGGTCGATCGAAGGCTGGAACCAATTCACCTGAGGAGCCCGCGCCGGCGCAGCGCGCCTTGCAGCACGGGCTCGATCGCGTGACGCAGTGCCTCATTCGCGTATCCGACCCACGCCACATCGGTAGTCAAGTCGAGCGGCGCATCCACCGCTGCCCCCGAGGGATCGGTGATGATCACACCCGCCTCGCGCGCGATCAGCGCGGTGCACAAATCATAGGGGTGGCAGCACAAGGGGGGGCTCGCCGACTTCACCAGCGGACGCAGATCCGCAACGAAGCGGTCGTGGCCCGCTATCAGCTCGTACAGCTCGCCGCCGGTCGAGGCATACTGATCCTCGAAACATGACGCACGGCGCGGCTCGGGCTTGACCAGCGCCTGAACGACTTCGTCATCGATGGCGCCCAGGATCTCTCGTGCTCCGGGGAAGAAGCGCACGACGGTCGCGAAACCGTGCGCAATCGTGACGGCGCCCGAGCGTCGCAACGTGAGTGGCTCGGCTTTCGCCGACACGCGATTCCATCGCCGGGCCTCGACTCCGGCGCCGCGTGACGCCCAGAGCTGGTCGGAGAGGTGCTGCTTCAGCAGCGGGATCTCGGTCTGCACGGTGAGCACGATGTCCGATAACCTTGTCGCGGCACCGCGGTTGGGCGCGACGCCGGTGAGGATCCAGGCGCTACGCTTCTGATACATGAGGCCGCGCGTGCCGTCGAGCGGATCCACCAGCAAGCGCCAGCGACAGTCGCTCTCGCGCGCCCCGCGCGGCAGAATGAGCGGATCCGGGATTCCCTCAGCCACGACGCACACCGGTTCGTTCCGCGCCAACTCGCTTAGCCCACGCACCAGCGCCTCTTCGCCCACGCGATCTATGGCGTAGATCGTGTCGCCCGCGTCGCTCGACCCAGTCGCGTTGATCGCGAGCTGCTCCGGCGTCTGCCTCGTGCACGCGTCCACGACGGTGTCGCGGATGGAATCGTGCAGCGCCAGAATCGGCTCGAGAAGGCCCTCAGCCGTGGCCACCTCAGCTGCCCTCGCCATCGCCGCCCTCCGCCGCCCTCCGCCGCCCTTCGCCGCCCTGTGTGTAATGAATGTTCGAGACCGCACGCAACTCCGCCGCCTTTTCTTCAGGCGCCGTGTCGTTCAGAAAATTCCCGCCGCCGATCTCCGGTCCCGCGAGATATTTGAGGAGACCCGGTTTGCGCAGTGGCGGGTGGATCTCGATATGGAAATGGAACCCTGAATACGCTTGGTCTGTGGGCGCCTGGTGCAGCACCATCACGTATGGAAACGACATCTGCCAGAGGTTGTCGAGCCGGATCAGCGTCTCGCGTAGCACGATCGCAAAGTCGCCGAGCTCGGAGGCGCTGAGATGCGCGAGGCTCGCGCGTGTCTCACGCGGCGCGACGAACGTTTCGTACGGATAGCGCGCGAAATACGGAATGAACGAGAGTGCCAGGTCGCGCCGCACCAGTAGTCGCCTTGCGTCCGCTTCCTCGGCGGCAAGGATGTCCTGAAACAGCGGTCGATCGTGCTCCGCCAGGTACGCCGCCTGCGCTGCGGCTTCGAGCTCGATGGTCTTGAACACGAAGTTGGTCGCGTAAATCTGGCAGTGCGGGTGTGGATTGCTGACACCGACGACTTCCCCCTTGTTCTCGAATACCAGCACGTGACGCACACCCGCCTGCGCGCCGAGCTCGCGATACTGCGCTTGCAGTGCCTGCAGGAGACCGAGCACTTCAGACTCGGGCAGTTGGGCGAGCGTGAGGTCGTGGTGCGGCGTGTAGCAAACGACCCGCGCGCGGCCGCTCGCCATGCTAGTCCGATAGATGACGCTGGGAGGTGCCGAGACGGCGGGTGCGCCGGGACCGACGCAGGGATGGTCGTTGTCGAACACATACACGCCATTGTACTGGGCATTGCGTTGTCCCGAGCTACGCCCGTTGCCGGGACAGAGGTAACAGTCGGGGACGTAGGCCGGCAGGGGACGCGCCGATTCCGAGACGCGCTCCCCTTGCCAGGGCCGCTCGTTGCGGTGGGATGAGATGATGACCCATTCCCGCCGGAGCGGATGCCAACGCTGTTCCCACACCATGCGTGCCTCCGTTTGACAACCCGTCAAAGCGAGCCGAGTATCGCCGGGATGGTGCGAAGCGGCAAGGATGCTTTTCAGCCCCGGCCGGAGGATCATTTCACCTTCGGGCTCTGGACGGTAGGAAATCCCGGACGCGACCCCTTTGGCGATCCGGTGCGGCCGCCGCTCACTCCGGCCGCGATCGTCCGCAAACTGGCGGCGCTCGGCGCCTATGGCGTCAATCTGCACGACAACGATCTCGTACCGGCTGGGTCGTCCGCAGCCGAGCACGACCGGATCGTGCGCGAGTTCAAGCAGGTGCTCGGCGACACGGGCATGAAAGTGCCGATGGCCACGACGAATCTTTTCTCGGACCCGGCATTTCGTGACGGCGCGTTTACGAGCAGTGACTCGCGCGTACGTGCTTATGCGCTGCAAAAAACGCTGGCCGCTATCGATCTCGCGGTCGAGCTCGGCGCCACCACCTATGTGTGCTGGGGCGGAAGAGAAGGCGTCGAAACCAACGCGGCCAAGGATCCGCGCACCGCACTCGCGTGGTATCGCGACGCCATCAACTACCTGTGCGAATACGTGCGGTCACAGCGCTACGATCTGCGCTTCGCGCTCGAGGCAAAGCCGAATGAACCGCGGGGCGACATCTTTCTGCCGACCACCGGTCACATGCTCGCCTTCATCTATACGCTGGACCATCCGGAGATGGTGGGCGTCAATCCGGAGGTGGCCCACGAGCGCATGGCCGGGCTCGACTTCTCCCATGCGGTCGCACAGGCGATCGACGCGGGCAAACTGTTCCACATCGATCTGAACGGCCAGCAGGTTGGCCGCTTCGACCAGGATCTTCGTTTTGGCAGCGACGACCCCAAGGGAGCGTTTTTCCTCGTCAAGCTGCTCGAAGACTCCAAGTGGCCGGGTATGCGTCATTTCGATAGCCATGCGTACCGAACCGAGGATGAAGCGGGCGTTTGGGACTTTGCCGCCGGCAGCATGCGCACCTACCTGATCCTCAAGGACAAGGTCGTGCGCTTCAATGCGGATCCCGAGATCCAGCAGTTGCTCACCAATCTCGACGGAGGTAAGAGCAGCGCGCGTGTCCCGTTCGAGGAGCTTCGCAACACGAAGTTCGATCTCGCGGCGCTGCGCTCGCGCGGCTACGCGTACGAGCGACTCGATCAGCTCACCATGGAGCTCTTGTTGGGAGTGCGCTAAGCGTGGCGGCTGATCTGTTTCTCGGCCTCGACGTCGGTACGAGCAGCGTCAAATCCATTCTCATCAGCGTAGACGGCGGCGTCGCGGCCGTGGCGACCGCTCCACTGTCACTCGACACCCCGCGACCAGGCTGGGCGGAGCAAGATCCCGAGGCTTGGTGGGACGCGAGCCGCACGGTGATCCGGGCTGTGGTCGACCAGCGGCCGAACGCTCGAGTCGCGGCCGTTGGAGTCTCAGGCCAGATGCACTCGTCCGTCTTTCTCGACAAGCGCGGTGCGGTGATCAGGCCGGCGCTACTCTGGTGCGATGGCAGAACGACGGCCGAGTGCCGAGAGATCGAGACGCGCGCCGGCGGCGAGACGCAGCTGCGGAACTGGGTGTGCAACCCCGCGCTGGAAGGCTTCACCCTGCCCAAGGTGCTGTGGCTGCGCAATCACGAGCCGGCGGCATTCGCGCGACTCGCCACGGTGCTCCTCGCCAAGGATTTCGTGCGCTTGCGTCTGACGGGCTCGATCGCGACGGAGCCGTCCGACGCCTCCGGCACGCTCATGTTCGATCCCGCTCACATGCGTTGGAGCCGGGAGATTCTCGACGCGGTCGATCTCGCGCCATCACTGCTTCCAGCGGTGGCTGGATCGGCAGAAGTGCTCGGCCAGGTCACCAAGGAAGCTGCCGCCGTTACAGGGCTCGCCGCCGGCACACCGGTCGTGGGGGGCGGCGCGGATAATGCGTGCGGCGCGGCGGGCGTGGGCGCGATCAGTCCCGGTGACGCGGTGTCGAGCTGGGGCACATCTGGGACCGTACTGGCGCCCACGGCGCAGCCGCGCGTGGATCCCAAACTGCGAGCGCACACCTTCTGTCACGTCACCCCCGACGTGTGGTATGTGATAGGCGTCGTCTTGTCGGCCGGCGGAGCGTTTGCCTGGTATGGCGATCAGTGCGCGCGCGAGCTGCCGGATGGGGGGGGGGGTCGAGACGCGCAGCTCGTTGCGGAGGCGGCAAACGTGCCACCCGGTGCCGACGGCGTGACGTTCCTTCCCTACCTCCAGGGAGAGCGGACGCCGCATCGGGACGCGTCCCTGCGTGGCGCGTTCACCGGCCTCAGTCTGGCACACTCGCGTGCTCATCTGACGCGCGCCGTACTCGAGGGCGTGTGCTTCGCACTGCGCGACTCACTCACCATTCTCCAGGAGTTGGGGCTCGCCCCCGGTCAGCTAGTGCTGACGGGCGGCGGTGCGAAGAGCGCGTTTATTCGGCAGTTGCAGGCAGATGTCTTTGGCCTTCCCGTGACGACCGTCAATCGTGAAGAGGGCGGGTCCTACGGCGCGGCGCTGCTCGCGGCGGTGGGGGCAGGAGCGTTTCCCGATCTCGAGACCGCGGCACGGCGGACCCTCACGCGCCAGCCGCCCACGCCAGCGAACCCAGAAATCCACAGAACGTACGAGCCCATCTATGACCGCTTCCGCAAACGCCTGGTGGCCTCGCGCGCGTAACCTGATGTGGCTGGCGGTCGTCGCCACGCCGCTGTGCGCGCAGACGCCGGACTATCAGAATCCCGACCTGCCGTTCGAGCGTCGTGCGGCCGATCTCGTCTCGCGCATGACGCTCGAGGAAAAAGTCTCGCAGATGCAGGACGTCGCGCCGCCGATCGACCGGCTTGGCATTCCCCGATACAACTGGTGGAACGAGGCACTGCACGGCGTCGCGCGCTCTGGGCTCGCGACATCGTTTCCGCAGGCGATGGGGATCGCCGGCACGTGGGACGATTCCCTGATCTACCGGATGGCGACCGTCATCTCGGATGAAGCTCGTGCGAAGCATCACGAGTACGTGCGCCATGGCTCGCGCGAGCGCTATCAGGGGCTCACGTTCTGGTCGCCGAACATCAACCTGTTCCGGGATCCGCGCTGGGGCCGAGGTCAGGAGACGTATGGGGAGGACCCATTCCTCACCGGCCGCCTCGCGGTGCAGTTCATCCGCGGCATGGAGGGCGACGACCCCAGGTATCTGAAGACCGTCGCGACCGTGAAGCATTTCGCCGTGCACTCGGGGCCCGAGCCCGCGCGCCACACCTTCGACGCCGTCGTGGGCGAGCGCGACCTACGGGAGAGTTACCTGCCGCATTTCGCCGCTGGCATGCGCGAGGGCGGCGCCTACTCGCTCATGTGCGCCTACAACCGCGTGCTCGGGAGTCCCGCGTGCGGGAGCGATCTCCTGCTCCACAACATCCTGCGCGGCGAATGGGGCTTCTCGGGTTATGTCGTGTCGGACTGCGGCGCCATCAACGACATCTACGAGCGCCACAAGGTCGCACCGACGGCCGCCGCCGCGTCGGCCCTGGCTGTGAAAGCGGGAACGGACCTCGAGTGCGGTAACGTCTACGCGAACCTCGTAGCTGCCGTGCGACAGGGACTGATCACGGAGCAGGCGATCGACACCGCGGTCATACGGCTGTTCCTCGCCCGCTTCCGGCTCGGCATGTTCGACCCGCCGGAGCGCGTGCGCTGGGCGCAGATCCCGTTCAGCGTGCTCGACCAGCCGGCGCACCGCGCGCTCGCCCGCCAGGTGGCGCGCGAGTCCATCGTGCTCCTGAAGAATGCCGGCAGCCTGCTACCGCTTCGCAAGGACGTCGGCACGATCGCCGTGATCGGGCCGAACGCGGACGACCGGCGCATGCTGCTGGGCAATTATGAAGGCTCGCCCGCCGACTCGATTACCCCGTTGCGGGGCATTCGTGAGGCCGTGTCACCCGGCACGCGCGTGCGCTACGCCCGCGGCTCGGACCTGGTTGTGCCCGGCGACTCAGGGTTCGCCGAGGCGGTGCGGGCGGCGGAGCAAGCGGACGTGGTCGTGCTGTGTCTGGGCTTGACAGCGCAGCTCGAAGGCGAGGAGATGTCAGTCGAGACTCCCGGATTCCTCGGCGGCGATCGCACCCGCATCGACCTGCCCGACGCGCAGGAACGGCTGCTCGAGCGGATCGTTGCGGTCGGCAAGCCCACGGTGCTCGTGCTGATGAGTGGCAGCGCGGTCGCCGTGAACTGGGCGCAAGAGCACGTGCCCGCGATCGTCGAAGCGTGGTACGGTGGGCAGGCCGCGGGCAGCGCGCTGGCCGACGTGCTCTTCGGCGATTACAACCCCGCGGGGCGGCTGCCGGTGACGTTCTACACGAGCGTGGATGACCTGCCGCCGTTCGATGATTACCGAATGGCGGGACGCACCTATCGCTTCTTCAAAGGGACGCCGCTGTACCCGTTCGGCGATGGCTTGAGCTACACCACCTTCGCGTACAGGAATCTGCGCACGAGCTCGGCGAGACTTCGAGCCGCGGACACGCTGATCGTTCGAGTGGATGTGACAAACACCGGGCGGCGGGCGGGAGACGAAGTCGCGCAGCTTTACGTTCGCCACCTCGGATCGCGCGTGGAACGACCGATTGAGGACCTCCGCGGCTTCCGGCGAATCACGCTCAAACCGGGTGAGACGCGAACGGTGGAGTTCGCGCTGCCGGCATCCTCACTGGCGTATTGGAGTCCCGACACGCACCGCTGGGTCGTGGAACAGGAACCGGTCGAGCTGGCCATCGGTGCGTCATCAGCCGATATCCGCCTACGGCGTAGAATTCAAGTCGTGAGCCTCCAGTAGATCGCGTAGCGCTGATCGAAGATGGTGTGGAACGGCACGAGCGTGACCGCGCCTTTCTCGCCGGCGGCCCGAAACTCGAGACCCCGTCCCGCTAGGCGCTCAGCGCCTTGGGCGCGCAACTCCGGCGGTGGGATCGGCTGACCCTTGTATTCCGGTATGGTACGCGGCTTTGTCGGCTCAGCGCGCAGCACGTCTGGAGTCAGGCCGTCAGTCCCTAAGCGTCCCGCGAGCACGAGCGGACCGTACATCACCGCCGCGAGTGTCGGATCGTCCGGCATCGGGTGCAGGTGGAGGCTCATCGGCAGTTTGACCGCAACGCTGTCGCCGTTGCGCCAAGTGCGCTCGAGCACGAAGTAACCGCCCGGACCAGCGAAGCCGTCGAGGGTGCGGCCGTTGAGTGCCGCGGTTCCGCCGTGCGTCGCCCAGTACGGCACGCGGATGCGGAGCGCAAACCGAACCGGTTTCGCGGTCTGGATTCGGAGTGTCGTGCCTTCTTCTTCAGGAAACTGCGTCTCCTGCACCAGCCGGACGCCGCGCTCCGACCAGTTCAGCTCGGACGCAATGAAGAGATTGACGTACACGCCGGCGTCGTCGTGGAAGTAAATCGAATCCCCGAACTGTGAGAACGACTCGCTCATCGTTCCCGTGCAGCACCAATAGTCCTGCCCGGGTGTCCCGAACAGCTTCCAGAGACCCGCGGCGAGGTTCACGTAGTACAGCTTCTCTCCGTCATGCGGATGCTGGCTGCCGATGATGCCGTTGAACAGCGCGCGTTCATAGAAGTCAGCGCAGGCTGGGTCCGCCGTCCAGCCGAAGATGTGGCGGGTCAGCTTGAGCATGTTATAGGTGGTGCAGTCTTCCTGCGTATAGCCCGACAGCTCGGTGGACAGCACGGCGGGCTCCGCGTTCCAGCCCTCGCCATTCGACGTGCCGCCGGTGCAGTAGGCGCGCTGCGTCGTCACTTGCCGCCAGAAATATTCGGCAATACGTCGATAGCGCAGTTCGCCGGTGAGCTCGTAGCGGCGCGCCGCGCCCACCACCTTGGGGATGTTGGTGTTGGCATGGAGCCCCTTTAGCTCGTCGCGTCCTTGCGCGAGTGGAGCGAAGAAGCGCTCGTGATCGAAGCGGTGGGCAAGATCCTTGTAACCATCACGTGCCGTCACCGCCGCGAGGTTGTAGAACATCTCGTTCATGCCGCCGTACTCGCGCTCGAGCACGCGGGCCATGTGCTCATCGCCGAGCGGCTGCGCCCAGCGTCCGGTCCAGCGCGCCATGCCCTGAAGCACATCGAGCGCCTGCGGGTTGTTCGTGAGCGTGTGCATGTCGAGCAGGCCGGCCATGATCTTGTGCAGCGTGTAGAACGGCGCCCACACCGGTTTGCCATCGCGCAGGCGATCGAAGAACTCCTCGGGAAATGCACTCAGATAACCGTTGCCGAGTTGTTGCTGGCACTTTGCGAGTTCAGTCACGATCCGGTCACCGCGCGCCTTGATGTCCGAGTCGCCCAGAGTACGCGACATCTTGGCGAGCGCGGAGAGGTAGTGGCCCACGTAATGGCCGCGCAGCTCGTTCACCGGCGCTTCCCACCCGCCGAGGGGCTCTGCAGTCGAGGGTAGACCAGCGGTGATGCGGAACATGTGCAGCAGGCGGTTCTCATCCTGGGCCAGGAGGAAGCGGCGGTTCACTTCGAGCGCATCGAGAAACGGTCCGGGGCGGAGCCGCACTCGATCGAGATCGAAGGGGCGGGCGAGCGGCGCCGGTGGTCCGTCGATCATCGGGACGCGCACCGCGGCCAGCCCTGCGACTGCGGTCAGAGACGAAATAAAGTCGCGACGTTTCATGGAGGCCCCCCTCCCCAAGCTTTCGCCTGCGCGATCACCCCGGCCATCTGATCGCGGTATTTCGTAAACGTGTCGTCCACCACATTCAGCGTCGGAATAAGTCCCTCGCGCTTGGTCAACGACAGCGTCGCCGGATCCCACTTGTTGAAGCCCGACTCGTGCACACCGGACGAGCCGCGCCCCGGGGCCGGATGTGAGAGATGTGAGAAGAAACGGGCGTAGGGCACGCCGTGCGGTGAGTAGACGTGATATAGTGGAATGAACTCGAGCAATGCGTCATACAGGAATTCGCCGCAGGCGAGTACCCGCGGGTACCGCGTCCGGAGCTCAGAGATCAGCGCCCGCGCACCTTCGTGCATGTCGGCTTTCGTGTTGTTCACCCAGCCGCCGATAATGTCCAGGAAATATGCATCGACGCCGTAGCGGTCGATAACGTCGGCGATTCGGGCCGTGAGCCAGCGGCGCCAGGAATCGACACCGAGGTTCATGTAGACGCCGAAGCCTTCCTGATGGCGATCGTTGTCCCAGTCCACCCAGTTCAAGTTGAACGGATCGCCGTCAATCCGTGCGGTCGCCCCGTCGGCGAAGTTGGCGAAATTCGCGAGCTTGCGATTCGACGCATTCGCGCCAAACATCGGCATGATCCGAAACCCCAGCCGCTGTCCTTCCTGCACGAGTCTCTTGAAGCCGGCCTCACCGCCCATGCGCGGCGCCGCCTGATACGTCGGATAATCCCAGTAGTAGCGTCCGTCCCAGGCTGAAATGAATGCGAGCACCCCACTCGCCGGAATCTGGGTCGCGATCCACCGCAGGATGTCGAGCATCCGGGCGTAGTCGTTGAAGATGTAGCCGGTGAAATGCATCCCATGCAGCGTCACGACGAGCTGGGTCCGCCGCAGCCACTCCGGGACATCGGTGCGGGTTTCCCAGCGGGGGAAGTGATACGCGCGCTCGAGGTGCGCGTAGTGCGGCGCGACTGCGCCATCGAG
>Ga0209689_1002975_pt1 | contig 12517 bp, 12 predicted proteins | sample GraSoiAngelo_149_FD_187119 | JGI IMG/M metagenome (GOLD analysis project Ga0209689, IMG submission 187119) | Grasslands soil microbial communities from the Angelo Coastal Reserve, California, USA - 14_1009_09_30cm (SPAdes) (version 2) | ecosystem: Environmental > Terrestrial > Soil > Grasslands ...
CGGCCCGCCACGGCGTGCGGCTCGCCGTCGAGTTCAACTCGCAGGCCGGCCAGCTCAACCGTCTCGATCGACTGCGTGAGGTGCTGGCCCAGGCGGCCCATCCGCAGTGTGGCCTGCTGATCGACGCCTATCACCTCACGCGCAGCGGCGGCACGCCGTCCGACGTCGCGGCCCTCGGCGCGGGTGAGATCGGGTACGTGCAGTTCAGCGACGTGCCGGCAACGGGGCTCGAGCCCGGCAAGGCCCTCAACCGGCTTCCGCCCGGCCACGGCGTCGTGCCGTTCAAGGAGTTCTTCCGCGCGATCGCTGCGACCGGCTATCGCGGCTACGTGAGCTACGAAGCGCCGAACCCCGCCGCGTGGGCGCGACCGCCGGCGGAGGTGGCACGGGAGGCGCTCCTCGCGACGCGTACGCTGCTGAGCTGATGCTCCGGCTCAGCGTGCTCGATCAGTCGCCGGTACGCAGCGGCGGGACACCGGCCGACACCATCCAGGAAACACTCGAGCTCGCCCAGGCCTGCGACCGCCTCGGCTTTCACCGCTACTGGCTCGCCGAACACCACTCGACACCCGGGCTGGCCGGGTCGAGCCCCGAGATCCTCATCGGCCAGGTTGCGGCCCGCACGCGTCGCATCCGTGTCGGCTCTGGCGGCGTGATGCTCCAGCACTACAGCCCGCTGAAGGTCGCCGAGAACTTCCGCGTGCTGGAAACGCTGTTCCCCGGCCGGATCGACCTCGGGATCGGTCGAGCGCCGGGCAGCGACCAGATCACGGCGCGGGCGCTCCAGGAAAGCGGCAGCGTCTTCGGGTTCGACCGTTTTCCCGAGCAGGTCGCCGATCTCGTCGCGTTCCTCCACGACGCGGTGCCCGCCGATCATCGCTTCTGCTCCGTGAAGGCGATGCCGACCGGGCCGACGGCCCCTGAGATCTGGCTGCTCGGCTCGAGCGACGGGAGCGCCGCGATCGCCGCCGGCCTCGGCACCGCCTTTTCGTTCGCTCACTTCATCAATGCCGACGGCGGCGCCGAGATCACCCGCGCCTATACGCGCCAGTTCCAACCTTCGGTGACGTTCGACGCTCCTCGAGCCAGCGCCGCCATCTTCGTCGTCTGCGCCGACACTCGGGCCGAGGCGCAGCGCCTAGCCCGGAGCCGCGAGCTCTTCCTCCTGCGGCTCTACACCGGCCGCGCCGGACGGTACCCGTCGGTCGAAGAAGCCGAGAGCTATCCGTACACGGCGCGTGAGGCGGCGCTGGTCGAGGCGCTTCGCGCGCGGAGCGTGGTGGGCACGCCCGAGCAGGTGCACGAGCAGCTCGTGGCCATGGCGGGTGCCTATGGTGTCGACGAGCTCGTGATCGTGACGATCACCCACGACCCCAAGGCGCGCTTGCGCTCGTACGAGCTCCTGGCCCAGGTGTTTTCGCTTTAGCCGCCCAGGTTTTGGGCACCGTCCGAGAAAAAATTCTTGGGCGGGGTGGCTCGGCTGCTAGAGTGGAATTTAGATGAAAACTACCTGTGGCGCCGTTCCTGGTTGCGGCCGTGACAGAGTTCGTCGCTGAAACGCCGGCGCTAGGTCGTTCGTTTTGTCCCGGCTGTGAGCCCGATGCTGACCCGACGCTTGAAATCCTCGACGTCCGCTGGTGCGACGCGCACCTGCCCCACCGCGACGGCAGCGACGACGGCACGGTGAGGTCCGAAGCATTTCTCTCCGGCAGTGCCGAGGCGGGCGGCGACGCCAACCGCCTCTGGTGTCAGCTCCTCCATCGCGACGCTCCACGCCTGGCGCGTCGTCGTCCCCGCCGTCCGCGCGACATCGACCCGCAACCGATCGCATAGTCCGCTGACCGAGCCGTCCGCGCCGTCCTAGCAGTTCAAGTATTTCGACGTCACGAGCCGTTTTTCCGCGCCGTCCTCGCTCCACGTCTTCCGCTCGAGACCGACCAGGTCCTTGCCGTACACGTGGATCTCCACGGTGTCGTGGGACGTCGGATTGTGCATGCGGTGCACTTCTCGCCGGGCACCAGACGCGAAATGGCGCCGAGCTCGTGGCGCATCACCCGCATGACTTCGAGGCGCGCGTGCCCCGGCGTGTCGGGCGTCACCCGATAGCGCGTCTCCTCGATGCGGTTCTCGATCACGCCGATGACGCCCCACGTGTCGTGGTTGTGGGCGGCGGCGACGTCGCCGGGAGCCCACACGACTGCCGTGATGTTGAAGCGGGGCGTACGGTGCAGCATGTAACGCCCGCGACCGCCGCCCGGGCCGCGCGTGCGGTACTCGGCGGGCAGCGCCGCAGGGTTCCGGATGAGCCGGCCGAGCAGCGGCTCCACCTTCTCGGTGATGACGTGAGGCGAAGACTCGTCTCGGGTGATCCGGTCGAGGTCGGCGATGAAATCCGGTAGCGCATAAGTGGTCGCCATCGACGCCTCCTAGATCTCGACAGGCGTATCGGTCCGGCCGCCCCACTCGGCCCACGAGCCGTCGTAGACCGGCACTTCCGGCCGTCCCACCACGTGCAACCCGAGCGCGAGTACAGCGGCGCTCACCCCGGAGCCACATGTCGTCACGACGGGCCGGCCAGCCTCGACGCCCGCCTTGCCGAACACCTCGCGGAGCGCGGCGGCGGGCAGGAGCGTGCCGTCCTCGGGGCGAAAGAGCCGGTCGTACGGCAGGCACACGCTGCCCGGGATGTGTCCACTGCGCATCCCGCCGCGCGGCTCCGGCTCGGTGCCGACGAAGCGGCCGTGGCTGCGCGCGTCCACCACCTGCTCGCGTCGCGTGTCGACGTTGGCGCGGATGCGGCCGAGATCGCGCACCAGCTCGGGGCGCAGGCGGGCTGCGAAGCGGCGGGGTTGAGGCGTGACGGCTCCGGACTCGACCGGTCGGCCTTCCGCCTTCCACTTCGGAAAGCCGCCGTCGAGGACGGCGACCTGATCGTGACCGAAGACGCGGAAGCTCCACCACACCCGCGCGGACGCGATCAGATACTTCTGGCCATAGACGACCACGCGGTCACCGGCCGCGATGCCGAGCGCACCGACCGCGGCGGCGAAGCTGTCGGCGTCGGGCAGCATGTGCGGCAGCGGATTGCTCGTGTCCTTGATGGCGTCGATGTCGAAGTACACCGCGCCGGGGACGTGCGCGGTGACGTACTCGGCGCGCGCGTCGCGCTTCAGCGTGGGTAGGTACCAGGTCGCGTCGATGGCCCGCAGATCCGGCTCACCCAGGTGCGCGGCGAGCCACTCCGTCGTGACAACGGTGGGCAGGCTCATTTGAGCGCGTGCGGGCTCTGCCCGTCCTCGTCGAGCTGTTCTTCCCAGCGCAAGTAGGCTTCCATGGCGGCGCGTCCCTTGTCGTACGGTTTCAGCACCACGTCGTCGGCCTCGTCGAGCAGCTTCGTCGCGCCGGTCTCCACGGGCAGGCCCGCCTCCTGCCACGCCCGCGTGCCACCCTCGAGCACGCGCGCGCCCGTGTAGCCGAGCCCGTGCAGCGTCGCCGCGGCGAGGCGCGACTGCCATCCGTCGGTGCACGTGGTGACGATCGACGCTGCGCGCGAGGGCACGATCTCTGCGATGCGCCATTCGAGACGACTGCGACACACCCACACGGCGCCTGGCACGTGGCCGCGCGCATACACGTCACTCGTGTCCACGCTCAGGATGGTCGCGCCGTCCAACCGCCCCGGGCCGACGCTGGGAACGGAGCTGAGCGCGCGCTGACCGCCATGCGGCTCGACGGCGGGATGTCCCGTCGCCACCGCACCGCCGGCCTCCTTCCACGCCGGCAAGCCGCCGGCCAGAACACTCACGTTGGGCAGGCCCATTCGCTTGAGCCACGAAGCCGTCATGACCGATCTGACGAAGCCGTCGCAGACGAGCACGATGGCGGCGGCGCGCACGGCGACGTATTCGTCGGTCGCCTGCACGGCTTGCCCGCCGGGCGCCCAGACGGCGCCGGCCACGTGCGCCCCGGCATACTCTTCGGAAGTCCTCACGTCGAGCACCGCGACGTTGTCGTGGCTCCGGCGCTCGATCAGAGCCTCGAGCTCGGCGGCGGTCGTGAACGTGATCCCGTCCTCGCTCGCGACCCGCTTGGCCACGAGCGACGCCGCGGCTCGGCTGCGGGCTGACGGAGCGGGTGCACGCCGCGTGGCCCCGCGCTCGAGCGTCAGGCCGGCCAGGTCCCACCCCATCGTGCCGTTCTCGAGCGCGACGATCGGATTGGGCAGACGCATCCGACGGAGCGACTCGGCGCCGATGTAGGAACGCGTGCGGCCGCCACAGTGGACGACGATCGGCGTATCCGGGCGCGACACGAGATCACCGATGCGCAGGACGAGCTCTCCGCCCGGCACGCTGATCGCCCCCGGCACACAGCCCCGCGCGTACTCCTCGAACGTCCGCGAGTCGACGATCACCATCTCCACGCCCCTGGCGATTCGCGCGGCGAGCTCGGGGGCCGAGATCTGAGGCGTCTTGGCTTGGTGGAGAGCACGCTCGCCGAACACCTTGCTCGGCACGTTGATCCCCTGCACCGTCGGCAGCCCGGCGGCCCGCCACGCGGCGAGCCCACCGGCGAGCGTCCTCACGTCGCGGTAGCCCAGCGCCGCGAGCGTTGGCGCGGCCAGCGCCGCCAGCCGGCCATCGTCGTCCACGAGCACGATCGGTGTCGCCGCCGCCGTGACGAGCACGGGCAGTCGGAACTCGAGCAGCCGCCTGGGCAGCGACGTCGTGCGGAAGATGTGCCCGCGCTCGTACGCGGCCCGTTCGCGGAGGTCGAGGACGGCGTGCGGCGTGGCGCTCTGCATGAGGGCGACGAGATCGGCGGGCGAGAGATCCATGGCAGCCTTTCAGTGCAGCAGGTGTTCCGCCGCCTCCATCAAGGTCTCGGAGAGCGTCGGATGGGTGTGGATGGTCGCCGCGAGATCCTCGGCGGTGAGCGCCGCCTCGATGGCCAGCGCCGCTTCGGCGATGAGCTCCCCGGCGCCGGGGCCGACGATCCCGACGCCGACGATACGCCCGGAGTCGGGATGGGCCAGGATCTTCGTGAGGCCGTCCGAGCGCCCGAGCGTGGCGGCGCGCCCGGAGGCGGCCCACTGGAACTTCGCGACCTTCACCGGGCGGCTCGTCCGCTGGGCTTCGGCTTCCGTGAGCCCACACCACGCGATTTCGGGATCGGTGAAGACGACCGCCGGCACCGCCACGTTGTCGAACGCGACGGGCCGGCCCGCGATCGCCTCGGCGGCGATGCGCCCCTGCCTCATGGCTCGATGGGCCAGCATGGGCTCGCCGGTGACGTCACCGACGGCGTAGATTCGCTGATCGTCGGTGCGACACCGGTCGTCGACGGCGATGATGCCGCGCTCGTTGGCTCGCACACGCGTCGTCTCGAGCCCCAATCCCTGGGTCTGGGCGCGACGGCCTACCGCCACCAGCACGCGATCGAACAGCAGCGTCTCGTCGCCCAGCCGCACCTCCACGCCTCCGCTCGTCTCGCGCAGCCCCGTCACCTTCGTCTGCAGCCGAATCTCTGCGAAGAGCTTCTCGCAGCGCCGGGCGAGCGGCTGGACGAGGTCGCGGTCCACGCCGGGGAGCAGTCCGTCCGTCATCTCGACCAGGGTCACCTTGCTGCCGAGCGCCGCGTAGACCTGGCCTAGCTCGAGGCCGATGTACCCGCCACCGACGACGAGCAACCGATCCGGGATGTCGGGCACCTCGAGCGCGGCGGTCGAGTCCATGATTCGGTCGCTCGCGAGCGTCAGCCCCGGCAACGGGCTCGGCGCCGAGCCCGTCGCGATGATCGCGTGCTTGAAGACCACCACCTGCGGCTCGTCGCCCTCAACGCGCAGTCGCCGGGAGTCCTCGAACACGGCGCGGCCGGCGACGACGTCCACGTTCTTCGCCTTGGCCACGCCGGCGAGGCCGCGGGCGAGCTTGCCGATGACACGCTCGCTCTTCCACTTGCGAAGTGGATCGAGCGACACGCGTGCCTCGCCGAAGTCCACGCCGAACTCCTTGGCGCGCTCGGCCTCCCCGAGCACGGCCGCGACGTGCAGCAGTGCCTTGGACGGGATGCACCCCTCGAACAGACAGGCCCCACCCAGCCGCTTGGCGGCGTCCACCACCACGGTTTCGAGCCCGAGCTCGGCGCAGCGAAACGCCGCGGTATAGCCGCCGGGACCGCCCCCCACGACGGCGACGTCCACTTCGCGGACGAGATCACCCATGACCATTTAACAGGGCACGGGCACCCGGGCTTGCGCCACGCCCGTGCCCCTCCGCAACCACGGTCGGTGATTCATCGTTTGCGCGATCAGAGTCGCGACCCTACGGGACGCTGTCCGAGCACGCACGTCAGAGCTCCAGCAGTAGCTGGTCGGGGTGTTCGAGGCGGCGGACGATGTCGGCGGCGAAGCGTGCGCCGTCGGCGCCGTCGGCCACGCGGTGGTCGAAGGTCAGCGACACCGGCAGTAGCAGACGCGGCACGATCTGCCCCTCGCGGACGACGGCCTCTTCCCGGGCGCGCGCCACACCGAGGATCGCCACCTCGGGATAGTTGATGATCGGGATGGCTCCCGTCCCGCCGAGGGCGCCGATGTTCGTGATCGTGAAGGTGCCACCCTTCAAGTCGTCGAGCGTGGCCTTGCCATCTCGCACACGCTGAGCGAGCGCGCCGAGCTCGCGCTGGATCTCGAGCAAGGACTTGCGGTCCACGTCCCGGATGACGGGCACGATGAGCCCGCGCTCCGCCGCCACCGCCACGCCCAGGTGGCAGTAGCGCTTCACGATCAGCTCGCCGGCTGCGGGATCGAGGCTCGCGTTGAACTGCGGATGGCCCTTGAGCGCGAGCGCCGCCGCCTTCATGAGGAAGCTCGTCAGCGTGAGTGTCACGCCCTGGGCGCGAGCCACCTCGAGGTTGCGACGGATGAGCCCGTCGAGGTCGGTGATATCCGCCTTGTCGAAGTGGGTGACGTGCGGGATCACGGTCGCCGACAGCGTCATCCGCTCGGCGATCGTGCGGCGAAGGTGCGAGAGTGGCTGGCGCTCGATCGGGCCCCACTGCTCGAAGCTGGGCAGCGGTGGCGCCTGCAGGCCGATCGCCGCCAGCGGCTTCGCCGGGCCACGCTCGACAGCGGGCCGCGCCGGCTCGTGGCGTTCGGGAGCCGCCGGCGCACGCGGCGCCACGGCGGCAGGCCTGGTTGCCCCGGCTACCGCGGCGCGGACATCCTCGTCGGTGACACGCCCGCCCGATCCGCTGCCGGAGACAGCGCGGAGATCGACACCGAGCTCTCGCGCCAGCCGTCGCGTCGCCGGCGTGGCCGGCACCGGCCCTTCGGTGACGCGCGCTGCGGGTGGTGGTGTGGCGCGCGCTCCGGCTGCCGGGGCCGCCTGACGAGCGCGGCCATCGGTGAGCGCGGTCTTCGTCCCGGGCGTTGCCGACGCCTCGCCGAACGAGACGAGCACCTGGCCGACCTTCACCGTCTGGCCCGCGTGCACGTGCACCTTCTCCACGCGCCCGGCCATCGGCGACGGGATCTCGACCTGCGCCTTGTCGGTCTCGACCTCCAGCAGCGGCGCGTCCTCACGGACGTCCTCGCCCTCGTGAACGAGCACCTTCACGATCTCGGCCTCGGTCAGTCCCTCGCCGAGATCGGGGAGCCGGAAGTCGCGGGCCATCGCCGTCATTGTACCGGCCCCAGCTCGAGATCGGCGAGCACGCCGTAGTGGTCGGACGGCCACAGCGTCGCGCCGTCGGCCCTGCGCTCGGGCTCGTCGAGGACGACACGGCTCGCCACCACGCGCCACTGCCGCCCGTTTGCCGATCTCAAGAACACGTAATCCACGCGTCGCCTGGCCGTGCGCACCGGGCCCACGACGTTCTGCTAGGTCGTGGCCCCGTCGCCTTCAGGATTGGCAGCGCGGAATGCGTCGATCATGCCGGCGCGGCTGAAGACACCGAGTCCTGGCGCGGTCTCGCCGGTGTTGAAATCGCCCATGACGACGGCCGGGCGGTCGGCCGGCCAGGCTTGCACAACGTCGACGATGCGCTCGAGCTGACAGTCGGCGCGCGCCGTGTGCGCCGAGACGATGCCGACCCGGCCCCACGGGGCGTCGACTTCGGCGCGCAGCATGATCCGCGGGTCGAGAAACTTCACGCAGCGCGGAAGATCGGTCACCGCGCGGCTCACGATGGGGAACCGGCTCAGCACGGCGGAGCCCTCGCTGAAGTTCATGACCCAGGTGGCGAGTCGCCCGAGAACCGGCAACACGCGCGGCGTGGCCGGCGCAAACACGTAGTGGAAGCCGAGGCCGGCGGCGAGCCGCGCGGCCACGTTGCCGCGGCTCCACCCCGCCGACGCTTCCTGGAGCGCGACGACATCGGGATCGAGCGCGCGCAGCTCGCGCAGGGCGAGGGCCAGGCGCTCTTCGAGTCGGCGGTCGTCGCCCCAGAGCCCCGACGTCGGTCCGCCGTGGAAGAGATTGAACGTCACGACACGCAGCCGCGGTGCCGGATCGGAGCGCGAAGGGGCGGCGGTCGTCAGAAGGCCGAGGACGGCAAGGACTGCGGCCCAGCGCACGACGTGATCAGTAGGCGAGCGTCTCCCGCGCCGCGGCCAGCACGCGCCCGACGTCGGGCACGCTGGCGCGCTCACGAGCGAAGCCGACGAAGGGGACGTCGTAGGCGGTGACGCGACGGATGGGCGCCTCCAGCGAGAGGAAGGCTCCCTCGACGATCGAGGCGGCGATCTCGGCGCCCGGGCCAAAGCTCTTGGGCGCTTCGTGCACGATGAGGGCGCGCCCGGTCTTCTGCACGGAGGCCACGACCGTCTCGCGATCGAGCGGCGACACCGTGAGCAGGTCGATCACGTCGCACTCGGCGCCGTCCTCGCTGGCCAGGGTGTCGGCGGCTTCGCGCGCCACGCGCACCATCGCGCCATAGGCGATGATCGTCAGATCCCGTCCCTCACGCACGACGTCGGCGTGGCCGAGCGGCAGCGCCTCGATCTCGTCGGGCACGTCCTCCTTGGCCGCGTGGTAGAGCGCCTTGTGCTCGAAGAAGATCACGGGGTCGGGATCGCGCAGCGCCGCCACCAGCAACCCGCGGGCATTCCGCGGCCCCGACGGGATCACCATCTTCAGCCCCGGGATGTGAGCGTAGAACTGCTCCTCGGACTCCGAGTGATGCTCCAGCGCGCGCACGCCGCCGCCGTAGGGCATGCGCACGACCATCTGGCAGTGGAAGCGCCCCTGGGTGCGCATGCGATAGCGGGCGGCGTGGTTCTCGATCTGGTGGAAGCACTGGAAGGCGAAGCCCGAGAACTGGATCTCGCAGACGGGCTTGAGCCCGTAGAGGGCCATGCCGACCGACGTGCCGATGATGGCCGACTCGGCGAGCGGGCTGTCGATCACCCGCTTGCCACCAAATTTTCGATGGAGGTCCTCGGTCACGCGGAAGACGCCACCGTCGACGCCGACGTCCTCGCCGATGACGACGACGTCCTGGTCCCGCTCCATCTCCTGGAGCAGCGCCAGGTTCAGCGCCTTGACCATGTTCAGTTTTGCCATCGGCTCGTCTTTCGCTGGCCACGCATGGGCGGTGACGGCGGCGGCTCGGGCGCGGCCGTGCTCTCGTCGGGGCTGCGCAGCCGCGAGGCCACCTCCTCGCGCTGGGCCAGGAGCTCCGGGGGCTTCTCCGCATACGCGTGATCGAACATCGTGAGCACGTCGGGGGGCGCCATCGCCTCGAAACGCTTCACGGCGGCGGCGATCTCGGCGTCCACCTCCTGCTCGAGGCCGTCCTCCAGCAGGTTCTTCTTCCTGAGGTACTCGACGAAGCGCGTGAGCGGATCTTTCCGCTCCCACTCCCGCACTTCCTCCTCGGATCGGTACTTGGTGGGATCGTCGGCCGTGGTGTGCACGCCCAGGCGGTACGTCACGCACTCGATCAAGGTCGGGCCATTGCCCTCGCGGGCGCGATCGACCGCTTCCTTGGTCGCTGCGTACACGGCCAGCACGTCGTTGCCGTCGACCTGCAGGCCGGGCAACCCGTAGGCCAGGGCCTTCTGGGCGATCGTGCGCGAGTGGGTCTGCTTCTTGAGCGGTACCGAGATCGCCCACTGGTTGTTCTGGCAGACGAAGACGACGGGCACGTGCCAGACGCCGGCGAAGTTCAGCGCCTCGTGGAAGTCACCCTCCGACGTTGCGCCGTCGCCGAAGTACGCCATGACGACGACGTCGTCGCCGCGATATTGCGCGGCATACGCAAGGCCGACCGCGTGCGGGAGCTGCGTGCCCACCGGAATGGTGATCGGCAGGTCGTGCTGCTCGGGCGCCGGCTGGCACCCTTCGAGCTGGCCCGCGAACGTCATCAACAACTTCTCGATGGGCCAGCCTCGCCACAGCATGGCCGCCGTCTCACGGAACGACGGCACCATCCAGTCCGACTCGCGCAGCGTGCAGACGGAGCCGAGCTGGGACGCCTCCTGGCCCTTGATCGGCGCGAACGTCCCGATGCGGCCCTGGCGCTGCAGACGCACCATGCGCTCGTCGAGCCGGCGCCCGAGGAGCATGGCGCGATAGAGCCGCTTCAGCTCGGTGGCGGAGAGATCGGGCTCGAGGGCGGAATCGAGGTTGCCGTCGCTGTCGAGGATCGACAGGTACTCGACGCTGAACCGAGGTTCGAGAGGCGTCCTGGGCATGAAAATGCTGGGTCCAGGTCTATTGTACCCCGCACCTCAAAAAGCCCCGTCATCGCGAAAGCCCCCTCATCGCGCGGACGGGAAGCGCGGCGGTCGCTTCTCGCGGATGGCCTTGATGCCCTCCCGAACGTCCTCCTCCATGAAGGTCAGCATCTCCAGCGCGATGGACTGGTCGAAGATGGGCCCGGCCATGCGCAGCCAGTTGTTGAGGCTCTTCTTCGTCCACCGGATCGCCTGCTGGCTTCCCTGGGCCAGCTTGTCGGCGACCTCGAACGCCTTGGGCAGGAGCTCGGCGGCCGGTACGCACAGGCTGACCAGCCCGATGCGCTCGGCCTCCTTGCCGTCGATGAAGTCGGAGGTGAGCAGGTAGTACTTGGCCTTGGCCATCCCGCAGAGGAGCGGCCAGAGGATGGCGGCATGGTCGCCGGCCACCACGCCGAGCTTGGTGTGGCCGTCGGTGAAGCGCGCCGTCTCCGACATGATGCTGATGTCGGCCATCATCGCGACGACCAGGCCAGCCCCGACGGCCACGCCGTTGATGGCGGAGATCACCGGCTTGTCGAGGTTGATCATGTTGTAGACGATGTCCGACGCCTCGCGCACGGTGTTGGCCAGTCGCCGGGGGTCGGTGGCATTCCGCTCCACCATGTCCATGTCGCCGCCGGCCGAGAAGGCCCGGCCGGCGCCGGTCACCACCGCCACCCGCGTGTCCTTGTCGCGGTCGATCGTCAGCCAGATCTGGGTCAGCTCCCAGTGCAGGCGATCGTTGGTGGCGTTGAGGACCTCGGGCCGGTTGAGCGTGATGAGCAGCACGCCGTTGGGGCGGCGCTCGAAGAGCAGGTGCTGGTATTCCTTGTAATCGATCATCGAGGCTCCTTGCTCGGCTCCAAGTTACGTCGCCTCACTTCGTTCTCGGTCGTCGCGGCTCCTCACGTACAACCGCGTACGCTGCGGGCCGCTCCTCCCTCGGGCCTCGTGAGGCTTGTTCCTTGGAGCCTCGATTTCCCTGACAGTGGCTCGATCAGGTCGCGGCGGCGCCGTTGACGCCGATCATCTGGCCCGAAACGAAGCCGCCGTCGTCCGAGGCGAGGAAGGCGGTGAGGCGCGCGATGTCATCGGGCGTCCCGAGACGCCCCAGCGGGATCTTGTCGAGCTGGCTGCTGATGTAGGCCGCGTGCTCCTGTTGCTCGCCGAGGATCGGCCCCGGCGAGATGGCGTTGACGGTGACCCCTTTCGGGCCGAGCTCACGGGCCAGCGCCTTGGTGAGCCCCCAGAGCCCGTGCTTGGCGGCGGCGACGTGCGCGCGCCCGTCGTGTGTCCCCTGCATCGCATTCATGCCGGTGATGTTCACGATGCGGCCCCAGCCGCGCGCCACCATCGCGGGCGCGAACGCCCGCGCCATGTAGAACGCGGCGCTGAGGTCGACGTCGATGACGCGCTGCCACTCCGCGTCCGTCATCTCGAGGAACGGCGCCCGGGGACGGATGGCCGCGTTGTTGACGACGATGTCGACGGTCCCGATTTCGCCGGCCGCCCCGACGATCGCGTTCACGTCGTCCCGCCGGCCCACGTCGCCGACGGCGACGACCGCGCGCACGCCGTGCTTGCGGGCGTCGACGGCCACGGCCTCGGCGTCGGCGCGCCGGCGGGCGGTGTTCACCACGACGTCACAGCCGCGTACGGCCAGCGTCAGCACGATGGCGCGGCCGATGTTGCGGCCGGCGCCGGTGACGATCGCCGCGTGCCCGCGAAGGCTGGCCGGCGTCGTCACGAGCTGGCCACCTGGCCGTTCACGAGATGGCGCGTGGAACCGTCATCCAG
>Ga0209689_1002984_pt1 | contig 12497 bp, 7 predicted proteins | sample GraSoiAngelo_149_FD_187119 | JGI IMG/M metagenome (GOLD analysis project Ga0209689, IMG submission 187119) | Grasslands soil microbial communities from the Angelo Coastal Reserve, California, USA - 14_1009_09_30cm (SPAdes) (version 2) | ecosystem: Environmental > Terrestrial > Soil > Grasslands ...
CCCGTCGAGCTCGTCTGCTGCGCATCGCCGGGAGCGCAAGCGCGGGAGGTGGCCCGCCGCTGCGCAGCGCTGATTCGATCCGGAGCCGCGGCCGACTCCATCGCGGTGGCCGCGCGCAGCCTCGCGAACGGGGCCGCCGAGGAGCTGGGCGCGGCGTTCGACCGCGTCGGTGTTCCCTGGCGCGAGCGCCGCGGCAGGCCTGCGCTGCCGATTCCTACAGTGCGGCTCGCGCTCTCGCTGCTGGAGTTGATCGACCAGGACTTTCCGCGCGAGCCCCTGATCGACCTGCTCTCCTCCAGGCTGGTGTGGTTGGCGGAGGACGGCGACCGGCTCCCCCCGGCAGCGCTGGCGCGGGTGCTCCGGGAATCCCACGCCCGCGACGACGCGACGGCCGGCGGATACGCGGCGGCCCTCTCGTCGCTTGCGCGGCGGCTGGAGCGCAAGGAGCGCGGCGCCGCGGACGTCGAAGAGACGTCGCGCCGCGTTCAGCGGGCCATCGCGGCGCTCCGCGGGCTTCCAGCGCAGGGAACCTTGCGCGAGCACGGCGCGGCGCTGCTCGAGCTGCTCGGGCGCTGGGGCCTCTGGCGAAGGCTGCGCGTCCCCGAGCCCGTGGATGCCGGCCCTGCCCTGGACCACGCCGCTGTCAGCGCGCTCGGGCGGGATCAGGCGGCGGCGCGCGCGCTCGAGCAGGCGTGCGCCGGCCTCGCCGCGGCGGCGGTGCGCATCGGAGAGGCGCGGATGGGGCGGAGGGAGTTCGCGCAGCTTCTCTCGCAGACTCTCGCCGAGGCGTCGCTGCCGCCCGGAGGCGCCCGTGGCGGCGCCGTGCAGCTGATGGAGCTGCGCGAGCTCCCCGGAAGGAGCTTCGATCATCTCTTGCTCACCGGGCTCGTCGACGGCGAGCTGCCCGCGCGTCCGCTGCCCGATCCGCTGCTCTCCGACGAGGAGCGCCGCGCGATCAACCGCGCGGCGAAGCGCATGGTGTTTCGCGCGGCCTCCGGGTCTGGCGAACCGGGCCTGCTGCCTCCGCGTCAGGCGGAAGAAACGCTGCTCTTTCACCTGGCGCTCTGCGCTGCCCGCCGCTCGGCCACGCTGGTCTGGCCCCGCTCCGACGCGCAGGGGCGCGACGCCCTGCGCTCGCCGTTCGCGGACGAGGCGGCGCGGGCCCTCGGCAAGGAGCCGTCGGTCGTGCCGCTTCAGCCGATCCCTCTGGCGCGGGATTGCGCGGATGCGTCCGATCTGCTCGCGCGCGCTGCCCTCGACGCCTTCGCGGAGCCCGCCTACCGGGTCACGCCACCGGCGGATCCCGGTGCGGCGCGGGCGTTGGTGGCGGCGCTCGCGGCCTCGCGCCATGGGCCCCGCTTGCGCCGGATCGCCCGCGCCGCGGGCGCGGAACGCGAGCGGGTGCGCGCTTTCATCGGCGAGATCGCGCCAGGGCGCTTCTCCGGCCAGCTCTCCGGGGTCGCCCTGCAGCGCGCGCTGCCCGCCTTTGCCTTCGGCCCGGACTCTCCGCTCTCCGCGCATCAGCTCGAGGACCACGCCACCTGCGCCTTCCGGACGCTGGGAAAGCGCCTGCTGCGCATCGAAGTCGACGATCGGGACGACGCAGAGCTCGGCCCGCGCGAGCGCGGCACGGTGCTCCACCGCTGCCTCGAGCGTTTCTTCCGCCGGATGCGGGACGAGCGGCGTCTTCCGCTGCGCGGCGTGCCAGAGGAGATCGCCGTCCTGCGCGAGGTCGCGTCGGCGGAGATGGACGCGTTCGCCACCGAAGAGCACGTCGGCCACCGGGCTTTGTGGGAGCTCAAGCGGGCCGAGCTGCTCGAGGGTCTCGTCGCCGTGGTCGAGGCGGGGCCGGAGGCGCGCCCCGTCGAGCTCGAGCGCCGGTTCGGGTTCGAGGACCCGGACTCGTGGCCCCCGCTCCGACTCGGCGAGGTGCACGTTCGCGGCATCGTGGACCGGATCGATCGGCTGCCCGACGGCACGCTGCTCGTCATCGACTACAAGTCGAGCCGCATCGATTCGCTCAACCCGCGGCTCAAGCCCGAGGGGCTGCTCGCGCCCGAGTTCCAGCTCCCGCTCTACGCCGCAATGCTGCGGCAGCGCGAGCCTTCCGCCCGCGTCGACGCCGCGTACTTCTCGCTCAAGGACGCCCGGCGCACGAAGACCCTGCGCGAGAACGGAGTCGACCTCGAGGCGCTCCCGCTCGCCGGCGCTGTCCAGGACCGGGTCGAGAGGATGCGCGCGGGCCGGTTTCCGGTGCGGCCGCTGAGCTGCGATTACTGCCAGCTGAAGCCGCTTTGCCGGCTGGTCGCCTTGCCCACCGACCCGGACGAGAACGGCGGGGAGGTGCCTCGTGCCTGAGCTTCCGCTGCCGCGCGGCAGCGCGGTGATCCAGGCAGGAGCGGGGACCGGGAAGACGCACCGCCTCGTCGAGCTGTGCATCGAGCTGCTCGGAGGGGGAGATCCGCTCCCTCCCGCCAGGCTGTGCGCGGTGACGTTCACGGAGAAGGCCGCCGCGGAGCTGAAAGGGCGCATCCGCTCGCGCGTGGACATGCTGGCGGAACGCGAAACCACCTGGCGGCGCGTCCGCCGCGATCTCGGCCTGGCGCAGATCGGGACCATCCACTCGCTCTGCGGCCAGATCCTGCGCCGGCACGCAGCGGCCGCGGGGATCGATCCGGGCTTCAGCATCCTAGACGAAGCGCAGGCGCGCAGGCTCTTGCGCGAGGCTTGCGAGACCGTTGTCCTGCGCGCGCTGGAAGGCGCCCTCGGCCAGGGCCTGCAGGACGGGGCCCGGCGCCTCTGCGCCGAGATGGGGCTGCGGACGAAGGGCAAGTTCGGCGCCGGTCTCGCGGACGAGATGGCGGCGTTGCTGTCGAAGCTCGGCGAGACGAGCACTTCGCCCTTGCAGCTCGTGCCCGACGCCCGGGCCGCCCTCGACGACGATGCCCGGGCCCGCCGTCAGCTCGATCGGGCAGCGGCGAGTCTGCGCACCGCTTTCCTCGCCTCCGGAAGAGAGGCGCCACCCCCGCCCGGTCCGGCGCTGGAGACGTATCCCCCGGGCCAGCTTGCGCAGGCCTGGCGAGAGGTGCGCCGTTGCTCGCCGCTGCAATTGCGCTCGCAGGGCGCCGACAAGGAGGCGATCGCCGCGGCGAAAGAGGCGTTCGAGACGGTCCTGGACGCCGATGCCGGGGTGCGGGCCGCGGCGCTGGCGCGCGACCTGGCGGCGCTCGCGGACTGTGCCGGCCAGCGGCACCGGGAGCTGAAGGCGAGGCTGGGGGCCCTCGACTTCGACGATCTCACGCGCACTTGCCGCGACCTGCTGGTCGATGACGCCGCCGCGCGCGGAGCCGAGCGCGAGCGCGTCGGCGCCCTGCTGGTGGACGAATTCCAGGATACCAGCCGCGCGCAGATCGAGATCTTCGAGCAGCTCGCAGGCGACCGGCCGGTGATCGTGGTCGGCGACCGCAAGCAGTCCATCTACGAGTTCCGTGGCGCCGACGTGGCGGGAGCGCAGGCCTACGCCGGGAGGTTGCTCGCGCGCGGAGCCGAGCGCCTCGTCCTCGGCGAATCGCGGCGCTCGCGGCCAGCGCTGGTCGAGCTCGCCAACCTGCTGTTCGGCCGCGCCCTGGCTGCGCGAGACCAGCCCTTCGATACGCCGTTCTCGCCCGACGATGCCCTGACCGCGTTTCGCGAGCGGGGGCTGGACGCGCCCTGCGCGGAGCTGCTCGACGTCGAGGGCGCCGGCGTGGAAGCGGAAGCGGAGATCGTCGCGGCCCGGATCGCCGCGCTTCTCGCACCGGGAGCGCCCGAGCGCGTCTACGACCGCGGCGAGTCCCCGCGGCCGGTGCGCGGCGGAGACATCGCCGTGCTGCTGCGCAGGTTCACGAATCTCGAGACGTTCCGGCGCGCTTTCCTGCGCCGTCACGTCCCGCACCTGGTCTACAAGGGGCGCGGCTTCCACGGCGCACGCGAGGTGATGGATCTGGTGGCGCTCCTCGCCGCCACGGTCGATCCCGAGGACGATCTGGCGCTCGCCTCGGTCCTGCGGGCGCCCTTCGGCCCGCTCTCCGACGGGGCGCTCTTCCTCCTCTCCCAGCGGCGCTGGTCCCTCGAGGACGCGGCGGATCTCGCAGCGGACGACGCCGAGGCGCTGGTCCGGGTGCGCAACTTGCTGCGCGCCTTGCGCCACGAGTCCGACCGCCTCGGTCCCGCAAGCCTGCTCGAGGCCGCCCTCTCGGGCACCGACTACGTCGCCGCCTGCGCGGGCGGCCTCCATGGCGAGCAGGCCGCCGCGAACGTCGACAAGCTGCTCGCGCTCGCGCGCCAGGCCGAGGTTCGCGGCGACGGCGTCCGCTCGTTTCTCGCGGACTTGCGCCAGCTCGCGGACGAGGAAGCGCGCGAGGCGGAGGCCGCCGTGGTCGAGGAGCGCGATCCCCACGCCGTGCGGCTGTTGACCGTGCACGCCGCGAAGGGGCTCGAATTTCCGGTCGTGTTCGTCCCTGAGTGCGCCGCGCCCTCCTTCAATCCGGGCCCTGAACGGGTGCTGCTCGAGGCCGGGCTCGGTTTCACCGTGAAAGCGCGGGGAGCGGATGGAAAGCGCCGCTGGGGCGCCCACGGCGAGTCGCTCAGCCAGCGGCGGCGCTCCCGCGAGCTGGCCCAGTCGCGGCGCCTCTTCTACGTCGCGGTGACGCGGGCGCGCGATCTCCTGGTCCTCTCGGGGCGCGCGGCTCGGAAGGAGGAATCCTGGCGGCTCTGGCTCGATCAGGTGGCGGAGGAGGCCGCGGGGCGCGGCCTCTTGCGCATCGTTCGCGATGAAGCCCCGGCGCCGGCGGTCGCCGCGTCGGGACCGCCGGTGGACCCCGACGACATCAGCGGCCTCGCTCCGGCGGACCATGCGGACCTCGCGCGCATCGAGGTCGAAGGCGCGGCCGCGCAGGTGACCATCTCGGCGCCGGTGACCCAGCTGGCGGATGCCGAAGCCTGCCCGCGCCGGTACCAGCTGCTGCACGAGCTGCGGCTCGAGGAGCGGCCCGACCCGGAGCACCCGCTGCCCGATCCGCTGGACGACGAGCCGGGCAGACCGGCGACGGCGCTCGGGACCCTCGCGCACCGGCTGCTCGAGCTGGTTCCGCTGCGGCTGGGGCCCGCGGAGCGGCGCGCGGAGCTGGAGTCGGTCTTGCGCCTCGAAGGCGAACCTCCGGCCGCGCATGCCGAAGTGCTCGATGCCGCGTGCGCGTTCCTCGAGTCCCCGCTCGCGCGCCAGATGGCGGCTGCTCCTGCCAGCCGCCTGCACCGCGAGCTGCGCTTCACGCTGCGGCTGTCGCGACCGGACGCGCCGGAGCTGCTGCTGCGCGGCCAGATCGATGCGCTGCTGCTCGGCGAGCAGGTCACGGTGGTCGACTACAAGTTCTCGCAGGCGCGGGACACCGCGCGCTACGCGGCCCAGCTCGACGCATACGCGCTGGCCGCGCACGAGCTGGTCGCGGGCGCGCCGCTGCCCGTGCGGACCGGCATCGTGTTCCTCCGCTCCAAGGGCGCCCCCTTCGTCGAGCGCGCGCCGGCGGCAGCCGGGCAGACGCGGGCCCGGCTCCTGGACGCCGCGCAGGCCATCGCGCACGGCCGGCGCACCGGGAGCTGGCCCACGGTGGAGCCGGCACGCTGCCGGGAGATCGGGTGCGGCTTCATCCGGCGGTGTCACCCGGGCGCTTAGCGCGTCCGCAGGATCGCCAGCCAGGCCGCGATCAGGATCAGCAGCAGCACCGCGGCGGCAGCGAGCAACGCGCGCGGGTCGGGGCCGAGCTTGCGCAGCAGCGCCTGGGCGGCAGCGCGCTCTGCATCGGGACCGGAGCGGGCGGCCTCCGCAGCCAGCTGGCGCGCCCGGCGCACGTCGCCCGCCTCCAGAGCCCAGCGCGCCTTGCCGAGCGGGGTCTGCGGCTGCGTCGGCGACGCCGCCGCGCCCGCCTGCCTGGCTTTCGTTGCCATTCGGGGCGCGCACCTTACACCATCGCTGGTAGGCGCGGCCACCGAAGGTGGCTTGGCGCCCATGCTTGAGCGTGATCTCTTCTCAGTGCGGTTGGCAAACGTGTTCTAGAAGGAAAGCAGATGGCGGAGACGTCCGAGCTGATCGAATTCCGCCGTGCCTTCGTCTGGCTGCTGTGCGGCATGCTGCTGCCGAGCGTGGCGCTGGTGGCCTTCGGCGTGGTCGCGGTCGCAAACGAGCGCGCCGCCGTGGAGCGCCGGCTGGCGGAAGACTACGACGCCCGTTTGCGCGCGCTCGGGCTCGATCTGCTCGCCCGACTCGACAAGTCGGCGGAAGCGGTCGCCGCCGGCAAGCCGGACCCGCTGGTCCTCACGGTGCAGACGTTGGGCAGGCCTCCCCCGGAGCTGGCCGATGCCGCCCGCCGCGCGGCCACGCTGCCGATCGGGGGCCACGTCTTCGCCAACGCCGAGATGGGAAGCGAGCGCCGCGCGCTCGCGCTGGTACGGACCGGCGGCCGCACCCTGATCGCGCACTTCGACGTCGCGGCGGTCGCGGAGCTGGTGCCGCGGCTGGCCGAGGCGCGATTCCCCCGGGAGCGCGCCGCGTTCCGCCTGTTCCCGCCGCGCGAGCCGGTGGCGGCGCTGGCAGCGCTTCGCCGGATCGTGGCGGAGGCGGGACAGACCGCGACCGTGGTCTCGCGCGTCGGGCTCGGGCCGCCGCTGGAGGGATTCGCGCTCGCCGCCGAGCTGCCGGGCGATCCCGCCGCGCCGCTCGCCTTCCGCAACCGGACCCTGTACATCGCCCTGCTCGTGTTGCTGTATCTCGGGATCGGCGTGGGATTCGGCCTGACCATCCGCGAGATGCGGCGCGCCTACAAGCTGTCGCGGATGAAGACGGACTTCGTGGCGAACATCTCGCACGAGCTGCGCACGCCGCTGACCGGCGTCCGCCTCTTCGCCGAGACGCTCCGTGCAGGAAGGGCGGAGGGTCCGGAGGAAGTGCGCCAGTGCGTGGCGATGCTCTCCACCGAGGCAGATCGGCTCTCGCGCATGGTCGAGAAGCTCCTCGACTGGTCGCGGCTGGAGGCGGGCCGCACTTCCCTCGAGCTGGAGCGGACGGAGGTGCCGGCCTTGCTCGATCGAATCGGGCAGGCGTACCGGGCCCAGCAGCTGCCCGCCAGCTACCAGACGGAGCTGGACCCCCAGCTTCCGCCAGTGAACGTGGACCGCGACGCCATGGCGCAAGTGGTGCTGAACCTCCTGCACAACGCCGTGAAGTACACTGGCGAGGACAAGCGCATCCGCGTGCGCGCCCGGCGCGCCGGGCGCAACGTCGCCATCGAGGTGGAGGACAACGGACCCGGCGTGCGGCCCCACGAGCGCAAACGGATCTTCGAGCGGTTCTACCGCGCGGACGACCTGCTCTCCCGGCAGACGGAGGGGACGGGCCTGGGACTCGCCATCGCCAAGAGGATCGTCGAGCTACACGGTGGGCGCATCGAGCTGGACAGCAGGGTCGGACAGGGCAGCACGTTCCGAGTCCTCCTCCCGGCGGCATAGTCGCGATGTCGCGCATCCTCATCATCGAAGACGACCGCGCCATCGCCCTCGGGCTCCGCCTCAACCTGCGCAGGGACGGCCACGAGGTGCGCATCGCCCAGGACGGCGAAACCGGCTTGCGCATGGCGCTCGAGCCGGACGTCGACCTGATCGTGCTCGACGTCATGCTTCCGGGCCGCAACGGCTACGAGCTGCTCAAGGAGGTGCGAAAGCAGGGTTCCACCGCTTCCGTCCTGATGCTGACCGCCAAGGGCACGGAGAGCGACAAGATCCTCGGCCTGAAGCTCGGCGCCGACGACTACCTGAGCAAGCCGTTCGGGCTCGGCGAGCTGCTCGCGCGCGTCGAGGCCCTGCTGCGCCGGCGGCCGGCGGCTCCGGAAAAGAGCACGGTGATCCGGTTCGGACCGGTGGAGGTCGATCTCGACCGCCAGCTCGTCACCCGGAACGGCTCCACCGTCGACGTCAGCCCGCAGGAGTTCAGGGTGCTGCGGCTGTTCCTCACCTCCAACGGCCGCGCGCTCAGCCGCGACGACATCCTTGCGCGCTGCTGGGGCGCGGAGTACGAGGGCACCCCGCGGACGGTCGACAACTTCGTCCGCTCGCTGCGGGTCAAGTTGGAGCTCAACGCGGAGGAGCCTCGGCACTTCCTCACCGTGCGCGGTCACGGATACCGCTTCGAGAGGTGATCCTTGAAGATCCTGCCGACGGAGCTGCCGGGGGTGATGATCGTCGAACCCGATGTCTTCCGCGACGCGCGCGGCTTCTTCCTGGAGACCTTCCATGCCGAGCGGTACCGGCAGGGCGGCATCCCCTACGATTTCGTGCAGGACAACCATTCCCGCTCGCTGCGGGGAACGCTGCGCGGCCTGCATGCCCAGCGAACGCGGCCGCAGGGCAAGCTGGTGCGCGCGGTGCGCGGCGAGATCTTCGACGTCGCCGTGGACATCCGGCCCGGCTCGGCGACCTTCGGCAAGTGGGCGGGCGGCCGGCTCAGCGAGGAGAACTTCCGCCAGATCTTCATTCCCCCGGGGTTCGCCCACGGGTTCTGCGTGCTCAGCGAGGTGGCGGAAGTCGAATACAAGTGCACGGACTTCTACGACCGCGCGGACGAGATCGGCGCGCGCTGGGACAGCGTGGGCATCGAGTGGCCGATCGAGCACCCGCTGCTCTCCCCGAAAGACGCCGCCCTCCCCACGCTGGCGGAGCTGCGCAAGTCGCTGGGGCCTGATGCCGGCTGAGCGGGGCGACCTGCAGCGCGCGCGAGAGGTGCAGAGCGGGGCCACGCGCGCGGCGGTGCTCGGCCTCAGCGACGGGCTGGTCACCAACGTCGCCCTGATCCTGGGCGTTGCGGGAGCGCAGCAGAGCAGCAGGGTCGTGCTGCTCGCCGGACTGGCCTCGCTGGTCGCCGGCGCCGTGTCCATGGCCGTCGGCGAATACGTCTCCATGGCGGCGCAGGTAGAGCTGCTGCAGCGCCTGCTCTCCGACTACCGCGACCATCTCAAGCGTGCGCCGGAGCGCGCCAGGCAGGAGCTGGAAGAGTTCATCCAGCGCGGTGGCGTCGGGCAAGCGACCGCGCACAACGCCTCCCAGCAGATCGCGCTGATCCCCGACCGCGCTCTCGCGGTGTACGCGCGCTCCCTCGGCATGGATCCCGAAGAGCTCGGGTCGCCCTGGAAGGCGGCGTTTACCTCGCTGCTCACCTTCGCCGGCGGAGCCCTGGTGCCCCTCATTCCCTGGTTCCTCCGCGGAGGCGGCGAGGCGGCGATCGCCTCGATCGTGCTCGGCGTGATCGCGGCCATCGGCGTGGGCACGATGCTCGGCTATCTGGGTGGCCGGAACATCCTCTGGAGCGCCGCGAGGCAGGTGCTGGTCCTCGTCGTCGCGGCCGCGGCGACGTGGGGCGCGGGCAGGCTGTTCAACGTCACCGTGTCTTGACGACGTCCGCCTGGTGGAATTTCCCCCCGGAGCCGGCGAGCTGCACCAGCTTCGGCGCGGGCATGAACCGCACGCCGAACTTCTCCTGGTACCGGCGCAGCCGCTCCACCACCTGCGCGGCGCCCAGCGAATCCGCGTACCGGAAGGGACCGCCGCGGAAGGGAGGCCATCCAAGGCCGAAGACCGCGCCCACGTCGCCGTCGCGCGCCGAGCGGAGGATCCCCTCGCCCAGGCAATGCGCCGCCTCGTTGACCATCTGCAATACGCAGCGCTCCGCGATCTCGCCGGTGGTCGGGGAGTTGCGCCTCTGCCCCTGCGCGGTCAGCTCGTAGACGGTGCGGTCGACTTCCTTCTCCTTCGACTCGCCGTACAGGTAGAAGCCTTTCTTCGACTTGCGCCCCAGACGGCCGCTCTCCACCAGCTTCTCGAAACCGGCGGGGGGCGCGAGGCGCGCGCCGAAAGCCTCGTGCATGATGTGCGCGACCTTGGACCCGACGTCGATGCCGACCTCGTCGAGCAACTGCATCGGCCCCACCGGAAAGCCGAAGTCCACCAGGGCCCGATCGATGTTCTCCACCGCCGCGCCGTCGTTGAACATGAACGCCGCCTCGTTCACGTACGGCGCGAGGATGCGCGAGGTGTAGAAGCCCGGACCGTCGTTGACCACGATGACGGTCTTGCCGATCCTCTTCCCCAGCGCGACCACCGTCGCCACCGCCTCCGCGCCGGTGCTCCGTCCGCGGATGACCTCCAGGAGGGGCATCTTGTGGACCGGCGAGAAGAAGTGCATCCCGACCACGTTCTGCGGCCGCGAGGCCACCTCGGCGATGAGCCCGATCGGGATGGACGAGGTGTTCGACGCGAAGATGGCGTTCGGCGCCTCGCGCTCGACCTCGCGCACCACCGCGTGCTTCGTGGATAGATCCTCGAACACCGCTTCGACGACCACGTCGGCATTGCGGATGCCGCTGTAGTCGGTGGTCACGGTGATCAGCGCCAGCTTCTCCTCGCGCTCCCGCGGCGAGAGCCGCTTGCGCCTGGCCCTCTCGTCGAGGATGCCGGCGATCTGCTTCAGCCCGCGCCCGAGCGCCGCGTCGTCCTTGTCCTTGAGCCGCACCGCGATCCCGGCGTCCGCCGTCACGTACGCGATCCCCGCGCCCATCAGGCCGGCGCCGAGCATCGCCACCTTCTCCACCTTGCGCGGCCTGGCGGAAGGATCGTCGACGCCGGTGTCCTTCTTCAGCGCCTGCGTGGCGAAGAAGATCTCCACCAGCCGGCGCGACACGTCCGACACCACCAGCTCGCCGAAGAAGTTCGCCTCGGCGCGGTACCCTTCTTCCGGCCCTTTCTCCGTTCCGATGCGGATCGCTTCCAGCGCCCGCTCCGGCGCGGGATAGTGCCCGCGGGTCTTCTCCAGCAGCGCCTTGCGCGCCTGCTGGAAGAGGATCTTCCGCCCGACCGGATTGTCTTCCAGGGCGATCTGCTGCAGCACCTCCGTCCGCAACAGCTTCGGCAGCTTCAGCTCCACCTTGCCGCGCTCGATGCGCAGCTCGCCCGCCGCCAGTTCGCGCGCCCGGCGGCGCGCCACCTCGAGCAGGATCGCCTTCGGCACCACTTCGTCCACCAGCCCGAGCTTGCGCGCCTTCTGCGCCCGCACCGACTTGCCGGTCAGGATCAGATCCAGCGCCTGCGCGATACCGATCAGGTGGGGCAGCCGCTGCGTGCCGCCGGCGCCGGGGATCAGGCCGAGCTGCACCTCCGGCTGCCCGAGCTGCGTCCTGCGATCGTCGGACGCGATCCGGTAGGTGCAGGCCAGCGCCAGCTCCAGCCCGCCTCCCAGCGCCGCGCCGTGGATGGCGGCGACCACCGGCTTGCGCTTGCCGGCCTCCTCGAGGCGCCGCATCGCCTGCTGCCCGCCGCGCGCGAGCGCCGACGCCTCCGCCGCCGTCTTGATGCGCGAGAGCATCTCGATGTCCGCGCCCGCCACGAAACTGTCCGGCTTCGCAGACGCGAGCAGGATCGCCTTGACGGCGCTGTCCTCCCCCAGCCTTCCGAAGGCCGCCTCGAATTCCTCCTGGAAGCCGTGTCGCAGCGTGTTCACCGCCTCGCCGGGCACGTCGTACAGGACCAGCGCCACCCCGTCGGGACCGGTCTCGATGCGCAGCACGCTCATCTAGGTCCGCTCCAGGATGCAGGCGGCGCCCAGCCCGCCGGCGGCGCAAACGGAGACCAGCGCGGTGTTCTTGCTCCGCTCGTCCAGCTCGCGCAGCGCCTGGTGCACCAGCCGCGCGCCGGTGGCCGCGAAGGGGTGCCCGAGCGCGATGCTTCCGCCGCGCGGGTTCAGCTTGTCGTCGGGAACGTCGCCGATCGGCTCGGCGCCGCCGAGATGCTCGTCGGCGAACTTCTTCGAGCTCCAGGCCTGCAGATTCGAGAGGACCTGCGCGGCGAACGCCTCGTGCATCTCGACCAGGTCGATGTCCGAAAGCTTCATCCCCGCGCGCTTGAGCGCCCGAGGCGCGGAAAACGCCGGGGCCTGCAGGAGCTGCCAGCCCGGATCGACCGCGGCATAGGCGTACGCGCGCAAGAACCCGAGCGGTCGCAACCCCAGCTCGCGGGCACGCTCCTCGGCGCAGATCACCAGCGCGGAGGCGCCGTCGGTCAGCGGAGAGGAATTCCCGGCGGTGATCGAGCCGTACCTCTTGTCGAAGACGGGCTTCAGCTTCCCGTAGCTCTCGAGCTTCGAGTCCTTGCGGACGATGTTGTCCTCCGCGACCACGACGTCGAAGTCCTTCCCGGTGAGGACGCGCATCACCTCGTGGCGGAAGCTCCCGCTCTCCCACGCCTGCGCGGCGAGGAAGTGCGAGCGGTGCGCCCAGGCGTCCTGCGCCTCGCGCGAGATCCCGTTCTCCTTCGCCATCTTCTCGGCCGACTCGCCCATGGAAAGGCCGGTGGAGTACTCGGCGATCGCGGGCGGGATGGGAAGGAGGTCCTTCGCGCTCACGTGGTGGAACGCCTGCAGCTTC
>Ga0209689_1002989_pt1 | contig 12486 bp, 8 predicted proteins | sample GraSoiAngelo_149_FD_187119 | JGI IMG/M metagenome (GOLD analysis project Ga0209689, IMG submission 187119) | Grasslands soil microbial communities from the Angelo Coastal Reserve, California, USA - 14_1009_09_30cm (SPAdes) (version 2) | ecosystem: Environmental > Terrestrial > Soil > Grasslands ...
CTTCCGTGACTTCCCATCGTGGGAGGTCATTTCGGCCGCTCACTGTGGTACTCCGCAGAATTTGGCGCTGCGTTACGCGGAAAGTTCGGAAAACCGCAGATGACACGGATGTCACGGATGGATTTCTTGACTGGCGTCTGACACAGACGCCCTACAATTGGACGCCGATTCGGCGCGCCGTCTCCGGCAGCCGCCGGGCGCCCTACCTGTTTCCTATCTGCGTTATCCTTGCAATCCTTGGTGAATTCTATTTTGGCGCAGGGTTCACGGCTGCTTTTCCTCGCAGAGTTTTTGGAAAGCGGGATCGGCGCGCAACGGGTCCCAGATCGGGTCGAGCCTAAGAAGGGCCGGCGTAATGGAGCCGTTATAGGGCGTTTGTAACAGCTGGGTGAGAGTGGAGATCGCACGGCTATTCTCGCCGCAGATTGTCTGAATTAGCGCCAGGTTCTCTTCCATGACAGGTCCGTCCACTGCATCTTTAGCACGTGGCAAAAGCATGACCGCACGCTCCGCTGCCTTTAGGGCCGAGTCCTTCTCCCCAAGCGCGGCATAAGCTTGAGACAGCAATGCTGCAAGTTCCTGGCTGTCTGGTTGATCTCTGCAGAGCTGCTCCAGTGTATTGCGCGCCTTCTTAGCCGTAACTTTTGCGCCAGCCTTATCCCCAGCAAGGCGCTGGGCGAAAGCAAGCACCATCTGATCACGGCCCCTGTCGTACTCAGAAGCGAAATGGAATTGAGCCTGTCGGGCTTGCAGCAATCGAACGGCCTCGCCGTAATTTCGTTCAAGTCTCAACTGAGTGATCTTGGTTTCCAAGATATACTCAGGAGCAGCCTCCCAGTTTATTTCTGGTAGGGACCTGGCGGCTTCTTGCAGATTACCCTGGACCTGATAAAAGATGGCCTTTAACGCCATCAGATCCGGATTGTTTGGCGTAATATCCAACGCTCGATCAAAAAGCTTTAGCCCGGCTGGAAATTGTCGAACCATGCCGTAATCCCCTCCCGCGTCGATGAGTAACTCCACATTACGTGGGTCCAAGGCGAGGGCTTGCTCATCGTAGGCAATGCGTTGGTCCCAGTTTCCCTCGCGTCCGGCAATTCGAGCGAGAGCCATTAGCACCTCGCTGCTGCCTGGTAACATTTTGCTGACACGCTCGAACGCCGTTTTGGCAGCCCCGTAATCACGTAGCACCCAATATTGGTAATAACCCATAGCGAGCAGCGTCTCAGGCGAGTTCGGCTCCAGTTTCTGCGCATTCTCCAAGGCACGTTTCGCTGCGTCGCCTCGAGCGGCACGAGTGGCGTCACGGTAGGGGTTAAAGTACAGAAGGGCGTCCGCGCGAGAAAGCCGTGCCCAGGCGATCGCAAAGTTCGGGTCAAGCTCCACCGCCCGTTCATAAAAACCAGCGGCTTTCAATATAAGATTCAAAACGGGGCCCATGGAGGTGGTGCCGCGTACTTCAAAAGCCGCGCCGCGAAGGTAGGCATCGTAAGCCTCAGGGTTGTTTGTTGATTTAACTGCTAACGCCTGCTCCTCGCGACCGGTCAGCTTCGCCTGCAACGACTCCGCGATCCGTCTAGCGATCTCGCTCTCAACCCCGAAGATGTCAGTCAACTTCCGATCGTAGGTGTCTGCCCAGAGATGGGAATCGGTTTGCGCGTTAACCAGCTGAACATTGACCCGCACCTGGTCGGCCGCTTTTTGCACGCTACCTTCAACAATGTGCGCTACGCCAAGCTGCTTCGCGATCTCGCGCAGATTCCTCGGTTTGCTCTGATATTGCTGCGTGGAAGTGCGCGAAATGACTTTTAAGTCTGCGACGCTAGCCAGGCGCGTCAGAATTTCCTCCTGGATGCCGTCCGCGAAATATGCGTTATCTGAATCGGGGCTCAGATTTTCAAACGGCAAAACGGCGACTCCGTTTGTTACCGGATGACGAATAAATTCACTTTTCCAAACGATCCAGCCAGCAGCTGCCGCCAGTGCGACCAAGGACGCTGCCAGAAGCGCCCTGGATGGATTGCGCCGCACCCATTTCTTTCCGCGAGCAAAAATGCCAGTGCGACGCGCCTGAATCGGCTCGTGCTTTAGCCAGTGTTCCAAATCTTCGGCCAATGCGAGAGCGGAGGAATAGCGACGCTTTGGATCTTTCTCCAGGCATTTGAGGCAGATTGTTGAGAGGTCGCGATCGATTTTTGGATTTAACTGTCGCGGTTGTCGCGGCTCCGTATCCAAGAGTAGCTTGATCGTCTCATAGGTTGTTCCACCGGCAAAAGGCGGCTGACCTGTCAGCAATTGGTAAAGTACTGCGCCAAGTCCATAGACATCTGTAACGCTGCTGATAGCCGCGTTGTTTCCCACTGCTTGTTCTGGCGCCATGTAACTAGGCGTGCCCAATACTTCTAGCGTGTGCGTGACACTGCTTTCAGATTCGACCAATCGGGCAAGGCCAAAATCGGTCAGGTGCGGTTCGCCCTTTGCATCCAGCAGAATGTTTCCAGGCTTGATATCGCGATGAAGGATGCCGTGCTCGTGCGCGTAGTGCACAGTGCGTGCCACCTTGGCGATCAATTCCGCCCCCTGCCGGATCGACATCGGCGCGCGCCTGACCACTTCGTCGAGTTGTCCGCCTTCGACAAACTTCATGCTGAAGTAGCACTGGCCATCACGCTCGCCAACTTCATGGATTGGAACGATACCGGGATGCTCCAGGTGAGCTGCCGCTTCCGCTTCGAGGCGAAAACGTTTCAGGTGCGCTTTGCTGGCCCACTGACCAAGGCTAATGACTTTTAGGGCGACTGTTCGATTGAGACTCTTTTGCCGGGCGCGAAATACCACACCCTGACCACCGCGGCCAATTTCCTCCAGCAATTCGTAATCGCCTAACTCTCCCAGCAGCTCGACCGCGCGCGCTGCTTTTTTACTATGGGGAGCAGCGGCCGCGTTCGCTTCAACATTTGCAGCGGGGCCGCCGTCGTCACGAGCGGCTACAGGTGCCTCCGGAGGCATCATCAGCGCAGTTTTCAGCACGCACTTGGCGCAAAGCCCTTCTGGCGCGTCGGAAAAGATCTTGGCGCCGCACTTCCGGCAAATTCTGATTACCCTTATCATGGTCCGAGTCGCTCGCGCAGCCCCGCTTTGTACTCCGTAAAATTCTCCCGTACGTTACGCCTCGAGCACTGCGATGAGATGGCGCAGCTCATCTTCAATATCGCCGGGTGTCGCAACGGTGTGGGCAATCTCCTCTCGCAGTAATGATTGATAGCGTTGCCGAAATCGGTAAAACGCCTGCCGGATCGCGTTTTCGGTCATCCCCAATTGCGTGGCGATGTCCGCCTGCGACGGCGAGCCCGGTTCATCCGGCAGCAATTGCTTCAGCAAATCGAACAACGCGGCATTACCTGCCGTTTGATATTCATCTTTTAATCGGCTGAGCACGTTTTCCAGAACCGTCAAAGCCCAGCGGCGTTCGTAAATCATTTCGGCAGTCACTGGATCGGATGGTTCCATCTCGATCCGCTCATCAACGCGCAGTCGTTCTAACGGGATCAGTCGCTGTCCTTTGCCTCGCTTGATCGCCATCGCACGGCGGCGCTCATCGGCCAAAAAATGTTTGAGCGACACAAGCAGATAGGAACGAAGTCTGCCCTTTTCTTTCCGGACAGCGCTCAGATCTCGGCGTTCGAGCAGCAACGCAAAAAAACCTTGCGTGAGATCCTCCGCCTCCTCGGGCCCGACACCCTGTCGCCGCACGAAGCTATAAATCGGTCGCCAATAAGTGCGGCAAAGCTTCTCCAGCGCTTCCTGAGCCGCTGGCGATTCATCCTGTGCAGCTAGCACCACGCTCCAATGAGTTGTAGCGAAGGCGACCGCACCATTCTGGGCGCTTCCGCCAATCGCGCTTAGTGAAGGTACCTCATCATCAGCAGGCACGCCGCGATCCAAGTAAAAAGTCGCGTGAAAATCAAGCCTGCATCTTATGAAACACGGGCATCTTGCCTGTGCGACCGGCGGGCATCCTGTCCGGGGTTGCGACGCTGGGCGCTCAATCTACAATCACGTGCGCGTGTTCGAACAAACGCGCTCGAGCCGAAATTAGCAATCAGAAGGGTCCATCCGATCCGTTCTGTACATTAACAGAGCCGGCAAGGGCGAAAGCGTTTTGTTCTGCCATGTCAATATTCCATGCCCGCAAAACTAGCGCCCCTTTAGGCAGGTTACTTGCGTCGATCGAAACGGCGAAACCGTCGGGCGGCGCGGCATCGGCCCGAAACCGCTCCTTTCGTTCTCGCTGTTCGAACTTGGGGCGGAAGACCGCGAACGGAGTCAATTGGTGATCTCCCGTGACGTAACCGACTACTACGCAATCAGGTTTTCCCCTTTGATTTGGAACTCGTGCTGTGCCGGTCACGAACAACTTCCCACAATCGTTAAAAAAGGCCGTCTGCAGCACGCCGCTCGAAGAATCGGCACTGGGTGGTTCTCGCCGCACTTGATTGATGAGTGGCTCGCTGACAAACTGGGGTCGCAGAAGGTCGCGTTGCGACAAAGATCTCGCTTTGTCAACGATCGTGGCTGGTGGGACCTTTCCAAGTTTTAGTTCTGGATTATCTGGGATCGCTGGGATCCATTGGATGGCAAGGGCGAGGCGCTTTCGCTCCTCTCGGGTCTCTTTCAAAACGATCAACTGTCGATTGAACGCATTAAGCCATGTGATTGCCAGGATGCCAGCCGCCGCCCCAGTATAGAAAATTGACGCACGCGAGAGTGTTTTCTTCTGTGTCGATAATTTTGAATAAATGGAAAGTGCGAGGCCGGCGACGGCGATATAGCAGACAACCGTGATAGGTGAGTAACGAGGTGCAATGGCCGCGTTGGGACCAAATCCGAGTCGACCCGCCGCCGTCACGGCACCAGAGATAAGTCCGTATGCTCCGAGAACAAGCCACGGATAAATCGTTTTCCAGTCGCGGTCTCGCCACGAAGATTTAAGCGCAAGCCACCCAAGTCCTAAAAACGCCGTCACGACCAACAGGCCCAGGAGGAAAGCGTCGGCGCTGCGCTCTGCAAACAGACCTCCAATCCAGCGCAGGACAAAGGCCCCCAGCGAGCCTGCCTCGTGATAGGAAATGACAAATCCCGGATGCTGCCGAGGCCGGCTATAACGAAAAAAGTAAAGACCTACCGAAAGTGCAGCGGTTAAGCCGTAGGCGGCGTACCATCGGGCCGCCGCTTTAAATCGTGGCCTTGCCTCTCCTGTCTGTGGCGGCCATTGAATTGGGATCGCAAGCAGCCATAACGACATGCCATTGGCAAAGGAGTATGTAGCGATAAGAGCCAAGGCCGCGGTAATGATGACCTTGAACCGGAATTGGATGCTGGAAAGATTCGCGAGCATCGCAAATAACAACAGCGTCCCCGGTATAAGCGGTTCGAGTTGAATCCCCCAAAGGAAATTGACATATTGATCGGGGCAAAAGAGAAGCGAGTTCAGCAATGCCCAAGCCAAAAGTCTGCCTTCCAAGGCAAAGCTCGTCGTCCGGCGCAGTAAATGGTACAACGCGAAAGATGCCGCACACGCGAGGGCGAACATCGAAAGCATTGCGTCTTTCACCTCCCATCGACCGGAGAGCCACGTAAGCGTTAGATAGTAAAGACGCGGGAAAAGTTTTCTGCTTTCATTATGTTGGCTCCATAGGTCGGAGATGGAGAGCGGACCTTGGAAAAACGCGACGATCTGCGTTCCCGGGGTCCACCACTCATCGCCGTAGGGCACTGAAGTCCAATGACGCCTCATCATCACGAACGCGACTATGATTGGCAGGGTACCGAGCGTTATCCCCACAATTACCCTGCGATTTCGAGCCCTGCTCAACCAAGCGAGTGACGCAGCAAAATCATTCGCCATATCGGTTTCGAGTTTACCGGGTCGCCCATAACAGTCTGCTCCGCCGTGCGAAGTCATCTCGCCGATCACGCTGCGAGGTGCTGTGCAGCAACTGTTTTGAGGGCAAAATCGCTTCGGACTCGTTGAACATTCGCGCAAAGCTGAGCGCGATTTCGAAAAATATCCAGCAATGTATTTCCCGAAAGTCTATCAAGAGCTGCTCGATCCGGTTATCGATATCGAGTGTGAAATATTTGTAGCGCGTCCCGGCCAGCGACTGAATTAAGCACCGGCAGAAATGTGCGCCGAGGGTTTCAAGATCCCCCTCCTATCAATTCATTCCCCAAAGCGTTCGTTTGCTTACACTAAACTCCACGCGATCCCGAATTGTAACAAAGAGAATCTACCGCTTTCCTTGCGAGGACATGATGAACGTTGAACAGCCGGAAGCAAGCCGCGCTCTTTTCGTAACTTCACAAGCCAACCGCGTTGTGTGTCGGCCGGAGCTTGCGGTGCGTTGTCGCTTTTGAAAGCCGCGTCGTAAAAATCGAGCATGATCTGCACGGTTGTTTCATCGCTGATTGGCCACAGTGTCATCAACAGATTTTTGCGCGCCGGCTTGAACAAAACCGCGACGCAAACCCATCACGCCTTCGGCCGCCCGTGCTTTGTCGCCGCTGGTGTCGCAGGCGGAAAGGGCCGACTAGCCACGTACTACCGAGCTTCAGACCGCGCCGGTCAATCACTCATCGCCAATATCGGGATCAGCCCAATTCTTTCACTACGGTGTGATCGGCGATGTGATCAACGCGACGGCTCGTGTGGGATCGCTTACGAAATATTACGGCGTACTTTTTCTCGCGACGCATGACGTATGCAAGCGTCTCACGCGGGCCCCCCTCGTAAAGGGAGACACATACCACTCGAATTGTTCGAGCTGCGTCACAAATTCAGTCCGAAGAATTTTGACAAGATCGCGAAGACGTACGCAGAGGCGTTCGTTCGATATCAAGAAGGCAAATTTCGTGATGCGGAACGCCTCTTTCGCGCACTCAGCGGGTTCGATAAACCGAGCAGCATCCTCGCTGCGCGATGCGTGCAGTTTGCCGCCCAGCCACCCGCTCAGTGGCACGGAATCTTCTCTCTGACCGCAAAATGACTGCATTTTTGCGCGAGCCGGAATATTAGGGGCGACAGATGCTCCTGCGCAGAGGCGCGGGCCTAGTGCAGAGCAAGCTTCGAGGTTGGTTCTTGTTTTTGGACGGCAAGCTGGAAGCTTGCGCCAGTTTACCAGCATGCCGTACCCAACCGACCCAACACCTTACCAATCGCCGGAGGGTCAGCGCCCGGCGGCGGTTACACCGCCAATCCAATTAGAGCGTCGAGCCCACGACCCCTACGCGGCTTTCCGTTTCGGTGGATTCAGCCTGTTCACGGCCGGCAATTTACTCTCGATCACCGGCCGTCTCATGCTCGCCGTGGCGGTGGAATGGGAGCTTTATGCGCGCACCCATTCCGCAACCGCGCTTGGGCTCGTTGGCTTAGTCATCGCCGTGCCCGTGGTTACATTGTCCTTGCCCGCCGGCCATTTGGCGGATCGATTCAGTCGAAGACGAATTATACTCGTCGCACAGATATTTAGCGCGCTCGCGTCGGCGACGCTGGCTCTTGTTTCCTGGAAGCATCTCTCCATTCCTCCGATCGCGCCGTTGCGCGGCGGCAATCACGCGCTGGCGGCGATCGCCACGATTTTCGAGCGTCATCGTCCGACATTCCATTTCGATGACGCTTCAATCCCGTTAATTTATCTGCTTCTTTTCATCGGCGGAGCGGCACGCACATTCAGTTGGGCGGCGCGCAGTTCATTTTTCCCGACACTGGTCTCCCGCGACGCGTTTGCGAATGCGGTCACCTGGAACAACAGCATTTTTCAAGTTGGATCAGTTGTCGGCCCGGCCGTCAGCGGATTGCTCGTAGCGTATCTCGGGTTTCCGTTTGTCTATATGCTGGATGCGCTCTGCGCCTTTTCCTTTTTCGTTCTCGTTCTTCCGATCCGCCGCAGCACGCAACTGCGAGATCAGACTGAGACAAGCACCTGGAAAAGTTTGATGGCTGGAATCCGATTCGTGTTCAGCAAAAAGGTGATCCTGGCAACGATTACGCTGGATCTGTTCGCGGTGCTGCTCGGGGGCGCGACGGCGCTGCTGCCTATTTTCGCCGATCAAATCCTGCACTGCGGACCGATCGGACTGGGTTGGATGCGGGCCGCTCCGGCGGTTGGCGCTTTCGTAATGGCGCTGGTGGTGGCCCATCTGCCGCCGATGAAACGGGCCGGCAAAACCTTGTTTTGGTGCGTCACCGGCTTTGGAGTTGTGACCATCCTTTTTGGCTTGTCCAAAGCGCTCTGGCTGTCACTCGGCTTGCTGTTTCTTATCGGAGCGTTCGACAGTGTGAGCGTGATCATCCGCGGCTCCATCGTCCAACTGGTCACGCCGGACGAAGTGCGCGGGCGCGTTTCGTCCGTGAACAATATTTTTATCGGGACATCGAATGAATTCGGCGCACTCGAATCGGGATTAACTGCCGCGCTATTTGGTCCGGTGATTTCCGTCGTCGCTGGAGGTATCGGAACAATCCTCGTGGTGCTCGGAGTCGCATTTCACTGGCCTGAGAGCCGCAAAATCGGCGCGTTGGACAAGAGTTTGCGCTGAAAAATTTGGCGTCGTGCCGGGCCACCCCCTGGGTCACACCGACCCCGGCTACAGAGTTGATTAGAACGCGCCGTGAAGTGAAAGCATTCCGTACGGAGCGCCGCCGTCCTGGTGGTAGCGCACGTTAGCACGATAAAAATCGAAATTTCGATACGGCTGATATCCAACCTCACCTGTGAACGTCACGATGGGTGAAACTTTCCAATCAAACCCGGCGCCGGTTCGCACTTCGCTATAACTTAGGATCGCGTGATTGAGCCGTGGAATTCCATGCGCGTCTCCGAAATTGTCGTCCACGCGGAAATTGGTTTGCTTCACATTCGCCCCGGCGTAGAGCGTTACGTCTCGGTTTATTTCGAAATCCAGACGCGGCGTCGGCAGCACAGCATCGAGCACCCATTGGCGTGCCATTTTCCAGCGAACGCCGGCGACGGGAATAACCGGATACTTCCGTTCGACATCGACACCGACGCCGAGGACAATCTGCAAATCAGGGCTGTAGATGTACGTGCCGCCAATGACGAACGGCAGGTTGAAATCGTCCGACAAATCGTCCAACCCCGAATTATACACACCAGGCTGGGCTTCGACTCTGATCAGGATTGAATCCGACAATTGTGTATCCAATCCAATAACCAGGTTGACCGATTGCAGCGTATCTGGCAGCGGCGCGTTGTCTGGAACCCCGAATGAGAATCGCTCCCATTCGGCGCCAAGCCGCAATACGCCAAGTCTGATCCGCGGAGTAAAAACAAGCTGCAGGATCGAGTCGTTTTCATCAAAGTCGCGAACGCTTTTGTGAGGTCCGCGTCGAACGTCGCCATCGCCGACGTACGTTTCTTCCACGACATATTCGCCCGGAAAAGGAAGGATCGATTTGAGCCAGCTGTCGCTCTCTTCAGCAAACATCGCTGTTGCACCCAGAAACAACGACGCCGCGCACACAGCCTGAAGGAAAGATCGATATGCGAAATTTTTCACTTGTTCACCGACCTCCGCTCGTATCGCGCCGAAAGAGTGTGACGGATTTGGAGATCTGTTTCATCATGACCGATTCAGATCCGAGGCGCTCTACGCCGTGCAGGGAGCCAAGCGACGGCGCAGAGATCATGTCGCCACGCCAAACCAGAGTCGAAGCTTTGCCCTCTACGGTAATGGGCCACATTTGGTACAACGTCAGCGCGACATAGTAACCGCCGCTGGCATAATAGAGCGCATCAGCGGCTTGATAGGTCTCGTTGGCTCCGGAGCGGCTGTAGGATGCGCCGAGCGTTACGACGCCTTGATCATCTACATCGAGAAGTTCCCAGTAAAGCTCCGGTCTCAGCGATCCAGCGCCGCGACCGATACCCGTAGCTCCAAGGAGCCCGGAAAATTGCCGCCGGATTTTTTCCTGTTCGCGCAACAATCCGTTTAACTCCTCGCTCGCACGGATCGCCTTACCCCCGTGGTCATAGGGCGGCTGGCCTGAGGTTCCGCTGGATACAAAACTTTTCGCACGCGCGGTCAAAACATCGGTCCAGAATGCCGTGACCGATACAGGCATTGCCCCTGGGGGTTTTTCAGCGCTCCCGGCAGAAAACTTTTTTGCCTCGTCCCGGCTGATTTGAAGATCGGGACTGAGTTTTTGAGTCGCTGCGACGAGCAACCGCACCGGCCCGTTATCGGGGGCGTTCTTCAATTTTTCAAAACTCGCAGCCGTTGGGTTCGATGGCAGATCGGAGTGCAGAAAAACCTTAAGCTCGCGATGCCTTGTTGGGTCCCATCGGCGTAACGCCTCGATTTGCTGGGCAGGCGAACCCGGTGCGACGTAGCAGCTTTGGACAGCCAGAAATCGCGGGTTACTCATAGGCGATCCATGGGCTGTTTTCACCTCGCTCTTCGCGAGTTGTGCAAGGTCGACCTTGTTGAAAATGGAAAACGAAGCGAGCTCAGAAACGGCGTCGGCACGTGCGCTTGTTGATCTCGCGAGCAAGAGTAGGAGCAAAAGGATGATGGAGGCGCTTGCGAAAGGGCGTTGAGAGGATTCCAGCATTTTGAATTTCATGAGACCAGATATCGAATGATGTATGAACAGATGGTTGCAAATTTCGGGGATCATCGCAATAGGCTTTCTTCTAGATGAGTGAACCAGTAATCGCGCTCAACCACTTGAGTAAGAGTTTCGGCGACGTCCATGCTGTACAGGATCTTTCACTCACTATCGCGCCTGGAACGATCTTTGGTTTTCTAGGGGCGAATGGCGCGGGAAAAACGACCACAATTCGAATGTTATGCGGCCTGACTCATCCGACCGCTGGCAATGCAACAATCGCAGGCACGGATGTTTGGAAAGATCGACAACATGTTAGGACCAAGTTCGGCTACGTTCCGCAACGCTTTAGCCTTTACCGTGATCTCACCGTGCTGGAGAACTTCCGCTTTTTCGGCGGCGCCTATGGGGTTCCGGGTGCGAAACTGGAGCGACGGATCGAGCGCTTGCTTCGGCTGAGCGACTTGGAAGAAAAAGTCAATGCTGCCGCGGGAAGTCTATCTGGCGGCATGCGGCAATTGCTGGCGATCGGTTGCGCACTGGTGCACGATCCGCCGCTCCTTTTTTTTGATGAGCCGACAGCAGGCCTGGATCCCGTTCACCGCCAGCAAATCTGGAACTTGCTCTATGACCTGAGTAACGAGGGAAAAACGATCTTTGTTACTACGCATTACATGGACGAGGTGGAGCGCTGCACGGAAGTGGGCTTTATCGAAAGTGGGCGCCTGCTGGCGAAAGCTTCGCCGCGCGCTTTGAAATCGAGCTTTCGCGCGCGCTTGCTCGAGATCGATGTGGAACCACTCATGCCCGCGCTGATGCGGTTGCGAGATCGGCCCGAGCTGCTGGGCGTTTCCTTGCGCAGCGGCAGCCTGCGCCTTTACGCACAGGAACCGGAGAAATTGATGGCGAGATGGCGCGAGAACTGGCCTTTTGCAGATCTTCGTTTGTTGGGCGAACGCTGGGTGGAACCCGACATGGAGGACGTTTTCACCGCATATTCGCAGGGCTACGACGGCGTCTTGAAAAAATCGGCGTCATGAAATGGCCATCGTTGAGCGCAATTGCGAGCGTCGCTTACAAAGAATTCCTGCACATCTACCGCGACCGGCGTGTCCTGCTTTTACTGATAATTCTCCCGCCGCTCTTTACCCTAATTTTCGGGCACGCCTTCGAGAATACTGAGCTCACGGACGTCCCGGCGTTGCTAATCGATCGCGATCAGACACCGCGCACCGCCCGTTTCATCGAGATCATCTCCAAGGACAAAACGTTTCACTGGAGAATGCCAGCGCCCGACTTTCAGGGTGAGTCGGACCTGATCGGAAATGGAGTGAAGGCGACGCTAGTTATCCCGGTTGGTTGGACCGATAGCCTGAACAAGGGCGACCCGAAGCCGCTACCTCTTTACCTCGACGACAGCGACACCAACACTGCCAGTGCGGTCGAAGGCGCTGTGCAAAAGAATCTGGGTACATTCCAGGCCAAGGAGCGCGACCTGCTTGTGGAGTCACTCCCAGAGGAGGTGATCGAGTTAGGCAAGAAATTGCCCGTCGATATCCGTAAACAATTCGTCTCGCTTATGACGGCGTGGAGTGCGGAGTCGAAGAACATGTACAATCCGAAGTCGCGCTTCATCGATTACGTCGTGCCAGGCGTGATCGGGTTGATTTTGCAATTGCTCACTGTCACGCTCATGGCCTGCACGATCGCTCGCGAACGCGAATCGGGCACGCTCTATCAATTGCTGGTGACTTCGCTGCAGCGCGGTGAAATCGTGATCGGGAAAATGCTGCCGTATCTGGTGGTCTCGATTTGTTTGGTGTTGGTGATTATGGCGCTTAGCTGGTGGCATTTTG
>Ga0209689_1002991_pt1 | contig 12470 bp, 6 predicted proteins | sample GraSoiAngelo_149_FD_187119 | JGI IMG/M metagenome (GOLD analysis project Ga0209689, IMG submission 187119) | Grasslands soil microbial communities from the Angelo Coastal Reserve, California, USA - 14_1009_09_30cm (SPAdes) (version 2) | ecosystem: Environmental > Terrestrial > Soil > Grasslands ...
GGCGATACGGCCGGGGCGCTCAGGTGTGCGCGGGGCGGTTAGTGCCCGCGCCGTGGCCTCCAGTTCAGCGAGAATGCCTTGTAGTCGCTGGATCTCCCCAGAGCAGTCCGGTGCACCGACCCGCACAGCCTGTTCGCACACTCTCGACTGCAGGATCGCGGCGCCGATGGAATTGAGCAAAGTAGAGTGAATTTGATGCACCCAGAACGCCCGTTCTTCCCTTACAGAGCCCATAGTCGAGCCCGACACCCTACAGGATGAAGCAAAAATTAGGTCCGGATCCCCCAAGGCACTTGCTCTTGGACAGGAGGGCTATGTCCTAAGAGCCCCGGACCGACGTTCCTGGGTGCCCGGAGGATCCGGAACCTCTTGAACCGGTACCCAAACCATACCATGAGGGTATCTACCGAGTATCACAAACGAAGTTGCCTAAAGCGGCAAATCTACGGTTGGGTCGGCTTCTGTAGGAGGCCTTGGGAACGAAGAGCCGCTAGATCGTTTCGAACCGTGCGAGGTGAGATCCCGAGAGTCGCCGCAAGCTGATCCTGGGTGAGGGTGCCCTGTTCGAGCAGACCCGCAATGACATGCCTCCGCTGTTTGATCCCATCCTGCTTTGTGGCTGACCCCAGGACCGACCCCGCCTGGCTGGATTTCTCGTTGCCCGGCGGATGTGATTTGGTCGAATGAACCTCCGGTGGCGCCTTGGGGACGGGGAAGTTCATGCCGCGGACCAAGAAAGATTCAGGATTGCGGCCTACTTCTTCGAGAATCTCTCGGTTGACCCGAACGTTGCTGAGAAATACGCGTCTAAAGCGCCCCTTTAGCGTCGACGCCTGTTGAATGACCGAAGCGTAAGCCTGGCGCAGTACTCTTCGTGCGGCACCATGTAAACCCGCTGAGCCGAAGACGAGGTATAAGATCCAGTAGACCTTTTGAATCTGTTCCACACCTTCTATCTTCCGCAACAGATCAGATACGGCCCGCGCAAATCTAAGAGCGGTAGCTATGTCACCTCTTATCAGGTGCAATTTGGCCAAGGCCGCGGTCGCGAGCGTTTCATAAGCCAGTTCCTGGCCCCTCGGGTACTGCTTGCGGGCCCTCCACAAGTAACGCATGGCGCGAGAATACCGGCCTAGCTCCAGATACACCGACCCAAGCCTGTAATCAGTCTCAAGTCCTATCCAAGATTTCAACCTGAAGGGCTTATGTAGCTCCTCGCTTCGCAAGGCCCACTTCAAAGCCTCGTGGAGATCCTCCCTGTCGAGCGAGATCGCGGCCATAGTATCAGTGTACGGCGCCACGCTCTCGGTACTTGCCGCTTCTGCAACAAGCGTCATCGCTTTAGTAATGTATCTCTCGGCGCGCGCGAAACTCCCTACTAGGCGGTACACTCCGTAGGCAGAGTTGTTGAGGATGAGAATCTGGGCGCGCACATCCTTTGCCTGCTTGGCAATACGCAGCGCCCTCTCGCACTCATGGATTGCATCTCGGTGTTTTCCCATTACCGCGTGGGTGAAGGCAAGATGGATCATACCCCTCGCTACCCCTACACGGTCTCCAATCTGGGTCAGAATACCAACCCCGGATGCCATGTGAGATTCCGACAACTTCAATCGGCCTAAGTATCGGTACAAGATCCCCTTTGTGATCTTTGCCATGGCGCGTGACCGATGATCTCCGATTTCGTGAAGAAGTACGTCTGCCCGATCCAAGTATCGAATCGCGAACACTTCTCTGCTTTGGAAGCCTAGCAGAGTTCCAAGATGAAGGAAGCTTCTGGCCTGCCCAGCACGATCTCCAAGCCGGCGAAACAGGCGGAGCGCCCGCCTAAACTCCGCGGACGCGAGATCGTACCGACGCAAGTTATTGTAAACTGATCCGGCAGTCTCGTATACGCGGGCCTCGGCCCGAAGATCTTTGGCAGCACGGAATAGCTGAGTCGCTTTCCGAATGGTTGTAAGTGCCGCTTCATTAGCGTTCGTTCGCATCAAAAGGTTGGCGCGCAGATGTAGGGCTTCCGCGAGGAGCTTATGATCGCTCAATCGTTCTGCAATCGAGAGGATGGCGTCTAAGTCGGCCGACTGGCCTCGGCGGTCTCCGATAAGATCTAGCACCCCTTGGCGCTTGAGTATTAGTGCCGCCCGCCTAAGCTGCGTCTCGCGTTCACCTGGATCGGAACTCTTCACAACATCGAGGAGTTGAAGCGCTCTTGAATACCATGCCGCGGCGTCTCCGTTCGCATAGACTGCTGTGGCCTTGTCTCCTGAAGCCTCGGCGTAGCGTAGAGCCTGGATCGGGACCCCTGCCTCCTCATAATGCCAAGCGAGGTCCTCCGTTCGCCCAGGGGCGGATTGCACAATGATCTCGGCAGCCTTCCGATGAAACGCCTTGAGTGCCGCTCTTTTCTCCATGGAGAGAGCAACTAGACGCGTACTCTCGTGAGGGAACCGAAATCCTTCCTTTGTCTCAAGGAGCAACTGCGCTTCCACCAGATTGTTGGTATGTTCAATGAACGGCTCCTCAGACGACCCTACCAACTCCCTTAGCTGGTTGAAATCCACCTCCGTCCCCAGCGCAGCAGCTGCGCAAAGCAACTTTCTGGCATTAGAGGGGAGCCTCGCAATCCGCTGACGGATAATCTCCTGAACGCGAGAAGGTACGATCATTCTGAGGTCAAGGGCATGTTTATCCATGGACCAGCTGCCGAGCGGGTCCTTCTTCAGGAATCCATTTTCCAGTAGAAGCTTCAGCGACTCCAGGGCGAAAAGGGGTACACCGTTCGACCGTTCCCACATGAAACGCTGAAGGCCAGGCGGTGTGTGCCTGGAGCGGAGAGTCACCTGGATCAATTTCCCAATCTCCTGCTCTGTCAACCCCTCAACTCTAATTTCCGAGGCACCGTTTGCAGTGAGCAGTGACTGCATTTGAGCCGTCGCGTTCTCGCCTGAACGAATCGTGAGGAGCACACACAGGTTCGCCTTTGGTAGACGTTCGAGCAGAGTAAGCAGTAGAGCCGTACTAGCTTTGTCGATTCTGTGGATGTCCTCAAGTATCAACAGCGTCGGCCGGCCACTATGACTCCTACCAAGAAGGCTTAACAACGCCTCGTTAACAATCGCACTATCGAAGAATTGTGTCCTTGAAGACAGCGCAGCATGTCGATAGTCAAGAGAAGCCTCGGGCGCTAGTGCGTGTAAGAGTGCCGCGAGAGGTGAGGAAGCCCCGCCCCCAGGTTTGTCGGCACTTGAAATCCTTGGCCAGAGAGCCTGGACGAAAACATGATAGGGTGGCTGATCCAGCAGATCGAAGCAACGTCCCTGAAGAATGTCAAATCCGCGTAGACCGGCCGCGAGCACCACCGACTCAACGAGCCTCGTCTTTCCGACACCGGCCTCTCCGGAAAGGACTACGGCAGTGCCCAGCCCACGGGCCGCACGATCGACTGCTCTCATCAAACTCGCCAGATGTTCGTCCCTGCCCACGATCGGCACGTCTGATGAGTTGGCTGCTTTCTTCCAATCCGCTGACTTTAGAACCCGGTTGGCCTCCCACTCGCTGCGCGAGCGAATGTACTGGTAGAGCTCAACAGAAGCCGGGGACGGCTGAGTACCAAGCTCCTCTTGCAAGATCCTCTTCGTCGCTTCGAATTGAGCCATCGCTGCCCCTCGATCTCCGGAAAGATGGTAGAGTAGCATGAGCTCACGATGACTCTCTTCATCAAAGGGGTCTATTTCGACAAGCCTGCGCGCGTAACGGATCCCCTGCACAAATTCTCCCGAAGTCTTGCTCGTTTCAACGAGCTGTCTTAATAATCGGCCATAGAGCGTTCTTAGGTACCTCCTCTCATCCTCGCACCATTCATCCGGAAAACCGTCAAGGAAATCACCATTGTAGAGCCGCTCAGCCTCCGCCATCGTTGTGGTACGCGAGTGGCCATCCAAACCTGGCAAGGATTCCACGAGCGAACGAAAGCGAACCGCATCAATTTCGACCGTTTCACACCTCAGCCTCACCGAGTCTCCACTTACATCGATCCAAATTTCGGGTATTGATTGGGTAACGGATTTGAGGCGCCAGAGCGCCGTACTCAAATTTCTCCGCGCGCGCTCCTCTGTCGCATTGGGCCAAAAGATCCCGGCCAATCGATCCCTGCTGACGGCCTGCCCACTCAAAAGGAGGTAGACAAATAATGACTCGGTCTTGTGCGTAGCGAACCGAACCGGGGAAGTAGCCACCATCGAAAAACCGCCCAACACCTTGACTGTCACTGGCGGCATTTTCTCTTGCTCCCTCTCGTCAGGGCAGATGTCTTTGACGTAAGTTCAGTATCCGGCACAGAAGGGAGCAGGATGTGAATTTGGGGATTCGTGTGCTATATGTGCGCTATCTTATGTTCATCTTGTGTGCTATCTAAAGGATGGCGACAATCGCCTCTAATGTTGCCACGACTTTCGGATCGAACTGTTTCCCCGAGTATTCTCTAAGCACGCCTAAGGCTTCGTTCTTTGATCTGGCCTTGCGGTAGGGCCGGTCCGTCGTGATCGCGTTGAAGGCATCCGCTACAAGGACGATCCGGGACCCGATCGGAATAGCATCCCCCTCCAATCCGCTCGGGTAACCGCTACCATCATAGTGCTCATGATGATGCCGAACGATTTCAGCGGCCTCCGTAAGAAGTTCCACGGGCTGCATTATCTCAGCCCCAATTACAGGGTGTTGCCTCATAGCATACATTTCTTCGGAATTCAGCGCTGACGGTTTCCGAATTATTCTCCCACTCACCCCTATTTTCCCGATGTCATGCAGTATAGCGGCGATTCGGATTTTTCTAACTTCAGACTCGGCTAGGCGAAGGGATCTCGCGAGCCGGACAGCGATATCAGATGCATCACGAGCATGCTTTCCTGTATACGCATCTTTTAGATCAATGGCCTGGGCCACCATCGAAAGACTAGCAAAGAGTACACTCCTCTGGTCGCTAAGAAGCTTGAACGGATGATACGATTCGATCAACGCGATGATAGCAAGCGGCAGGACGAAATATCCGGTGTTCCCATAAATGTTTGTAAGCCGGCTTAGGCCCAGTGCGACCAAAGATAGGAGCATCGCATTTGAAGCAAGGACCCGACCAGAACTTGAGAGGAACGTCTTAATTTCGATCCCATCGAAAATGCTCGCTCTTATCGCGGCGAGGACAACTCGAGAAAGCACATACACCAGAACGGCAAAGAGCTGCTGTCCAAAGCCGCGGCTCGCGAGCCCCTCTGGCAAGCTCAACAGAGCTCCAGTCGACGCCAATGCCAGTACTATGGGGATCGTATCTTCACCGGCATCCTCGAGAGCTCGTTTCAGCGGCATGCGGGCGAACAGGACCGCACTCACGATTGCAGAAAAAGCCGCTACGGCCACCGACACATACGGAGGGGCCAGAACTAGCGCGGTAATTACAACTGCGGGAGCGAGCGTTAGGTGACCCGCGGGCTCAAGATTGACACGAAGCCAAGCGGCCGGCAGTACCAGAGTCAACAGCAACAGGTTCCGACCAGCCACACCAACAACGGCTGCCGCGACAGCAACGTAGACTAATGCCGCACCGCCGAACAGCGACAGAACCAGTGAGAGAGATCGCTTACCCATCTATTCCGCTTCCGTCTCTTGAATCATAGGCCGCCTTTCCCGTGTCGCGACGATGGAGTCTCCTCAGTGCTGAGGGCGAGAAAAGCGTCGACGACCCTGGGATCGAACGCCTGACCGATTTGCCTCCTTATGGCATCTGTTGCTTCGCCAGATGAAGACCTGTCCTGATAGGGAAAGCCGCCCGCAAGCATAGATTCGAAAGCTTCTGCCACAGCGACTATCCTCGCTCCGACTGGGATCTGGGCACCCTTTAGTCCCTGAGGATACCCACTCCCGTCAAAGTTCTCGTGGTGATGCAATACAATCTTGCTCACGTCGCGGCGCGGCAACTCTGCGGCGATTTCTGCTCCCATCAGCACGTGCTGTCGAATCCGCTCAGTGACAGACAAGTCCAGTTGGTTTACCGGGTCAAAGAATTCCTCCAGCCCGATCATCCCCACATCGTGCAAAAGGCCGCCTAGTTCGATTGCCTCGACATCCGGATCGGGCAAACGCATCTTCCTGGCGAGCGCAGCTGCGAGGTCAGCAACTCGCTTCGAGTGGCCTGCTCCTTGCGGGAAATTGACGTCGATAGCGAGTACAAGTGAGTCAATTGCCTGCTTGTATATTTGCTTTTGCTGCAAGTAGAGCTGAATAGCCCATCGCTGGGCAGGTAAGGAAATAAGGTACAAGAGCAGGGTGACGGGATGGACGAAAACGTATAGTATCGCTAGTAACGCCGCACTCGGTACGGTCAGGAGGTTCGAAGAGAGAGAATCCTTGAACTCCACAAGCCACGTTCGCACCCACGGAGTCTGACGAAGTCTACCAAAGAATGAAGTAACGAAGAAGTTGTTGGCTGCTTGATGGACTAGAGAAGCAAGTGTGAAAGGCAAGAGAAAGGACACGACTCCCGGGGTATGTGGCGAGCCACCAAGCTGTCGGAAGACCAAACTGGCCAATCCCACGCTGATTCCCATTTGGGCGCCATTGAAGAAAGTTCGCCAAGGCACCCAGCCCCTCGAAGTAGCGTGTCCTATTGCGTACCCGCATCCTGCGACAAGAAGAGCTGAAGCGGGTTCCTGCACGCTCAGCAAAACATACATCAGCGTCGTCGTTGAGGTAACATAGCCTCCGCGAGGATGCGGGATTGGAAACGTGGACGTGACGGTGATTAAAATCATGAACATCAGAAGTTCGGGCCATGCCTGCCATCGGATCTCCGTGGCAAACAGCCAAAGGAGCGCAGCTGCGGCGAGAACGACCGCCATGATGAACAATTGAAAGTCTCTGGGAAGTCTTTGAACGGTTAGCATGAAAAGGAAAAACCGAACCGCAGCTATGCTCCTCTGTCACCCCAAAAACCGCGAAGGAGAACTTTAGCCAAGATGCGACTCATGTGGGATACCATCCTCAAACGATAATCGGCTACGCGAAGCTCTCCGGGGAATCTATTCAGTTGAGGGTGTCCACTCAGAGCAGTCGCTCTGTTACGGACAACCTATGCGCGGCGTTGGAATCGCCGACTGTAACGCGCTGTCGGTCCGGTTAGTTTCCGGAATTCTAGCCAGTACAGCGTTCTCCTCTGTGGGGCCCCGGATTCACTTTCGAGTTTCATTCGCGCCCCGTGATCTTGTCAGCATCCTTTGAGCCGAAGCGAACATTCGTTCGGCTTGCTCACTAGCCATGGCGGAAAATCTGCCCTTCAAAAAGGGCCCGAGGTAGCCCGTCCCCAGTAAAGCCAGAAATAACCCGATTCCGTAGCCAGGGTATCTCACTGCCACCGCCAGCCAGGTAAACACCATGATCGCGACAGCATACAGGTTGAGTCTCGCCTGTTCATTCCTATCGAACTCTGGGTTTGCGGGCATAACGAGAGATTGCCAAATCTTTGGCAAAGGGGCAGGCCCTTCGGTGCTGTCAATCCTTCTAAGCGCCGGGCTGAACGCCACGACTGCAGCTGTTCCTAAAGTACCCATGGCAGCCATTATCCATATCGACTGGCGGACGCCTATAACGTCCCCAAGAGCACCAAATGCCAAAGGTGACAGGACACGTATTGATCCCAATGCGACTTGACGCGTGGCCATGACCCGTCCTATCAACTTTTGTTGGGTACGCTCCATCAAGACCGTAGTCATGCCGACGTAGTTAAGAGTGTTGGCAAACCCCACAGCAAACGCGGTGACCAAAAGTGCGTCAAAAGATCTGCTCAGGCCCATCGCGGCCGAGGAAGCAAAACCAAGGAAAAACCCACCAACAATTAAGACACTCCTGCTTAGACTCCCGCCGAACCACCCCAGGAGGAGCGAAGCCACAAGGAATCCCACCCCCCAGACGCTGTTAAATGTACCAAACTCCGCGTCGGTAATCCCGACTGCGCCTTTCGCAAGCGGTGTTGCGAGAGCGTTCAGGCCGCTCCCAACCAAGTAGGCGGGGAATATCAACATGAAAAGCTGTCTCTGCAGCGCGTCTTGTTTAATGTACTGCAATCCGTCTGCAATTGCGCTGAGCATTGACCGCTTGGCAGCGCGCTCATTGACAGTCTCTCTCGCAGCAGAGACAGAAGTCGCCAGCAAGCAAAGCGCGGAGAAAACGTAGGTAAGCGCATCCATGTACAACAACGGCGCGTAGCCAAATTGAGAGGCGATGACGCCAGCGAGGGCAGGGCCTAGGATCTCAGTTCCTGTATCCATTGCCGAAAAGAACGAGTTTGCCGGTAGGATGTCTCGCTTGCTAACAACTGCCGGAATGACAGCGAACATCGCCGGGCGAAAGAAAGCCGTCGCCACTGAGATAAGAGCGAGATCCGCATAGACGAGCCAAACGTTTACTCCCATTAACGGTGGGATGATCGCCACAAGGAGTGCCCGGACAACGTCCGCCGCAATAAGGATCTTTCGCCTATCCAGCCAGTCAACAATGACCCCTGCCCATAGGCTAACCAATAAGCCCCCAATGAACATTGATGAGATCGCCAACGAGACCGCTGCGGCCGATCGCGTTAAAGAGTAGACCCAGAGAGACACGGCGATCCAATGGAATCGATTCCCTAACTCAGACACCAACTGGCCCCACCACAACAGTGCATAGTTGCGGTTGCGCATGAGGCCGAGGAAGCCGATCGGTCGCTCCTGTTGTCCGGTCACAGTGGCGATGGCTTGGGACACGCTTTTACCTCAAAAGTCCCCGGTGTTCTTTGCCTTCCCCTTAGGAAGTCCTCTTACGCCCGGGCAGATGCTGTCTGAACGTGGGCCGGTGGGGTACGAGAAAAGTGGGATCGGAGTTAGAACAAGATCTCCGAAGCTCCAGTGCGGTGGCGGACGATGACCACATCGCCGCTCGCTTGCAGGCTATAGAGGGAGGAACTGACCTCCTCGACCCGCACCGACAGGAGCGTGAGGTCGCTATTCGGGGCTTCGGAAAAGGGCCGGCCGCACCCGGTGCAGAAATTCCCCCGCACGGGACGGAGCCTGCCGCGGAGCTGGCTCCAGCGGACGGTGATGTCGGGGATTACGTGACGGCTGCGGCAATACGGACATCGCATATGACGCATCAGCCTCTACTACGGCGAATTCTTCCCGGCGCGGTCGTTCTCCTGGCGGCCCTCACCGCCCTCTCGTTGCCTGCCCTCTCCACAGCTCAAACCAGAGTCTATCCCGGCGTCGACGTGCTGCTGTCAGGGCGCATCGACTTCCTCGCCGGCAAGCGCATTGGCCTCATTACCCATCGCGCCGCGACCGGCATCGGCGGCTGGCCCACCGCCACGCTGCTCGGGCTCGATCCGCGGATCCGCGTCGTGGCGCTGTTCGCACCCGAGCATGGTCTGTCTGGGATGCTGCCTGCCGGCGCGCGCGTGCCGTCTTCCGAGGGTTCCATCCCCGTCTACAGCCTGTATTCGGACACCCTTCGCCCCACGTCGGGAATGCTGGCCGGCATTGACGCCCTGGTCTTTGATCTGCAGGACGTCGGAACCCGCGCCTACACCTACATCTCCACGATGGCACTGGCGATGCAGGCGGCTGCCGAGAACAACAAGTTGTTCGTGGTCCTGGACCGGCCCAATCCTCTCGGCGGGGAGCGGATCGATGGGCCGGTGCTCGACAGGGCATTCGCGTCGTTCATCGGCATCTATCCGGTCCCGGCCGTCCACGGCATGACCATCGGCGAGCTGGCAATGCTGTTCAATCGGGAATTCGGGATCGGGGCAAACCTGGTGGTCGTGCCGATGGCCGGCTGGCAGGCATCCATGCAATGGGACGATACCGGCCTGTCGTGGTTCCGGCCGTCGCCGATGATCCAATCACCGGCCGTGGCGCTGCTTCACGCGGCGACCGGCGTGATGGAGGGTACCAATCTCTCCGTGGGCGCCGGCACAAACGTACCATTTGAAACTGTGACCGCCCGAGGCGTTCGAGGCGATCTCCTTGCTGAGCGGCTGAATCGTGCGGGCATTCCGGGCGTCTGGTTCGCCCCGCAGGTCGCAGGAACGGCCGACCGTCGAACGGGCGGTATCCGGCTCCTCATCACCGACCCTCGCCAGTTCTTGCCTGCCACGGCGGCTGTGTACATCATGACGGCGATCAGGGATCTTCATCCCGGCCTGCTGCAGTTCGTGCCGTCGGGTGATAAGCGGCGGTATCTGTTCGACCTGGTCTGGGGGACGGACGCCGTGCGGCGGGCCTTGATTCGGGGCGCGAGCGCCGAGAGTATCGTCGCGTCGTGGCAGGACGACCTGCAGCGATTTGAACAGACTCGCCAGCGCTACCTGCTCTATACGCGATCGGGGATGATCATTGCTCAGACCAGTCCCCAGCCAGTGAGAGCGGAAGTTGCAGCGATCAAAACTCAAGTGAAGCCCGCAGCTCCGAAACCTACCCCTCGGCGCACCCAGCTCCCGGCGTGCAGGGATCGTCCCGTGATCTGCGGCGGCCTGGCGGGCGCGGGCGTCATCAGATAACCGTTAGTTTGTGCTGGCAGGAGATTGCCACGCCCCTCCGAGGCTCGCAACGGGGGATTGCTTCGGCCCTCACGGGCCTCGCAATGACAGACAAGAAAACCGCCCCTGCCCAGGGCGGTCACCTGCGACACCTAATTCGCGTTCCCTCGTTCCCGCGATCCCGCGTTCCCGTTATTAGTATTTGTGGGAGCAGGCCTATAAGCCGGGTTCTGTACCTGGCCCCCTCACCCTACCCTCTCCCCCCTCACGGGGGGCGAGGAGTATGAGGAGTTACCAAGCGGCGACCATCTCTCTGGGGCGCCTGTTGCCAGGCGCCTCGAGCAGCCTACCCGGGGATGCGGCGGGCCGCCTCATCTCCCCCTATGTGGCCTTGCACCGGGCGGGGTTTTCCCAGGTCTCCGGTCACCCGGAGCCTCGTGCGCTCTTACCGCACGATTGCACCCTTACCCTGCACCCAAGCATAGCGCGTGGTGCAGGGCGGTATGTTTCTGTGGCACTTTCCTTGGGGTCGCCCCCACTGGGAGTTACCCAGCGCCCTGCCCTTTGGTGTCCGGACTTTCCTCCGAAGACGTGTGGTCTTCGGCGGTCGCCCGGCCTGCTCCCGCGCCTATCCTAGCACTCCAGCTGACGCGCCGCAACGAGGCCTCACTGGACGTTGTCACCAGTAAGGCGCAGCCGGATCCGTTCCTCTTTGGGGAGACCCTTGCCCTGCGTCCTGAGTTCTCGGATTCGCTCGATGACTTCGTCGCGGGCCGTTTCGAGGGCCTCGGAGCGCGTGGCGCCGTATCCCTTCACACCAAACGCCGGGACCCGCGCGACGTAGAGTTTGTCTTCCTTCTCGACTATCGCGGAGAACTCAAGGGTCGACTCCGGAAATGCCTGGTCGATGGCGTGGTTCGCCAGCGCGTCGGCGGCGGCGTTCTGGCCGCGCGGAATCTTCGTCACGGTGTATCGTGAAAAGCCCCGCAGCAACCGGATCGCGTCGAGGTACAGTGGGCCGAGATCGGGGCTCTTGACTTTGTAACTACCCTGCAACTGACTGACGAGAAGGTCGCTGTCGGACCGGACTTCCACGGCGCCGGCCCCCATCGCCTTGGCCTCTTCCAGGGCACGGAGCAGCGCCCGGTACTCGGCGACGTTGTTCGTAAACTCGCCGATGTACTCGCCGATTTCTGCGAGCACCTTGCCGTGCGCGTCCTTGATCACGACGCCGATCGCGGATGGACCGGGGTTGCCCCGCGATGCCCCGTCCACTATCAGTACGAGGTCTCTACTCGTTGGGGACATAGAGGATGCGGCCGCAGTCCTCGCAGGTGTGCACGTCATCGCTTTCCCGCGCCGCGTTGAGGACCGCCTCCGGGACCGTCATGTGGCAGGCATTGCATACTGAGCCGTTCACGGCCGTCACCGCCACCCCGTCCTTCCGGCTGCGCAACCGCTCGTACCGGCGCAGGAAACCGGGATCCGCTTCCGCTGCCAGTGCCTCCCGGTGCCGGCGCGCTGCCTCCAGTTCCGCCGTCAGGGCGCGCTGCCGCGTCGTGTAGTCTTCCAGGTGCTCATCCAGTTCGCGATCTCTCGCCTGGCGCTCGGCCTCCAGCCTGCGGATCTGCTCCAACTGGCGCTCCACCTCTTCCATCAATGTGAGCATCTCTTCCTCAATCCGCTGTCGCTGGCGGCCGAGAGCCTCCACGTCCTCCTGCATGGCCCGCAGCTCTTTGGGATTGGAGATCCGGCCACTGTACAGATCCCCTTCGACCTTGGTCGCCTTGCCGACGGTGGATTGCAGCTCAAGTTCGAGATCGCGAAGCCGCGCCTGCCCAGCCTGCAGATCGCTGCGGGCGGTCTCCTCGACCGCATGCGCCTGCTGGACCCGCCCGCGCAGGGTCGTGCCATC
>Ga0209689_1002994_pt1 | contig 12463 bp, 13 predicted proteins | sample GraSoiAngelo_149_FD_187119 | JGI IMG/M metagenome (GOLD analysis project Ga0209689, IMG submission 187119) | Grasslands soil microbial communities from the Angelo Coastal Reserve, California, USA - 14_1009_09_30cm (SPAdes) (version 2) | ecosystem: Environmental > Terrestrial > Soil > Grasslands ...
GCGGATCAGAGTACCTACGCCTGCAGAAGAAGGGCCAAGGCCCGCCGCCTGGCGTCGATCCGAGGGCGCTTCGCGCGGCCATCGATCATCTGCTCGCGGCGATAGGCGCCGGAACGGTCGCGGCCTGCCACGATCTGAGCCACGGAGGCCTCGCGGTGGCCGCGGCCGAGATGGCCCTCGGCGGGGACCTCGGGGCGGATCTCAAGACGACCGCGATGGACCCGATGCGATGGGACCTCCAGTTGTTCTCCGAATCGAACGGCCGCTGGCTCGTCGAAGTGCGGAAGGATCGATACGAGGAGTTCGGCCATCTCATGGAGGGGACGCCCGCCACTTTCCTCGGCACCACGGGCGGCACGTCGCTGCACCTCGGCAAGGGGCGGCAATGGACGTCCCTCGCCCTCCCCGTCATGCGGAAGGCCTGGGGCGAGACGATCCCCCGGCAGGTGGTCGTCACATGAGGCGCTCCTCGATTCGAGTCGGCGTTGTCTTCATCGAAGGGACGAACTGCGAGGACGAGTCCGTCGCATTCTTCCGGCATCTCGGCGCGCAGGCCGAGCGGGTCCACTTGAAGCAGCTCACCGGGGACGTGCCCGCGGAGCTCCGGCGGGACCTCGACGATTACGACCTCCTCATGATCCCGGGCGGCTTCGCGGCGGGAGACTACGTGCGGGCGGGCACGATCTTCGCCGCACGATTGCGGTCCAAGCTCTCGAAGGACCTCATCGCCTTCGTCCGATCGGGGAAGCCCGTCTTCGGCGTCTGCAATGGATTCCAGGTCCTCGTCGAGGCGGGCCTACTCCCCGCTTTGGGCGCGACGATGACCGCCGCGCCGGAGGCCGTCCTCGCGACGAACGACTCCGGTCACTACGAATGCCGCCCGAGCCTCCTCAAACTGGAGAACGGCGGCTCCTGCGTCTTCACTCGCGGGATGAAACCGGGCCGAGTCGTCACGTTCATCTCGGCTCATGCGGAAGGCAAGTTCCTCCTTCCTCAAAACCGCGAAAAGAAAATGCTGAAGGAACTCGTCGACAACGATCAGGTCGTGTTCCGCTTCGTCGACGATCGAGGGAGATACGCCGGCTACCCTTGGAATCCGAGCGGCACGACGTACAACGTCGCGGCGATCTGCAATCGCGAGGGCAACGTGTTCGGGGTGCAGCCTCATCCGGAACGCTGCTTCTTCCGGCACTTGGAGCCGAGTTGGACGCGCGAGTCGGGGGGCGATTCCGAGTACGGCGACGGAAAGACACTGTTCGAAAGTTCGCTACAATACCTCGAGAAGCGGTTCTAGATCCGATGTGTCGCCCGGATCGGCCGCTCCTGCAATGGCGCGCCGAACACCTAGAGCGTGACGGCGAGCTCCACGATGTCCCCGTCCTTAAGCCCCAACGCATTCCGCAAGTAATGTTTCGAGATCACCTCGAGGACATCCGTGTGGTGCGTGCGGATCGGCATGATGACCGCGCAGTCGACATGGCCGGAGGTCGCGAGGAAACATTTCGCGCCGCCGAAGGTGCGGCCCGCGGCTTCGAAGCCCGAGATCTCGATCCCCGGGCTCTCCTGAAGGATCTGCAGCTTCGCCAGGTCCGGGCCGCTGATCTTCAGATTCAACGTCCCTTCGTACGGCTCGAACCAGAGCTTCTTGCGGAACTGGTCCTTGTAGCCTCGCTGGCGCATGTAGAAGGCGCCCTCCCCGAGGCCGCTGGTGACGGTCCCCGAGATCGTCAGGGTCTCCTTCACCTCGTAGATCCGCTGGTAGTCCGCGTACTCCTTCCGCAGGACTTCGCCGCCTTTCGGCGTGAGGCGGATCCGTTGCCGACGGGTCGCGAGGTCCCGGGCAACCAAGCCGTCGCGGATCATCTCGAGGATCCGCTGGGACGCGCTCTGCTGGCTCACGCCGATCAACTTTCCGAGCTCGCCCGAAGAGAGATTGACGTACTCCTTCAGCCCGCCCATGAGGGCGATCGCCTTCAGCGTCTCGACATGGTAGGGCTTCACGGGCGGTCGAGAGGAACGTCGCCCGGATATGCCTTTTCCCAGGGTCAGAGGCCCTCCGCCACGAGATGGTTTCTCGAGCGGAGGAACAGTCGCGGGATCCCTTTCACTCGAAGCCGCTCGAGGAGCGGCTGGTCGTTCGTGACGACGACCGCGCGATTCGTTCCCGCAAGGTCCAGCAGAGCGTCATCGGCGGAACCCGTCGCATCGATCACACGATAGCGGCGCGCTAGCCGCAGGCCGGCGCGGGCCTCTCGGTCCCGCTCGGCCAGAAATTCCAGTTCGGTCAGGACGGGCTTCGGGACGGCGACATCGGCGTCCCCCAGCAATCGCTGGATCTCCCGGTCGAGGTTTACGCGGAACTGGAAGGGCATGAGCAGCGCATTCGCGTCGAGCAGGACGAGCCGAGGCACCGTTTTCGTCCATCGATGCCGACGTATTTGGCGGTGCGGTGGAAATCGCGGGCGCGGGATTAAGTACTGGAGGATACATAGCGACGCTATGTCCATAGTGAGGTTGTAACACCCTCACGAAGGAATGGTGAACCCGATGCGGACTTTGATGGCGGCATTCGTCGTGGCCGCGATGGTGTTCGTCCCCCTGGGAATCGTGGGGACGGCGAGCGCCGCCAGCCCGACGCGCAACTTGGCCCCCGTCGTCATCGGGCCGGTCAGCACGGACCGGTTCGGCGGCGGGGATTTCGTCGGAGTGAAGGCAGGAGACGCCCTGTTCGGCGTCCGATATGGGACGACCGCCCATCCGAATGACGTCGTGATCTTCGCTGAGTACAAGCGGTTCCTCGGCGGGACCGACATCGTCGACGCCCGCGGCGATCACCTGGCGACTCGCGGGATCCCGGTGTACACGGTCCTCGCGCAGAGCCTCTCGCGCTCCATCGAATTCCGGCAGGTCAACGCCACGGACGGATTCGACCTGACGAGCTTCGACCACATCTTCCCCGTGCCGCTGACCCGGAACGTCCCCATGAAGGGATTGTCCTTCAACACGTCCTGGACTTTGACCGGTCCGACGAATGAGACCGTCGAGGGCGTGACGTACTTGAACTTCACGGTGTCGGCGACAAACTTGACCTACGCCCGGGTCGCGAACAACACGTCCCTCGGCGACGGAAAGCTGAACCGCGTCGCGTTCACGTTCCACCTGACGGTCGACACGAAGGACAAGACCTTGCAGGTCCCCTGGTACCGCGTCACCGTCGATGACGCCGACCGGAGCGCGATCCGGCACGTCGAGTTCCTCGGCTACCGGAACGTCACCGGCCCCGCGGTCTCGATGGGCGCGAAGTACGACCACGATATCGAGGGTTGGGACTTCGCATACCCGCAGGACAAACTCGCCCTCGAGACCCACTTGATCGTCGGGAACTACATCCCCGAGCGGACCGCGATGTTCATCCACGACGCCTACGACCGCGAGCACGCGACGGACGATCACAACGCGACCGTGCCCACGACGACGGCGCTGAACGAGACCGCGCCACCCCGCCCGCAGCTGTACACGCGGGATCGCGTCTACTTCGATGACGACTTCACGCGGATCGGCCGATTCGTGTGGGAGACGGGCGTCACCGTCGACGGCCAGCCGGCCACGATGACCTTCAACATCCAGGGAGGCGGACGCCTGATGCTCGCCCACGACGGCGCGTACTTCCTCGGATTCTGGCTGAGGGCCGCGTTCGTCTATCCCGCGGGCCAAGTGATCGTGCACGACCCGATCCTGTCGACCGAGTCTCTGGTCGACCTGCCGTCCGGCGTGAATCTGACCCCCGTCACGATCCTCGCGGCACAACTGGCGGTCGTCGCCGTGGCCATGGGTCCCGCCCTGTATCTGCGATCAAAGGCGAGGCGCAAGTCCTGAGCGCCTCCCTTCCCCCTTTTTTCTCGTGTCGGGAGACTGCATTCTCCGGAGGGATCAGGACCAATGCCGACCGCCGAAACGAATCCGTCACAAAGGGCGACCGAAAACCGATATAGCGATCGTCGGTTACGAGGGCGACCGGATGCCGGAAATCTCCCCCGAGTGGACGGCGGAGCTGAAGAAGGGATCGATCCAGCTCTGCCTGCTCGCGCTCCTCGCGAAGGAGGAGAAGTACGGGTTCCAAATCCTGCACGAGCTGAAGGACCGGTCGAACGGGTTCTTCGATCTCAAGGAGGGGACGCTGTACCCGGCACTGCGGCGGCTCGAGGAGCGAGGCTTCGTCTCGAGCCGCTGGCAGGAGCCGACGAGCGGCATGCCGCGGAAGTACTATCGGCTCACGGACCGCGGTCGCGTGGCGCTCCGGGAGGCCCTCGCGATCTGGGACGCGATGACGCGCGGCGCGGAACGGGTCCTGGGAGGCGCCCGATGACGGCGGCGGACGCATACTTGAACGAGGTCCGTCGTTCGATGGCCGGGATGGCGAACCCGATCCGCGAGGACATCCTCCGCGAGCTGCGGGGCCACATCGCCGAGTCGTCCGCCGCGAACGGAGGCAACATGAGTGCGTCGCTCGCGGCGCTCGGCTCTGCCCGCGAGGTGGGCCATCGCTATCGCGAATTGTACGGCTACGGCACCTTGTTCAAAATCCTGTTCTCCGCGATCGCGATCGTTCTTGGGATTCTCTCTCTCCCGGCGCTGCTCATCGGGACCGACGCCGCGTTCCCGTTGTTGCTGTCCCTCGTCTTCGTCATCGCGGCCGCGGCATGGATTCTTTGGGTCAGTGTGCGAGCGGGGTACCGAGTCGGGATCACGGTGGGCCTCGCGGCGATGGCCGGCCGATTGATTGCGTTCGGGGCCGTGGTGGCCACGCAGCCGGACGCCATCACGACGTCCGGCGGCCTGAGCATCCTCTTCGCCGTCTCGTTCCTGTTCGTCCTCCTAGGATGGATCCCAGGAACCGCGAAGAAGGCTTGGTCGGCCCCGCGGGCGGAACTCTAAGCTCGCAACCATACTCGGAGGATTTCGTTGTGATCGAAGGCCATCCGCGGAGGATCGTCCGGGTCGATAAGGACGATCGCGGCCGCATCGCTGCCCGCCTGCAATTTCCCTCCGACCGCGTTCAGCGCATATGCGATTGAAATCGTGTGCCCCCGAGGATCCCGTCGCGGATCGGAAAAGACGCCGACGAGCCGGTCGACGTCGGTCTCGAGCCCTGTCTCCTCGCGGACCTCGCGCACGACCGCGGCGACCGTCGTCTCCCCCAGTTCGATGAACCCGCCGGGCAGCGCGGGCATCCCGCGAAATGGGTCGTTCCCGCGCCGAACGGCGACGAGCTTGCCATCCACGACGACGAGGCCATCGACCGCGACCGCGGGATGTCTCGGCTCGGTCATCCGTTCACTCGATCGACGGGGTGCGGATGTCGTGGTCCTTCGCGAACCGGATGGCCTCCTCGTATCCCGCGTCCGCGTGCCGGACGACCCCCATGCCCGGATCCGTCGTCAGGACGCGGCCGATCCGTCGGTCCGCATCCTCAGTCCCGTCGCACACGACGAGCGCGCCCGCATGGGTCGAATATCCGATCCCGACCCCGCCGCCGTTGTGGACCGCAACGAGGTCCGCTCCCGCCGCGGTGTTCAGGAGCGCGTTCAAGAGCGGCCAATCCGCGATCGCATCCGACCGATCCCGCATGCCCTCCGTCTCGCGATAGGGGGAGGCCACGGAGCCGGCGTCGAGATGATCGCGCGTGATGACGATGGGACCGCTGAGTTCACCGGACGCGACCATCCGATTGATGACTTGCCCGAAGCGGGCCCTCTCGCCATATCCGAGCCAGCAGACCCGGGCCGGCAGGCCCTCCCATGGCACGAATTCTTCCGCGAGGCGGATCCACCGAGCGAGGGTTTCATCCTTGGGGAATTCGCGCAGGACGACGCTGTCGGTCTTCCGAATGTCATCCGCGTTCCCCGTGACCGCGACCCATCGGAACGGGCCTCGGCCCTCGAAGAACAGGGGCCGGATGAACAACGGCACGAAGCCCTGGAAGGAGAACGCGTCTTCGACGCCCGCTTCCTTGGCCTGTGCGCGGATTCCATTGCCGTACTCGAAGACGATGCTCCCCTTGCTTCCGAGAGCGATCATCGCCCTCACGTGAATCGCGATGGACTTGCGCGATCGTTTGAGGTACGCTTCCGGATCCGAGACCCGAAGCCCTTCGGCCTCTTTCACAGATAATCCGATGGGAATGTAACCACCGAGTGGATCATGGGCGCTCGTCTGATCCGTGACCACATCCGGCTTCACGCCTCGTTTTATCAGTTCCGGAAGGATTTCACCACAGTTCCCGACGAGGCCGATCGATAGAGCCGTGCCATCCTTTTTCGCGGATAGGGCTAAGTTTAGAGCCTCATCCAGGGACCGGACGAGCGCATCGCAGTACTTGTTCGCCACCCTCCGCTTGATCCGCGCCTCGTCCACCTCGACGTCGAGGCAGACCCCGCCGTTCATCTTGATTGCGAGCGGCTGCGCGCCCCCCATCCCGCCCATTCCTCCCGTGACGACGAGGCGGCCCTTCAGGGATCCACCGAAATGTTTCCGAGCGCACGCGGCGAACGTCTCGTACGTCCCTTGGACGATGCCCTGCGATCCGATGTAGGACCATCCGCCCGCGGTCATCTGGCCGTACATCGTCAGCCCGAGGGCCTCCAATTCGTGGAAGGTCTCCCAGTTCGACCATTTCGGGACCAGGTGCGCGTTCGCAATGAGGACCCGCGGCGCGTCGCGGTGGGTCTTGAAAATCGCAACCGGCTTGCCGCTTTGCACAATCAGCGTCTCGTCATCGCGCAGACTGCGGAGGGAATCGACGATGCGATGGAACGCCTCCCAGTTGCGGGCCGCCTTCCCCGTGCCGCCATAAATGATGAGCTCGTCGGGCTTTTCCGCGTTCTCGAGGTTGTTCTCGAGCATCCGTAGGATGGCCTCTTGCCGCCAGCCTTGGCACCTCAGTTTCGGCCCGCGACCGGCCTTCACCCGCTCCATGCGGCGCACGATACACCGTGAAACGGCTTGAGCCTTTCTCACTCGAAATACGTCGCGAGGTCCGCCTTAGAGCCGACCCGTCACCACGGCCATCGCTTCGTGTCCGATTTCGTCCGCGCGTTTCAGGAGGCGGTCTACCCGTTCCTCCGCGGTGGACCGGAATGCCTCATCTCGGATGGACGCCAAGTTGATCGCGCAATTGAGACTCGCCCCGCGAATCGCGGACTCGGCGAGCAAGATTGCGACCGCAGCGTCCGTCGTGGCGCTGCGATTTCCTTTCTTCGCGGCGGCTTCCGCCAGCTCGAGCGCCTCGATGCATCGCTCCATCGTTTCGAGGGGGATCTCCGTCGCCTTGCGGTAGGCGGCTTGCATCGCTTCGACGCGTGCCGTCTTCTCCCGGTCCGAGGATTTCGGCAGGCGCATCGCCGCGATCACCGCCTCGTAGGCCCGCGCATCCTCGTCGATCAGGGCCTCGAGACGCGCCTGGATCGCCTTCCCCCTCGTCTCGATCTGCGCGAGTTCCGATTCAACCGCTTCGTACCCCGCTTTGCCGCGAGCGAGGCCGGACACCATGCGGCTGAGGGCGGCGGACAGCGCGCCGGCGAGCGCGGAGACGCTCCCGCCTCCCGGGGTCGGCGTTGGTGCCGCGACTGCGGCGAGGAACTCTTGTACGGTCAAGTCCTTCAATCCCACAACCGCGTCTCCAAGATTTGCTCGCGATGGAACCGAGCGAGCTTGAAGTATTGGGTCGCTCCCGCCAGGATCGCATCGAGAGGGACGAGTCCGATGATCTCGCTCTCGATGATCTCCACTCCCTCCTTCGCGGCGAGACTGCGGATCGCCTCGAACACCTGGACGAGGGAGGTCCGCTGGTAGTCGGTCATGTTCATCGAGACCTGGACCAGCCCGCGGTCCGCCAGCTCGAACCCTTTCGCCCGCACGGCCGGCAGGCCACCGTCGCTCTCCCGAATCGCCTTCGCGATCCGCTTCGCGATGGCCACGTCTTTCGTCCCAAGATTCACGTTCCACGCGATGAGGACCGGACGTGCGCCGACGATGCAGGCGCCCGCGGTCGGATGCAACCGGCTCGGCCCGAAGTCGGGTTTCCGGTCCGGGTCCTTCTCGATCGCGACCTTGAGCCCTTCGTACTCGCCCCGCCTGAGGTTCGGCAACGTCCTTCGATCGGGCCGGGTAGCCGCGGCCTCGTACAGGTACACGGGGACCTGCAGTTCGTCCGCGATGCGTTTTCCCACGGATCGGGCTAGGGCGACGCAATCGTCCATCGTGACCCCGAGGATCGGCACGAACGGGAGGACGTCCAGCGCGCCGACGCGAGGGTGGGCCCCTCGGTGCCCGTTCATGTCAATCCGGGCGACCGCGGTTCTCGCGCCCTGGAAGGCGGCTTCCGCGACGCCAGCCCGGTCCCCGATAAAGGTGATGACGGACCGATTGTGATCGGAATCCATTTCCGCGTCGAGGACCCGGACCCCCGAGACCGACGCGATCGACTTGGCAATTTCGTCAACGACTTCCTTGCGTCGCCCTTCCGAGAAGTTCGGCACGCATTCGACGATCTCCGCCACGATGCCGCTCCGGAGGCGCCGAAGGTCCCAAGTCCTTAAGACCTTTCTCGGAGAGGCCCGCTCTGATTGGCGAAACTCCCGTAGCCAGCCTAGCTCGGGAACTGGCTGTCGAAGGCAATGTATAGGTAAATCGAATATCTTTGCCGGGGCCGGATTCTCCGGAGGGGCGAAGATGCAGCGGTGCGCTCGGACCATCGCGTGCATCGTCCTCTTGGGATTGCTGTCCATCGTCGCGTTCGGATCCCTCTCCGTGATTGCGCCTCCGCCCATCGCCATGCGGACGCAAGGTCACGCCCTCGACCAAGGGGGTTCGCCGCTCCCGATCGGGACGCCGATCCGCACGTTCGTGGACGGCGTGAACTACACCGGCGGCCGCTTCCCGGGGGACACGATGGCAATCCGAGACGGCACGGGTTCCTTCGCGCTCCTGACGCCGGGGAACTCGAAGACGAATGCGAACGCCTCCGACACGCCAACGGTTCAGGAAGGCGCGAACCTGGGCGACACGGTTCTTTACGGCGCGGGAGACTTCACCGTCGCAACGCCAGTCTTCCAGGAAACCTCGACCTGGGCGCCTGAAACTATCGTGACTCAAGACTTGCACCTCGGCTCCGCGCCTTCCACCCCCCGGATCCTGAAGGTTGAAGGCATCGTCACACAGCCTGCCCAAGGCGGGGACCAGTTCGTGTTCCTGTGCAATCCTACAGGGAGTAGGGTCTCCCTCGCTGACTACTATCTGGAGCGGGACGCGCCCGGGACCTACCATGGCGGGAGCATCGCCCTCGCCGGCGTCCTCGGTGCCTCGTCGAAGGTCCGCACGAACCTCACGTCACCTTCGTGGCTGTCCGTCGGCGGCGACGCCCTGAAGCTCGTCTACAAGAATCCTGGCGGCGCGGCCGCGCCCGCGGGAGGCCGGGACGTCGTCGTGGATCGGGTGGAGTTCAACGCGACGAGCGGCGGGACGTTGACGTGGGAACCCGGCAATACGATCATGGGCGACGCGCCGGCTCCCGGTCCGGGCCGAATTCTTCAGAGGGACGCAGCCTGTACGGACACGAACGATCCGGCGGACTTCTCCCTCGCGACGGAACCCGGAGTCCCCGCGAAGGGTCCGCCACCCGGGGTGGCGATCATCGTGCCTTCTCCCGGCCAGACCCTTGAGGCGGCAACCTCCGTCACCTTCTCGTGGACAGTGTCCGATGAAGTGTTCGTGTCGTCCTACCTCCATGTGTGGGCCAACGTGACGATCGGTAACGAGACGATCCCGCTCCTGACCGACCAAGCCGGAGCGACCTCCGTCGTCTGGGCGACCCGAGACGTCGCCGATTCAAACGTCGTCCTCCGTGTGGATGTCGAGGATCCCTTCGGCGCCCATGGAAGCGCATCGCAGACGTTCGCCCTGACCCGCCAGTCGCCGATCGCCCTCATTGCGGCCGTCCTGATTGCGGTCGTGCTCCTGGTATTCCTGATCTTCGGCCTTCGACGGGCGCGAAAGCACGAAGAACAACCGCCGTTGCCCCCGCCAGCCCCTCCGACTCCTCCCACCGCACTGGCGGGGGTCGCCCCTCCACTCGGAGGACCGGTGTCGGTGGCCGGCAAGAAGGTGTGTCCTCAATGTCACACCGCGGTGGACATCGCGGACGTCAGCTGCTTCTTCTGCGGCTACCGTTTCTCCGAGCAAAAGTGATGCGGATACCGGAAGCATATTATCGGCCACTTTCCTTGGCCCTCGCATTCCCATGCGCAAGGACGAAGAATTCAGCGAATGGTACAACAGCGTTATCGAAAGGGCGGAGCTGAGCGACAAGCGATACCCGATCAAGGGGATGAACGTCTGGCGCCCCTACGGCTGGGCGATCATGAAACTGATCGACCAAGCGATGCGCGAGGAGTTCGATTCGACCGGGCATGGCGAGGTCAACTTCCCCGTCCTGATCCCGGAGACGGAGTTCCAGAAGGAGGCCGAGCATGTCAAGGGCTTCGAAGGCGACGTGTTCTGGGTCACCCGCGGCGGGCTGAACGAGCTCGACGTGAGACTCGTGCTGCGGCCGACATCGGAGACGGCGATGTACCCGATGTTCCGCCTCTGGATCCGGAGCCATGCCGACCTGCCGTTGAAGGTGTACCAGATCGTCCCCGTCTTCCGCTACGAGACGAAGATGACCCGGACCTTCATGCGCGTCCGGGAGATCCACTTCTTCGAGGCGCACACGGCCCACGCGACGTACGAGGACGCCGAGCAGCAGATCCAGGAGGACCTCCAGATCAACGAGCGAATCATGCGCCTGCTCTGCCTGCCGTACCTCATCTCGCGGCGCCCGGACTGGGACAAGTTCCCCGGCGCCTACTACAGCCTCGGCACGGACACCCTGCTGCCGTCCGGCCGCGCCGCCCAGGTCGCGACGTTCCACCAGTACCGCGACAACTTCGCGAAGGTCTACGACGTCACCTATGAGACCGAGAAGGGGGATCACCGGTACGTCTATCAGACGACGGACGGGATGAGCGAGCGCCTGCTCGGCGCCACGATCTCGATCCACGGGGACGAGAAGGGACTCGTCCTCCCTCCGGCCGCCGCGCCGGTGCAGGCCGTCGTCGTGCCGATCCTCGAGAAGGGACGCCAGGAGGAGATGCTCCTGGAGGCCCAGCGGTTGTTCCTGGAACTGAGGGAGCGGATGCGCGTCACGCTCGACGACCGCGACATCCGTCCGGGGGAGAAGTACTACGAGTGGGAGGCCCGAGGGGTGCCCTTGCGCATCGAGCTCGGGCCCCGCGATCTCGCGAAGAACGTCGTCACCGCCGTGCGACGAGACACGGGGGAGAAGCGGGAACTGCCCCGCGAGGGCCTGCCCGATCGGCTCCGCTCCGTCCTGGACCTGATGCAGGTCGCGATGTGGGATCGCGCGGACAAGCTGATGAAGGACAACACGTTCACGATCACCTCCTTGGCGGATGCCCGCGACGGCTTCAACCGGATGGGATGGTGCGGCAAGGAATCGTGCGGCAAGGCAATCGGCGAGAAGACCGGCATGAGCGTGCTCGGGACCCCGTTCTACCCGGAGCCGTTCGACGGCAAGTGCATCGTCTGCGGAGAGCGGACGAAGCAGGTCGTGTACGCCGCGAAAGCTTACTGAGGTCTCGCCGACCTACTTTCGATAGAGGAGCATCCCGACGAGGCCGAAACCCACCAGGACGATCGTGACCGCGTAAGCCCCGACCCATTCCGAGCGTAGCAGGTTCCAAGAGCCGTAGGAGAGGCCCCAGACGACGTAGAAGATGACTCCCGCGGCGAAGCTGAGGGCGTAGAACCAGAAGGCGATGGCCCGCGGGAAGGCGACCTCGGCCATGGTACGCGAGCAAAGGGGGCGCGACTAAAAACCTTTCCCGTCAGGTCTTCGAACGTCGGTGCGGCCGGAGGGGCGCGATCGTCCGCGCGAGCCGCCCGCGGGTCCGCGCCCACCACGTTTCGACCCGGGGGAACGTGCCGGGGTTCTCCTCGACCCAGAAGAGGAAGGCCAGGAGGAGGAAGAAGACCACGAGGGCGACGAGCAGATAGAACGGCCATCGCGGGATCGGCTCTTTCACCCCGAAGGCCGAATCCGGGAGGATGCCGTCGACCCCGAGCACCGTCAAGTTGACGTTGCCGCGGCACCCAGGCGGTTTGCAGGGATTCGTGTAGTTCGCGCTCGTCGCTCGCTTCCAGGCTTCTGTCGTGAAGAAGCCAGGCGAGGCCATGCGGAACCGCGTCGAGTTGCCATTCACCGTCCCGTTGAATTCGAGCCAGAACCGCAGGAAGTAGCTCGACTGGGAGAAGATCGTTCCGTGCGGCATCTCGTGGCTGTCCGGCGCGGTGAGGATCGTGAACTCCAGTGGCGTCGAGGTTCCTGGGAGAATGGACGCATTGG
>Ga0209689_1002995_pt1 | contig 12463 bp, 10 predicted proteins | sample GraSoiAngelo_149_FD_187119 | JGI IMG/M metagenome (GOLD analysis project Ga0209689, IMG submission 187119) | Grasslands soil microbial communities from the Angelo Coastal Reserve, California, USA - 14_1009_09_30cm (SPAdes) (version 2) | ecosystem: Environmental > Terrestrial > Soil > Grasslands ...
GGAACCGCTTTGGGGAAAGGAGTCAGACCAACTCAATTATCTCTACGTTTTATATATTGCCGCTGGCAACGCCCACCTCACCGCGCTTGAGGATCGCGCACTGGCACGCATGGTCGAGGTGGGAGAGAATTCCGCCGAATTTCACTTGTTCACTGGGAAAGCGCATCTACAGCGCCAGGAGTACGACAAAGCAGTTTTGGAATTGCAGACGGCCGCTCAGAAGAATCCGGCGCTTCCCTTTGTTCACTTTTATCTTGGCCTCGCTTACCTACGCAAACAGGATTACCCGGGCGCGAAATCAGAATTCTTAAAAGACGTCGCGGTGGAGCCGGACGTTGCTTATAACTACGATGAATTGGGTTCGGTGTATTCGCTGCTGCAGCAGGATCGTGAAGCGGAAAATAGTTATCAGCATGCGTTACGCCTCGACGGGAACTTGATAAGTTCTCGCTTAGGATTGGCAAAGCTTTACCAGCGTCAGGGTAAATTTGCGCAAGCCCTTGCTGAACTGAACCTGGCGGCGAAAATGGATCCCAATGCTTACACTATTCGTTACTTGCGCGGGCAAGTGCTGTTGCGCCTCGGCCGCACCAAAGAAGGACGCGAAGAATTGGACGTTGCCACCCGTATGCTGAACGCCAGCCGGACTGAGCGGCAGAAGCAATTGGGTTCGGAGCCATTACCGAATCCGGAGCTTACCAGGGAGCCGCAATAGGAACCACCGCTCTTCTCGGCGCGCCACAACGGTTAGAAGCAGCGATCGCCGATCGTAATGACGCTATTGATCTCTGGAGAAAGAGACGTTTGATAAGCTCAGTAAGCGCCAAAGTCTGCCTGAGGTGCGTGGCGTGGTCTATTGGGATCCTCGTATGCAGCACAACCTTAGCGTTGTCAAAGCATCCAAATGACAGACGAATGAGATTCCTGCTGGTTGCAACGGACTATGACGGAACGATTGCATCTCAGGGCCGGGTTGACGCAAGCACGCTGGCGGCTCTGGAACGCGTGCGCCCCTCGGGCCGGAAGCTCGTGTTGGTTACCGGCCGCCGTCTCCCTGACCTGAACTGTGTCTTCAACAGGCTGGATCTTTTTGACCTCGTCGTAGCTGAAAATGGAGCTCTGCTTTATCGGCCTGACTCCGGCGAGGAAGAGCTCCTCTGCGAGCCACCGCCCGAAACATTTCTTGCTAGATTGCGGGAACTTGAAGTACCTTTCTCGGTCGGCCAGGGGATTGTCGCCACGTGGGAACCTAACCAGGACGTTGTACTAAAAGCGATCCACGACCTCGGCGTCGAACTTCATGTCATTTTCAATAAGGGTGCCGTGATGGTGCTCCCTTCCGGCGTGAATAAGGGAACCGGCCTGAAAGCTGCGCTGGAAGAACTGGGCGTCTCGTCGCACGATGTGGTCGGCTTTGGGGACGCAGAAAACGATCACGCATTCTTAGCTACCTGCGGGTGCGCTGTGGCGGTTGCCAATGCACTGCCCGCGCTAAAGGAACGAGCGGACATTGTGACCAGGGCGACACATGGAGCGGGTGTGGCGGAGGTATTGCAGGAGTTGCTTAAAGATGATCTCGCCGGATTCAATCCTGATACGTTTCGTCAGGCGATTCTGGAGTCAAGGAAAAGGAAATGAGAATGGGAACTTTCTCGGCCTTTGTTCGCTTGTCTGTAACGATGCGACAATTGGCCGAAGTGAACTGGTCAGCGCTCTTCAGCAAAGTTAAAGGGGCCGGGTTACAGCCACGGGGAGGAGGCGCGCCCGAGACTTTCCTCGCGGAGCAGACGAAGAATCAGCCTGGCATCGTCCAACGCCTCTTTTTCAAAGCGCTGGGCGCGCGATTCCTCGGCATGCCCCTGAATGGCACTATAGGCTTCTTCGATACGCTCCAATTGTCTAGTTGGATCGGTTTCGAGAAGTGCTGCTCTATATTTCTCGATCCAGGTTTGTTGTTTGTCAAGCACGGATCACCTCCATCGCCACATGAGTCGACGCGAATCCCGGACGTGGCTGTCAAAGGCGCTTCTGCGGACGGAATCACATCTGATGTCCCCCGAAAACGGCCTTTGCTATATACGGTTTATCTCTTAATTATGAGCCCGAGTAAATACAGTAAATTCTGTAGAACCCGGCCACCAGAGCCGGTCTCCGGCCGGTTGTTTGTCCATCAGCTTTCATCAGCGAACCTGCCATCGCGCGGTCAACTCACCAAACGTTCCGGCAAAATCGAGGGAGGACGATCAGTCGCAGTTGCGGAAATGACGGTCGGAACTGAGATCTGAACGATGTTGTTCCGCACCGCATACAAAACCAGTTCGCTGACCGAGTGAAAATTTAGCTTGGACATTATGTTGCTGCGATGGGTTTCTGCCGTTTTTACGCTGAGGCTAAGGATCGATGCTACCTCTTTCGTGCTTTTTCCTTCAGCCAGCAATTGCACCACTTCGCGTTCGCGGGCGGTCAGACCCGGCCGCGTAACTTCTGAGTCGGCCTGCTTTTCCTCGGGCTTGAGATAACCTTTCAAAACCATCTCCGCCACTCGCGAGGTAAAAAAGGTGCGGTTTTCACGCAGTGCCTCAACCGCCGCGATGAGATCGTGGGCAGCATCAGATTTGAGAACAAATCCGCGAGCGCCGGCTTCCAACACCGCTTTCACCACTTGCTCTGTTTCGTAGATTGTGAGGATAAGTATCCTTTGCCGCGAATTACGGGCAAGAATCTGGCGGGACGCATCCAAGCCGTTTAAATTGGGCATGCCAATGTCGAGAATCACCAAATCAGGCTTTAATTGCTTTTCCATTTCGACGGCCTGCCGTCCATCAGTGGCTTCGCCACAGACCTGCCATGTAGGATGGGATTCCAGCAGTACTCGGATACCATGGCGCACAACCTCATGATCATCGGCGATCAAGATGCGAAGTGTTGGCATAACGCTCTCCTCTCAACAAAACGTCCCGGCACTCACACGAAATCCCGCACGACCTTCCCGCGCGCTTGTCCGATTCTGTAGGTTGTGGGAATGTTGGCAATAATGATGACTCTCAAACTCGCGCCACCGAAGATAATCATCCACAACGAGGACAGCCACCACCACAGCGCACCGCTTTCTGTAGTCAGAAAAGTTACTCTGGACGACACTCCTGCACAATTAGGCTGTTTCCAACCCGCGACCGTGAAAAAGGCTTATTAAAGTTGTAGGTAAACACCCTAATGGGAATTAGGAAAACTGCTCGGTTACGGCCTTAGCGGACGACATTTCCGGTGTTTAAGGGCGGACAAGCCCCAAGCGAATTGCATACCTGACCAGTCCGGCGGTCTCGTGCACATCCAGTTTTTTCATGAGCCGAGAGCGGTGGGCGGACGCGGTTTTTACGCTGATTCCGAGTTGGCCAGCGACCTCTTTTGTCGACTTGCCCTCAGCAATGAGTTGCAGCACTTGTCTTTCCCGCGCACTGAGGCCCGCAGAAACGGGCTGGAGTCCACTCCGATATGCCTGGATGACGGCTTGCGATACTTCAGGGCTAAAGTAAGTCATGCCTTGAGACACCTGACGGATAGCCTCGATCAATTCCTTAGCGGCTTTGTTTTTTAAAATGTAGCCGGCAACGCCAGCCTGTAGCGCCTCCAGCGCGTACTGGTCTTCTTTGTACATGGTCAGGATGATTGTCTTGGTCTTCGGGGAAATGCGCGTGATTTCACGAGATGCTTCCACGCCGTTCAGCAGTGGCATGGAGAGGTCTAGCACGGCGACCTGCGGCTTGAATTGTTTTGCCAGCCGGACAGCTTCCTGCCCGTCAGCTGCCTGGCCAATCACTTGAAAGCCTTCGCGCTCCAGCAATGCCCGAATGCCTTCTCGCACTAACTCGTGATCATCCGCAAGTAGGATTCGCACCGGCATTTAATTTGCCCAGGGCAGACGGATCATCAACTCGAAGCAACACGGACCCAACTTCAGCTCGGTTGTCTGATGGAGTTGAAGCCCATCATGTTGAGCCTTTAGGGAGCCAGGAAGGATCTTTAATTTTATGGAGTAAGCCTCCCGATCTTTCATCATGCTCGGTTTGGGCTACGGTTCTCGCGGCTATGTTGCGCAAGATCATAGCATAGACTCGGAAGACACTTTCCGCCGGAGCAGCGGTCGAACGGAAGCTCGCGAGGGACGTAGCGCACGTTTGCGCGAACCTGACCGTGCCCTCATAGACTAGTTCTCGCGAGTACAACCCCCGCATTTGCAGTGCTCATGCCGGATGAAAAATGGGAATGGCATCATTGGTGACAGAAGACTATGATCAGTCCTTGGGGCCCTGTGGAGTCCCATACCCTTGCATCGTTCGTGGCCAGCCCTTCTACTTGTGACTTTCACTTTTCTCCAACAGCCCGCAGTGGCGCAACCATCAAGTGGCGAGCCGCTCTCGACCCCTGCTCTGCTGAGTGTAGAGAAGGTAGTTGCGAACCTGGTCCGGATGAATTCACAGCGTGCTCAGGCGCTGCGCTCCTATCAGGGCCTCCGAACTTACCGGGTTGAATATCGAGGCTTTCCCAGCAGCCGAAGCGCAGAGATGGTGGTCGCGATAACCTACCACGCGCCTGGCACAAAAGAATTCACTATTGAATCTGCCACTGGTTCGAAGCTGATCATCGACAAAGTGTTCAAGAAAGCCTTGCAGAGCGAAAAAGAGGCATTGGAAACGGAGAACCAGGAGCGAACCGCACTCAATAACGATAACTATATTTTCCGTATGGTGGGGTATGAAGCGCTGTCCGGCAATGCAAGGTATGTGCTGGTCGTGGAACCGAGAACGAACAGCAAGTTCCTCTATCGCGGCAGAATCTGGGTGGACGCCGCGGATTTTGCAGTGACACGAATTGAGGCGCAGCCCGCGAAAAACCCTTCATTTTGGATCAAGAATACTGAAATCGAGCAGATTTATTCCAAGGTCAATAATTTCTGGCTACCCGCGCACAATCACAGCGTTACTGCCATCCGACTGGGAGGCCACGCCGATTTCACCATTGACTACGGGAGTTACCAAATCACCGACGCGGCCCAACTGAATGATTCCAGCAACGACCGGGTGAAATCTCAGAGGTGAAGTACTCTGCCATTGTGGGAGCGCCCGGATTCAACAGAAGCAGTAGCACTAAATCACGAGACCTTCAGTTGAATTGGGTGATCTTCCACAGGGCACGTCCGCACGCAACCAAAAGAACCAGCATCGTAGCGGAAAGCGCAGCAATAGCGGTCCAATTTAGCGTCATCTCAGGAATGCGCGCCTCAACCGCCAGAGCAATGAAGATTGATGTAGCCACCGTGACGATTACCCAGTCCCGCCAGCTACGTTGGTGACGAACATCCCGCACGCCATCGGCGTCTCGGCCGGCTATGCCTGCCTGCAAGTACTTCTGATCGACGGCGTAGCGATCGCCCTCCCGTGTGGCGGCTTCCTGCCAGCGCACATGTTCTCCCGAGTTGACTGAAGACAGCGCGATCGCTGCGGCGCCTCCCACCATTGCGAGCGATCCCACTACGACGTGCGCGTACAATGACGAGTTTCGTCCTCGCAACTCACCAAACACCAGAATGCCCCACAGCAGACCCCACAACTGGTTCGTATTGGACAAAGGAATGCCTCGACTGATTCCCACGTATTTCGCGGCGTATTGTTGAAAGATGTCCCCGACGACCCAAACGAAACCGCCCAACATGAGCCAGAACAACACACTCTTTGCATTAACGAGTTCCTGCCAAAGAGGCGACGGTCCACCGCTGTAGCTGAGGGCCAGCGCAAGCATCATACCCAGTTCGCCAATGGTGAAGAACGCGACAAATGAAAGCGGGTTCATGCCGGTAAGGTAGGCTTTGCGATAAGGGATATACATTGTTCCCCACAAGATTCCTGCGCCCACCGCCGCAAAAATTCCGTGCGCCCAATTTGGCGCAGAAAGTTGGGTCGCCGATGTCAGCGCGAGTAGGATCGCGCCACCAAACATCAGAACAGCGCCGCCAATTACGCCGAACCAACGGAGCCCGCCTGCGCCCCGCAACTCATTGAAGAAGACAAATCCCCAAATGATGCCAATCAGGCTATTCGTGTTCCAGAGAGGAAAAGCTATGCTCAATCCGATATCGCGGATGGCAAATATAGTCATGGTGTTGGCGACCGCCCACAGACAGCCGGCGAGAATTCCCCAAACAACCAGGTGGGGCGCGTGTCGCATATCGGTATACATCTGCGCCGTACCACGAACCAACGCCGGTACGCTCCATCTCGCCAGGAAGACGCCCATAACCATCAGTAGCGACACAACCACGGGAGAGACTCCTGCTTTTACCAGCTTCGTTGGCGCTTCTGCAGCCCCGAGCCACGCTCCTGCACTGAAGCCGCAGAGGATACCGAGAATCTGGAGACTGCGAAAACGCGCCGCTTCCGTGGACGAGGAAAGTGTCTCCATAGTCGCGAGGGGCCCGCTTCCGGTTAGCTGATCCAACGGAGTACCAGCAGTCCTGCCAGCAAGACGACAAGCGGAATCCAAAATTGAATGTCCCCAAAGATGACGATCCACCAGTTCGCAGGACGACTTTTTGAAGTCTCTAGGCGCATTATTTCTCCATCCAAAACTTGCAGGTCCAAACTTGCAAGGTTTGGCAATGCCGGTACAAGTTAGACGAGATCGGGCCTAAAAGCAAAGACTCTCGCCGCCTGTCTCATAGTAGGAGTCTTCGCCGACTAACGACGTGGCGGGCGGGGACGGAGTTGAACTGCCGACGTCAGCCTTGCCTCGCGATGCCAGTTACGCCTTCCACCCATCGCTCTTGAATCCACTCTCCGCGCGAGGCCTCCTACATGCTTAATCGTGGGAGGCGGGGTTGGCCGTCATCGACCTTTTGTTTTGACACATGCAATCAACGCTCGATTTCCACGAACATCGAGTGCGCTCGCCTGGAACCCGGCGTTGGCGATAATCTTCAAGTTCTCTTGCAAGGTCAGAGGCGAGTCGCCCTGCTCGTCGAGATATTGCTGATGTTCGGGAAATGATTGTCCCTCGTCAATTGAGCTTGAATAAACCCTCTCCTGCCTCTTCCACACCGACTGATAACAGGAGAATGAGTCCGCCCCCGGCACAGCGATTCTGTCGAGGAAAAAAAAGAAGCCTGGGTTAGCGAGGACTTTGTACACCCAGGACATCACATTCCGCTGGCTTTCCGGCTGCAGGTTATGAATCGTCTGCACCGAGAATGCAATCCGGTAATCCCTTTTGGGGAGTTTCGCAGCTTGGGTATTGCAAAGATCATGTTGCACGGTAACAAATTGTTTCTCCCTGCCTGCCAGGCGCTTAACGGCCATGGCGATCATGGCGGGTGAATAATCGACTCCAACAACCGAGGCTTCCGGCACTCGCTGGAAGAGTTGTTCCTCAACCAGGCCGGAGCCGGACCCGATGTCAAGAATTGTCGAGCCGGGAGTGAAATGGTCGGCGATCAGGCTAAGCAGCAGATCAACTTGCTCACCTCGCAGCGGATTTCCAGAAAGAGGATCGCTGTCCCAGTTCGAAGTCCGACTTGGATTGAGCCATATATCGCGCATATTTGGTGGCAGAGAGCCGCTCGCCTTCAAGGCCGCCGTGACCTGACTTCGGATTGGACGTCACCTAGTGCTAGTTGCAACACTTCCGCCAAATGAAGTGCTTTCCGCCCCGTGGTCTGCAGTATCTGCTCTCGACAGCTGAAGCCATCGGAAATAATCAAGGTTTCTGGCGTGGCCTGTCGAACGGCGGGCAGCAAGACTCGCTCTCCAACGGCTAATGACACATTGTAATTGTCCTTTTCAAACCCAAATGCGCCTGCCATGCCACAGCAGCCAGAATCCAGCGATTGCAGATCAACTCCCACCTTCCGCAGCAGCGACTCTTCATCTTTCATCTTCATTATTGCTTTGTGATGGCAATGGCCATGAAGCAGCACTTTCTTTGACAACTGTGGAGGGCAGAAGCCAGGCGCGTGGTGTTCGAGAAATTCGCTAAGGAGAAAAGTTTGGCTTCGCAACCGCGAGGCACGAGGATCTGCTGGAAATAAATTCCGCAATTCATCACGAAAGACTGAGGCGCAGCTCGGCTCCAGGACGACCATGGGAATGCCACTGTCAATCTGCTTGCGCAGCACGTGCATCACGTTTTGCAAGTATCGCTTGGCTCGATCCAACATGCCGAAGTCATACAGCGGACGTCCGCAGCACAGGTGCTGACGTGGGACGATTACCTTAAACCCTGCGTTTCGGAGTACATCCACCGCAGCCCGGCCAGTTTCCGGATGAAAATAATTATTAAACGTATCTGGCCACAGAATGACTTCCTTCTGGGTCGGCCTCGACAAATCTGGTTCGATCCCGCTCTCACCTTCCAACCCCGGAACTCGGGCCCTCTCCGCCCATTTTTGAAAACTCAACTCACTAAATTCAGGTATCTGCCGCTGCTTCGCAAATTTCAGGACTTTCCGCAGAAGGAGGCTCATCCCCGGGGCATGGTTAACAAAATTCACTAGCCGTGGCGCGAAAGATGCAAGCCGTGCCCAGAGATCAATCATGCCAAAAGCATAAGCGTGCAGCGGACGGCTCTTCCTTTCGTAGTAATGTGACAGAAATTCCGCCTTGAATGTGGCAACATCGACGTTGGCCGGACATTCCGATTTGCACGCTTTGCACGCCAGACACAGGTCGAGCGATTTCTTGACATGTTCATCCTGCCAATCATTGCCCAGCACTTCACCTTGGAGCAGTTCAAAAAGCATATGCGCGCGGCCACGGGTACTGTGCTCCTCCTCCAACGTGACCATGTAGCTGGGACACATCGAACCTCCGTCACTTTTCCGGCACGCTCCCAATCCAATGCATCGCAGCGTCGCTTTCGCGAAAGAGCCGTCATCATCAGGAAATTTGAAATGAGTCTGTGGCTTGAGTGGCTTGTAGTCGATTCCCAAGCGCAGGTTTTCTGTGGGGACGTATGCCTCAACGACCTTGTGAGGATTTAGTTTATTGTCGGGATCCCAAACCGCTTTGAATTCACGGAAAGCAGTCATTAATTCCGTCCCGAACATTTTGGGCAGCAACGCACCCCGAGATTGGCCGTCGCCATGCTCACCGGAGAGTGATCCTCCGTAGCCAACCACCAAGTCAGCCGCCCGCTCTACGAACTCACCATATTTACGGATGCCAATCTCGCTCTCCAAATCAAAACTTACGCGCATGTGGATGCAACCATGCCCAAAATGTCCGTAGAACGAGCCTCGATAGTTGTATTCATTCATCAACTTCCGGATGTCGCGTAAGTACGCTCCCAGTTTTTCCGGGGCGACGGCCGCGTCATCCCATCCTTCCCACTCGAGTGGCGCCCCGGGCGCAAAGGCGGCTGCGCGCGGACCCGCTTCGCGGAGATGCCAAACCGCTTTAGTTTCAGCTTTCGAGTAAAGCCGGCTGGTCGGCGGATCGCTGACTTGCTTTAATCGCTCAATCAGCTTCAAAGCTTTGTCTTGAGAATGCAGCGGATCATCTGATCCGAACTCGACCAGAAGAATCCCCCTCCCCTCAGGAAGTAGCTCAAGGTTAGGCGCTCCCTTCTTTCGAAGACCGTCGACAATACTTCCTTCAAAGCCTTCCAGCCCGATAGGTTCGAATTCCAAGATCTCGGGAACGTGATCCGCCGCCACAAATGCATCTGGGTAACCGAGTCCTACCAGAGTTCGGTGTTGCGGACTGTGGATTAAAGAAAGCTTTGCCTCAAGGACGACGACGCAAGTGCCTTCCGTCCCCACCAGAGCCCGTGCGACGTTGAATCCTCTCTCCGGAAGCAATTCGTCGAGGTTGTAGCCGGAGACGCGCCGAGGAATCCGGGGGAATTTCGCGCGTATCAGATCGCCATACTGATCCCGAATTACCTGCAGCTTGCCGTAGATCTGACCCCGACGGCTGCCCTCCTGAACAATAAGATTAAGATCGCTTTCTGGGGTTGGTCCGACTGTAAGTTGCGTGCCGTCGTAGAGCAGAATGCGCAACTCTTCAACATTGTCGACAGTCTTCCCGCCGAGTAAGGAGTGAGTTCCGCAAGAATTATTTCCGATCATGCCACCGATCGTGCATCGATTGTGAGTCGAAGGATCGGGCGCGAAAGTCAATTGATGGATTTCGGCCTGGTTTCGGAGAGTATCCAATACAACTCCCGGCTGAACCCTCGCAATTCTTTTGTGGGGATCGACCTCGAGGATCCGGTTCATGTACTTGGTAAAATCGAAGACGACCGCGACATTGCAGCATTGTCCGGCTAAACTCGTCCCGGCACCGCGAGCCAGAATAGGCGCACCGTACTTCTTGCACACCCCTACCGCTGCAATAACGTCATCGGCGTCAAGTGGGACTACCAATCCGATAGGAATTTGACGGTAGTTTGAAGCGTCCGTTGCATACAACGCGCGACTTCCGCGATCAAAGCGTACTTCGCCACGAACCTCGCGCTTTAAGTCGGTTTCAAGCTCGCGTGCCTGTGGAAAGGAATCAACTGGCTTGGCGTGCGAACTCAGCGGTAATGGAATAAGCGAGGACAAATGTTCTGAGGTCTGGCCGGATCCGGCCGGTTCGAAATTAACCTGCCGGTTGTTTCGCCGCAGTAAATGAGCCACCGGCGAGTCCCTCTCCCGCCTTCATCCAAAACGCCATGATGGAGCCGAAAAACAGCAGGCCAATGTTGCCAAGGAACGGCAACTCCCAATTTCCAGTTTTGTCGATAATGTATCCGAAGACCAGCGGAGAAATGATGGCAGCGAGCGCCGATCCAGTGTTCATGAGACCGCTGGCGGAACCAGAAAACCGGGGCGCGATATCCATCGGGATGGCCCACATCGGCCCTATGGTGAACTCGGCAAAAAAGAACGCCATGCTTAGACAGATGGCAGCCCAGGTAAGATTGTGCAAGAACAGAATCGGCACCATGAAAGCCAGCGAGCTAAGAAATCCCAAAACCACAAGGTTGCGGCGCGCCTTATTCAAATCGCGCGTTTTGCTATAGATGTAATCGCTCACAATCCCGCCTAGCGCGTCACCGACAACGCCAGCAAAGAAAACACCGCCGGAGAAGAGTGCTGACTTTTTCAAATCGAGATTGTAGCTATGGAGAAAGAACAAAGGTATCCACGCCAGGTAGAGCCAAAGCGTCCAGCCGTAACAAAAGTACACCAGCGTCACGGGAAGCATGCGCCGAGCTAAGCGGCGCCAGGGTACCGGATCTTTTTTTCTCTCTTTCCGCAAAGCATATCGTGGCAACACTTCCAGTTCTGCTGGCGTGATCCCGGGATGCTCACCGGGATCGTCCCGGAAGTACCAGACCCACGCTGCTGCCCAAGCCAGGCTGATGATCCCGAGGATAATGAACGATCCCCGCCACGTGACCAGCGCAATCAGCCAAGCGACTAGAGGCGGCGTCAGCGCGTTGCCCAACCGCGCACTGGAATGCGTGATTCCCTGAGCGAACCCACGCTTCCCTTCCACTGTCCAGTCAGACATGGCTCGGGTAGCCGTGGGAAAGGTGGCGCCTTCTCCAAAGCCGAGCATCACTCGAGCGAAGAGCATGGCGGCCAGGCTGCCTACAAATCCCGTCAGCAAAGTTGCAGTTGCCCAAATCAGTGCCGAGACCGTTAGCGTCAGACGCGCGCCGAAACGGTCGCTTACCCACCCTCCAATGATCTGGAAGAACAAATAAGGATAGGCAAATGCGGAAAAAACCAGTCCCACCTGGGCGTTGTTGAGATGGAGATCTTGTTTGAAAACCGAAGCCGCTGTGCTCACGTTCACTCGATCGATGTATGTGATACCGTACATGAAACAAATCAGAACCAGCACCTTCGTGGTCGCGGAAAGCCTTCCTGTGTGTGTCGTGGACAATTTGAGCGCTGTGCTCATCGGTTAGGTCCTTTCCGGCGCATCTTAATCTCTGCAACGAACACAGGAGGCGTTACTTGCCCAGCATCACCGGCTCAGCCTTCGTTTTTGTTTGGACCAGGCATTCCAGAGCGGCCGTAACCCCGCCTTCCTTATGGGGTACGCCCGTCAACCTGAGGCCCATCTCGATTCCACTCAGGGTTCCGGCCAACATCAAATCGTTAAAGCTGCCGAGATGTCCGATCCGAAAGACTTTGCCGGTAAGCTTCGAAAGCCCGGCTCCTATCGACATATCGAAATTCTCAAGAATGACGTTGCGTAGTTGGTCGGCGTCGTGACCCTTCGGCATAAAGGCCACTGTCACCGAGCTCGAGTACTCGCGAGGATTTTCACAGACGATTTCCAAATCCCAGGCCCGCACCGCGGCACGAGCCGCTTGAGCGTGACGATCGTGTCTGCGAAAAACGTTTGGCAATCCTTCTTCTTGAAGCATCAACAGGGCTTCTCTCAAGCCGTAGAGCATATTGGTGGCCGGAGTA